>Ga0209630_10000032_pt1 | contig 158570 bp, 216 predicted proteins | sample COG_01_FD_184745 | JGI IMG/M metagenome (GOLD analysis project Ga0209630, IMG submission 184745) | Pelagic Microbial community sample from North Sea - COGITO 998_met_01 (SPAdes) (version 2) | ecosystem: Environmental > Aquatic > Marine > Neritic zone/Coastal water | place: Helgoland, sampling...
TCTTCTTTAAAACCTTCCATTAGTACCTCTGATAATGTCTTTTCTCTTCGTTCTTCTTTGTTAGCAATACTCTGTTTCATAGATATGGCCGTTATATGTTCTTCTTTTGGCCATTCTTTATCAAAATATCGTTTAGGCGTCGGACTCTCGGATTCTCTGAATGGTTTAGAAGTCACCTGAAACATCTCCGTAAAACTCTTCGTATTGTTTATCGTATAGATTATAATTAGAAGTATCGCCCTTACCCACGTTGGATAATGCGTCCTCCTCTGTCGGATACGCTGTCCTAACGCTATCCTTGAAGCACTTTAAGACCATTTCGTGTGTCTGTGCCTCTATATTGACTATGTGTTTTAACGCCATAATGACATAACGACCACTCATATATTCATTATTAATTACACGTTCACCTGCACCCATTGGCACCATTGCCGGACACGTAAAGGTTACAATATCACCTGCTGTTATTAATGTATTACCATATACTAACATTGATAGATTGTGTTGTCTCATTATTTGTTTTTTTGATATTCTTGCACCTAGACCACTTGTTAAACCTGTGTCTTCGTAATCATTGTGTATCTTGGATGTGGCACTCTTAACCATCAACTTACTATCAAAGTGTTGGTTTAATGGTTTTCTGGTATCTGCGTATTCAACGCCTTCAGGATATAATAGACCTGCCTCTGCTCTCATTTCTGTATGTGGTTGTTTCTTACCCTTTTCAATCATATCATACGTGGTAGTGGTAATGGTTTTGTTAAAGGCATCGTGGCTCACCAATTTGTTGGCGTACATACCATTAAAGATATTGTCTAGCATATCAACTGGTTTATCATACTCATATTTAATTACACTTGACATTCTTCTTTCTATGTCTTTAATCTCTGGTTGTTTTCTGTTTTCAGTAATACTAGAAATCAATGACGCAAACTTCCACTTTGGTGTGATTTGTGCTCCTATACTTCCAATCGCCATCATACTTGCAATACTTCTAAAATGATAACCCTCACTTGTTTCATAAAAAACATAACCTGCATTTTGAGGATAGTTTCTAGGTATCGCACTCTTGGCCATTAATCTTATTGCTTGATATGGATTTAAATTTGGTATTACAATCTTGGCATTAGTAGCAGTCGGCTCAAAGTAAAATGGTTTTTCTGATTTAAGGTAATTACGTACTATATCTTTAACGCCTTCCTCTATGGGACCTGCATATGCCTTACTAATTTTGGTAATTGAATTACGATACATTTCAGGAGAACAAAAGAATATTTGATAGAATTGAGCACCATCTACATTAGGGTCTCTTCTTACTTTGTCAACCTTATACACTTGACACGGTACACCTGACCTCTCTGTATAGTCATAACCTGGTGTGCCTGGCGTATTAAACTTAAATGCTATTCTTTCTAATCCTGTGATTGGTAATAATGACCTAATATCTTGTCTATCATATACAATAACTGAGCCAACTACATTGTTGGTCATAATGTCTTCAGCAAGTTCAAAGTTATACATTATACCTTTGATGTCTATTATTCTAGGGAGTGATTCTTCTTTTTCAAACTGATATGAAATCAATTCTAAATCTGTTAATGAATATTGACCAACTTTGTCAAGTTTATCGCCTGTAATTGTACGAACCATTATCTATGCCTTTATCAAGTTTTTAAATTCTTCTATAAAATTATTTAAATAGCCAGGATTTAAAAGTTTAATTTGTCTCTTTTTGTCTTGTTCTCTTCTTTCGTATTCTATATTTGATACTGCCTCTGCACCTGCTGTGTCAGAGTTTACTTCTATCTTATGTGAGTAATCACTAGGACCTTGACCCTTTTGTGAACCACTTGATTGTGTTTTCTCATAATGATGTATGCCTTCTACATTGTCATACTTATCGGCAACAAATTGTTGAAAGTTATACTCATCTAACGGCCAATCATAAAATCTATTTTGTACATTGTTTAACAAACACACAACCCAAAAATAATCTGTACTACCATATACTTTGTATGCAATTGTTTCAGGTGAATCACCCTCTGGCACATCAAAACTATCGTAAAGAGCAAGATTGTTTGCTATCTTACTTCTTACTTTTACTTTTCTCCATATATCGGTAACGTCTTTATTATCACCAACTACACCTGATAAATTGTATTGAATAGTAGGGAATAGGTCAAAGTAATTCATTATGCTCCCTCTTCTATATCTTCTTTAGTTAATACTCTGTCTTCCTTAAATGATACGGTCAAGTTTGTGTGTACTGGTTGACCATCAGGAAAGAAACTAGGTTGACCATCTGGCGTATAGTTAACTTCAACACCTGTACAATAACAAGCAGATATTAAATTTAGTTTATCATTTACTTCGCCTTTGTACATATAACTAATTTTAAAATAGTTTGGTATTTCAAATAATGCACCTGCATTGTCTTTAAAACCTGGTGCTGAATTGTATTTAAATATTGTTATGATGTCTCTTACTGCGTCTGCCTCTTTCATATTTCTTGGCCAAAAGTCAAACGTATATGTAAAGTCTCTCATACCAGGACCCTCATAAAATAATTCGTTTCTAGGATTGATTGCTGTACCTGCTCTTTTCATCATAAATTTAATTGGGTCACCAAGACCAACTAATTGTACTGCCTCACCTAATAATTGTTTACCTTTTTTAATTGCTGTATTTGTACCTGCACTTAAAAATGCCTTAATCTGGTCTGCACTCTCACCACCACTTGCGTTTCTCATTAATGCACCCTCAATATCACCTGATATACCTGTTTCTTCAGCACCATAATCTTGCGAATAACTTGCCTTGATTGAGCTAGGCATATACAATGCAATGGCAGAATTCATAATAGATTTATTAGGTACTTTAGACGTAACCTTTTTACCTTTTTTCTTACCTGAATTAAACATACCACCTTGTTGTGGACTATATCCTATAAAACCTGATTCAAATATGATATAGTGACCAAGTTCATTAGAACCAAGGTCTAGTGGATATTGTACAGGACTAAATGATAGTGGATTCTCAATTAATTTTTGACTAGGCGCACTATCTATATTAAATGGTGACTTGTCTTTTAATTTAGCTGCAACTTTACCAGCCGCTTGAGCAGAACCACCAGACATAAAATTGTTTATTGCATTAGCAGCAAACGGTGTCGCCAGGTTTGATATGTGATTTTTTAACTTTGTAAATGCCATTTATAAATACCTTTATCAATATTTATATAGATTAGAGGTATATTATGGCAAAGAGTTATAAAGGTTTATACAGACCAACCAATCCGAAGAAATACGTAGGAGACGCCAAAAAGATAGTGTATCGGTCACTATTAGAAAGACGTTTTATGCGTTATTGTGACCTTAATGAAGATATTACATTTTGGGCAAGTGAAGAATTGCCAATCAGATACTATAACCCTATCACTAGTAAATTTCACCGATACTTTCCAGACTTTGTTGTAAAGACAACCAAAAATCAAAAGTATATGATAGAGATTAAACCTTATCGTCAATGCGATAAACCTAAAATGCCAAAGAAGAAAACAAAATCTTATATGCGTGAGAGTTTAGAGTATATTAAGAACAAGGCAAAATGGTCAGCAGCCAAAGCTTATTGTGATGATAATGGTCTTACATTCAAACTAATTACAGAAAAAGATTTAGGTAAGTATTAAGCCATTGCATTGGCATAGGCGTGTCTATCGTGGTAACTATCTATACCTACATCTAAACTACCTGCGTGTGTTGATGTTGACGCCACGGTTGTTTGTGTTTTTGTGCCGTTATCAATAACATTATTATTAATTACAGGTGCTGTATCTTTAGGTAAAGGACCAACATTCTTCATACCAAATTTAGGTTCCGATTTTGATATTTCTGTGCCAGTAAAATCAACACCACCATCAGGACTTTCAATAGTTTTAAATGTACTTTCACCTAATGGTGTATCTTGTTTTACAACTACATATTTTTTATTATTTTCGTCATATGCCACTTTTACTGCGTCACCTATTTCTTCAGCAACTGATTTAGCAAAACCAGGACCTATTGTTTCAAAATTTTTATCATTCTGTTGTAATACACCATCTTTAAATTTATATTTACCAGCAATTGTTTCCATACCATTTGCTTCATCTTTTGCAATCTTTTCAGCAATGTTGGCGTCACCTGTATTTGCTGTATCTAATACTGATGGTGCTGGCTCTGAAGTTTCAAACTTCATTTTATCTTTTACAAATTGAGGTAATGGTAATGCTTGAATAATACCATTTATTGCCTCTTTAATTTTATTTCCTACCATTGTAAAGAATTCTCCTATTGGTCTGAAAAAGTTTTTAACAGCATTCTCAATATTAGTCCGTATACCAGTTAAATATTCCCTAACAGCAACATCTATATTATCAAGTGTATCTCCTATCGCACCAAAAAAACCAAAAACTGCGTCAACGCCAGCAAAAAACTTTGCTTTAACATTTGCCCATACTTCACCAATAGACCCTAATAAATCTTCAACACCAAATATTTCACCTACACTTTGTATTGTGTTCATAACTGCACCTATTACCGTTGCTAAAAACTTTTCACCTATTTCATAAAAACTTCCCCATAGATTTGAAAATGCGTCTTTTAATCTATCAAAGTCTAATGTTATTATACTCATCAAAACTTCATTTACAAATTCTAAACTTGCCATAAACATTTTAAATGAAGCTTCAATACCAGCAATTAAAATTGTTAATGATTGACCAATACCTACTATTGCTGTCTTGGCAAGAACATCAACAACGACCATAATTGCGTCAAAAAGAGGTTTCATTGCAACGCCTAAATCTTTTAATCCATCTAATACAGGTGCTAATGCTTTTACAATATCATCCATATATCTAATAATAAAACCAACTGCTAGTGTTAAACCTGCAAGAGGACCAAATCTACCAAATATTTTAAACAATGCACCACTCTTACCAAAGAACGCCATAATCGGAGCAAACAATTTTCTTAATTTTGCAACACCTGGTAACCCCATCATAAATGCTGATAGAGCTGCTAGTTTACCACCTGCGCCTTCACCTTTTTCTTCGCCCTCACCACCAGGTACTTCTATACCAGCAGAGCCAGTAGGTAAATCTTTTTCTTCTTTTGCAAGCTCTGTACTTTGTTCTCTTAATTTACGTGCTTCATCTTTTTCAAACGATAACAATTCACCTAGTCTAGTAGCAACATCTTTTATTCCTCTAACTGATTTAATAGTCAAGTCTCTTAATTGTTCTAATATACCAGTTTGGCTATCTGTCTTTTCAGATAGTATAGCTGCACCACCACCGACTAGAGCACCACCAATAACTTTCTGTTGTGATTCTACAACTGCTAGAGCTGTGCTTTGTATTGCTTCGTTTGTATCTTTATCCATTACTCTGTTTCTTTACATCTACATTTTTTACATTCGCATAGACCACAATACTCATCAACGTGTTCTGCTTCAACACAATGACAATTATGGTTACAATCTCTACACTTACGCATTATTTTTGTATCTTACTTGATTTGCCGTTAACATATAAACCAAACCAGGCAGCGCCAGCACCAACAACTACTGATACAAAACCAGCCTGTGCGTTATTTGGGGCTTCTAATGCCATAAACCAAGTCATAGTTTCATAGAATACTAGACCATATAGTACCATCATAAGTCTCGGTACGGTTCTCCAGTTTGATAAAAATTGTGGTAGTTCTTCTTTTAAAAACCACCATAACCATTTGATTTTGTCAACAACAGATTTTTTAGCTTCTTCTATCATTTTTGTTTCTTCCTCTTTTCATTTTCCTCTTTAATGTGTTGCATTAAGAGACCAATGTATATTTCCCTCTCCCAAGGCACCATATTATTTAATTCTGTTAAAGAATATTTATGATGTTGCATTAAAGCAAAATTAACTTGAAAATGGTTTTCAAGTGTGTCGTGTGAGAGGGCTATCCGAAAAAATCGGTCAGTCCTTGCAACGTTATTTTACTTTTCACCTTTGTTTTAGGATTCTCTACCTCTAATTCGTGTCTTAATTTAGGCATAGTCTCATAAAACTTTTGTATTTGTTTAAATGCACCACTAGGTATACTCTCTATGAATTTATCTAGTTCCTCTTTGGTGTAATCAGTTGCCATATGCACCTTTTCACCTTCAGAAATTTGGTATATACCCTTACCAATCATTTCAAACAATACTTTTGTATCAGCACCTTTTGAATAATCTTTTGTCGGGTCAATAGAAGCAATAGTTGGGTATTTCATAATAATACTAATGTTCTTTGCTTCGTCTACCATAATTTTATTTGTATGTTGGTCGTCAACGTGTACTTCCACTTCCGAAATATCAATGCTAACGTTAGCATAAGTTGATTTGTCGTCTGGACACAAAACTTTTAAATTTGCAATCTCTCCAACTGATTTAGACCTAATCTGTAAAAATACATATTCTAAATCAAATGTAGCTAACTCATCAACATTTAATTGACCAAATGTACAAACACTAATAATATCTTTTAATGCTTGAACAATTTGTTTTTGCTTTTGCGACTCTAAAGCCTGAAGCAAAACCTTTTCCTCTTTTACCTGGAATGGTCTAAACTTAACTTGTACATCACTTGATGGTAATGTCAACTCAAATGTCGCTGTTTCTAATATAGGCAATGCCATAATATTATCTCCTTGTTAATTATAAAAATGGTGGAAATACTCTTCCACCTGTAACCTTACCAATCGGTAAGTTTCTTCTTGTAGTATTTAATAAGTCTCTTCCTGCTCTTCTTAATTCAGGAGGAAGTTTGGATAAAATACCACCAAATAGTCCAAATGATTTACCTGGTTTTATTGTAGGCACATCACCAAATGAAGCACCAATTGTACCAGCGCCAATTTGGTCTAATGTTAAATTAGTCCATCTTCTAAAGTTTAGTGTAATAGGTAATTCTATAACTTTATCATTATCGCCATAACTATAATCAATTGATGATATAGTTTGTGGATAAACTTCGTGTAGTCTCACACCATAAGTCACTCTGTCTTTATCGTTAGAAGCTTCAAATTGTCCTAATTGTAAAATGTCCATACTACCGATATATGTATCATAGTAATTTATATTGTGTGTGACCATATCAAATATTTTTTTCTGCCAGTTTTCAAAAAACATTCTTTGTCTTAAAAACTTATCACCATAAAATGTACATTCTACCGTACCTGGAAAACTATATGCATAAGGCATTTCTCTTTTTGGTCCGTATGTCATAGCAGTTGCTGTGTTAATATCTCTTGACGGCATAGTAACCTTACTACACATCATTGCTACATTTCTAGTCATCTGTATTGATTCTAAATCATTCGGTCCACCAGCAGAACCACCACCGTGTTCACTAGCTAATAATTCTTCGTGTGTTAAATCTTTTCTAGCAGGCGGGTTGATAATAACCAAATATCTATTTGGTCTTGATAGGCCTTCGCCCTCATTTACGTTTGCAATAAATCTATTAATTGTTGACTCTGGATTGCCTCCAGGTTTACGTCTTAATCTTTCATCAGCATTTACGTTATCAAGGGACCTATCTCTAGGTAAACCTATTCTTATATCGTAATTACCGATTCTTCTCCCGCCTCGTAAGATTGCCATATTACTTCTCTTCTATTAATTTGCAATTCTCTTTATTTGCTTCTAAACCATTGTTCTTGTTGTACAGCCAAACATATGAATATACTACATTCTCGTTTTTCTCTACACACTTTTTACCAAATGCCAATCTTGGCTCTTTTGGTATAGAACAAGCAGTCATTAATGAAAGCGCAAATAACATTGCGATTAAAATTAAATAATTTTTCATTATATTTTCCTTCTGCTGTCTGCAAATACTTTTCCAATACTTGCTTTTTGAAATCTTGCTACTGGTAAGTATATTGCAATCGCCATTTCATCAACATCAACTCTTAAAAAATTACTTCTTACATATCTAAAAAGGTATTTCTTAATAGCCGGCTTAATTAAACCTATATTCTTTACTGCGTCATACGTAACCTGTAACCTAGTTGATTGGTCAAATTTAGAGTTCGTACTGAATTGCTGTAATCGTTCTAATAATTTAAATCGTAAACCGTAAGGTAGATAGTGAAAGTTTAAACCTATAAAACCACCTCTAAATGTATCTATCGGTAACACTAGTGGAAATGTATCATAGAAAGGCAGTTTTGCCTTTGTTTTTGGGTCATATACAAACATAGACATTCTACCAGCACTTGGTTGTCCTAATAATTTGCCGTCTCTCATTAATTTAGCAGACGTAGCTCTATCTGCAATAAGTGAAGCTGCATTACGATACCAAGACGCTGACTTTAATGCTTTGTCCTGTAAGTCAACTAGTGGATTAAATATATTTACCATACCACTATTTATAAGAAAACCCCTAGCGATTTCTCGCTAGAGGTTGTAGTTGTGATTTTTGAGAGAGAAAGATTAATCTTCGTCTGCTAATTTACTAAAGTAGGACATTGTATCGTCCTCATCACTAGCCGGCTCAGATTTCACATCACTTCCACTAGGTACAGAGGTTGTGGTAGATTGTGGTGGGAGGTCAACATTCTCCACGGTCTCTGTATTTCGTTGTCCCATAATTACCCTATTCAGTTTCTCTTTGAGTTCGTCATAGGTCTTAAAATTACTAGGGTCAACAAAAGGGTTTAGAGGGTATTGTTTAGACCAAATATTTTTGATGTCATCATCTGACTCTTTAATATTTGATACGCCCTCAAATTCTGACTTATCATAGTTCCAATAGCCATCAACTTTTCTAATTTTTAGTTTAAAGTTTGCACCTTTCCAAAAATCAAATGGATTGATTGGTGTTTCATCATCAAATGCTGGTTGCATTGCTTCAGTAATCTTATCAAAGATTTTCTTACCGAATTTAAAGATGAATACTTTACCCTCATTCTCTGGATGTTTAGGGTCTGAAACTACAAAGATGTTTGAGTAGTATGATAATTTTCTTTTTCTCTTACGAGCAATTTCTTTATCACTATCAACACCTGTATTCCAAAGTCTTGTATTTTCTTCACTAACAGGATCCTTTTGATTAAGAGTTGTTAATGAGTTTTCAATATACCAACCGCCTTTATCTTGGAAAGCGTGTGACCAAACTCTTTGCCAAGGCATTTCTTCACCTGAAGTTGCCGGCAAAAATCTGATTACTGCATAGCCATTACCAGTTTTATCTAGTTCTGGTTTCCAGATTCTTTCGTCTTGGTATTTGTTTTTTGAATTTCCAGAAGTCTCTGGTTTTTCTGAATTAGCTTCTAACGCTTTTGTTATTTTATCAAAATTAGAAGCACTTGATTTTAAACTTTCAAAGTCCATATTATATCTCCTTTGTATTAAATATGTTCGTTGTATTTGTGTGACCTATATTATCGGCCTCATTATTATTTATAATAGATTTACTCACTAGACCTCAAATATTCTAACATATTCTCTGGTGTAGATTCTATATATGGGTCATCATCTGTACCCTCATTGTTAATACCTGGTTCTTGCCACCATTTCTCAACAACTCCATTATCTATTACTGCCATATATCTCCAACTTCTATTACCGAAACCTAAATGGTTTTTACCAATTAGCATTCCCATAAATCTAGTGAAGTTGCCTGAGCCATCTGGTATCATCTTAACTTTTTCAATACCCATATGGTCTGCCCAAGCGTTCATTACAAAAGAATCATTTACTGATATACAATAAACTTCATCTACTGCAAATTTTTTAATTGTGTCATAGTTCTCTTCAAAACCTGGTAATTGTTGTGATGAACAAGTTGGTGTAAATGCACCTGGTAAACTAAACAAAACTACTCTTTTATTTTTAAAGTAATTGTCTGTTGTCTCATTCAACCATTGACCACCAATAGCACAACCACCATCTGTTTCAACTTCGTCACCTGTTCTTACTCTAAAGGTAACTGATGGTATCTTAAATCCTTCATTCATTATTTCTTCCTCTGTTCACGTTGCCACTTCTTATAACCAGCAGCCCATTGTTGTGCTGTTTGCCCTCTAGGTATAGACCTCTGTATAAGATACTCTCTAAATTGCGTTAGTTTGTTTATAAGATATGTAATATAATTAATCATTCTAGCCAATATATCAAATTTGTTCAAGATTGTCAATGCTGGAATAGTCAACATAGTATAAATTATGTTGGCCGTCCCACTCTGCAACCATATTGTTTACGTTGTCTTTTAGTCTCAAATTTCTATTTACTTTGTAAAATATGGTCTGTGGAAATCTATTGAATAGTGATTGCCATTGATTTACCCAATTATCGTGTGGTGTAGGACCATTCTCTTTAGCAACATAATGTTTTGTGCCTTTGTAAATATTATTAACCGTTGGTTTAGTTGATTGTAAATCGTGACCTATTAGAAAGACCTCTTTTGCACCTAAATGACAAGCAACATAACCACTAGACGGACCTGTTGCCCAACCTAGGTCTGTACCCATTATATCTTTTAGACTATGTGATTTATCTTTTTCTGGATGTATCCAAGAAACCTTAACTTGACCCACACTTATATTCTTGACATATGTTTTTACGTCTGCAATACCTAATTCTTTTTTCTGTTCTAAATTTTCTTTATTCTTCCTAATTATATGTACTGCACCCTCTAATCTTGAACCGTGAAATACAAACTCTTTTGCTTGACCTCTATTGTTCTCTTGCAATACGCCTTCTTTTCTTACTTCATCTATATCACCAGCTGATACATTACCCTCAACTAACATTCTATACATATTTTCTGGTATTTTAGTCCAATCTCTAAAGTATCCTGGTATCTTATTACAAATACCTGTATGATATATTTCGTGCATTACGCCGTGGTCAACAGCACAGATAACATCTGGTGTAAAATCTCTATGAATAGCATTACAGCCAACAATTGTGCCTAATGGTCTTAATCTTTCTAAATCAAAACCAACTCTAGATTCACCATTGCCTATACAAAATGCTCTATGCATATATCTTACCGTCTTTAGGTTTTAATAATGATATTTCTTTTTCTGTCTTATCAAATTTAGATTGGAAAGTTCTTTTATTCATTCTTTTCATATGCCAATTAAAATCAAAATTAAACTTTGTCATTTCAGATAGATTCCATATTACTATCTTGTCATCTGTAAACTTATTAATGTACAATGCTTCTTTACTATAAAATTTACTTTTCTTAATTAAACTATCGTATTTTAGTTTCTCAATTATAAGACCCTCTATAGCATACTTATGGTCACTTTCAAAGTTTCTTTTCTTAAATTCACAAACATACTTATCACTAATTGCGTCAAAGGCTGCATATGATTTACCCTCTACAATTAATGGATTGTCTTCAAATATAGCAAGTTTGTTTAGTTCTTCAACTAATCCTTTTTCATTATTAGACCAACTCATTGAAAATAATATCCTACTACACCCATTAAATAGATTGCTAAAGATACTGCATTAAGAACAATCAAAGCTCTATCGTGCCACAACATTCCTACAATTAACCACCCAAGTACACCAAAACTTGCAACCATAATATTATATGGATATAAATTAGCAGACGCCAATATCATACCTACAATTAAAAATGCACTTGCAGCCCACTTAATATACCAAGATAAGTCACCTTTTGGTGTTACCTTTTTAAATACTCTACTTGAATTTAATTTTTTGATTTTTTCGTCTAGTTTTTCTCTTATCGGTGTTATATTATTCTCCATTAACAAATACCTCTTTCATAATCATTTTCGCTTCTGTCATATTAAAGTTCAGAAACGGAGTTAGTCTGGCAATCGTATGTGAGATTTTAGGCCAGACAACTTTCTCACTAATATTTTTATCCCAATCTTTAATAAACGACAAATGTTTGTTGAGATATATGGCGGTTTGGAAGTTAACTTTCCGTTGAATAAGTAATCGTAGCATTCTAGGATGTTGTCCCATATGTACCCGTAAACCATCATCAAACCGAATATTACGAGACTGAAAATCATTAACAATCCGTACACAATCGTCCCGAAAATGATATTTAAAAGATTCATTATACTTTCGGTACTTGGTATAAGTCTCAACACTTTCATTACTTATTAATTCTCCTATCCATTTGTCACCACTAATAATAAAATTAGAAACAAGAAAATCAAGTACGTCTCGTTCATTAAATCTTTTAGATAACTTATGAAAAAAATATCTATCTTTTCTTTTAGTGAACGTATCCAGTTTAGCATTCGTTTTCCCTCCATATTTTATATAATCATAACTATCTGTTGTAAAGTGGAGTTTGACACCCAAGTATATTTTATAAACATCAAATCCGCCATACATTATTGTTTGTCTCTGTTCTCACTATAACCATAATCCATTACCCAACTTAATAAGGCAAATATTACACCTATCATAATCAAACCCCACAAAAATGATTCAGGTTCAACAAACAACATATGATATAACATTTCTAAGCCATTCATACAGGTAATGCACCACCTTTTTTAATCTTCAGCATATTTGCATTTAAGGCTTCTGCTTTGATTTTTTCTTTTAGTGATTTTGATATTAGTCTGGTTGTAGTTTCTATTTCAATATTGTTTTCTTCACAATACCACACTACAGCGTCCATATAAGAAATTGGTTTTTTCTCTTTGACTATGTTTAAAATTATTGTTGTAAATTCTTTGCTATTCATACTCTCATTATATCTATTTTCTGTTAAATGTCAAGCGTGGTGTTTCTGTTGCCAAGTACACCACAAACTCCGTTACCTATTAACTAGGCAGCAAGGGCAAAATTTGAGTTGCCATTTAAAATGCGTTTAAGTACGCCTACTATTACTCTCTATAAAGTTTTTCTGTACGAGTCGAACCTACACACCCCCCATAAGCACACCATTAATGTGTTTATGGTGGAGGTGGTGGGAGTTGCACCCACGTCCTCTATACGTATTATACTCTACGTCAACAAGTAATTCTTATGCTCCTTCTTTGTGATTATACATCAAATCAAAAGAGTGAGATACGATACAGCTTTCTTGTCCACTTGGACTTGTTAAAACAATAAGGTGTTGACTTCTATCTTTTGACACAAACGTATATACAAAATAAGCGGACGGTGCTTCTGCGTTTGCACCCTCTTTCGCTACGGAAAAAGTCTCTGGAATAAAATCAAACCTATCTATATAACCATTTACAACATCACTAGGACCACATTGAGCAGGTAAACCCATTGGTGCTAAACCATAGGCGCCTGAATTTTCTAGTTCGTGGTCTGCGTGAGCAGTAAACATAACTAAGCTGAATAACAAAGTTAGTATTATTTTTTGCATTAATGCCTCCTGTGAGGACTTAATAAGGCTTGATTACTGATTTATCTTTTCTTTATTAAGTTCTTCATAATATTTATAAAAGTCCTTAATAGCTTTCTCTAGGTCTGCTGTATATGTCGCTTTATCTTTTACAAAAGCATTACAAGAACCGTCTTCTCCTGATTGTAAAATAACAACTTGTTCTATGGGAGTTCCGAATAGCTCTTCATACATAATTGCATAGGCAGTACATTGCATATAATAATTATGATTCCAAGAATCAATACGTTCTTTGTTAGCAGTTTTGAAATCAATTACAGATAATTTACCATTGTACTCTGCAATACAATCAACTTGACCAGCAAGGGTTAGTTTATGTGAGTACATAATTTTTTCAAGACAATGAATATTGTCAATTTGGTCAAGATATGGTTTCATTAACTTAAACATACCAAGAGGTAACACATCACGAATTGCTGGTGTTTCACCTTTTAGATATTGTTCTACTAATGTGTGTACAGCTTTACCTCTACGTGCCGCTCTGGCCATTTCCCATTTAGCAGCCGCTTCGCCAACATTCTTACGCCATTGTATTAGGCCTTCTTTTTTCTGAATACTTAAAATTGTTGTGATTGAGGGATAGTTCTTACCATCTACTTGGTAAAACCTAAAACCGTTTGTGTTCATTCCTTTTGTATTAGGAAACTTACTCTCGTCTAGTTGTACAAAATTTTTCATTATATTGTTCCTTGCATATAGTTTAGTAATAGAGATAATGCTAGTAGAAATCCACCAACACCAACTATTCCTAATATAATATTCTTTACTTGTTTCATCATATAGTCATTCTATCTTACATTTACAAGATTGGCAAGCCTAATTTGACCTGTAATCCATTAAATGTTCATTTATTAAATCGGTAGAGTTTCTTAACTCTTCCCTATCTTCTTTTCAGCTAGGAACATAAGACTCATAACAAGTCTTGTTGCTCTCATTCTTATATGCTCTTAATATTTGTTTACGGTTTTCACCATCAGCACGATAAGAACAATGTACCCACCCCGAATTAGGTTCATCTAAATTGTGGAATTCCAAAATCATCTGGTCAAATTCACAATTCTCTGAAATCCATTTTACCAATTCAGCGTTGCTCAATCCAAACACCTCAAAATCGGCCGCCTGGCCTTTGGCGTGCTGTGAATTTTTGCTTGAGCCTATTGCTTCGCATAAATCTGGACTACGATACCCACTTGATATGGTAACAACCTTACCAAAATGGTCTCGGACTTTTTGTAGTACATTTTCACATAATGCTTTTAAAGCATTCATATGGTCTTCGCTAGGATTATTACTAATACCCTTACGAACAGCCGTTTGTGAGGCTGTCATTTCTTTTAGACTAAAATTAGGACTTAATTTCATTTAATTTTTCCTTTGCTTTTAACTTTAATTTCTTTGCGTCTTTTAACAATTGCCAAGAAACACTACCTCTATCTTCTTTACGTTTCTCTTCCAGTATATTTACTTCCCTCTTCATTTCTTTATGTTCTTGTTTAAGGTCCATATATTATCCTCTTGTTAGTTTTAGCAACTTTTCTATTTGTGCCTTAATAATTGGTGTTCTATTTGGCCAATGTATGTAAGGCTCATCACTTTTCATTAAATTGTAAAGAAATGGTAATATTAATTTCTCTACATCTTTAAATCTAGTATTTACTTCTTCGTTATTAACTTCTTTTGTTATAGTATCTTTCTCTGCCACAATTTGCATAATCTCATTCATCATAGACTTGATAGAAGATACATCTGTTTTAACTTTAGATAGTTCTAAATTCTGATTATCAATTTGTTTAGGGTCAATAGCAGGCTGAGTTGTAGGTGCCTGTGATACTGGTGTCATACCCCAATCATCATCTAGGTCAAACCCTCTCATATAATCTGGTAAATCTTTTGCCATTATTTTTTCCCCTTTTGTCTTCTACGGTGTTTATCTACCACCTGCTTAGTTTTTATATCTTTGATAGACTTCTTACCATATCTATCAGCAAATGGACTAGTAGGATGTGCCTCTGCAATTCTGGACATATTCTCTTTCCAACCAGAGTCATTTTTCATACCACCAGTACCACTAACTATATTTATTGTTGTGATAAGTTGTTTGATATGTTTGTTTTTCTCTAAATATGCCTCTTTATCTGCAATTGACATATAATCATCAAACACTTTACCTGTTTTTGTGTCCTCAAAGGTATATGTTGGCATTAATTACTCTTTAATGGGTCTTTAAATGTGAAATACTTATTAAGTACCTCTAATTCATCATCATATTGAGCAATAATAGCTAACTCTTTTTCTATTGTTTCAAGTGTATCAGGATGTTCAGCTATACCTGCTACTTTATTCAATAAAACTTCTACGTTTGCTTTATGTTTTGCAATATGTCCTTCAGCGTGTTTCTTTAACGCTTCAATTATTTCATTTCGCATTTTTTTTCTCCTTTAATATTCTACCATAATTTGGCCAACCAAACTTATCTGGTGACTCACCTACATAACGCCATCTAATAACGCCTGTGTTAGGATTTCTTTCGTAAATTTTTGGCCTAGATGTATTGTTCTTCTTCATTGCCATATATTTTACCCTCTACGTACCAATCTGGTACTTTTGCTGGACTTTTCCAAGTAGCAAATCTTTTTTTTTCTAGTATATAGTAGTTTCTATAACTAGCTACTGCGTCACCATCAACTTTACAATGCTCAGGCATTGCTGGTTGTGGGTCTGTTGCAAGTTTATTTATTTTTGCATTTTTAGGTGGTTGTGATAACACTTCACCTAATTTTTGAATTGTTAAATGGTCATCTGTATGATTATATCTTTTTTTGTATTCTTCATTAAGAGCCATCATATGTTTGTATAACCACATATAGTTGTAAGCAGATTCAAATAACCATATTGTACTAGGGTGTTTTACCCAACCTGCTTTGTATAGTAATGGTTCTAAATTAGAATTAGGGTGTTTCCACCTTTTAATCTTTCTACCATTTTTAGTTTTGTCATAATATTCTGTGCCATCTAATACTCTATGAGCAGTAGATAATAGTTGTGCTGACTCTAGTATCATTTTTACAACGTGTTTATCACACGACATTTCGGCTGCCACTTTTGGGTCTTTGTGTAAATAAAAAACATTCATTAGTGTATCGCCTTTCTAAAATAATCTAATTGGTCATACTTCGTACATAATGCTTTGAAAGTATTGTACCAAAAGTTTTTAGACCAATCAGTAGTCGCTTTCTTACATCTGTCTTCAGCATTTTTAATTCTTCTCATCTGTAAATCAGGAGAGATAATACGGTTTATATCTGCATTTGTAATCATAGTTTCATTATACCTCATTATATAGTTTTTGGCAAGCGTTATTTACCTGCATTAGCACCATTTGTTATAATGGTTCTAAAGAGTGTGAATTTAGGGTCTTTCCAATCTACCGTTTTCTCACAATTGTGAGGCGATATACAGGTTGTTTTCATACAACCCATTAATAAACTACTTATTGCTAGTAGGATTAATATTCGGGTCATTCCACTCCATTATTTGGTCTAGTTTGATTCTTATTGCGTCAGGATCCAGACCAAGTTCCTGCAATTCTTTTGTTCCCATTTCTCTAAAAAAGTCTTCATAGTCTCTATTGGTTAATGTTCTTTTACCTAATTTACCAAAAAAGTCTTTATAAACTTTTTGCTTATCTCGGAAGTCTTTCGCTCTAGCTTTTGCATTAGCAGCTTCCTTTTGCCAATCTTTTTGGCGCTTTGCATTGTTCTTTTTTTCGTCTTCAATTTTCTTTTTCTCTGCTCTGGCATTTTTCCAAGTCCTTAATGATATGTTAGCCGCTATCAATAATAATACTGCTAATGGGTCAAATACAAATATCAATACCATAATGGCATATCTTACTGCCTCATCAAAATGGTCTTTTGCATTTTCACCATATATTAATTCTGCAATATACTTTAACGGACCAACCTCTGCTTCTATTTTTTGTTGGTCTAATTCTATAATACTCTTTTCTTTATATAGTTCAGAAATTTTATTTGTACTATTTTTAATTTCTTCTTTTAGTAGATTACGTTCTTCTTCTTGTTTACGTCTTTCTTTTAAACCTCTAGTAGCATAATCATTCTTTAGGTATACTTCAATAGATTTATCTAATTGTAATAAAGTATCTTCAGCACGTTTTATATTACGTTCTTCTTGTTTTATCTGTTTATCAATTAAACTGGTTTGTATTGTAAAGTTTGCCTGTGGTTGTACACTATCAAGGTGCGCCTTTGATAGGAAACCAAAAATACCCATTGACGTGATAAAGATTAACACTATCACAGCCGTTGTCAAGTATGCCTTGATGGTTTTTGGTACTAAACTATTTTGCCAATTATTATATAACCAACTGGCGGCTACAAGTTTACCAACTTCTAACGCACTACCCATAGCAATAATAGGTACATAAGCGCCTGCGAATATAGTAGCAAGACCTATAATAGAATAACCAGCGGCTATTACAGATATAGAAATTGCACTAAAAAATGTTAATATTATTCCGAACATAGTATTATTTATTACTCTTTAGATGATTGTACTTTTTCTATCTTTGACATCATATTAATAACTCTTTCTGCATAATCAGTTGTTGTAGAAAATGCTTTTAAAGTTTTAATAAGTTTTAGAGAGTCTAACTTTTGGTTTTTTGCCCACATAGTTGCTCTCATATTTCTAAAGTCTTCATAAGCTGGGTGCTCATTAAGTAATCTTATATATTCTTTTACAGAATCACATTTAGTTTCAAACACTCTTACACCCCAACCTGGCCATTCATTCATACCCTCTGGTAATAAATGTTTAGCAGTTGATTTGAACACTCTAATACCAAATAGATTGTTTGCCTCTTTAGCAAATCTTGATTTACCCCAACCTGATTCTAATACTGCCTGACCTACTAACATTTCAATAGGCACTCTCTTATCAACAGGTGTTGTAAAGTTTAGATAATCAACACAATAACCTAGTTCTTTAATAAACTCTTTATTGTTTTTATATCTCATCTTCTTTGATACTAAACCTAGACTTTGTGCCCAAGCAGTATGTTCTTTTCTCAAATTTTCGTTAGCCCATTTGGTAGCAATAGGATTAGGATAAAATGTACCGACACCATATACAATTGCTAATAATAAAATAGACCACAATGTTCTTTTAGTCCACATCCAAACTTTAGAGTATGGAAAATCTTTTATTTCTTTTTTTATTTTTTTTACCATATTACCTCTTCATTACAATGTATTCAAAACCTGTGATAGAGTGTGCTTCTTGTTCGCCATACTCTGACCACGTACCAACTTCAATAGGTTTCATACGTTTTTGTGTGAAGACAATATTAGGATTATTATCCATAATCTTTTTCATCTTCTTAAATATTTTTTCTGATTGTTTTTCTGTAAAGTTATTAGCAACATCTGTTGACCAATTACCAGTATAGTAAGTCATTTTCTTCTCACTATTGGCCTCAAATTGTTCTAACTTGATTGGTACGTTATTGATAATATGTTTTAGATGGTGGTCTAGTTCTTTCGTCTTTCTCATTATATAGTCCTCTCACTTTGACGTTGATTATAAACCAAGACCAAGGGTCTTGGCTTTCTTTTCAAAAGACCAGAATATAGCATTATGATTTCCTGTGTCTCCCAAATTCTGCATTTGATATAGGTGTACCATTTCGTGGCACAACGTATCAAGGAAGTATTGAAAGCTTGGATACTTTGGTAACATTTCAAGATGGTATCTTCTAGTACCTTTTCTCTTCCACTCCAATATGTTAACTTGACCGACACATTTTTGTCTAGCCAAATTTTTGATTTCAACTTCGTTAAACGGTGATAATAGTCCGTCAAACATTCCCTCGTTGATGTAATTAAAATATTGTTTGATTGCCTTATAGGTAGTTTTATATTGTCTAGCGCCAGAGGCATTTAATCCTCTTTTGATAAATTTTTTGACTTTGAGTTTTTTACTTGTAAGTTTTGGCATTTTTTATTTACATTCATAGGAGCCTCCTTCAAGTAATTTACACTTATATACCTTGTCTGCGTTTTGTCTCATTTCTGAAGCAATACCCTCTAGTATATTAGGTAAATGTTTTTGCACAATAAAAGTCATTTCAGTTGCAAAACTATAAACCAGTTTTTGCATTTCGGCTTCAAGAACCGAAGTGTCAACGTTATTACCTTGCACTTTTTGAGTAATAATATGACCTATCACCGCTGTATTGTACTCATTCGCTTGTACTGATTTTTGTAAGGCCGTAAGACCAAACCACAAAATCGCTAAAGCAAATATCAATTTTTTCATAATGTAATCTCCTATATTATATTTATAGGTATACTATACACCACCGGTGCTATAAAGTCAAGCACTTTTTTTAAAAAAAAGCAAGAAAAATCAGTATTTTTTGTGAAATTTGTTCTATTTTTGTTCTGGTTTATAGAATTCATCATTCCAACCAAAAGCTTCTTTCACTACCGATTCGCTTAAACCTTTGTAAACCTTATTCAGTTTCTTATCTTTCATATTCAATAAGACCTCTGCTTCTGATTTATGAAGACCCTCTAATATTTGAATAAACATTGTCTCTTTTTGTGTCTTTGTAGTTTCGGCGTCAGCGCCTTCCACAAAATGCCACAATCTTTTAGACTCTTGACTCAACATTGTATGCTCAGTACCAAGAGGTGCTTCGTTAGCTATGAAAGGTGGTGTACCTGATGGTAATGACCACTTGATTTTAGGGTCAAATGAACCTTTTAAAATCATTCTTAAGCCGTCTGAATTATACTCTTGTAATACTTTAATCTTCTTTGTTTTATCTTTAGCGTTATTAACTTTAGTTAGAATTTCAGCAATCGTTGGTTCAGCTGAGCTGACCATACCTTGACCAGCATCCATTGACGCTTTAGGCATAATACCTAATTTTGATTGATGTTCCATAATTTGTTTATCGTTTTCTGCCATAATTTTCTCCAATTCGTAATACTATTTATACTGCCCCAAATACTTCTTTTTGTACCACTTATAAAATGTCTTGTCTGTAAATATCTCTGCAACCTCACTTGCTGGTACTTGGTCACTTCTTATACAATCAGCTAGAGATTGATACTCATATGTATCCACTTTTCTGGTCATTTTTTTACCTTTACTTGCCTCTGCTAATGTCATTACAAACCTATCATTCTTTTCTTTAATATTTTCTGACAATGTGTTTTCTCAACGCTCTAGTCAATTCTTCTATCTTATCTATAACAGAAATCAAACTAGGGTCAGTTATATATTTACCAGATTCTTTAGCCTGGTCTCTTAAATCATTATATTCTTTTAATGATACTCTCACCATAGGACTTAAATCTGCACTTGCTTCGTTTTCCCAAGTCTTATCCGTTTCGTGTGTATCGTTATCAGTTTCGTTAGTTACCATAAAACCCTTTTTGTTACCAAAAGAAAGGGGCCACCGAAGTGGCCCACCTTCACTCGTTTAATTATGCCGAGTAAGCTACTTGCTTACCGAATACTTTATTGATACCAGCAATAATAATTGCTTTTGATGGTGTACCAACTCTGTATGAAACGCCTTTTGAAGACCTATTTTCATAAATCATCATTCCTTCGTTTCTTAATTTACCAACCATTGCAGCTGGTGATTTAAGGTCGTAAGTGTTTCTCAATTGTTTCCAAGAAACATCTGAACCTTTTGAGAAAAGATTTCTAATCTTTTCAGTTTTAGTTAGCTTTTTATTAGCCATAGTTTTATCTCCTTTAAAGATATTATTGATAAAGTTAAACATTATTGTTTACCTTTCCTTTCTCTTTGTGTTATGGTCACAACACCATTCAGAGTACACAGCGAATATATATTGTGTGCCCTCCAGAATTCTTTAATCAAGGTCAATATCGGGGTCAAACATATCACCACCGTCCCTTAAATAGTCTAATTCTTTTTTTACATCTTTAGAAAACGGATTAGTTGCCGGTTTTGGTTTTTCTAAAAACATATCGTAAGTTATCTTGGCAGTTCTAAAGTTACCATCTTTGTTAACTTTTAACGATACCATTTTCTCACTTAATAATTGAGCCGGGTGTGCCATATCAAAATCTCTATATGCAAGACCACGTATTGCGTCTATTACTATCGCAAGGTCTTTTGTAAATGTGTGATTTTGTGTTCTCATACCAGCGTCAACAAATTTCTTTAATAAGTCAAATCCTATTTCATCAACTAAAGTCTCAACAAAGTCTTTAGTTTGTTTCTTTTTTAATTCCTCTGCAAACTTCGTATCTTGTTCTTGTCTAACTTCTCTCTTACGTTTATGCTCTGGAAAGAATATGATATTATCATTCGGCAATTATTTCTCCCTTGAAATTCACTTTGTTTTGTTTTTCAAAATACTCAACTAACTGATTATAACCACCAATTAACTCACCATCTATTTTAATTTGAGGCATTGCTCTAACATTTTTACCAATGTCCTCAATTAGTTTACTAGGGTCACCACCAAAATCTTTCTCTAGTGATTTCTCTTCATATTCCAGACCAAGGCCTTTTATCAAGGCCTTTGCCTTTGAGCAATAAACACAATTGTTTTTACTATAAATTGTTATCGTCATTTTGTTTACCATCTTTTTCCAACATACTAGACCAAGCTTCTTTTGCTTTTTCTTTTATGTTATGAGCGTCAACAGCTTGTTCAATAGTGTAGTTATACATCTTATTGTACTCACCTAATGGCAATCTTAAACCAATCCAAGCTCTGTAATAACCCTCTTTAGTTAAAGTGACATCTTGTTTCCAGATTTCATAACCTCTAACTTTGGTATTTTTGATTACATTAATCAAAGTAGATTCTACCTCTGATACGGTAGTCTTCGTATTGGTTTTGCCAAGTTCAGTAATAAACTGCTTAGACTCTTTATTCATTTCACCTGCTACTACGTCAGCAATTTCTGACTTCGCATACATTTTAGCTTTCTCTATCGCTAATTGTAAGTCTGGTGAAACACTAGTAGCAACACCGAATAAACAAAGTTTATCTTTGCCTTTACCAATTAAATCAGTATCACAGGCTTTTCTTTCAGAATAGTCTGCCATATACCAACTTGGTACTTTATTCATTGTCTTACCATTTTCAGACTTGATTTTGTAAGTACCACCAGCACAAGCATTTAATAACAATGCCGTAGCAAGTACACCTACTATTTTTAGTTTGTTTTTCATCATAAGTTTTTACTCTCCTTTACATCATATAACAAATCTTGTACAAAGTCAAGCGTGGTTTGAACGTATCCTAACGCCTGGTCACTTGATACATCATATATTATAACTAAAGCAAGGGAAAGTATGATTAAGTTTCTAATCATTGAACGACCTCCCATTTTCCGTCTGGTTGAAGACACAACTTCCCATATGATTTAAAAGCGTGTCCTTGTCGGCTATAATACCGACAATATTGAGGCATTTTGGTAGTATTGAAGTAGTAAAATTGAGCAAACAAGTCCCAATAACCGAGACCGTCTTGTCTTCTTTTACCATCAGCACATTCCATCACCTCTTCTTTTATTATTTCATCACCTTTTTGTTTGATGATTACTTTAATAAAGCAGTATTGCCCTCCTGTTTCTTCAGGATTGATAGGCAAAATCTTTGCGTAATAATTCTCATCTTTAGCATTAGCTATACCAGTAATTAGTAAAAATACTATTAATATAAATGACCAAGTCAAATATCTTTTTATTTTATTATCGGGGTCAAACATTTGCTACACCTAATTTCTTTAAACTATCATTTACTTCATAAAGTTTATCTTCTATCTCTTGTATTTTAGAAGATGGTCCATTAAACTCATAAAGTTCTAATTCTTCTTTTAGTTCTTGTTTTTCTTTTTTAAGAATTTCTATTGTACTCATTTTACACTCTTTTTATTTTGTTCTAAATTGTTTACAAATACTCTTATCAACCTTGATACATCTACCTCTTGCTCTTTAAGAGTTTTTGGATTTTTAAATAAAACTTTACTATCATTTACTTTTAAAACGTGTTGACCATCTACAATCACAGCTTCGTCTGTGTTTTTTCGCCAATCGTGTGAGCTATATTCTTTTGACATTAGTTTAACCTCGGTTTTTCTATCCATTGACCATCTGGTAACTGACAAGCAGTACCAAATACAACTTTTCTATTAACACCACCAATACCAATCAACGGCCAACTATTAGTAATATCAACCGTGTGGTCATACTCTGTACATTTTAATGGCCCCTGTGTATATGATTTTGTTGTATGAATTATACCAGAATTACCAGTTTTAGAATTGTACCAATTTGTATAACTTGCACCGTTTGGCGCCGTGTTTAAATGGTCTACAAATACTGCGTTATGTACATCTTTGTCTGAATTGTAAAGTAGTTCAGCACCTGTAAATGCACCAACAACGGCACAACCAGCAACAGCATAAGGGTCTGTAATACCAGACTCTACACATAATGCTGTGGTAGAACCACCACCTGAAATAGCACCTAAATGTGTTCTATTTACGGTACTACAATTTGTCAACGTCAAGACCATTATAATCATAATGGTTGTCTTTTTCAATAGTTTTTTCATAATCATTTATATTCTCAAAAAATTCAGAGTCAACTTTAGTTTTAGCAACTAATAATGAATCTGCTTGTATAACTTCAATCTTGTTTCTAATTAATGGGTCAGATGGCGAAGTCTCTCTCAAATTATCCGCCATCTTCTTTATAGAATCAATCTTATCACAAAAAGATTTAATATTCTGTACCATTAGTTTTTAACAAAAAGATTAGTTATCTTTTCCTTTGTACTGATAAATTGTGCTTTCATATCAGCCCAAGACTCTGCTTGGTATTCTTTTGTTTTCTGCCATTCACTCTGAGCAAAGTCTTTTGCTTTCCCAGGTACAGCAACAACCGTTTCTACAAACTCCTGTGGAGTTATTGTAGTCACTTCATCAGCTTTCGCTTTATTAAGTTCTAAAGATACAATTACAAACGCAGCTATGACTACCATACCCCACATTGCAACTTTCTCCCAAACTTTTTTTATCACTTTATCCACGATTTCCTCTATCTGTTGGTTTGTTAAATAATTAGACACCGACACCCTCATTAGCTCTTTTTTCCATAAGTTCAATCTCGGAGATTCTCATTTTTTCAGCATATGACATACCAAAAACTTTGTTATAAAAATAGTCTAGTGGACTAACTGATTGATAAGCGAGCAATAAGTTATCAAACTTTATATCTAAACTATCATAATATTCGGGGTGTTTATTTTTAAGTTCTATATGGTCTTTACAGAATTGTATTCTATTTGTGTAATAATCATTCAACTTGTCAAACATAGATTTCTTCTTACTCAATTTGACATCTTTATCTTTTGCATTTTTAAACTCTGCAAATAGAGTTTCTTTTTCATACTTAAACGACATACTATATAACCTCCCAAGGTTGTTTATTAATATTCACTTACTATACCAGAAAACTCTCTAAATGTCAAGCCCCTAATAAATGACGTAATTACACGCTTTTTGTGCATATTTAAGCGTCTAGGACGCACCTGGATTGACGAATCAACCATATTACGTACTACCGTACCCCCTCTGGAAAGGGTAAGTTTATCTGTTCTTCAACCTGGACGTGTTCATCTTTATGTTCTTCTTCTAACCACGCCTCAAAGTTCTTGACTTCTTTTTCTTTATAGGCAACAACTTCGTCAATCAATTTGATTGCACCAGGGGTGTCACCACTCACCAATTTTGCTTTGACTTTTTTAAGGTCATCAATCATAGCTAATATTTCATTCATTAGACTTTCCTTCCTGCTGTTTTCAGGTCTTTTCTATTCACCACCATATATGGTCCTTTGTTATATGCCGGCACGATTGTAAAATTCTTTGACTCTTCTATCTTCCAACTATTATCAGTTTTGATACCATTACCTATAACATTTGATAATTTAGGTTGTGGGTGTATATCTGATAAGTCAGTTGTGGGGTAATAGCCGTTATCATTGGTATTATAACTAGACTTGATAATATGTCCGTCATCACCAACGTTGAGACCTAGTGACCTCATCCATTTGATATGCTTTTTTAAAGCAATAAGATATAATTCTTGTTTATTTAAGTTTCTTTTTGGCATTAGATTCATCTTCACTTGACATTAATAAAACAATATAATGGACAGCCTTTAATAAGTCTTTTCTATTACGACCATCTTTCTTACCAAACCTTGCAAGATATTTAATTGCATTGGCTTGACAAAAATCTTTGTCTATACCACACGACCTTAATAGGTCTTGTACTTGTACGCCCTCTTTAACTTGAGCATAGTGTTGGCCATACGTTGATTGTATGTATGTACCTATTTCTTTTAGTATTTTATCTTCATTGTATTTCATTATATAACACTCCTTGCATAATCATATGCTGTTTCTTCGGCTTCATCATCTGTTGACACAAACTCATCTGATTGTAGATAATCGCCTTCATCTTCTCTATCATCATAATAAACTTCGTAAAGATTTTTACCATCTTTACCGTCTTCAAGTTTTCTCCAATAACCAATCTTGTTATCATCTTCATCAAATATATCTTTATCAGCTTCTGAGCCTCTGAATTCATTAATAGTAATCATTAAATACCTAGTGCCTTTATAACATCTTCCTCTGTTTTTGGCAAGCTTTTACCAGATTGTAACCAATCTACCATTTGTTCAAAGTTAAATGCTTCGTCTGTTTTGCCTTCTTTTTCTAACACCTGTTGTGCTATCTTAAAAAACTTTAAGGTACCCATTTCATTGGTCATACCATCAGGTTTGCTTTGATAATTACCTTTTCTTTGATTTGACATATTTACTCCTATATTTAAATTCTGGTAAATGGTTTAAATTAGCGTGGCTACCATTCTTATCACAGGCATAGGCTAACGTAGCACTATGTTCTTTTATTGTTTTAGCAAATAACTCTTTGGCCTCATCATACGTCTTAACAATGGTCTTTGTGGTCTTATTCAAAGGACGCCACTCAACAATAGAATACTCTATCGCATTGTCAATTATATTTTGTTCCCAAGGATTAGCAAGTGTCATCATCATACTCTTTAATTGATTTATCTAATTGTTTCATATATCTTTTACTTCTTTTTAACATTTTATTAGTAATCTTTTTCATATCATTAACTAGAAATAAACAATATACTAATCCAGCCAAAATGGCAAGTGATAAAAATAACATTATATATTCATTCATCATTATTTACCTATTTGACTTTCTGCTTGTAAATTTAAAGCAACATCAATGTCTGATTCTTCTTTCATCCAAGAATCATCAGTATTTACTGCTGAAGCTTCAACTTTTTCTATTTCATTAAAATAACACCAATGTGTACCTGTGTCGCCTGTATAAGTTATAGCGCCAACATAGTTCAAATCTGTGTCATAAGTTTTAGCGTTAAGTGAATTGTCACTCTCGGCTGCTATATCGGTTTTTTCTGTTGCGATACCGATATTGATGATTGTACCACTTCTTCCGTGATTACATTCAACATAATCGCCTACATTTATTATCATTAGTGTATCTCCTTAAATAAATATTCTTTGTCATAACTCAAACCTAGATTATAACAAATATAACCTACGTCTTTCTCATTCTCTAAATCTTCGGCAGTTAGAATCCAATTGATTGCTTGTTTTCTAGTTTCAGCACCAAGTTCCATATTCTTCTTTACTTGATTTTCAAACTTTTTATAAGCCTCATCTTTAGCATTATTCTCTCTTTCAATCTCTTCATCAGCCCAAACACCATAAGATTTCATTTCTTTTTGAAACTTCTCATCTGACCAGTATTTTGATTCTGCAATCACCGTTCTTGCATAAGATTTTGATGTTGCTATTGAAACAACTTCGTATAGTGTTTGTTCATCTAAATATCTTGTCAATTGTTTAACGGTATAAACGCCATACTCTCTCCAATGAGCAGGATCCTCTACTAACATACCAATAAAACAATTAGGTGTTTCTAACATTTCTTTTTTAGAAGCTTCATTCATAGATTTGATATGAGCAACTAAATCTAGTTCGTCTTGTCTTGTTTGGTTATATTGAGCAGGTGTTATCATTAAGCATTCTCCAATTCGTTGGCAATTACTTCATCAACGTTGTCACTATCAATTCCAACCATATTCAGATTGTCAATGTCTAGTATATCTTTAATTGCTGAAGATTTTGTAATCAAGTTGTTTTTTAGATTAACAATAATCTTGTCAACTTGGTTTTCAACAGATGTCTCAATGTATTGTTTATATTTACTCATAGTGTGTTTGTCCTTTTGTTAGTGTTAATAATATAGTATCATACAAATCAAGTAAAGTCAAGCAGTTTTTTTTCTTGGCTTCTTTAATTCTTTCTTTTAATGTTTTCTTCTTTATCATATACACATATCCTATCATACCTGGCCTATAAAGCAAGCACTTTTTTCACTTTTTTTAAATTTTTTTTATGAGACCAGGTAAGGGTTACCGAGGTTGTATGTTCTGGTTATGTTCTATTTCCAGTTGTCCAGCACCCAATCAACGTCTGATTCGTGTGGATTAGGGTTTCCGTGAAACACGGCCACCAACGATTCGCTATCTTTTTCAAACGTCCAATCGTTCTTATGAAATCTTGGCTCTTTTCTAGTAAACCACTTATATGAGAAAGACCACTCATTTGGCATATATTTTAATTCGGGGTGATTCTTCATAAATTCATAGGTCACATTCTGGTCACCTTGATATTTACGCCATCTTGGTCTGTCTTCGTAATACCTATCCCACACAGCCGGTGTCATAGTTATATTATTAAATTTCATAATAGAAGAATTAATACCAGTTGTACCTGTGAAGTCGTGCAATGCACCAAAGGTGTCCGTAAAACCAAATTTTGCCATCTTATCAATATTTTTTAGGATGACCACATCCAGGTCCATATAAAGATTTTCACCAATTAGACCACTTTCAGGATGAAATAGTTGTAGTTTGTTCCACCAACCTTGTTCATCATCAAGTGGAAACTTTCTATACTCTATATCACCTTTTACTATTCTATGTAATGAAGTGTTGTCCGTAAAGCAAATAAATTTGTGGTCTATCGTTAGATGTCGGTTGACCATATTGTACAATTTCTGTACATATTCTGGTCTGTATTTGTTTCCATAATAAACGCATACGAAATTCATCACTACATCTTTTTAAAGTTAAATGCTACAGATATTCTTTTCTTTGTTTCATTTAGATTTGGTAATACACCGTGAGTTAAGAAACTAGGAAATAAATACATAACACCTGCCTCTGCTTTACAAGTACAATGTATATTGGTTCTAGGGTGGTTGTTTTTATCTTTTATATGTTCGTCCCAATATGCCTCTAATTCTGTAGCAGCTGGACTAGTAAACATTATATCGCCAGATTTTTCTGGTGTTTGTATATAATATACACCTGAAAATATACAACCTGCGTGTCTATGGTCTTGGTTGTAATCTTTATAACCATTTATATTAAACCATAAGTTATCTAATATGACTTTAGGTAAACCTAAATTACTTGCAAACTCATCAGCTTGTTCTTGTAAAAATGCATACAAAGGTTTTAATCTTTTATGATATTCAAGGTCAATATCTTTTGATTGAAAACCACCCTCGTTAGATACTAAACGACCTTTAGGGTTTTGTGTATTTAATCTACCCTCATTGTCTTTACAAAAATCTAAAATGTAATTAGCTAAAACATCATTATCTAAAATAGATTTTGACACCTTTACAGGTGTTGTAAACATATCAAATTCACCAGTTTGTATCATTATTTTACTTGTTCCTGTATTTGATTTGGTTTTAATAAATTGTTTGGTTGTGCCATTAACATTTCATAAGCCGTACCATCAGCAATCTCTTTTAATTTAAACTGATTATCAACTACCATTTTCAACCATTCATTTACCGTTTTATGACCAGGTCTTAAAGGTTTAATTACTTTACTAATATGTTGGCCTGCAATAAAACTTACAATGTTTCTTTTGTGTGCAAAGACAGGTGTTCTATTTAAAATAGCGTCAACAGCTGATAATGACATATTAGTTATTAATGCTTGACAACCTTGTAAGTCAACTTTAATATCTGTATTCCACCATTGGTTTCCAGGTCTTGGTTTCTGTCTTACTTTAATTGGCATATTTTCAAACTCTGTATCTTTGGTCATATTTGTAATTTGTGTTGTCGCCATTTCAATCCATTTTTCTACTGAACAACCATTAATATGAAAAGTTACCGTTGGTGATGATGGTGCTAATAAGAAGTGTGTCATCTTACCAGTATCCCAACCTTTAAATTGAACATCAATGCCTTCGTGTTCTAATTGACTTATTCTTTTACCGTCACCTATTTTACCTCTGATAGTATGTAAATTACCTTTACAAATTCTAATATAGAATCTGTCCCAATCTACAATAGGTTCTGGATATCTTGTAAAAGGAGCATTTAAATAACCTACATCAACATACCACCATTCTTTATCAAGATGTACACACTCTCTAATTAATTCTGTATTTTTACCACCTAAACCCCAAAAGAAGTGTATCTCGTGGTCTGCGTCTTGCCAACCTTTTTCAATTGCTGGCCAAATCTTATGAGATAAACATTTATCCCAACTCATTTTATGCGTTATAATCATTTAATAATCTCCTATGAACATCACCGTTATTAATCTCTTCTTGTTTCCATTGTGTATAAGCACAATCATATAGCCATTGTGTTCTATCAAATTTACAATTGATAGTCTTATTTCTTATTACTTCTAAACTATGATAACTAACTGGCCAAGCGTGTGATGATTTTGATAATGCCACCGTTGGTATACCCTCACAAACACTTTCTACTAGAGCATTGCTTGAATATGATACTACAACTCTTGCACCATCTAAATCTTTTTGAAATCCACTACCACCATTTGTTTCATTAAAATCATCATAGTTATTACTATATATAATTTTGTTTTTGATACCTGCTTCTCTAAATCTTGTAAAGAAACCACCTTTTTGACCACCCTCTGGTTTTATATTACCATACTTACTTAAAAATCTAGGATGAAATCTTACTTTAATTGGCTCATCTGTATAACCACTTATGTCTCTCATTACCCAATACAAATAATTTAAATAATTCCAACTTATACCCTCACCTTTTGTATATCTAATTAATTTATCTTTCATTTCAGGTGTGTACAAATCGTTTAAACTTGTATCAGTAGGGTTTTGTAAACATAATAATATATAATTGCCTTTATTTCTCCAAGGTTTTATATCAATGTTTTGTTCTTTTTGTATCATCTGCCATCTATCAGCTGGTGAATTATGATTTTTAAATATACCTTTATCGTATGTGTAATCATTTAAACCAACTCTATAATAATAATTAGGGTCACCTACTTTTATGCCTCTTCTAAATGTAGCGCCTTCTAAAACTATTAATGGTTTTTTAGTGTCTGAAATATATTTGTATTGGTCTTTATAGTCTTTAAAATAACCTTTAACACCTGTTGTGATATATGCCTTAGCGTGTTCAAGATGTTTACGGTCTTCAAACTTGGCATACTTGTAAATTTCGTGTGTAGGAAATTTAAAGAAATCGCCCTCTCTAAATGCACCCCAAAAACCGACTATCATTGCAACCTCTTAACTGCCTCGTAGGCAACACCATTTTTAAACTCTTCTAAATTAAACTGACAACTTAATAAACTATCTATCCACAAATCTATAAGTTCTTTGTCTGCATAAAAAGGGTTTTCTATATGTTCTAACTTTTCACTAACAGGATATGATTGAGATACACCATTACAAAATACAGGCACACCAGCTAATACTGCTTCAATAGCAGCTGTTGATTGCATTGAAACTAAAGCGTGACAGCCTTCAAGTTGTTTAGTTAAAGGTTGTGTTTCATTCTTTTTTCTAACTATTATTTGTCTATCTGTAAATCTTCTTAACTCTGCAAGTGTTTCATCAATCCACATTTGTTCATCTATATGATATAATCTACATATCGCTGGTGTTGGTGGACAAACTAATATGTGTGTGCCAAACTTCCAACCATTAAATGTTATTGGTTTATATTTTTGAATTCTTTTTTTATCTTTATTTGTAAGTTCTACTATTTTATTAAGTTGCATTTGATTTTTTACAACTCTATATAACTGACCATATTTACCTGGCATATAGTCTCTAGTAGGATAAAAGTATGCGTGGTCCATATAATAAAATTCGTGGTTTCTTTTCTGACATTCCCATATAACTTTTTCTGAACCTCTTAATGTACCAACAACTGCAATAGGATTAGTAGTCCACTTTTGCCAATCAAACATAGGCCAACTACCAACTTCAAAAGCAGGTATTTTTTCTCTGCTATTTTTATGTCTTATTTGGCTAAATGCATAGATAAATCTATCTTTAGCACCTGCGTTTGTACAAAATCCTTCTATCATTCTATATCACAACATTCATCATATAATTTTAACCATTCTTTTGAGTAATCACAATCTCTATATTCATTAAACCAAGGTCCACCCTCTGTAAAGTGAATATTTTTTACATCTTTTTTATACTCATACTCACCTGCTAACCAGTTCCACTCTAATGGTAATTCACCAATTAAATTATCATCTGACAACCATTTAAATTGATGTAGTTGTAAACCTGTGGCTGTATTAACATAATCTGGTGTCAATGATGTACACTTATCACAATTCATAAGCATAAAACTAGACCAATTCTTTTTAGGATATTTTGTTTGTACTTGACCTAAAAATTTTGTTTCTGTTCTAGGTATATAATCGTGTTTACAAACTTGAACGGCATATTTCTCATCACGTAATCGCCATAATTCAGCAATATCACCGACCATTAATTGGTCACAATCCATAAAAACTGCCCAGCCTTTATAGTTTGTAAGATGAGGTACAATAAATCTACTAAAACTAAATTCAGTTGATTCTATATTACTTCTTTCTCTTGTAAAGTTATCTTTTATGTTAGGTAAATATACTGGTGTAATAGATACAGGTCTTGTACTATTTTTTAATATACTATAAGCAAGAACATTAAACGCCACTTTTTCTTTACTATCATAACCGATAAAAACTTTAATCATATGCAATAATACCCATAACTGGTGTTTTAGTTTCTAAATCGTGTATCTCATCTAACTTCATTCTATACCATTTACCTGGTTCAGGTTTAAATTTAAACTTACACAATTCAGCTTCTTTATCCTGTACTCTTCTTGTTTCATTAATACGTTCATTTTCAAACCATTGGTTCCAAAAACGCCATTGATTATCTTCAAACTTAACAGGATAAAAAAGTATTTCTTGTATTCTATTGTCTACAAACTTATCTGTATCTTGACCAATATAATAGAAAAACTTTTCCTTTTCTGGTAATAGTGTCATTCTCAATTCATTCTTTAACCATTCTCTTAATTCATCTGATACCTTATGATAACTAAATTCTTCTCTGTATTTTTCGTAAATACCATCTATTGGTTTTTCTTTTACTACATCAAAGTCTTCTATCAGTTCTTCAGGTACAGGTTTTATGTTTTCTTCTTGTACATATGAATTGTATATCATACTCTAGCCTCCGGACTTTTCATTAACTTCTTTCTTTTAGGACCTTTTATATGGTCATAAACTGGTCCTAATATTGACCTTGCTTGAACGTGTCCTACTTTACCGTCACCAATGTCTTTGTTTATAACACCATTTTTTTCAAATCTTTTTCTTACTAAATCCCATATATAACTATCGTGTTGTTCTTTTTCTTTATATATTAAATCTTCATTATACATCTTTTGCATTTCAATGCCATAGTTTACCACTTCAGGATGTTTCATATTAAAATATAAAAAACCACATTCACTATAATGATTGCCTCTACCTAGATAACTCATCATAGCATTATCACTATGTATATGTTTTTTAATAAAATCTTCATCTATCATTTTGTAGAATATACTATCTGCGTCTATACAAATTAAACCATCATAGTCTTCATTGGTTATAATTTCATTTGTATAAGCATATACTTTATAACTAAATCTAACACCATCATTGATATAACCAGCAGGTGTATCTGCAACAGGTCTTTGTTTGTTTCTATTAACAAACTCCTCGCATTGTGGTATTTCATCAAACGTACTTTTAGGAATTAAGTTAGTATGTGGTATATCTAACATATCTTCACTATATACAATCAAGTTAAATGGCCAGTTATAAGTTTCAAAAAACTTATGACCATATTGTTTGTATAACTTTTTGTTTAATGTGGTAACTACTGCAATCATTTTGTAAATACGGTTTCTTTTCTCAAATTACCTCTACGGTGATATTTAATTGATAACATAATACTTGCTACATCTTCAGCATATTCTTTTTCTCTATCGTTTCTTAATGGTAGTTCTAATACTACAACTGAATCATTCTTTGCCATCAGCTCTAAACCACCTAATACTATTTCTTTTTCGTGTTCTTGACAATCTACTTTAATAAAATCCACATTCTGGTCAAACTTATTAACATAATCATCTAACACAACAACGTCTGTTGTGAGTTTCTTTAATGCACTTTCTTTTAATGTTCTTTTAGAATTACCATATTGTACACCGTGAGATAATAGACTTACGTTACCACTTTCATCTGGACTTTGAAATAGAGTTGCACCTTTTTGGTGTTTGTTAGATAAGGCAACTTCTTCTAATTGCCAATTAGTATGGCCTTCCATATTCTTTTTATAACATTCTATATTATCTGGATGTGGTTCAAATGCAACTACCTTTTCAAACTTTAATGATAAGTCTTTAGACCAAAAACCAATATTACCACCTATGTCTAACGCTAGACCTAACTTCTTACAAAATGATGTTGAGAAATCTCTTTGTTCTTTTTGATATTGAAAATTACCATTATGGTCTTGATGTAAATGGTCTTTGTAATGTGTGTCCCATTCAGGTAACCACCACGTTTTTTCTAGTTTCACTTTTCACTTCCTACTTTTTGTATAAAATAACTATCTGCAATATCTGATAATGGATTGCCTGCTTTATCAGTATCAAATATTTTTTTCAAGTCAATTTTAGTTTCTTTTATAAATGCATTTAACATCATATCTTTGTCTGCGTTACCTTTTCCTGTTGCACCTTTTTTAACAACACTCGGTACAACGGTATCGTAAGGTATATTTTCTTCTTGTAATCTATATTTGAGTATGCCACAATTTTCAGCGATTTGAAAAAGGCCTTGACCTTTTGAACCATAAGAGTAACCCTCAATATAAACCATAGGCTCAAGTAATGGTTCAATAATGTCCAATGCAAAATCTGAAATGTATTTGAATCTTTGAATAGGGTCAGTCCATTCTTTATGTTCATAACCAATAATTTCCTCACTCATCATACCAATATGTTTCTTTTTATTTGTCAAATAGAAAAACATTAAACTACCATTATCAATACAAATGGCAGGACTTGTTAAACTATAATCAATTCCAACTATCGTCTTCGGCTTTTTCAAAATCTGTGTCATCAATTTCCTCAACTTCCCATCCACAAAAAGGACAAGTAAGAGGTTCTAAATCTTGAACCTCTGTATCCCATTCTATGGTATATTTAGTCTCGCAATTTGAACACGTTTTTTTAGCTTTTTCTAATGACATTATAGTTTGAATTTCTTAAATTGGTCTTTCTTAACATCTTGTTTAATACCACCGATTACATAACTTTCAATTTCTGTTTCCTGTGGAGCATTTTGTGTTGAACGACTATTTAACCAATGTTCTACCCACGGAAGTGGATTTGCTTTCTGTTCGTATCTTGGCTCTAGGCCTATGCCTTTCATTCTTCGGTTCGCCATATACTCTACAAATTGGTGTAATAGTTTTTCTGATAAACCAATCATACTTCCTTTGGAAAATAGATAAGTTGCCCAACGTTTTTCCTCCTGTACAGCCTCATCATACATTTTATAAACTTCTTTTTCAGTATCTTTAATAACCTTATTCATAACTTTGTCATTTTCGTGGTCTCTATAATTATTAATAATTCTTTGAGACATTGCTAAGTGTTGTGATTCATCACGAGCAATAAATGAAATAATTTTAGCAGAGCCTTCTAGTAATTTTAATTCACCAAATGCAAACGAACAAGCAAACGATACATAAAATCTTAAACCCTCTAATATATTTACCGTTACCAATGCTTTCCATAATTTACTCTTTAGTGTATATTCATCTACTGACTTTTTATCTAAATGCCATTTATAACCTGAATCAATCAAGTCATCATAAGTTTCAGTAATAGTCTTTGCTCTTCTCTGTATTTTCTCATCACCAATAATAGTGTCAAACACATCACTAGGTTGTGAGTATAAATTCTTTATAATGTAGGTATAACTTCTACTATGAATAGTCTCTATGAAATCCCAGGTAACAATACAGCCTTCTATCTCCGGTAAAGATACAAATGGTAAAAATGCAAGACACGGACCTCTGCCTTGTACAGAGTCTAACATTGTCTGATACTTTAGATTAGCAGTAAATATAAACTTTTGCTGTTCATTAAGTTCAGCATAATCGTTTCTATCTTTCTGTAAAGATACTTCTTCTGGTCTCCAAAAATAGCCTAGTTGTTGTTGGTTAAGTTTATCAAATATAGGATATTTCATATCACTATATTGTTGTACTTGTAAATCTTCACCAAAAAACATAGGTTGTTTTGTGAAATCTAAATTATTCTCTGTATTAAAAACGCTTCTTCCCATTATTCCTTATTCTCCTTTAGTTCATAAAAAAACTTATCGTCATCACCTGCTGTCCATTTTTGTTCTCCCTCTACACTATACTCCTTGGTGGACACTTTGAAGTCGGGAAACTTCAACTCGCTTGGAGTATAACTCTTATCATAAAATATTACTCTATTATTAGGTTGAGCGGCAAAATGGCCATTCTCTAACTTTAGAATATTAAAACTCTTATGTTGACTTGGTACTTCGCTATAGGTCACATTCCTCTCCAAGTTCGTAGAGTTCGCATTATCAATTGTAAACATATACCAACCTTTGTACCATTTTCTATTTGGCGACAAATACTTACATTGGTTGCCAGATAGCATTTGTTTTTCAACGATTGCAATATCATAACTGAAACAATCCCATAGCTGTAATTCTGTTAACGGTATACTTTCTTTTATATCTTTTTTCCATACAAACGCACTAATCGGTAATTTATCGTATAAGGCACCATACTCTGGTATATAAGTTTCAAAGTATAAAGCTCTGCCTTGAATAGACTTTGCCGATACCCAAACGCCTTCAACTAATTCACCGTGTCCTTTTTCATTATTATATAGATACTCTTTCTTAACATACACATCAATATGAGGTGTATTGACACACAAATATGCCATAAGTTACCTTTCTCTATATTGTACAACTATCGCAATCTTCTTCAGCCTGCAACGTTGCTGGTTCTGTTTCTTCTACCTTGTCTTTCCAACCAAGTGGATGACTAGGTTCATCTTCATCTTTCTTACTATCATATGTATTTTGATAATAAGAAGTCTTCCAACCTAATTTATATGTAGTCAACAAGTCTTGAGCCATAACTGATATTGGCACTTGACCCTCTTCAAAGTGTTCGGGATTATATGACCAGTTACCAGAAATTGCTTGGTCAAAATATTTCTGCATAACTGCAACGATATTTATATATCCTGTGTTCCCTTTCATATCCCATAATAGAGTATATGAGTTCTTTAATCGTTGATAATCTGGTACAATTTGTTTCAGCGTACCCTTTTTAGACTTTTTAACTGACAAATAGTCTCTAGGTGGTTCTATGCCATTTGTCGCATTAGAAACCACACTAGAAGATTCAGACGGCATTTGAGCAGATAAGGTGCTATGTCTTAGCCCAAACTCTTTGATGTCTTTTCTTAATTGTTCCCACTTCATAGATAGTTTACGATTTACAATCTCATCTACCTCTTTTTTGTAGGTATCAATTGGTAAGATACCGTCTGAATATTTTGTTTTATGAAAGTAATCACATTGACCTTTTTCTTTTGCAATCTCATTACTTGCTTTTAATAGATAATATTGGAAAGCTTCTGTTAATTCATCAACTTCTTTCCACGCTTGTTTATCTTCATATGATAATTTTAGTTTTGCTAGATAGTGTGCAAGACCAATATAACCTATTCCTAAACTTCTTCTTGCCTTTGTAGATACTTCGGCAGCCTTAACTGGATATTGTTGATGGTCTATGATTTCATCTAAAGCTCTTACTGCTAAATCACAAAGACTATCTAAATCTTCAAGATAACTAATTTTACCTACATTGATTGCACTTAAAATACACAATGCAATTTCACCACCACCATCAATGTGTTGAATAGGGTCTGTTGGTAATGTAATCTCTTGACATAAGTTAGACATATAAATTCTGTCTTTAAAGCTAGAGTGTGTATTACAATGGTCAATATTCATAATGTAAATACGACCTGTCTCCGCTCTTTCTTTTAACATATTTGTAAATAATTCTTGAGCACCTATTTTTTTCTTTTTAACACTTGTTTTTCTTTCTGCTTTAAGGTAAATGTCATCAAACGTCTCTGTACCCCACGCTTCATAGAGTTCAGGTACTTCGTGTGGTGAGAATAAAGTAATTTCTTCATCATTAATAAATCTTTCATAAAATAGTTTAGATATTTGTATAGAGTAATCTAATTTTCTAACTCTATTATCCTCTGTACCTTTATTATTTTTTAAAACAATAATGTCTTCTATCTCTTGGTGCCAAATAGGGAAGTGAACCGTTGCACTACCACCTCTAACACCGTTTTGAGTACAACACTTAACCGTTGCTTCAAACTTTTTGAGGAACGGTATAACTCCTGTGTGTTGGACTTCACCGCCTCTAATTCTGGCGTTAATACCTCTAATTCTCCCAGCGTTAATACCGATACCAGCCCTTTGTGCAACATAGTTACCAATAGCCATATCACTACTGAAAATACTAGGCAAAGTATCATCAACATCAACCAACACACAACTAGCATACTGGCGAATAGGTGTCCTAACACCGGCCATAACTGGTGTAGGAATATTGATTTTAAATTTTGAAATAGCGTCATAATATTTTTTAACATAACTCATCCTCTTTTGTTTTGGGTACTTTGCAAATAGTGTGGCACTAATCATCATATACATAAATTGAGGTGTTTCAAACAACTCGCCTGTACTTCTATCTTGTACCAGATATTTGTCAATTACCTGTCGTAGACCTGCATATGTAAAATCGTAATCTCTTTCGTGAGTAACCCAATTTTCCATTCGGTCAAAATCTTTTTTATCGTACCAATTTAATATTTCTGAATCATATACACCAATGTCAACACCTTTTTTAACGTGGTCAAAAATATGTGGGTGGTCCCAAAGTTTTCTGAAAATTTGTTTTCTTAATGAGAACAATAATAGTCTTGAAGCGACAAATTGATAATTAGGATTATCTAAAGAAATTAAATCTGAAGCTGACTTGATTAATATTTTTTGAATTTCGTCTGTTGTAATACCATCATAAAATTGTAAACCACTATTCATTTCAACCTGTGATGAAGAAACACCTGATATATCTTCACAAGCATACTCAACCATTTCGTGTATCTTATCAATGTTAAGAGGTTCGTATCCTCTGCCATTTCTTTTCTTCACTTTCAATACATTATTTTCTACCATACTTCTCTCCTAACATTTCTTATAATCGGTTAATTTCGTCAAGGCACTTAATTTAGAATACGTGTTATTACTTATAATATCTTTTATTTCACTTTTAGAGGTTCCTGACGTAATTAAATCATTTACATCTTTAGATTGTATGTGTTGTGGCCAAATAAAAATCTTATAATTTTTTTCAACAACATCATACATTCTTTTTATTATTTCTTTATTTCTTGGTTCATTATCAAATATATAAGTTACCTGTTCAGGTGGCACACGTAAAGTTAAGTCGGCGCCGCCAGCAGCCAAACAATTGTCAATAAACATACTATCAATTGGTCCTTCAACAATAAAAATATCATTCTGTAAATTTACTTTATCAAGACCAAAAACTTTTTGTTTATTCTCATCAAGTTTTATTGTGAGATATTTTGGTTGTTCTTTACCAAAGGCACGGCCTTGAAAAGCAAATGGTTTGCCATCAACACCGTAAAAAGGTATTAACAACCTAGGGTGTTCGCCTTTTGTGTGAGGGAAAGTATTTGGTTTAACCTCATTTACAAATGACATAAATTTATTACAAAAATACAACTTGTCAAAGTATTCAATTGGTATTTGTCTTTTTATAATATATTGTCTCGCTGGGTGTTCATCATCTAATTCACTTATCTTCTTAAATTTACTAAAATGGTCTATGTCATTAAACTTTGTAGGTTTAAAGTCAAATTTAGGTGCTGGCGTGGAGGGTGCCGAACCTTTATATCGTTCTAGTAAATATTGTTCATACTTTTTAGGGTCTATGAATTTTAAAAAATTAGTGAGACTTTGGCCTTCGCCACAATTATGGCATTTAAAGAACATATCATTTTTAACTTGATAAAAATACGCTCTCGCTTTTGTTTTACTCTTTTTAGAATCACCACAATGAGGACACCTGAAGTTGAAAAGGTAGTCACCTTTTTTCTTGAATTGTCCTAATCTGGAAGATAATTCGTTAATAAATTTTAAATCAATATAACTAGACATAGCAAATACAATATACAATAATCTCACTCAATTGTCAATGGTGGAAAAACTTCCTAATCAAAAAAATACCAGAGAATTTTCAGCGCTGTTTTTCTAACAAAAGCGCTTTAGTTCATCATAGCTAGAATAGTTTTGAAATTATTTGATAATATCCAACCTATTACGATAGAACCACCTAATACCAACCATTTATATTTCTCTAGTATACCAACTCTCCCACCAATGTCAAGCTTTAATTGCCTGATTTCTAGTAAAAGTTTTTTTTCTACCTGTTGGATTTCTTTTGATAATTCTTTGTGAACATTATCTATCTCTCCAGCTCTTTCTCTTAATTTTTCAAAGATAACTTCGTCTGTTTGTTCTTGTCTGGAGATTTTCTCTTCGTGTACGGCTAACATCTGTTTAATACAGGTAGATACATCTGTTAGTTTGTCTATTGCTGTGTCAAGTCTACCGTGGATTGTTTGTACGTTCTCCACGTCTTTTTTTAGACCAGCTATATCAACGATTACTTGTTTCTCTATGTCAGCCATTGATACACTTTCTAATTAGCTAATGGGTTTTGTGCTTTTAGTTTTAATTCTTGTATTTGTAATTTTAAAACTTCTACTTCTTTTTCTAATACTGCGACATTAGTTTCATTCTTTTTGATACCTGATACATCTGGTGCTTCTGCTTCAGATTTTTCAAGTAAAGAAATTCTTTCATTTGATTTAGCAATTTCAGCCGTATTTTTTGTGATACCTGATACGTCTATGCTAGAACCTTCTATTGCTGATAGTCTTGTATTAAATTCGCCCCAAGCATAAAAACCACCACCTATGGTAGCGATTACACCTATCAAGGCTGCGTATGTAGATAGTTTATCTACTATTCCATTTTTCATTTTTATCCCTTTTATTGTAATGATTTCAAAGCAGCTATTTCTGCCTGTAAAGTATTTATTCGTGTTGACACCCTAGCTAGAGCATTCATTTGAACAGCAATTGGGTCATTACTTATATAGACATTTAAGGATGCCTCTTTATATATTTGTTGCTGTTCTAATATATTTAGTTTTTCAAATAACTCTAGGTTACCATCAGGAATTGTTCCACCGTTTAATCTTTTGTTCTTATATGCCGTTAAATCTGGTGCATTTGAAGATAACCCTGCTGATATTACTAAAGAAGTTGCTTGTAGTTTTTGGTCAACTCTTTTTAATTTAGAATTTATTTTTGCAATAATTCTTTCTACTTTTTTACCTATGCTGTCAATGTCGGTAGTGGCAATCTTCCTGTCCGAGACAGATACATCTGTCTCATCTTCCACAACTTCGCCATCACTCTCCGTCTCCTTTTGTCCTTCTGTTTCCTTATCTTCAACCACCTCTGGTTCATTAGATACAACATCACTCTCTTGTCCTTCCGGCTTTGTTGTTTTTTCATCTGTTGATAAAGTTTCCTCTGTCTTAACGGTTTCTGTTGTAAGTTCTTCATTAGTAGCATTTGGTTCTTCCTTTATGTTAGATTCTTCGGTTGTTTTTGACTCTATCATATCGTTATTTTCTACTTCAAAATTACTCGTCATTGTCTCTTCTTCTTTAAATTCTTCCATCTTCGGTTCTTCCATCATAATTTCTGGTTCATTTAAACTAGCAATTTCATTCATCATATCACCACCTAATTCTTTCATCATACTATCGCCTAACTCCTCAAAAAATTGTTGTTCAGTAATACCTTCAACTTTTAATTCTTGTTTAAAATCTTGTACTAGATTATTGGTTTCTATAAAATCTGTAAATTGCATTTCTACAAATTCTTCAAACTTTACTTCTTCTATTTTACCAAGGTCATCTTCAACTATAACCTCAAATTTTATTTCCTCTATTTTTACTTCTTCCATTTTATCTATTTCTTTAAATGCGTCATCAACTTTATTATCTAAATCTAGGAATAAATCTTTACCATCAGAGGTTTTTAAATCAACTGCGTCTGCAATATCATTACCTGCGTCTGTACAAGTTCCTAATTCTGAGCAAGGTGTAATTGTTGTAGTGTTAACACCAGCAGTTGTAATAGATAACTGAACATTATCTACATCTGGTCCCCAATGGGCACCATCATTACCTGTGCCAGCTGTATTATTATAAACTTCAGCTCTTATTGTAAAATCTGTTTGTGTATTTGCATTGTGAGTATAACTATCAGTTTGATTATTCCATTGACCACTATTCGTTGACCTATTCGGGTCGTAGTCATTTATATTTCTTGTTTGTGTAGTTACCGTACCATCACCGGCTGTGATAGTTTGTTTAAGTGTTAGTGTGTTTTCAACACTATTCCAAAACCAAATGTCTGCTGACATTGTTGAAGTAAAACCCTCATTGATTTGTGATTGTGTTAAATGACTATCGCCAACTAAATCTACATCTTGGTAAATACTACCATTTGGGTCGCCTTCAAATGCTAAAACACCACCTGAAGTATTTTGTCCTGATTGAGTTGAACCTGTTGTGGAGGTGTGGCCTTGACCGACATCACCTGAAATTGTCCAACCGTTTGAGTTGTAACCAGATGTTCCGAAAGTTGAGTTTGTTAAGACGTTGCCTGTGGTTGTTCCTGCTGTAGATGTAGTACAGGTACGGTCACCAAGGTCGTTGGTTGTACAGGTCTCTGCCTTACTTACGTTTAGAAAAGTCGTAAGGGTTAAGGCTATGACCAAACTTATAAACTTTATAACTTGCATATGCTACAAGGCAACTCCAAATAAGCCAATTAATAGTACCGTAATCCATAAATTATTTATTCCTACTTCGGTGGATTTTGTTTCATCTCCAGGCTTTTTTTTTTCGATTCTATATCAGCAGCCTTATCTACTTCTTTCCACTCTTTATTAGATTTTTTTTCTTCTATCTTTTTTAATTTTTCTTGTACAACTTTTAATTCTTCTTGTCTAGCAATCTCATCTTTCTTTGCTTGAATTTTGTCTGCTTTCTGTACAACTTTTAATCTCTTTGTATAGATGTCATAATCAGGTCTTAACTTATTGTATTTTGACCATTGTTCAGTTGCAGCCTTACCAATTTTACCTTCAAACGGACAAGGTGTACCTGATTGTTCCATTGCAAAGAAAACTCTAGGATCCTGACATAAAATTGACACAGCAGCCACTTTCATACCAAGGTCATTTAAGACTTTAGATAATTTTATACGTTCACAATTTTCGTCTGTTCTATATGAACCAGCAGATATACCTAAACCAAATGAAGACACACCACCTGACATACCAACCACACATAAATCCTGTGACATTGCTGACATACTAGGTGCTGAAGATGAATTTACAACTCTTTGGTCACCTGTATAGGCGTTTGTTGTACTATTAGATGTGGTATTGGAAGACGAACCACTAGCGTAAGTAGTAGTTGATTCTTGGCTATATCCACCAGAAATAGTGGTGTTAGAACCCGAAGTTGTTGTTTGTGTGTTGGTCGTGGCACCATTTGAAGTGGTGTCCGCAAGTGTCAAGTGTGTTAGTCCCATAACGAAACATATTATAAGACCGATTAAAGTCTTGTTCATAATTTGTCTCTGCGCCTCTACGTGAGTTAATCTCACTTATTTGTATGCAATTTTCGTGCAAATGAGGTCGTTATACCTTTATTTATAAAGGATTTTATTTTATTCTAGTATCAAAGCCTTAATGCCTTTTGAGCCATCAATATTAATTTCTAATTCTGCCTTTGACTTAATGCAACTATACTGAACACTACCATTGGTTTTCAATTGTCTCTCGGCTATTCTTTTTCCTTTGAGACAAATTGACATAGTGTCTTGAATTCTATGCTCCTTAATTTCATTATTCACAATCATAAGTAATGCTACAATTGTTTCAATCATTAGTGTGCGTCTCCGTTACCGTTCTTATAGACAATCTCTCTGTCTGCGTCTTTTAGTTTTTCAATATCTTCTTTAGCCTTAATCATTTGTTCTTTTAAGAAACCGATTTCTAATTTGTTGTTCATCATACCTTCAATGTGTTCTTCCATCTTTTCCACGGTCTTATATAAATCCTCAATCAACATAAATTGCTCGGAATCGGCAGGTAAACTACCCATTTCACCTCTTGGCCATTTAATTCTAAACTCTGTATTCTTTTCCAAGTCAACTACTAACATTTCTGTTGCTTGTACTAAATCTTTTTCTAATAATGTTATTTTAGTTTCTGATATGTTTAGGCGTTCTACTATGCCGAAATAACTCCACACTCCGACAGCCACGGCTCCGATTATGGCCAGCATATTCCGGATTGGCATTGCAACAGCTGTGTTGTCATCTACTGATATTGGTTTACTCATCTTTTATATCTTCACTTTCATAGTATTCTTTATATTTATCTAACAAATCATTTGTAATCTTCAACTGATTTCGGATTCTAGCAAAGTTCTTAGCCAAGAGTTCAAAGTCTTTATCTGTAAGTCCCCATAACACCGGGTCAATGCCTGATTCCTCTAGCTTTTTGAACACTTCCTCGGCGTTCTCACTAGTTATAATTATCCATTTTAAATTCTCTAATTCAAGTGGTGTGGGTTTGTTCAAATTGAGTTTTTCCCTCGGTACCTCTTGCTTAAATATCTCTAACTGCTTTACACCTGAGCAACCTGATAAGAATATACACAGCATTAATGGTACTGCTATTATCCAGGCAAGTCTGTATGTTTTATCTTTAGTATGGGACATAATTTGGATTTGCAATACTAGGACACTCTGAATTAATTTCAGACTTCTTTGTAGCATTCTTTTCCTCATCTGTTAAAGGTGAGCCACTAGCAATCTCTATACATCTTGTCGCCAATGCACTTGCACCGTTTGTTATTCGTTCAATAGATTCTGTTCTCTGTATGGCTAACTTACCAACGTCTCTATTTTTTTTATTAAATCTCTTATCTAAATCTTCTAAATCTTTTTTAAGTACACTTACTAACTCATTCATCTTATTGTTAGCGTCTAGTATTTTCTTAAAATCTATCTTTTGATTTTCTATAAGTTCTTTCTGCTCTGATACAGCAGATTCTAATTTAATTTGATTTGCTTTTAACGTTGCGTTATCAGCTCTTAATTTAAATACATAGGCGCCGGCGCCGGCAAGGCCGGCAACCATAACACCTATCATAATCATTCTCATACTACCAAACATTTTATTTTTTCCAAAATTTTAGTTTCTTTGCCATAGCAGCTACGTCTTCAAATTTTTCATTGACGTACCAACCAGCAATAAAACCTACAATAAATCCTATTGTTGTAAACATTTTAATCTCCTATTTTTGCGTTTCTTTTTCTATGACCATTCCACGCAACAAAGCCACCTGCTCTCAATGACCAGTATGCTAGATAATTCATAAGATAAAAACCGTTAACATTAATGTTTATATCTCTAAAGATTTCGTCTGCTCTTTTTTGAGATATTTTACCTAACGTATCTCTTTTATTTTCTCTTAACAAAGTTTCATACTTGTAAGCATAGTCGTGTACAAGACCACCTATTAGTAATACACCAACTGGTGAGAAAAATGTTCTTAAAAATTTTGGTATACTTGCACCATCAAATTTAAAGCCAGCAGGTATTACATATTTGTTTCCGTTTAACACGTAAGTAAAATCGTTTACTAGTTGCCAATTTCTAGTTCCTAATAACCACATTACTATTGCTTTAAAAAAACCTTTGCCTTTTGTTTTTATAGGTAAAGGTTTTAAATCTGGCATTGCTGTGTATGCGAAAGTATAACATTTAGGTCTCTTTCTATCAAACAAGTTGATAGCAAAACCTAATATTACAAACGCAATTAACAATGACCATTGCCAAAACTTCATTGCTAAACCCATTAATAGTTCCATATTAATCCTTACTTTTTTTATTTGTATCTATATATGTCTGGTAAATCTTATGAGCCTGACCTAGATTTTTTTTCTTTTCAGGATCCTTTGCTCTCTCACTTGCAACCTTGGCTCTTTGCGACATTGCAATTGCAGCCTGCATTTTGTGAGCGTGTGTTTTACCAGAGTTCTTAATCTTACTTACAGATTTTCTAGCAGTTTCGCCATCTGTAAAACCTAAACCGTGTATTGTACCTTTAGGATTTTCATCTGTATATAAATTTTTATCTTCTTTAATACCTAATCTTTTTTGTACTCTTTCAATTTCTTTTTTAATTTGTTTTTGTTTTTGAGAACCTGGCATTACTGACATTGCTTGTCTTACAAGTTTGTAATATAAAGCTTTGTCTTTTAAATCATATTCTTTATTTGCATTAATACCTACACTCCTTTTTGTCTTATATTGAGCGCCTTTAGGTGGCGTATCACCTAAACTAGCAATGGGAGCTAAACTATTAACACCATTACTAAAGCCTGTTATATATTCTTTTAGAGTCTTCATACTTTAGATTTTTCTCTAATCGTTTCTTTTACTTCAGGTTCTTCTATTCTTATTTCTTCTTTAACAATACCTGATAGTTCATCAACTTTTTCATCTAATTTATCTAGTGTATTTAAAACACCTTTTAAAACTACATTATTGTTATCGTTATTTTCTTTTATCTTTGCACCAAACTTTTTCATAATAGTTCTTCGCAACACATCTTCAGCGTCATCTTTTTTCTTCTTCGCATTAGGGGCCATATCTACACCACCGTGTGCTACTGCGTTTGTTGGTGCCTCTTCATCCATCTTATTGATGATTTCATCCATCATTTCTTTATAGTGTTTGGGCATATTCTTTCTCCGATATTAGTTCGTCACCTTTTTCATAAACATCAATACCAAAACAAGTCATATACGGCTCTTGTTCTATATCCAATTCAGGTATTTCTCCTTCTTCGGATAACATTTCATCATATAAATTTTGTTCTTTTAAATATGTTATTATTGTTGATTCAAGAGTGTCTTTATATTGAGCATAACTCTTATCTTCTTTAATTAATAAAGCTAATGCAACTGCAAAAGAACCTAGTTTAGAACCTAGACCAACTCTTTTAAGTATTTTTTTGATATTAAATACAAATCTATGTAATAAAGTGTAGTGTCTTTTCTTACTACCTAATACATTTTTATATTTAATTAACACCTTACCATCTTTGTCAATAATACCATTCTTAAATGCACCTGTTTTTTCAAACGGTGTAATAAGCATTTTGACAACACGATAAGTTATTAAAAAATCAATACCTCTAGCCATTATAGTTCCTCTAACATCTTCTTAATGTTTTGGTCTTCTTTCTCCTCAACTAATTCGTGAGGGTAAAGGTAACCTAGATAACCACAAATAGTCTTTAGTATTGGCCAATAAACTTTATCTATTTTAAATAACAATAAAGTCATACAGGCGTCAGCACCAAAAACATTATGTAATAATATAATATGGTTTAATACTAATCTTATCTTTAAATCACCAGACGTTTCATATTTACGAAACAATCTTTTAAGATATTTAAACCTTTTTACATCATCATCAAACTCTTGTTGTACTTCAAGAGTAGGGTTGTCATAATTATGCATAGCATATAACAACCAGTTTTGTTTGGTTATCGTATCAAACATTATTTACACTAATTTAGCGTAAACTTTAGACATTCCTGTTTTTAACGTTTCGTACTCTACTTGAAGTTTCAAACCACCTTCTTTTTTATGAGAAATACCATCATCATTAATATCAGAACCATCTACGTCCTTACCAAATCTTCCTCCACCAAATTTTACTTCGGTTGTAAAGTTACCTTTTTCACCAGTAGTTTCTTGAACAGGTACAAATAGACCTATTCTCATTAAATTATTTCTTATTTCTTCAACAGCTGTCTGAGCAGACATATATTCTTTGCTCGCTGTTCCACCAAGAAATGCATTAACTCTTTTTAAAACTTCCGGGTCTTGTATGTTGTGAACACCAATAGAACCATCTTCAAAAGAAGCTGCGTCAGGTGTACCAACGTGGCCGCCATCAAGACTTTCTTTGATGTTTATGTGTTGTTTAAAAGTTTTCATTACTCTTCTTCCTTGTTTTTTTCTTCTTTGTCTTCAGATTTTTTTTTAGTTTTCATACTAGCCATAGGTTTATTAGTACCAAGACCAGGACCTAAAATATCTTCCTCAAAGTCTTTCAAATTTTCATCTTCTATAAAAGATTTAAATTTTTTCATTTTTACTTTTCTTTACTTTCTTTAATACGACTTCTTTATTAGTTGCCATATTGATTAAGTTGGTAGAAAATTGTATTGCACCATTTAAAGCATTTAAATTACTTTTCATAGTACCAACATCAATTTCTACTTTTTGAATCTTATCTTTCAACTCATTAAAGTCTTTAGTAAGTCGCTGTCTTTCATCTTGCAATTCTGCTAATGTTATATTCATAATATTCTCCAATTAATAAATTACGCTGTCGTACCAGTATTTGCTAAAATGTTCCAAGAACCATTTTTAAAAAAACATACGGCAGTTTGACCTGCACCAGATAATACTATACTAGTATGACCTCGTAAGTTTGCCGGTGTAATTGTAGCATTGTTAGAACCAGTTGATGATGTATTCATAAAAATTTTGATTTGACCATCTGCACCATTAGCTAATGTAATAGTACCTGCTTGGTTTGTTGCGTTGATTTCAGTAACCGCTGAGGTAACATCAGCCGCTAAAACTGAAGAACCATCTAACGATAGTTGTTGTGAAGCTTGTTTCAATCCTAACCAAGTTGGTATGTTATTGAATATAGAAGCTGCATTTACTTTTTTATTGATTGGTGTTCCAGTCGGGTCATCCACAATGTGGAATAAATCTACTGAAGCTAATGCGTTACCTAAATCGGTAAGCTGTGTGATTTTCTTATCTGCCATTTTTTCTCCTTTAAACCCTTTCGGGAATTCTACTTGCGCCAGTTGACGCAATCACTTTATTAATATATTTATAAAGGGGGCCGAAGCCCCCTCTAATTAGTTGTTATTAAGCGGCGTTAGTTAAAACTGATAAAGTCTCGTATTGTACTCTACCATTTCTACCACCTGAACCAGTAATTTTTAAGTTCCAACCTGCGTGGCCAGCACCTGCCGGTACTTCACCATCTGCATAGTTAAATAAACCCAATGTGACACCTGTAATAAAGTTGTCAGCAGTTGCGTCTTCAAATAAGTTAGTTCTATTTGCACTTGTTGGTGCTAATTTAGCAGCGGCACAAGCCCATAAAGGTGCTCCTGCAGCTGAATCTGCGCTAGTTTGCATAGACATAGTATTCTCTCCCTTTGTTAAATTTAGGTACTCAATTCTTAATATGTACCACTATTTATAAGGGATTTAATCTTCTAGGAGTTTTTTGAGAAGTCTGATAGTTCTTGAAGTATCACCATTATGGACAACACCTTGTCCACCTTTAGCTCTAAATTCATTAACGTTTTTAGGATAATCGTCTATCAGTATTGAATTCTTATCTGCGTATTGTTGTTTTTGTACACGCTTAACAAGATTAATTCTATTAGAGGCAATGCCAAGATTTTTGGTTGCCCAATATTTTTTACCAGGTATACAATTCTTATCGTAAGTATCCTCTACGTAAGCTGATAAAATTTCTGTATTATATTTTTTTAGGAAGTTCCAGAGTTGTTTGCCGCCTTTATGCCAAGGTAATGTAGACCAAAAATCTGGTTTACTTTTGATAGTACCCCATTTTTCAGACTTACTGCCTTGAGCCCAAACGTCAATCTTCTTGCCGGTAAGTGTTTCAGCACCTTTTACAAAGTCGCATAGCACACCATCCATATCACAATAGATTTTTTTCATAGTGTTTGTCCTTTCATACTAGTATAATAACACATCCAATATAAAAGGCAAGCGTTAATTTTACTTATTATACGTGATTTTTGGCTCGGTATCAACTTTAGTTTTAGTTTCACCAGACATTGTTTTGCCTTTGCCCTCTGATTCTTTTTTATACTTTGAGTCCATCTTATTGAAAAAATCTTTTTTCTCTTGGTCAGACATTGAAGCCAAACCTTTACCAGTTTTTTCTAATTCTTTTTTGAACATTTGTTGGTAAGCAGAATCATTAATATATTTTGTAAGGTCTTTAGTTGCTTCCTCTAAACTACCTGATTTTGAATTAAAATATCCCATTATTTTCCTTTTACTTGTTTTGCTAAATCTTTATCTGCACCACCCCAAGTACCACTTGATTTGGTTACAAAAGAATTAACTCTTGCGAAAGCCCATTGTTGTTGAGTAGCACCTGGTCTGTGGCCACCTCGCCAAGCTGCCATACCTCTATCGTAAACTTTTTTAAGAATACCATAAGGCATTCCTGATTTTTCAGCCTTATTTTTTAAACCTGCAATTTGTTCAAAGACTGCCCTAGCTGGGTGTTCTTCGTTCTTCATTTTAGGTTTCATACCTTGTTTTTTTAATCTGTCCATATCTGCAACAGCAGGAGCATTTTCAGCTTTTACTTTTGCACCATAAAAGTTTTTAAGGTCGTGAGCATACTTGTTTAAGTCTGCACCTTTACCATCTACTTTCATAACCGTACCTTTAGCATTAATAGTAAAACCTTGTTTTGCTAAATCAGTAGAAGCTTTTGACATATCATCCATAGATTTAAATGTAATAGTCATCTTTTTAAACTCATTTAAATCTTCGTTAGTTCTTTTCAAAACCTTTTGTACATCTGGATGTTTTGATAAACCTTTTGCAAGTTTCTCAATAGCTTTGACAGCGCCAGTATAATTACCTTGTTTGTATCTAGGGTCATTTGCAATACCGTATGCTTGTTTAATTTGTTGTGAAGTAAACTCTACAAGTGTTTCTTCAGGCACACAATTAGGTACTTGTTTGCCACCTTTATCTTTCATACCAACTTGTTTGTAACCTGTCCAACAAGCTTCAAACATTTCTTCATCCATTTCTTCACCGAATTGGATATTTTTTACCGTAAATTTCATATTTCTTACTGCAAGTTTACTTCTTGAACCACTTGAAATAAAAGGTATGTTTTCTTTACCTAATTTTTGTAAGTCTGCTTCTTTAAATTTATCAAGAATATTCATAAGTTGTTTTGCTCTAGCAGCTGTAATCTTTTTATTTCTAAAAGGTTCGTATTCTTTTTTAAGAGTTGCAATCATTTGAGGTGTAATACCAGCTTCTGAAATTACTTCTTCATTTTTATATTTCTTTTCTAGTATCAATCTGCCTACATAACCTAATTTATCTTCATTTTTTCTTGTCATCTTTGATAAATCTTTAAACATATCTAAAGCAGCTTCTAATGAAGAATTACATTTATGTGATTTTGTATAATTATCGTGGTCAGCATTTTCATCATAACAAAACTCTAATTCACCTGCAATCATTTCAAGTTTCTCTTTCATTTTTTCGTCTTTAGTTTCATCTGCTACACTTAATAATGAGTTAGCCATATCTTCTAGGTTCTGAAGTGTCTCTATAACTTCTGGTCTAAAACCTTTTTTAGCATTTGACATACCACTACCAGGACTGCCTTCAGTTTTATCTGCATTTACCATATCAACTATTGTTTTTAAAGTTGCTGTACCATCTTTAATTAATGGTCCCATATTTTTTGAAGTCTGTTGAGGCATATCACCATATGCTTGGTCATTAAATAAATCTATTTGTTTATCAGCTACTTTCATTTTTTCTAATGACGCTAATTTTTTACCACTAAATTTTGCCATCAAATCTTGAAATGCCGCTTCTGCTTTATCTGGTTCTGCTTCAGCAACATCACTACCTACATACCCAAGTTCATCTGCAAGGTCATCAAGACCCATTTCTCTACATTTTTCTATAGCAGCGTCAAATGAAAATTCATCATCAAAATCTAATTCTATTGGATTGCCATCTTCATCTTCTAAATCACCATTGTCTAGGTCTTTTAAAAAGTTTCTTGATTTAATTTGTGTATCGTCTGCTTCTTTTGGTTTATCTTTTTTAGGTGCTTCAGGTTTTTTAGGAGCAGGTGTATCAGATTTTGGTTCATCATCTTTACCTACTTTTACTAGATTATCACCAGAAGTTTTATGAGTTACCTTACCATCTTTACCATAACGACCAAACTTCATATAGTCTAGTCCCATACCTTTTGCTTTATCAGAGGCAGCCGATTCTGTCATTTCTTCTTCTTCATCATTAAGTTTAGGTTTATCTTTACCCACTTGAGCAATCATATCTGAACGTTTTTTTGCTTCTTGTTCTTCTTTTTCTTTTTCCATCTTTTGCTTTAGATGTTTATAAGCAATACCTACCTGTAATAATGGTTCGCCTGTTTCAGGATTAACCATTTTATCTTGTGCTGTTCTAGCTCTTTGTGCTTGTTTCTGTGCGTCTGTTTGTGCTTTTTGTTTTACAGCAACCGTTTGCTCTCTACTTTTTTCTAATTCTTTTTTAAGTTTTTCTACTTCACCATTTTCTGCTTCTTCTAAACTTTCTTTGTATATAAAATCACCTGCATAGTCATTAAGTTTGTCAACTTCTCTATCAGAAATATAATTACCATCTTTCTCCATACCATTCATAGATACATCTAAAACAGACCTAGACCCTCTAGCTTGTGCTTGTTTGACGATTTTATTTAATGCTTGACCAAACTTTTTAGCAGCATCCTTAGGACTAAAAGCATTGATATTCATTTCTTTACCCTGGCCAACATATCTATTATCAGCACCACTACTTGAATCTACATCATAATTAATAGTAAATTTTGCCTCTTCTAATTCTTCTTCTTTTACTTCAACAGGTACATCATTTTCAGGTGCTACATCTGTTTTTTCTTTCTTCTTTACAGCTTCTTCCCAAGTCTCAACGGTTTCTTTAATCTTATCTGTCTTAGCTTTTGCTTGAGCGTCTTGCATATCTTGAGCAGAATCACCCTCTGATTCACCTAGAATTGCTTTTACCGTTTTTACATCTATGCCTAATTCTTTTGCAATCTTAGCCGCTGACGCACCTTGTTTTCTCATTGCGTCTATATCTGACATTCTACCTTCAACTAAATCTGATAGTTGATTAATACCTGCGTGTTTGATTGCTAGTTGTGTAGGGACATCCATATTTGCAATCATTTTTTTGACTGCTGGTGTCACATCTGATTTTGTTTTATGTTTCCATAAATTTTTAATGTTCTTAATTTGTGTGTCATTCAGTCTTGATTGTAAGTAACCAACTTCATTTAAGTTTACTTCAGCCATTGCTTCTGACATTGTTTTTCTATATCTACTCATTAGTTGTTTACCTTTGCTCCTGCTCTCCATTGATAACAAGACCAATATCGTGCTTTCCATTTAGGACCTGGATTATCACAATTGTGCCTTGCTCTAAACGATTTACGTCTAGCTGGGTCGTCTCTTTTAATACTTAAACCTGTTGTGTCACCAAATGATACTTTAACTACATTACCTTTTTCGTTCTTAACATAAACATAAAACTTCTTACTACCACCACGAATTGGGTCATTAAGTTTGACCTTTTTGCCTTGATATTCAGACTCTTGTAAAGGTTCGTGTTCGTGTTCAAAAATACACTCATCACATTCTTTATCGTAGTTTTCAAATTCTTTTAATGTTTTTACCATTAGACTTTCTCTATCATTTTAGCAACAGCCTCTTTTAGCTTTGCTTCCCATTGTTCTTTATAACGTTCCCTATATTTATTCATTGTGGACTCTGTAGCTGCCCATTCTTTTATATCTTTTTCAGTAGGGTTATCCGTTTCTCTTTCTAGGAAACCTTTGATTTTCTTCTTAACTGCCATATCACCACTACCTGGTTGTGACGGTTTGTATGTAGGATTTTCATATCCTGCATAGTCTGGTTCACCTGGTGTTATGGTTGATGTATGTTTAGCGTAGTCGTTACCAATGTCTGTCGCCTCTTTAATCTTTGAAACGAGGTCTTTTCGTAATTCTCCAAACATTTTTTTATATTTCTGCGTGTGTTTAGATGGTTTAGTTTTAGCTGTCTTATCTCCAGGTGCTGGAGTGTTGTCATTCTTGGTTGTGTCTTTGCCTTTAAAATGGCCAGCTCGTTTATCTTTAACATCTTTTTTTAGTCCACTATAATACTTTTTAGGTTGTGTTCCTTTTTTATCTTTCACGTCTTTATCTTGAGCTAATCTATCAGTATGTGCTTTAGAAGCCTCTGATACTGCCTCAAATCCATAGTCAACGTCTAGGTTATATTCCCTCACGTCTACCTCTCTATCTGCCGATACAGGTACACAATCCCATATCCAAGCTTTATGTAAATTATTTTTATCGTCTTCTAATACGACATAATTAGTACCTTTTCTTTTTACGGTACCTTGTATATCTTCTTTGACATAATCAACTTTGTCACCAATATTAAATATCATTTCTCTAATATATAAATCTCTAATTTGTTGGTGTTCAAAGTCTTTAAATGGTACAACTTCTTTAGTCTCGCCTGTGTATTGAGCGGCTAAATTCATACCTTGTCTTACTTGTTTCATTATAGCATTTGCGTCAACACCTCTTGGTAGTCCTCTTTTAAAACTAGCAATATCGTTGCTTGAAGCAGCTGCTCTCATTTTACTCGCTGACATACCTGATACGTTATCGGCATCGGGGTCTCTTTCGCCAGCAGATACAACATCAATATTATCAAAGTTATAATAACCGTGTCTTGATTTTACATCATTATACTTTTTAATTATTGTATCAAATTCTCTAACTCTATCACTACCTACAACCATAGTTATATCACTATAACCTTTTTTGTAAAGTAATGTACAAATATCTAATATCATATTTGTATTATTAACTTCTATATTTCTTGCGTGTCTAGGAAACATCTTTTTCATTATGTCTAGTTTTTGTCTAGGCGATAATGGATTCTTTTTAGGGTCCTGACTTCTACTTAAATAAATTCTGTAATCGTTTGACCTAATACTTGCCACTTTATTAATTAACTTTTCGTGACCAGTTGTAGGTGGATTAAATCTACCAAAACTAAATGCGATTGACTTGCCTTTAGCTTCGTGCATTTCTAAATCATCTATCTCTTTATCGGTAACTTTACCGTCATCTAAAATCTTTTTACATTTTTTATAGAAGTTTAAATAGTGATATTTTTCTAACATCTTATAGATAACATTTTTAGGTAATCTATTCTTAATACCAAACTTTTGTATTTCGTCTGGTGTCATATCTGAATCAAAAGCAGCTCTTCTATCTGCGTCAACACCATCACCTACTTTAATAATGGCTTTGATACTATCTTCTATTTCTTCTAACTTATCGTTAATTCTATCTTGTAAATTTAAAATATCATTAGGTTCTAATTCTTCTAATTCTCTGTAATCAATAATGTCTCTTTTTAATTCACCTTTGATAACATCTAACTCTTGTACTTTTTTCTCAAAATCTTTTAAGTATAAACTAGGGTCAAATGTAAAATCGTCAGGTCTTTTTATAAACTTATTACCCTCAATATCAAATACTGCGTCTGCCTTTTTATTCTGGTCATCATAAGTTTGTTTGTCTGTAATAAAATAATAATTAATAGGGTGTTTAGAACCTGGTATTAATTTGCCTTGTATGTTATCTGGATTAGAAGCAGACAAATACTTTTTAGATAGTCTTAATCTTTCTTCTTCTTGTTTATCAACAGGTACATCAAACAATACATTAAGGTCTAGGTCTGCGTCATTTCTATATCTCTTTGTAAGAATAGAACCGATAAGAGAAACTTTTAAAACAGGATACTCACTTTCAAATTCTTCTAGTTGTTTATTGATTAATACAACAACACTAGGTTTGATTTTAGGATTAGGAGTATCAGCGTCATCAAACACAGCCTTAGCATATGTTCTTCTTGGTATATCTATGATACTTTCTTTAAACGTTTTCATCTTCTTTTTAATTTTCTTTCTGTAGCCATCCATCTTTTTGCTGTGTATGACTTAATTTTATTTGATAATAAACCTCTTACTGCTTTACCAACTTTACTCATTACTATTGTTGTAAGTTCTTTATCGTCTTTACTATTATCTACAATCACCATATTATTCATACCAAATAAATTTTGAAATCTACCAATATTAGATTGTACACCTTCCCAAGATTTTCTTGTAATATATTCTGGTACGGTTCTCTCTCTTTTTTTATTTCTTTCTAATGCAACATCTAAACTAGTATTAACAAATATCATATAACAATCATAACCTAATTGTCTTAACATAGCAGTTTGGTTTTTAATCTTATCATAATCTCTACCAGTACCATCAACAACCATACCTAATCTACCTTTGATAGATAAGTCCATTATATTACCTGTTGTTGCCTTTGCTCTGGCTCTTACTATATCTCTCGCCTCTGCCTCATCTTCAGGCATTTTTAATGAAAGATTGTTTTTCTTTAATGCATTTTCAAAACCAGTATCAGAGTTAATCATTCTTAAACCTGTACCACCAAAAGCACTTCTTGTCACAAATGTTTTACCAGAACCTGGACCACCTGCAAGAAAAAATGCCTTAAAAATATTAGGGTCATATAAACCCTCATTTAATTCTGTATATTTTATGTCGTTAAATGTTTTCATCTTTCTATTCTTTTTATAATTTTATTTGCAATAACTTCAGGCTCTGCACCCTCAGCTTTAATATTTATTAATTGTTCATCAAAATGTTTAATAACAGGACCAACTTGTTTTTCGTGTTCTCTTAATCTTTGTTTAATAACTTCTGGTTTATCATCTGCTCTACCTCTGGCCGTCAATCTTCTAATTACTTCTTGTTCAGATACTTGTAAGTTAATAATAAAATTATGTTCTATATTATTTTTATCCATTGCTCTTACTTGTTCCATACTTCTAGGAAAACCATCAAATACATATCCGTTTCTTGCGTCTGGTTTTTTAAGTCTGTCCATAACTTCTCTCATAACAATCTCTGTCGGAGCAAACTTACCATTCGCTAATAATTCTTTTACTCTTTTACCATCTGGTGTATCTTTCTTTGCCAAGTCTCTCATCATATCACCAGTATAAATGTGTGGTATATTAAAATGTTTTGTAATATATTTTGAGTAAGTTGATTTACCCGAACCTGGTCCACCTATCATAATAATTTGCCAAGGTCCACCTTTTATTTCTCTTAAAAATCTTTCTACAAATTTCACTTTTTATATCCTGTACCTTTATCTCTGTTGCCCCATCTTTTTTGCCAAGCCCAAACACTCATTCTACCACCTATGCTTTCACATATTGAATAGTATTTGTCTAAAACACCAATCATTTTCTTTTTATATAAATCAATTGTATCTGGTAATGTTCTCATTAATTCCATCCTTTAGGCATTGTAAAGTTTTGCCTACTAAATTCTAATCTATCTACAAGTTTAACTGCACCTGCAACTCTATCAACGGCCACATATCCTTCAGGAGCGGTTACTCTATAACCACTTGAAGTTCTAACAAAATGACCTATACTTTGAATTTGATTCATCTTTCTTAATAAAGTATTTTTAGCATTCGCTAAAGTAATATGACTTGCAATCGCAAAGTATAATGCTGTTCTATTTCTTTTGATAAAATTCATACCTTCTTTTTTTGCTTTTTGGTATGGTGCTTTACCTCTATCAGTTTTCTTACTATCAATTTCTTTATCTAATACGTTTTCGTAATATGTTTCAAATCTTTTTTGCATATCTCTTACACCACCCATATTACCTTGCGTTGTTTTGATAAAGTGATTAAAGAAAGTTTTTAATCTAAATCCAACCGTATTAGTGTCTTGACTTGTTTTAGACATTTCATTTAACATAGGAGCTGCTTTAGATAAAGAGCCTTCAGCCATTCTTATTTGTGCGTCAAAAGCTTTTAGTTCATTAGCATTAAACATAACTGAACCAGACTTATCTGTATATTGAGCAGACGCTAAAAATATATTTGAACCACCATTACCTCTAACGGTACCAAAACCTGCTGATAAACTTTTCATATTTTTACCAGTATATGATGTATGAAATACAATGCCCATTTTGGCTCTAGCAATTTGTTTACCGATATTACTATCTACCGGTACTGCATATGTAATTGTATTAGGTGTAAATGAAAGCATTTTTTCACCATCAATATTTACTACTTTTAAATCGTCTGTAAATAATAGGTCGCCTTGCAAGATACCTTTGATTGGTAATTTTTTAAGATAATTAAAACAATATGCAAGTTTTTGAGCTGCACCACCTGTGCCGTGATTTTTTTTAATATCTGATATTGAATAATTGATTTTAGGTGTGACGTTGAATACTGATTTAGTACCAACAAAGAATTTTCCGTTTTCTGGATTTTGGCCACATATAATAGCAGGCGCACCGTCCCATTTAACGGTCATATTAACTGCACCTTTGGCATTACCAGCCAACATATTTCTAACTGATTTTAGAAAGCTTATTGCATTATCACCACCTTTGGCACCGTTATTAATAATATCATCTTCTAGGTGTTCAAGGTGTGTGTTTTTGTCCTGTGTAAAGAAACCTTTAAAACTAAACATTTGTTCTCCAATTTATCCATTTATATAATAATCACTAACCCATTAACAAATCATACTACTATTTATACTATGAAACCTTTAGAAAAAAGGTAGAAATATCCGTATTAGACATAGCATATCTAACAATCTGTCTTGAAAATTCATCTAGTTTTTTACCTTTTTTATCAGCTTCAACTGCCTCTAAAAAAAGTAAACCCATATATTTACCAAAATAAAAAGCTTTACTTTTATTTTGGCCTCTTTGTGTATATTCATCTGCGCTCTTTTTAAATATGTCTTCAGCTACCACGTCTTGTTTTTCAGTACCAGGTTTTTGTTTGTTTATAAATCTGGTATATAAATTGTAAAAGTTTTGAAGGTTAATATCTTTATAGTAAGTCTCTCTATAAGTTGATAGCTTACTTCTATGACCAATGGTTCTGTTAAAATTCTTTTCTACATAATGATTGACAACACCACCACCTATTTTACCAGCAGCTGCATATTTGCCTTTCATTTCACCTTGCCAAGATTTAATTGTTTCCATAGCTCTTAATTGCATTTGACCACCATCATTAAAATGTAAGTAAACATCTGCTGAATTAAAAAAATCTCCTGTCTGACCAAAAGTAAAACCAGTAAATTTTGTATCGGTATTATGAGTTCTTTTTCTAGTATTAAATGGTGTTACCGTTGCTTGTGAACCACCAACTTTTTTTAAAGATATACCTAAAGTATGTTCATCAACTTTATCTCTAACTGCCTCTCTTAATTCTGTCCATTCTACTGGTAAAGTTTTTTCATCTTTAGAAAATGGTAATCTACTAGTAGGTTGTTTTGTACTCATCCATATATCTCCTGGATTCCACTTATCATCATTAAAAGAACCAGGTGCTATAGGTGGATTGTTAACTTTCTTATCGTAGTCTTGAGCTTTCTTTTTATTATCATAAACAGCTTTCATAAAAGGAGACCCTCTATGAAAATAAACTTTTTTATTTTTAAAAACTTTTACATACTGCGAATTATAAATTGCATTGGCAGACTTTATAAAAACATCTGTTTTAAACCAATCTTCAGGACATTTTTCGTATAAATCTTCAATTTTGTTTCTTTGAGATTTATCATAAGTAAAACAATAATCGTGTTGTTTTTTTAGTGCTTTTATATCTGTATTTTGATTAGTTAATTTAGTAGCACTAGTATTAAAAAGTATAGATAGAAAATAACATTGTAATGATTCAGTTATAGCCGTGTCGTTTGCACCACCACCTGAACCTTTACCACCACCAAAATCGGGGTCTTTGAAAAATTTAGAAACTAAATCTCTACCTGTTTCAGTTCTTCCTGATTTACTATTAGAATATACAATAGTATATTTGTCTTTTTGGTCTTTAACTAATTTTAAACCATAGACTTTTCTACCATTAGCATTTTGACCTAATATAAATTCTTTTTTATCTTTGACTTTACATTCAAAAATACTTTCATAATCCTTACCTTTATAAGGACCACCGCTGGCTGTGTACTTGTCTCTAAATCTAGTAGCTGATAATTGACCCATATGTCTCTCCCTACATACTATTTATCTTTTTGACATATAGTTTAAACATAAAAAAGGTGGTACGCCACCATTTACTTGCCAAACTTTATTTTTATTTTGAAAATCTACAATCTTCTTTGCGTCTTCTTCAAAAAAATATTCATTAATAACAGAATTGGTTGGCTGTTCAATAACTTGCCAGACCATTTTTCTACCACGTTTTACTAGTTTTGTATTGTAAGACAATTTACCCTTTTGACCTCCTGGTCTCTTATCACCTTTATGAAATCTAACTTTTTGTTTTTTAGTTTTTGGCATTATACCTTAAAGTCACTAAACTTATCGTAAGCAACTTCTTTTTGGGGTTTAACTTCTCTTTGGTTGCTGTCAACAATATTTTGTGCTGATTGACCAACATCATATAGTCTCATCTTGGCTCTATCTACACCTATGATAAATGACCTGTTGACGCTTGGGTCATTGTATCTATTTTTAAGTTGTTTAACTTTCATTTGACCTAGTTGTTCTAGTTCTTCATTACTAATCAAAGCAAACATAAAGTCTGCTGTTGCTGGTAGACCAAAAGATTCAGACGTGTCTTCTAATCCAATATCACTTGAAGTGAAACCTGTTCTAGTTGTTTGTGTTGCACTAAAGATTGGTACATTAAATTCTACTGCAAGACCTCTTAACTCTTCAGCAATAGCCTTAATATAGAAATAAGAACCAATATTTCCACCTTTAAATCTACTTGAAGCACATATGTTTAAATAATCAATAAAGATAATATCTGGTCTAAATGATTTCTTTAATGCTAGTTCATCTATTAATGATTTAAAGTGACCACTATGAGCAGACGCTGTTGGATATTCTTTAATAATAAGTTTACCATAAGTCTTGTCTGATATTTTTTTCATCTTATTTTCATACAAGTCTTTAGGCATTACGTGTAGGTCATCCATAGAAACGTCTAATAAGTTAGCGTCTATTCTTTCTGCAATTCTTTCCTCTGCCATTTCTAAAGTAATATATAAAACATTTTGACCCTCTGTTAAGAAGTTAGAAGCCATATGACACATAAACAAAGATTTACCAACACCGGTACCTGCTAATGCAATATTCAATGTCTTAGCTGGAACACCACCTTTGGTAATTCTATTCATATATTCTAAATCAAATTTATATCTTTTCTCTTTAGTATGGTACCAATCATATCTTTTTTCTGCGTCTTCTATATAATCGTGACCAACTGACTTGTCAAATGATACTGCTAATGCGTCTGATAATATATGTGGTATGGCCTCTGCTGTTTGTTTCTTATCTTTGCCATCTAATATTTTAATGCCACTTAATACTGCATTGTGAACAGCACGGTCTTTACACCACTTTTCAGTAGTATCTAAAAGCCATTGTTCATCTGTCTCCAGATTTTTAACTGCATTTACATAGTCTTTTATATTATTGTGTTCAGTATCATTAATATCTTTTCTACTATTAACTTCAATTAGTATAGCGTCTTTTGTAGGTACATTATTATACTTTGTAATAAAATCAAATATGGTAGTAAATAATACCTGTTCAGTTCTTTCAACAAAGTAATCTTCTTTTAGAAAAGGTAAAACTTTTCTAGCATACTCTTCTTTGTGAAATAAATTACTTAATATGGTATATTCTATTCTATCACTTATCATTTATTATATCACCTCTCTCTAATTGGTCTTCTAATAGTTCTAATAGTATATCGCCAATATAATCTATAAATTCTTTATTGTCAAGCAGTATTAGATTTTTAGGATTTTTTTTAACGGTGTAATCAAACTTCATAGGAAGTTTACCGTCTTTTTCAACTTCACTCTCTGGAGCAAATGCAACTCTACCGTAGTGGTAAATTACATCTTTGAATTTACCCTCTGTAATTTTAACGCAAGAAAAGTCTTCGCCTTCTTTTTGTGCAAAGACGTATCTTTTAGGCTTCGTCTTCTTGTCCGTATGTAAATTTTCGTTTTGTGTGTTCATCAATCTTATCCAATACCTCTTTTGTAAAATACTTTTCAGGCTCTGTATTGATAGACTTACCAAATACTTTTGTACCATCAGGCATTTCATATCTAGTAGATACTTTCTTAAACACACCGGCTTCTTCACCTAGTTCTAACAGACCATAATGTCTATCTAAACCTTGTTTATATGAAAGTCTTACATCTATTTGAGCATTTTCTTTTGTTATTCTTGACTTATAATTTTTACAATGAATAATATTACCAACTACCTCTGTGCCATCTTTTTCTTTTCTTTTGCTTAGGTAGATGATTGATGAAGCAGCGTATTTCAAACCCGAACCGCCACCCATTTCTTTTTGTGGAAACATAGAACCAATTACATCATATGTATGATTGGTCATAATCATAGGAACACCTGCTTGACCTAGTTTTAAGGTCAATACTCTGAAAGTAGATTTGACAATTTGACTTCTTGTCATATCTCTTGTTTCTTTACCAGCAGCTGTATCTTCCATTTCTTTTGTAGTAGATAACATACCTAAACTATCTAATACAAACATCATAGGTTTTCTTTTAGCTTCTGGTTGTTCCAAATATTTGTCAATCACTTTAATTGATTGAGCTCTGAATTCTTGTACCGTTGCAACTGGCATTACAACTATTCTTGAGCTGTCAACACCTCTACTCTCAATCATATCTTTTGATATTGCATTTTCTGATTCAAAGTAAATTACACCTGCGTCTTTGTCACTATCTAAAAAGTGTTTTACTATGCCTAATGCAAAGAAAGTTTTACCTGTTGCAGCTTCGCCGGCGATTGCCGTAATTCTATTGTTAGGTAGACCACCATAGATACTACCTGATAACAAAGCATTAAATGAATATGAACCGGTGTCTATAAAAGAATCTACATCACCGCCTGACACTCCGTCTTTAGCTAGTGTCGCATATTCATTACCTGTTTCTTTAATTATGTCCTTTAAAAAGTCGCTCATATTCTTCATTCTCCTTGTCGGTATAAGTTATAGTATACCATTTTATGTTTTCATTATAACAAAATTGCTTGATAATGTCAAGCTTATCCGGCGAGAAGTCCAAATATATGTATTTTGGTTGTTTGAATATTGTTATTCTCATTCATTAACGGATAATATCTATATTACTATCTTTTGTCCATACTTCTAGTTCACTTCTTAAACGCTTTTCTTCTTGTAGTTTGTAAAAACGTTTAGTAGCTAACTTACGCCACCATTCTATAATCTCATTGTCGTAATACCGTTCATAGTTTTTTGCTCTAACTATTGTATCAGTTTTACCATTTACTATATCTATATAGTTCTCAACACCATAGTTAGATACATAATATCTTTTTTGTTCAGTTAAATTCTTTGCATTTGCAATGGTTTGATTAAATTTTTTAAGTTCATCTCCTTCTAATGCTCTTTTTGCAAGACCAATAATAGCTGTGGTCATTTTTAACTTTCTACTAGAAGCGTCTTCTTTTACTAACTCACCTTTACCTATAATGTTTTCAACATACTCTACCATATCTAGGTATGGTTTGCCGTGCAACATTGGTATAAAATCTGAAATAGTATTACCTTTGTATCTCAACATAGGTTTCATACCATCATACATTGAGGCACCTTTTGTATTACCATATAAACTTGTAGTCTCAAACATTACCAAGTTCATATCATACTTCTTATTTAATTTTTCTCTAACTTCGTGAGAACAACATAAACCAGCTAACAATTTGCCACCTAGATAATTATAACCAAATGGTTGACAAGGTACAATTACAAAACCCATAATAGCTGTTTTGTTAAATACTTTTAAATCGGGTACATTCCCCAATAAGTCATTTCGTGGTTTACAATTAATAACAGGACTACCAAAACGCATAAAGCCAACAAACTTATTTGTATTTTTTTCTTTAACTGCAAGTTTCAATGCCTTTCCAGGTATACTTACCATATTACTATGACTTGAAATCATATTGATACAATTATCCCAAGTGCTGTTGTCTAGTTCAACAACTTCTAAATCCATCACCTCTGGTGACATTGTGAAATCATCAAACATATCTGAATCAAAACCCATACCAGGAAGTGGTTGTGCTATTGAGTCTATTTGTGCCATCTTTTGGTCACGCATATACTGGTCAATACGACTAAATTGACCAAAGTAATCATTAAATATACCAGCACAATGTAGTGCTTCTTCTCTAGTTAGGTTTTTCATTATTCCACATTTTTAATAAGATTAGTGGTACACTATAACAGATAATTAGATATATGGCAACCAGTAAATATTCCATTATTTTAATAGGTGTTTTGCGCTTATTGGAAAGTGGTCTTTCAAATGCTTTTCAATATGCGTTGCAACAACTCTAGTCTCCGCTTGTGTATCTTCTTTGATTCTTAAATTAACAACTCTTGCAAAGGCCATTAAACTACCTGACCAATACCATTCTGTCATCATATTTTGAGGCAATACCATTCTTGCCATTTCTGGTGCTATGTCAGCCTCTAACATTTCACTATAAAATTCTTTAGCTGTTTTAATTAAATCTGTAATATCGTATTCAACTTCCTCATCACTAGAGCCTTGTTTTTTATCCTCTGCTCTTTTACGCCATAGAAAAGGTATATAAAATTCTGGTTTATCATCTACGTATCTTCTACTTACTTCATTCCACACTAAACCAACTTGATGTTTTACTAATTGACGTGCAACAAATATAGGTGCTTTGATTAAGAATTGTAAACTAGTATGACCAAAAGGCGACCAATGGTCGTGTTCAGCCAAATACTTAATTAGTTTTTCATCTTTCTCATCTATTTGTTCTTTTCTTTTAGCAAATGAAACACGAGCAGCGTTAACTACCGATAAATCACTACCCATTTTATCTATTAATTGTACGTTCATACCTCATTACCCCAATAATCCCAATTTTTATATGGTTTGTTTCTAGCAAATAACTCTATGTAAGGACCACCAACTAACCTTTCAATCTCTTTATGCATTAAAGGTTTCTTTGAGTGTTCTTCTCTTTGAGAAACTACTAATTGTTTTACGTCTTTAAAAATTCTTTTTGGTCTGCCTTTAGTTGCAAGTAAACACATTTCGGGATTGCCTCTAGTCCAATAACCTAAACCGGTAAACATTCCCATATTTGTTTTATTTGTTTTTGCCCAAGTAAAACCTACGGTCTTGTATTGAAAACCCCAAGCCTCTATAACATCAAATGCTAAATCTAACATAGGGTCAATTACCCACATTAATAATACAGAGTTGTCAGCTGATATATCCTTAACAGGTAAATCGCATATGTCTTTTAGTTCCATACAATTATAGTGTTGATTAGGATTTCTGCCCTCACCTTTCTTTGACCTTGATTTAAAATACCAAGGTGGGTCGGCATATATCACACCATATTTTTTATTTGGAAAGTTTATATTCAAAGTTTTGTGTCTCATCATTTATATGTACTTGTTTTGCACCATTTTTAATATGAAAATGTGTTGCCATTGGTGTTAATGGTGATAAAGTAACCAATCTTTTAAAATTATTTTCAATAGCCCACTCTCTTAATTTTATAATTATCTCTTTACCTGCACCTCTTTTTCTTGACCAAACGGTGTATGCAATAACAATTTCGCCTCTTTGACCATCTTGATTGGCCGCTTGAGACATATAATCCATTTCTCTTACCGTATATGGTACTTCAGGACATAATGCAACACAAACAATCGCCTCAATTTCTTCATTATATTTTAGACCAAATATTTTTCTGCCGTTTGTAATTCTAAAACCTAAAGTTAATTCTGGTCTAACAGGATCCTCTGACACATCTATGTCATCTAGTTCAACCAGTTCGGTGCCTTTTACCCATTTAAAAAAATCATCTATGTTATCTTTAAATTTTTTCATCCAAAAAATGCCTCTAAATTTGCCTTTGGTTCGTGTTCCCAACCGATTGCTTGTAATATAAATCGCATAGGATCCAAAAAGGTCTTTTCAAATTGTGTATCTCTATCTATATATTGGTCTAGTTTAAACTCTTTTGGCAAACTAGTAATATAACTTATTACATCAAACTTAAATGGATTGGCTGGTATTAGTTTAATAAACTTAATCTTATCTCCTTCTTGTATAAAAGGAAACTTGTTTTGTAAACCAAACTCTTTTATTTGATGATTATATATCAACGCACCTTTAACGTGAATAGGTGTACCTTTGATAAAGATGTTTGCATTATCACGATACTTCTTCAAGTTATTACAACTTCTAGGAAAGGCAATTGACTCTGCTGGTAACGTCATAAATTCTTTTCTAAAATCAGAAACTAACTTATGTAAATCTGTTTCTTCTTTTGACATAATAGTTTTAATTGCTTCTTTAATTTTAACTCTACAAACCTGTGGTGTTGATGATTTAACTGCCTCAATACCCATAAGTTTAAGTTTAGGGTCAGACAATCTAATGCCTTCTTCATCAATAACGTTTAACATATATCTTTTCTTCGCAACCCATATACCTTTGTTGGCAATAACTTCTCGTTTCATTACCATTGCATTTTTAAAAGCGTTTGAATAATCAGATAGTTCAGCAAACCATTTTTCAATTTCAGGCTCTAATCTACTATCACATACTCTACCTATAAAGTCTGTAATCTGGTCGTTTGTTTTACCTTGACAAGTTTTTTCTACAAGTTTATCCAAGGTTACGTAAATTGAATCTGTATCAGACGCAACAACATAATCTATTTTATCTTTTGTCTGTAATACTCTATTTAAATAATCATTCATTTTACCTTCAATGAAACGAATAATAAACTGACCTGCCGTGGTAATACCACTTGCCTGTCTTACATCATAGTATCTAAAATATTGGTTACCTACTGCACCATAAGCCGAGTTCAAGGCAATCTTTCTTGCCCATTGAATATTGTGACAACGAGATATTTCTTTTACCAGTTTAGGGTCTTTTGTTTTTTCATATTCTTTCTTTGCCTTTAACATACGTTTCTTATAAATGACACGTTCATTGTACATTGTTTCCATCATTTCAGGTAAGAAACCTTGACTATCATTTTTAAATTTTGCACCGTTTGGTGTAATACAAGCACCCTCTGTTTTAAGATAATTAAGTGGTACTTTCATATCAATCATTTTATTAACATTGACGCCGTGACCACTTTCACCAAGTATTTTTTCTGGCGAAATATTGTATTGAATAATAATATGTGGATATAGTGAGTTAATATCAAACGATACCACCCATTTGTGCTGACCAACTTTAGGTTCTTTTACGTAAGCACCCTCATACTTTGTTAACTTAACATTGTCTTCTCTTGGTGGTACACATATCTTCTTCTTCATTAAATGGTTTGCAATCAATGTGTCCCATACTCTTACTTGCGAAAATATATCATCATAGTTTACTTTTGATTCATATGCAACGGTCAATGATAAGTCAATTAGACCTAGTTTATCTTCTAATGCGTCAACAATTTCTACGTCTTGAATATTGTAATCAATAAATGATTGAAAGTCTTTAGTATACCATTCTTTAAATGTATCGTATGGCATTTCATCTTTACCACGGCCAAGTTCTAGTTCACCAATAAAATCTAGTCTATAACTTTCTTGTCGTGTAGGAATAAACCATTTATATAAGTCAAGGTAATCTAACATAGTAATACCAAACAACTTATAAACCGTTTGTGGTCTACCTCTTACAACAATCTCCTCACGATTAACTAAATTCCAAGGCGACATTCTATTTGCAACTTTATCGCCTGCAATCAGTTTAATTCTATTCATCAAATAAGGTAAGTCAAAAAACTTGGTGTTCCAACCTGTGACAATATCTGGATGATTTTTAATCCAGAATTTCATAAACTCAAACATCAATTGTTTTTCATTTTTACAATAAACATAGGTAACATCTGGTCTATCTGTCTTGTATTGACCAACACCCCAAGTTATGATTTGTTTATTAGATTGATTTTTTACCGTGATAGCCAACAACTCTTCAATAGGATTTTCTACATCTGGAAAACCATTTTCACAACTAGTTTCAATATCAAGTGTGAATATTTTAATATGTTCTTTTGAAAATTCTATTGCTTCAGGATAATTTTGACCAATGTACTGATAATGGTATCTTTCAAGGCCATATAGTGGCGATTGTGCGCCATAGTCTTTTTTAAATTGACGTGCATTTCTAATATCATTAAACTTTATAGGTTTAAGATATTGTCCTTGTAAGGTTTTAAATTCTGTTTTTTCTGTTTGCGATAAGGCGTAGAGGGTTGGACCAAAATCAATTTTTTCTTTGTAATCTTTCCCATTCATCACACCACGAATAAGAAGTTTACCTTTGTGTTCTATTACATTTTTATAAAAGTTCATTATCTCTCAATCTCACTTCAAGTCCATTATGTTTTTCTTTCAATTCTATCTGACAAGATAATCTACTTGTCATTCTATCATAGTCTTTTTCATACTCTAATAGTTCAGTTTCAAGACTATTATACTCTGCTGGTTCAACTTTGTCAATGCTCTTTACGTGTATGTGACAAGTACCACAAGCCTGATTACCACCACAGGTAGCAGGTACTTCAGGTATGTTTGCCATCACGGCAGCGTCCATCAAAGTAAAGCCCGGTTCTACATCAACTTTAATCCGTTCTTTACCATTTCTGATAAAGTAAACGGTTATCATTATAGTTTAGGCAGATTAGTTTCTGTTATTAGACCAGGTTTTGAAGTAATAATCTCACTAATATTATGTTCGTAAGATTTTAAAATATCTGGTTTAGGCGTTGCAATTGTAATTACTTTGCTACAATCTATTGTCAGAGTTCTATCATCTGTATATGGCATCCACGGAGTTAAAATCAATTGTACTGGTTTTCCTGGCTGTGATTGCATTGGTATGATAGTAAAAGGTTTCTTAATAGAAACAACTTCTCCTTCTTCAACTTCACCTATAATATCTTCACCTGTTTGTAGTCTCATTATTTTTATATTTTTCATTCTGTAATCCTATCACAAAGACTTAAATTAGTCAATGCTGTATTTGGTTGTTATCACGTATTTTCTTTGGGGATTGACCATAACGTTTAATCTCTTCATAAATGCACGGTCTAATAAGATAGGAGTTCTATCTTCTCTATCGTCAATGGTAAATTCTACATCTTTATAGAAACCACCGGCAAATTCTACATCTAGTTTTACGACATATCGGTCTTCATCATAATCTCTTAAGCCACCAACTTTAATCTCTTCTTTACGGACAATATCACTTGTAATAGTTTTACCTAATAAAGACCAAGTTATTTTATTACCATTGATTTTGTATTTGTCAGAGTGAATTACTGGCATTCCAGAATTACCCGTATCAAATTTTGAAATTAATTCACCAAACGGTTTTATGGTCAAAATCTCCTTAAAACCACATTCCGTTGGCACAGAATATCTATTCTCCTCATTTGCAAAATGTTTAATTACTTCTTTTGCAATATTCATTTTAGTTGCTTCTTCTATACCCTCTGTACCAGGTGAAGAGTTTACTTCAAGAAAATATGGTGGTTTGTTTACTCTGTCTTTACTTGGTATAAAGTCAACAGCAGTCCAATATCCACCAACTGCCTTTGAGGCTAATAAGCATTGTTCTATTTCTAATTCTGTTAGTTTAATATTTTCTGGTTTAGAACCTTGCGATACATTTGACCTAAAATCTCCTTCAATTACAGGTCGTTTCATAGCCGCTAAAAATTTACCACCTAGTATATGTACTCTGACATCATATTCTGTTTTAATATATTCTTGTATTAATAAATCTGTGTCTTCATCTTGTTTGTGTATAAGTTGTACAATAGAATCTAAACCTTTTGGACTATCTACAAATAAAACACCAACACCTTTTGACCCTCTTAAAGTTTTCATAATTAAAGGAAACTTAATACCTGATTCATCAACTATCTCATTTGATTTTTCGGGGTCATTAATTAGTTTTGTTTGAGGTTGTGTTAGACCATAATCTGCAAGTCTTAATGAAGTTCTATATTTGTCAGCACACATATTAATTGTAGTTCTAGGATTTACCAACGTTGCATTGGCTCTTTCTAATATAGATACAAAGTCTAACCAACTATCTTTACGTGTAATAGAACCACGAACAATAGCAACGGTCATAGCACCAACTTCAAAACCTTTTTTATCATCTTGATTATGAAATTTACGGATGCCGTCTTCGTAAGTGGTATAGCCACCTGTAAGTTTAAAAAGATAATATGGATAATTTAACTTATCACATTCCTCTTTCAACCTATCGGCAGTATGAAATTCTTTTGCATTATCTGGCTCATCTGTAATAATGAGCAAACGCAAAAAGTCCTTTTTAGCCTCTGTTATGTAATCTTTAAACTTGCTTACCTGCATTGCCTTCATCTGTACTCGCTTCGTTAGGTTTCTTACCTATATTATATTTAGCGTTCAAAGTCCATTCGTTCTTTTCTTTATATGGCAAGACTTTGATTTGAGATAAAGGTGCTTTGTCTTCTACTTTAGATTTGTCAACAATATCTATTAAGTTCCAGTCTTGTAATAATAAAGCTATAGTATTTCTTCTTTGAATATCGTTGTTAACAAGTGTTGATGATTTACCGTCTAAAGCAAATAATTCTTTAAAATGTGTTATAAAGTATTTACCTTGTTTATGTAAAATATGGCAAGATTGAAATAATGTTTTATCTTTTCTACTTGCGACACCGATTCTTGTTAGGGTTTCTCTGACTTTTAAGAAGTCATCTGGTTGTTTGATGGTGACCTCAAGCATTTGCTCTGGCGACCAGTTAATATTTTCACTCATTTGTTCTTTCTCCCACCTTTAGTAAGGCTCATTTTTAATTCTTCAATCTGGCCATCTGAAAGTAGGTTAAGAATTTCTTTTGCTTTGTTATTACTATATCCATAATACTCTTTAACAACGTCTAAATTCTTTAGTTTGGATTGTGATAACCACTTCCCACCAAATCGCTTCTTTTTTCTAATACTATTTATCAAATAGTGAAATTGCATACGCTTTGGTAGAAAATGCAAGCCGTTCATTTCGTTGCTATGCATTATTGTATCGTAAAACATAGACAGGCAACGATTGATTACAAACGGTGGAAATTTCTTTTCCCACGTTTTATCGTCACTATCTAGGAGTGGTTCTTTTGTTTCGTTAATCGCTTTTAGATAATCTTTTAGTTCGTACATTCGCTCTGCCCATATAATAATCACCTGGCTCATAGTTCCACCTTTTACCGTGGTGACCTCTTACATCTGCATAAGCCATTCTTATCTTTACAATTAATTTTCTTAATGTTAATACCATTTACTTAAACTTACAATTTGCCATTATTTCTGTCAAACAAGCGACCATATTAATCTCTTGGTCAGCAACAAAGGCTGATTTATATTGATACCCAGCAATAACTAATACTGCTTGAGGTACAGAATTACCCTCTAAATTCGTGTACAATAAATTATATATTGTTGAAAATAAAGAAGATGGTTCTTTATCAAGATTATTTATTACCCATTTTCGCATATCGTTAAATCTTTTTTCTTTTAATATCTTAACCAACTCTTTTGTGTTGGCTTCAGATAGACTAAACAATATACCACTATCAATCTTACCATTTACTGAATATCTTTGAAGCTCATTGATAGTACGTCTAAAGTCTGGATAATGCTTTTGAATTAACTCAGCAAGAACCTTTTGGTCGTACTGAACCTCTTCCTGGTCAAGTATTTTACCTAGTCGTTTAAGAAACGCCTGTGCTGTCTTTACTTTCTGACCATTCTTGATTGCAAAATCAATAACGGTACAACGACTATGTAATGCTGGTAAAATTTTACTCTTATAGTTGCAAGTAAATATGAATCTACAATTACTATGAAAGGTCTCAATGAAGTTTCTTAAAGCAGGTTGAACACTATCAGCGTTCATATAATCTGCCTCATCTACAATCACGACTTTATGACCAGCTGATTCTGTCAATGAAACGGTAGACGCAAAGTTTTTAATCTTGTTTCTTAACGTATCAATTTGACGGCCTTCATCTGAACCATTGATAATAATGTAGTCAACACCTAACTCTTCACATAAAGCACGTGCTACGGTAGTTTTACCAGTACCAGCTGTGCCAGATAATAGTAAGTTAGGTATTTCTTTTTGTTTTAAAAACTCTGAAAATGTCTTTTTAGTATCTTCAGGTAAAATACAATCACGTATTTTTTTAGGACGGTATTTTTCAACCCACAAAAAATCACTCATATGCCCTACCTCTAAAATTCAGAGTCAGGTTCAATAGCAATCCAATACTGAATTGGTTTGCCTTTAGCTATAAAGTGAGATATTTTCTGTTGTGAAATTGCAACATCATAATCATCTGGTAACATCTTCATATTTTCTGTCTTAAAATAAGCAGTAAATGTTTTATCTGTATCACCTAATGATATTGAATAGTCGTTTGATGGTGTCTTTTTATCAACAGCAACAATACTCATAGTCTTACCATCACCTTTTACTGCAATGTCTGGTAGATTTAAAGTATTTACACCTCTCATAAGTTTAGCAAGGTTATCTTTAGTCAATGTAAAGGTAACATACTTATCAGGCATATTGATTGTTTTTGTTGGTGCAACAACAACCGACTTATCTGCAAAGAAATATTTGATTGATTGTCTTCCGTTTGCGTCTTTGATTGTCATATTCTGACTACCATTAAATTTAAGTTCAGACTTATCAAATAAGTCATATGCTCTTAAAAATTCTGGTAAATCATAGATAGCAAACTCACTTTCAAACTTCTCTTTAATTTCAGCCTCTGCTAAAATGTTTTTTAACGTAGAGATAGTTTGAATCTTACTGCCAGGTTTAACAAGAATATTCTGATTGATGTCAGAAAAATTTTTGAGAATGGCAATGGTATCACTTGTTAGGTTCATTATATAGTTCTCCTCATAATTTAATTGGAGCGGCTAGTAGGTAACGCTCCTACGTCTGCGAGTTGGTAACCCGCCGTAATACTTTTATACGATAGCCGCATTATTTAATATATCAAATTTCATTGAAATTGGCAATGCTCCTTTGATTATATAAGGACAAGTTCATTTTGTTTATGTACCTTGCCTATAACTGGTAAGGTTCCGTATATTTCCACATTTGTGTTAATAATAGGTAGTACAACCTCGCCGTTAATTTGTCTTTTAAAGTAAGAGTTACCAATATTAATTACTTCTTGAGCGTAATTTGTATTGTGATTTTTAACTCTTTCATCATATTGTTCTTCTAATTTTTGAATTGTATTCATAGTATCTAAAGTAGATGTATGTAATACAAGTCTAATAGTTTTACCTGCAAAGTTAGTATTGTTTGCAATAGCAGCTACTCTGGATAAATTTTTAGTCCAGTATGAAGCCGCACCTATAACATACAAATATTCATTTAGATGTTTTTCACCTAGTTTAGTTTGTACATAACAAGATTCTTTAGCAGACAAACCACTATTAGGATATTGGTCTTTTGCTTTCTTATAACCTTGTTCTATCATCCAATCGTGTACTCTTTCAGGAGTCCAAGAATTAATATAAGGTCTTGAAGCATTATTATTTAAAAGTGATTGAGCTATAATGTTTTTAGTATTGTCTGTAAAATGACTACCCTCGGTAACTTCATTTACCCAAGCATTAATCTCATCTAAATTTTTACCTAAATCTAAATCATTAATTAGTTCTTGACCTACTAAAATTACATCACCAGTTGAAGCAACACCTGTTGGGTCATCAATTAAATTAAACTTTAAATTATTTGTTGCTAAAGTTTTGTTATCTTTTACTGAATAAACGGCTACAATAGCATTTTTAAAATCGCAAGTTTTCTTTAAAATTTCTACCCTAGTTCTACCTGTTAAAAATCTAATTGAACCATCTGGATATTCAACGATTGCTATAGGGTTGTATTTTAATTTAAAACCGTTTTCTAAAATAGAGTTTCTAATACCAATGTGTTTTTTATTAGTTGTAGCTCTACCTTTTTGTTTACCATATTTGTTTTTTAGATTGTCAAATAATACATCTATATCTCTTAATTCAAATCTCTGAAAGAATAATCCTTTATCTTCTCTATCATATAATTCAGGATAGGCTTCTTTAACAATAAGTCTATCGTGTGTTTTTAAATTCTCATCTGTAAATCTATCCGTATTATTAACGTTTACAATAATTGAATTGTCGTTATTAATAATTTTTGGTTGTGATTGAATATCAAAAGCTGTGTCTAGCCTTTGATTAGTTTGTGGAATATTTAATGTCATAATTACTTTCTGCGACCTTTGTCGCTTTTCAATTTGTTTATACAAACAACAAAATTTTTTGTTTTAGTTTATATAATCCTATTTATACACTAAAGGCGTCCCATTGTCAATGCTGGAACGCCTCTAGTTTTAATCATTATTTAATATTGATTGTTCTAGCCTTTTTATGGTCTGGAATAATCTTCTCTAAAGATACTCTTAAAAGTCCATCTTTTAATTCAGCACCTTTAACTTCAACGTCATCAGCGATTGTAAATGATTTAGTGAAGTTTCTTTTAGCAATGCCTTTGTGTAATACACCGTCATTGTCTTCTACTTCTTTTTCATCTTTATCTTTTACAGATTTAATTACAAGAACATTGTCCTCATAGTTTACTGATATATCTTTTTTACCATAACCTGCTAATGCCACCTCAATATTATATGTTAAAGAACCTGTCTTTACAATATTGTATGGTGGATAGTTGTTAGCCGTCATATGTGGTAGATGATTTGATATTGTATCAAAATGGTCAAACATTTCGTCAAACCCCACGGTAAACGGTTTTAGTCCAGTAAAAATTGAATGAATTGCTTTGTGATTGGTCATTAGAACCTCCTTATTTTAAGCAAAGTTAATATTTGATACCTCTTATGAGCGTATCATTATTATTTATATAGTCATTATATTTCATATTTCAAGTGGTAGTTTTTCTTTTTTGAGTTTAAAACTACCAAAACATTAACTCGCAGCTTTAGTTTGTTTTTTTACAGGTGGTGCGAAACTAAGCGCAAATGCTAAAACAATCCACCATTGAGTTTCACTCTCGCTCTACTCAACAACTTTCAGGCAGAGGTAGGTCTCACCCTCTTTATACTAACTTATCTTACTAAGCCTATCACCGTAGTGCTACGAAGACCAATGAGCCCAAAACTCATAATTCTTGGTGGTTTTTATAGAGACCACCAACTCTACCGGTTCGTTAATAGATTAACAGGTCGGCAACCTCTCCACGCCAGCAGGACTTACGAGTTGCCCGCTCATCTATATTTATCATCATCTAGGCACAGGCGGGGAAATTAGTAACCTCTTGTTTGTTCAAGTTTCTTCATCTTTTTCTTGAAGTTCTTGATACCCTCTTTTTTCTTCTCACGCTTGATTTCACTAGGCTTTTGATAGTATTGTTTAGCTCTTAACTCTTTTACAATACCCTCTTTTTGTACTTTTTTCTTAAGCACTCTCATAGCTTTTTCAAGGTTTCCTTTTCTTACTTCTACAACTATTGACAAATTAATTACCTTCCTTCCTTGTCGTTGTTATTAGAATCAATACAATTAAGTATTAAATATAAAACACCAATACTAATTGGTATGGTTATAAACAAAAATAATATAGCACTCTCAATATCAAACATAAATTCTTTCCGTGTAAAAACGGTGACGAGGCCACTACACCTCGCCACCAAGGACTTACACTATGATAATTTAGATAACGTCAGCGTCATCCGAGGATTCATCTTCCTCATCCGTTTGAGAGTCAACTTCAGCTTTTCTCTGGTCTTCAGCGATTTGCTCGGCAGAAGCACCAGCGTCCACTTTAGTGTATAACTCCATAAACGAATTCTTTGTATCATCATCAAATCTATTCGTACAAACTTCAATAGCTTTTATTTTTTGATTAAAGATTGTATAGGCTTGAATAATGTGGACTAATCTTCTCGTTGAGATAATCTCATCAACACCACCGTCAAAGTAGGTTTTTCTGATTACATCAGCCCAAGTTACCAACTTCTTACAAAAGTCGGCGTCTTTTTTACCAGACTTGGCAAGAGTACCAACTAGGATTTTTTCTTCAATCTTAGCAGTAGGATACTTTTGCTCAAAGGTAATTGGAAATCTTTCCAAGAACGCTTCGTTAAGTACGTTAGTACCTATAAATTTACCGTCATCACTACCTTGACCTTTTGTATTGGCAGTAGCAACAACATTGAAGCCATTAGCAGGTTTTACAAACTTGTTAATCTTCTTAACATAAACACCTGAGCCTTCAAGTATCGGTTGTAAACACATAATCTTGTTAGAGGCAAGGTCAATCTCATCAAGAAGCAACAATGCACCTCTCTCCATCGCCTCAATAACAGGACCATTTTGCCAAACGGTCTGACCATCTTTAAGTCTGTAACCACCTAAAAGGTCATCTTCATCTGTTTCAATTGTAATGTTAACCCTAATCAGTTCTTTTCTTGCTTCGGCACAAGCTTGGGTCACACCCATAGTTTTACCGTTACCAGATAAACCTGTAATGAATACAGGATAAAACATATTAGATTTTACAATTGATTTTAAATCGGGATAATTACCGAATGATACGAACACAGGATCCTTTTTAGGAACAATGTCGCCAACTAATGAAGATACCACATAGGCAGCTTCAGAGTTAGTTGTAGTTTCAATAGGTAAAACTTTTTCAGTTTCGCCTTTAGTTTTAACTACTTCGTTTTCAGTAGGTAATTTAAAGAGTGATTTGCCAACTTTGAAATCACTATTTTTTATCAACCATTGTGGCGCATACTTGCAACCAAAATGTTTGTTGGCGCTCTTTAATTGAGTCACCGTCAATTCGTTTGTACCAAACTTTTTAACAGCATAGTCAACGAATTCTTGTTGTTTAGCATTTAACATAGTGTATTGTCCTTTCGCTTTCATTATTAATTATACGTATATCCTATCATACTGATTCGCTTTTGGCAACCCATAAAATTTATGAGACCAGGTAAGGGTTGTGGAACCCATTAAGCAACCTCCTGTATGAATTTGTTTAAAACTACTCTTGAAGTGATTCGGTTCTTCATAGAACCAGCAAACAATCTTTTTAATTCACTAGTAGTTCCTTTCTTAACGGTAGCATCCTGCATATTAAAGTTCTCAACATTCATAGCTTTACCATTGATTAAGAAATATTTGTTATATCCAAACTTATCAACAACAACTGCTTTTTCTTTAGTCATTTGTTTTCTCATAGCTAGATATTTTTTGTCTCTATCAAAATAGTCTTTAGCGTCAACATATCTTTCTAGGTCCCATCTTCTAATTCTTTTTAGAATATAAAAACCAATAGTGTTTACATCATAAGTATGTTTAATATGTTCTAATATCATACCAGTAAGGTTTTCATCTGAATCTTTTTTGACTAATTTTTTCTTACCAATCATATATACTTTTTCAGTAGACCAATCATAATCTTTATTGTCACCAAAAACTTTACCTCTCATACCATTGGCACCACCATCTGTTAGAGTAATAAAAGTCATCTTCTCAATACCATATTTTTTCTTAAACATTGGTACCAATTCATTACAATAAACTAAAGCTTCGTTTAATGGTGTATTACCTAAACTGAATTCGCTTGGTATACCATAAGCAGAGGGCTTATTATGGTCATAGTCTCTATAACCTCTACCATAATTAGACTTGTAATAATCTCCCATATGGTACATATACATCATAGATAAATCTAATTGTCTTTTAGTCATTTTGTGGCTGGCAACATTAACTAAATTAAAGTTTTCAAAATACCAATCACCATCTTTATATGTAAATGACTTATCATAACCAGTAGAATCAGACATATATTTTCTTTCACTAGTAAAGAAGTAAACCTCAAAAGGTATATTAACTCTTCTAACAAACTCTACCAAGTTAATTAATTGTTGTATGGTTTCACTCAATACATCTGACATAGAACCTGACCAATCAAGCAACATCATCATACCGTGGTTTTTACCATCAGGAACAATAGTCAATCTTTTGAATATGTCATCACTATGTTTGTATTTTGGCAATTTTAATGGGTCAATAATACCAGTTTTATCTGTACTTGCTCTCTTATAAGCAGTAGCGGCTTTTTTCATTTCAAATTCTTTTACAAGATATGATACCGTTTTTTTATTATCTTTGATAAACTTTTTGTAATCATTTAATAACCACTTATCATATGAAGCTGTATTAGTATAACTTCTCGCTTTGACTTTTTCTTTTTCAAAAGCTTTTAAGAAATCTTGGTAAGAAGTCAAACCGTCTTTAAAGTTTGCTTTTGGAATATTACCATAAGTATAACCTTTAATGTCTCTGTTTAATAATTCTGTATGTTTATTATCAAAAGCTTCCTGTGTAACCGCTTTAAGTAATTTACCATTATCAAAATCACCACCAGCACCAGGTCCATAATGAGAAGACTCTTCTTTATTTTTATCTTTCTCATCTGATTTTTTACCCTCTTCAAGGTCGCCATCTTGGTTAGCAGACTTTTCACTATCTGCTTTTTCATCACCAAAGTTATTGAAATCATTTTTTTCATCAGCGTCATCACTTGACTCATCTGATTCTTGATAAGCATTTGATTCTTCTTCATCATCAAAATCATCTTCATCATTACCAAGGTCATAATTTTTAGCAATAACGTGATTGTCAAAATCTGGTAACTTCTTCATTTGCTCAACTTGTTTTTTCTGCCAATCAATTAACTCTTTGGCCAAAGCAACGGTATCAGCAAACGTTTTGATAGCGTCAACTTTAGCCAACCATTTTTTATCATCAGGAGCAAATATGAATGGTAATCTGTTTAATGATTTACTTCTCATATTAATTTTGTCAATTAACATAAGGTCTTTATTAATATCTTTACCTAGTAAACCAAAGAAATTCTTTTTATCTAATAAATCAAAACCGTTTTGATAGTTTCTAACAACACCAGGATATTTGTTTTGAATTAACTTGTCAATTCTAGTATCTTCAAGGACATTAACATATGCTCTTAATTCTTGGTCATCACATATTGAAGACCATTCTTCATATGGTGTCCATAAAGCGTGAGCACATTCGTGAGCAATTAACATATCATACACATCACCTTTTTGTTCTTTAAAAATAGGTAATGTTAGTACACGATTCTTTACATCAAAAGAAGCTGTCTTAACTTTGTTGTGTTGGATTATTATATTCTCTGTAGCAATTAGTTTTGCTAGAGTGCCTTTTACATCAAGATTTATCATAGTGTTGTCCTTTTTCATTATGTATATATCCTACAGGAGAAAATCGCAAATGTCAAGCGTTTTATTTCCTACGGTCCATAACGGTTACCGACTATACTATGTTCTGGTATTGTTCTATTTTGTGTGATTCTTGCTACCGATTGTCGCCGGAACCTGATAGTTTCCCACGATTCGCTCTGTCTAGTAGTTTATCTAAATTAGTGTTAGCAATGTCGGAAAGCTTAAAACCAATATCATCAGCCAATATACTGATATACCAAAGGCAATCGCCAAGTTCTTTGGCGAGCTCTCCTCTATAATCTTTATTATTTTCATATCCGTCTCTTAATAGTTTTTTGACCTTGTTAGCTACTTCTCCTGCTTCACCGGTCAATCCTAATGTCGGATATACTATGGCCTGTTCTCTCGGATATATTGCCGTTGTCTTTGCAACCCTTTGGTACATATCTAGGTCGCTTACTCTTTTGTATTTATGATTCTCATTTGTTCTAGTACCAAATTCTTTTTCCAATTGTCCTTCTCCTTGTTCTTCAAGATATAAATTTGTCATTTAGTTATCTTCCTACCTGTGTTAAATATTTTGATTTACATTCTTCCCAAGACATATAGATAATATCATCATAGAAATGTGTCTCTTTAGATACTCTGTCTTGTTTCTTTAAACTAGCCAATCTCTTCTTGGCGTACTTGTTCTTCCATAAATCAGTTAATGCTTCTACTGAATTGTCAAATTTTCTTATTAATTTGTCTTCTTTTATTTCTTCTCTTAAAAATTCTCTAGTATTTTCGTATAATTCACCAAAGTATATGCCTCTAGCGTGTTCAGACTTTATAAGTTTCTTATCTATACCTAGTTTATTATATGTAAATGTATGACTTCTATTTCTATGGTCTCTTTTATGTGGTTGACCTGTGTCTTTCTTTGCAACATACCATTCAAAGTATTTGTAAGTGTGTTGTTTCTTTAACCAGTTTTGTATCATCATTCTAGTTGGTTTTAATGGTTCATATGAAACTGAACCAGCAGTCCAACCCATTTTCTTCCAGTTTTTAAGTCTATCATATTGTGATAATGGTATTGTTTTTGTTTTACCATATAGACTTGTTGTGGTTACACCTACTAGTTTATCTTTATATTGATATTCCCAGGTCTTTTCTACCGTATCTGATAGACATAGTAAAGCTAGTAGTTTCCCACCAACCAGGTTGTATCCAAGCGGCTGTATTGGTACAATTGTACTTCCGATACACGTATGATTAATCATTCTTTGCGTCTTGGCCTCACGTTCCCAGCCAATGTAATTGTCTCTAGGTGTAAGGTCTAGGAAATCACTAGACATACAGGTAACACCAAGTAATTTCTTTGTTTTCTTATCTCTAATTAAAAAGTTTAAATTTCTACCAATATTACTATTGTTTTTCATAGTAGATAAAAACGTTCTCATACCATTCCAGATTGCTGGCATATTGGCACCAGTAATAGATTTTACATCATCACCATCTGTCCATAATAATTCAGGTTCTAAATTTAAGTATTCTTCGGGGTCTTCAGGCAACCAGAAATTGTTTTTAATCTCTTGTAGTAAAGCGCCTTGTTGTGGATTTTTAAGTGCTGGTTTATCATCAAAGAAACTATTTGTTTCTGCTGTAGGATATTTGTCGTGTACCTCACACCATTTTTGATATAAAGTATATTCTTTTACATCCATTTGAGATACATAAGATAAATCTTTAATGATTGTTTCTTTTAATGTATCTGTATCTATATCTGGTATTTTGTCTAATGGATTGTGTTCTTGCCAACTTTCCCATTGGTCGTCAATAGACATACCTTTTTTCCACGAATAAGCCATAATATATACATCCTATACTAAAAAATTATAATTGTCAAGCGTTAGAGGACTTTTGTGTTTTTTCTAATTCTGCAAGTTGTAAGTCTCTTTTATACATCTTTTCTGCCTTTTTCTTGGCCATATCAAATTTTAATTTAGATACTTTTTCAACAAAGGTTACACCCATACAATGGTCAAATTCGTGTTGATAGATTCGTGAGAATAGATTATTAAATTCTTTCTTAATTACTTTACCATCATCATCTTCAAACTCTACCTCTACTGACCAAGGTCTTTCTATTTTTAGAAATAGATAAGGAAAAGTTAAACAGCCCTCTTGCATTAAGACCGTTCTATCAGACGAGTTTATTATTTTAGGATTCCAAACAGCATACTTTTCACCATTTTTTAATGATAAATGATTACCCATTACAAACATTCTAAAAGGAAGACCTGCTTGATTACAGGTTAGACCTATACCACCATATTTTTTCATACACATAAACATTGCTTTTGAAACCTCTGCTCTATTTTCAAAGCCGTGTTCTTTTAACATTGCGTCATTAAACGGTGCAATGGCCGTGTTAACTCTTATATCGTTAGCTGGTATTAGTCCTAGTTGTTTTATTTCTTTTTCTGCCATTATATTGTACCTAGTTGTGTAAAGTTTTGATGTTTTTCAAACTTTATTATGTTAGTAAATTTATCAAATAGTATATCACCTTTATGAGATATGATAAAGATATTTTCTTTTTCTAAAGTCTTAATAATTTTAAAGAAGTCATCTGTACCTTGGCCGTCTAGTGATGAATCAAATATCTCATCTAGTATTAGTAGATTTGTATTTGTACTATTCTTCATTCTTGCAATATCTCGCCAAGTAAATAGTAAAGCAAGGTCTATTCTCATTTTCTCACCCTCACTAAAGTTATTGTAGTTAAAGGTATCTCTAAATCTTGACTTAACGGTTTCGTTAAACTCTTCATCTAGGTTAAACGAGATATAAAAGTCCATTGCCTGTAAATATTTATTAATAAGACTATTCATAATAGGCACATACTTTCTAATGATAGTTGCTTTAGCGCCTTTGTCGTTTAGTATTTCTCTTAACACATCTACATAACCTTTTTCTTCTTGTACATCTGTAAGGTTAGCGTCTGCAACACCAAGGTCTGCTGACATCTTTTCCAGTTCAAGTTCAATAGATTCTATATCTGTATCTCTTTCACCTAATCTATTAATATCATCTTGTATTTGGTCACTATGGTTTTTCAAACTCTCTAATGATGAGGTGATTTTTGCTATCTCCACATTCATATCTGATATTTTGTTTGAGACCTTGGAGAAAGTAGATACTTTTTGTTCGTGTTTTGAGATTTCTTCTACGAGCTGGACTAGACCACTTTCTAGTTTTGTGATTGTACCTTTTTCGTGTTCGCATTTCTCTTCCTTAAACTGGTCATCTATCTTTTGTGTACACACAGGACAATTATCATTTTCTTCAAAAAATGTTAAAGACTTCTTATGTGTGTCTAGGTTTTGTTCTATCTTTGTTTCTAGTTTTTCTAACTCTTTTAATTTCTTTTCGGTTTCTTTTTGACCACTTAACTCATTTTGACTTACGGCTATAGCTTCGTTCAAGCTCTGTAGCTTTTGAGTATATTTTAACCTATTATCTTCGTTTTCCTGTAATTTATTTTGTTGTACCTTTTGGTTGTCGCTACCTTTGGTCTCCAGCGTCTTTAAGTATTTTGCTTCAGTTTCATACTTGGTCTTTATTAACTCACATTGGTGCCTCACCTCCGTCAACTTTTTTTGAAGGTCGCTCTGTTGTGAACGTAAAATTAAGTCCATTAGGCCAAAAACTCTAATATCAAGTATCTCTTCAACAACTTCTCTTCTATATCTTGGTTTCATCTTCATAAACGGCTCGTATGATGATGACCCTAATAATACTACTTGAATAAATGACCTGTAATTTAGTTTCATTATATTTTGTTCTAGGTATTTTTGATAATCAATATTGTTAGCGTCTTGATTTAACTTTTTACCATCACAAAATATCTCAAATATATTTGGTTTGATACCTCTACGTACTTTAAACTTTTTGGTACCAACTTCAAAGTCTACCTCAACCACACAATCACCATTGTTAATAGTATTAACCATTTGTTCTTTTTTAATAATTCTAAATGGTCTATTAAACAAGGCAAAACATAAGGCGTCAAGCAAAGTAGATTTGCCTGAGCCGTTTGTTCCTACAATTAATGTAGTTTGAGACATATCAAGATTGACAACGATAGGTACGTTACCAGTTGATAAAAAGTTTTTATAAGTTAGTCTTTTAAATAATATCATTATTTAAGATGTTCTGGTCTTGGATGTTTTGCGTCTTCGTCAATTGCTGTTTCTATAATACCAGAATTTGCTTTAGGGTCTATATGATATAGATTGCCTGATACACTTATTCTAGTACCATCTGATTTAAAAGGAACAACTTCGTGTCTTAATAGACAAGGAAAAATCCACATATCACCTTTTTGAGGAACAAAACCAAACGTATGTATTGCCCATTCAGGTATTTGTGGGTCGCCATAATGAAAACATATACCACCTGGTCCTACACTTCTACCTTTGTATTCAGCTCTTTCTTTTTCTAAATCAGGTGTTTCTAAATAAATTACCCAAGTTAATTGGCCACTATGATGATGATTAGGATTGTATTCGTTTTTTTTCATATAGTTAATCCATAATGACATCAAGTTAAACTTATCTGTCCAACCACCTTTTTCCCAATCGCCACCTCGCCATTCACAATTACGTCTTGAATAGTCTGATATATAAGGTTGAAACTCTTGTACAAACCATTTTTTATCATCACTACTATAACCACGCTGGTCATTTAATACACCAGCCAATTCTTCATTAGCTGCGCCTTCTACTTTTGGTGCGCCTCTTTCTAGTAAACCTTTTATTAATCCGTCGTGTGCTTTATAGTGGTGTACAAAAGGTCCAAAATTTATACTACCTACACTATTTACTTTCATCATTCACTTGCCTCACTATATAGTTCTTTTGCAAAAGCTTTTAATTTTTGTTTATCTAGGTCTGTATTAGTTTGTTCAATATAGTTACCTAAAAAAGTTAATGTGTCTTCGCCTTGCTCAAGTATATCTTGTTTAACAGATACATTAACATCTGACATATCTTCTATAACATCAACAGAGTGTACATTTATTTGATTGTACAATCTATCCATTAAATTATTAAACATATCGGCGTCTGTTCTTTGAGACACAAATAGTTTAATAAAACATTCATCATATTCGTTTATATCAAATTCGTTATAATTTGTTGACTTATCATCATATATTATTTTCTTAAACATCTTAACAGGATTTTCTACTCTTGTCAAGTCTCTGGTGTCAGTATCAAATATATGAAATCCTTTTGGACAATTGTAATCTGACCAAGTCATTTCGTATTGAGTACCTAGATAATATATCTGGCCGTCATCTGATTTCTTATGAAAATGGCCTGATAATACCTTTTCAAATCTCTTAAACATAGCCTTGTCTTGACCGTGGTCATTAAAATGGCCGTTGTGCATTTCAAAACCTTTAACTTCTAAATGACCCATTGCAATAGCTGATGTACTATTTTTAATCTTTTCAACCGAATCAGTTTCGTTATCATCACAAATCCAAGGTATGAATAAGATAGGCAAGTTATCAAACTCAACCTCGGTTGTTTGTGTATAGACTTTAGCACCTTTGTTTATTTCTAAATTTTGTAAGGCATTTACTTCGTTTGTATTCTTATAATAGGTATCGTGGTTACCAATGATAATATGAGTATCAATGTTTAGTTCTTCTAATCTATTCCAAAACTTCTTTTTAAAGTTATGTGCTGTATTGTGGTTAATAAACTTTCTTCTATCAACTACATCACCTAGGTGTATAAGTGTAGTAATATTGTTTTCTTTTAAATATGGAAAAAACAATTCATCATAGAATCTATTTTGATATTTTAAGAAAGCTGGACTATCATTTCTCACACCAAAGTGAGTATCATTTAACAACGCTATTTTCATTATTTCTTTTTCTTAACTGCTTTTTTAGGTTTCTTGTCTTCTTCGGATGTTTCTTCTCTAGGTAAATTAGCTCTTAAATATTCGCTAAACTGATTTTTAAATTCTCTATCTTCACCTGGATGTAAAGTCATATCATCATAATTACCATCTGCAATCATCTTTTGTTTGATTGTAGTTTGCTTCTTTTCTTTTTGAATACGTCTAATAAAAGCGTAATATATTATTTGTGTAAAGTAAGCAAATGGATTATTTGATTTATCTGGATTAAAGTTGTCTAGGTATTGTAAACAATTTTCTATACCATCACTAATCATATCGTCTCTATATGTGTAATTAATAAAGTTAGGTCTGTATGATAAATGATTCGCTATCTTTAAGAAACAACTACCAATATAATCGGTAACTGGTGGTTTTGCTTCTTTTTTTCTTTCAGCTCTTTTAACAGACTTACGATACTCAACCATAGCGGCTAAGAAATCTTTGTTGTTTACGTAATGTTCGGGTTTTGATTTTTGTCTTGCCATAATATCCTCATACTATCTTATTTAATAATAAATGTCAATGTTCATTTCACACTTGACAATTGAAAATTCCTATGTATAATGAGCGGTGTAGCGTTTTCAAGAACAGCTATATTAATGGATAGTTTTATCTTCCTCATCATCATCAAATTCTTCAAATATTTCTCTTAATTTTTTAGAGTCCAAATCACCTAATTGTTCAGACTTATAATTCTTATCTTCTTTCGGAGGCCGAAGAGTGTGATAATCTTTAGAGATAATCGCATACTGACCTGCCATTTCTTTAGTAGCACCGGCGATAGTCATAATTTTATCTTTAGGTATAGTAATTATGTTATCAGGTGAAAAGTTTACCCAACGAATCAAAGCAATATAATCCTTAAATCCACCAGGTGTGAATTGAGGTATATACTTAACCTGTAAAGGCTTTTCTAATCTTAATAGTGGTGAGTTATCCGGAAGTTGAGTATCTTTCTCCGGTAAATGACAAACTATGTCATCACCATTTATTAATTTAATTAACTTTATATTAGTTTTATTATCTTTAATCTCTTGGTGCATTGTCTATCTCTACGTTGTGAATTTCATAATCAAAGTCTTCGCCGTTGTATATATTTATCCGTTCTCTAAAGTGTGCCAAAGTATAGTTTTCCTTTTCATTATAAGTTAAATCGTCTGCGACATCATACAAAGTTGCGTGTGAATTATTATCTTTTAATCGGAGACCTCTACCTATTGATTGTAAGTTTCTTATCCTGGATTTACTAGGACTAGCAAAAATAATGTTATGCAAATTCCTAATATTAATGCCGGTACTGAAAGTCCCATAACTCGCAACGATAATAGAGTTGTCAGACTTTTCTGTAAGTTCTCTAATACGTTCTCTTTCTTCGGTATCAACACCACCATAAACATAAAAAACCTGTTTATCAGTAGCCTTATCTTTAATTGCTTCATACAAATCCTTTCCGTGTTTTTCTACATATTGAAACAAACATAGTGTATTGCCTTGTAGGCCAGAGGCCAAATTTCTTATGTACTTATTTCTTTTTTCGTGAGAGACTAAAAAGTCCATTTCTTCTTGATATGTTTTACCTTTAATAAATTCTCTTTCTTGTTTACCGTGTTGTAAGACCAAACAATATATTTTGAGGTCAGCTAGTTTTCCCTTTTCCTGAAGTTCAGTTGTGGATACTACCTTATTTACAGCACCAAACAAACCCTCTAATACTAATTTGTGTGTTTTACTACCATCTAAAGTACCTGTCATTCCTACTCTATATGGACATTTTACTAACTTGGTCATTATCTTTGTTAATGATATTGCTTTAAATAAGTGTGCTTCATCACCAATAATCATACCAAATTGTTGAAACCATTTTTTAGGTTGATTGTATATAGATTGCCAAGTAGATATTATAATAGACTTGTTTGTTTCTTTTTCGTGACCTTGATATATTCTATGTACATTTTTTTCAGGCGACCAACCATAATCTTTAAAATCTTTAAACAATTGTTCTACTAATGATGTTGTTGGTACAATAATTAATATTTTTTTATTGTTCTCTTTTAATCTTAATATATTAAATCTTACCAATAGATAAGTTATCAGAGATTTACCAGAGGCAGTTGGCGACAATAACAAGCACCTATTTGTTCTTGTTGCATATACAAATGCCTCTTTTTGGTAATCTCTAACTTTGAAAGGTATCTTTAAGGCTTCAATAAACTTATTAACTTTTTTATCATCAACCTTTGTTTCAGTAATTTTTGTTCCGTCAACTACTTCTATTTGATTGTCTTTACACCATTGTAATATGTAAAGATAAAGACCAGCATATATCTGTCCTGTTTGATAAGAGAATAATCTAATTTTACCGTCCCATTGTCTTGCCCTATATTGAGGCATAAACTTAAAACCTGGCACTTCAAACGTAAAGAATTCTCCTAACTCTCTACGAATAGAATCATCAGCTTCAATTTTTAGGTAAACATCATCCTTCTTATCAATGATAAGGTATCTTACATTGGTCATTAAATAGCGCCGCTAGTAAACTTACGCCACTCAATCGCATTTTTTATTGTAAAGGTTCTATTTGAAATTTGTCTAATAGTTTTGTCTAAAAAATCTGTGGTGGTTTGTAAGTAATCTACTTTTTGTTTTGCACGTTGTATCTCTTCATCTGAATCAAGATACTTGTCAACGTCTTGTCTTAATAATTTAAAGTTAAAAGGTTTCTTTGCATATACTGAAGCGTCTGATTTGCCTGTATAATATTCCCACTTATCTCTTTTAATAGTGTGAAGTTCAGACTCAGCTCTACTTAACATAAGTTTATACTTTGTCAAGTGTTTCATATATGTGTTGTGTAATTGAGGTGTTTTTAAAGATTCTAAATCTAATTCAGTATCGTTTAATTTTAAATCTTTATCAACTTGTTCTTGTAGTTTTTCTAAATCCATAATGTATCCAATCTATCATAATTTACTCAAAAAGTAAAGTCTGGTTTAACTTATTGTATCTAAAGTTTTTCCACCTTTTACAGCGAATTCGTATATCTTATATTTAAATGTAACCGTTGCCGATAGATATGCTACATCATCAGCTTGTTGATTAAAGTTTAGTCCTGACAAACTAATAGGAAAAACATCACTAAAACGTACTTCAATATTGTGTCTATTTTTACTAGATAATACGTTTAAAGTTGCGTCTGAAAAAGCAGGACCCATTGGCGTAGCACCACCTGTTACCTTACCGGGGTCTGTAATTTTTTGACTAGAACCTTGCAAAGGAAATCTATCAGCACCTGATTTGATTAAATCTGCGAATTGTGTTCTTGACTTTGGAAATCCTAACCCCATCATCCAACCGTGTATTTCTCGGTAGTTTTCTAAATTCTCATCTACCATAAACGTACACTCTAGGTCACCAAAAGTAATCTTTTCTCCTGGTACAGGTATATCTGCAAGAGGAGTAGGTTGTTTAATATCATTTAAATTAATAGAGGGTATATTAGCAGCCGTACAAAAGTATTCTACTTTAGGTAATTTGATAATAGAAAATTTAAACTGCGTTGGAGCAGCTAAATCTAATTTAGTTGGTTGTCTTGATAATGCGTTAGTTGTTGTCATATGGATATTTATCCATCCTGGAGGAAGGCCAAAAAAAAGGGCGGATAAACCGCCCTTTTTCTGAAGTTTGTACTTCGCAAAGTAAAATTACATTAAGTTTGCAACTTGTACTTTTTGGTAGTATCTGTTAGAGTTTGCTGAACCAGCGTCATTTACTGCTGAAGCAGCACCTGAAATTGCACCAGTTTCGGCAAATGGGTTCGCTACTAGACCGTATCTAGTTTTGAAACCAATTTTAGGTTGGAAAGTATCTTGACCAACTGCTCTAACCATTTGTAGAGGTACATATGGACAATAGAACATACCAGCGTCATAAGGTGAAGTACCTTTATAACCAACTACGTAGTATTGTTTCGCCGAAGAGTTTGCACTATACGGGTCAATGTACACTTTGTATCTACCGTTAAGAACACCAGCAAAAGTATTACCAGTATCGTCAACGTTTAGGTTGTTGTTAAGAGCAGGAGTATAGTCTAATACACCAGCCATTTGAAGAGCAGAAGCGACATCTGAAGAACAGATAATCATATTTCCTTTTCCTCTTCTTGTTCTCTGAGCGATTCTGTTTGCGTCTCTTTCCAATTGGAACATAAGACCTTTGAATCTCTCAACAGACCATCTACCATTTGAGTCTGTGTCTAAATCAAAGATACCAGCAGTTGTTGTATTTACAGCAGCGCCTTTTTCAGCGTTAATGTAGATAGTTCTAACTACTTCTCTATTGATTTCAGCCAAGATTTCAGCAGATAAGATGTTTGCTAACTCTGTTTCAGCGTCTAAACCGTGGATTGCTTTTAAGTCTTGAGCAAGTTCCATAGTGTATTCAGCTTTAAGAGCTCTTGATTTAGCAGTTACCGTAGATTTCTCAATTGAGAAAGCCATTTCAGCAAATGCGTTACCACTAGCGTCACCCAATGCTTCAGCAGCTGCTGTAGTCATTGCTGTACCTTTTGTGTAAGTACCTGGTGAACCGTCATTTAAGACAGCTGGGTTAGTACCGGCGTTAGCAGTAGTTGAATAACCATCTACAGCTGAACCAGCAGCGTTTCTACCAGAGAAATCAGTATCAGCTTCGTCAAACATAGCTTCTTGACCAGTTTGTGAAGTGTATCTGCTTCTCATAGCAAATATAAGACCAGTTGGACCGGTCATAGGTTGAACACCTGCAATATCGTAAGCGATAAGGTTAGGCATTGCTCTTCTTACTAAACTAATTAGGATTGGATCCCAGTTAGATACAGCTGAACCAGTTGAGTTTGTTGGTGCAGCTTCAGATAAGAACGCATTGTCTTCCTTAGCAGCTCTTTCTTGGTTTTCCAAGATAACAGAGGTGACGGCACGTCTATAAGAATCCGTGATTTTTGGTAAATCAGGATGCTCAAGGACTGGCTGCCATTTTTTTTCGTGAGTTTCGGATAAGTACATTGTTTATTTCTCCCTTTTCCTTGATTAAGATATTTTAATATCTTTTGTTTTGCTAATAGCGGCAGTGTAAGCAGCCATCGCTTTTGATAAATCCTCATTACTTAATGAAGTTTCACCAGCAGCCGCCACATCATCTAAAGCCTCATCTGCTTTTGCTTTTTGTCCAAAGTATGATTCTTTGATAGTCTCACACTTTTTCTTAAAATCTTCAGCAGTTGAGTATTCAATCTCTTCAGCAAGTTTAGCAAATTTTTCTTTTTGAGTGTCTGCTAAATCATTAGCAACTTCAGCCATAATCTCTTTTTGAGATTTTACTGAATTGTCTTTGTTTAGTTCAACATTCTTTTCAATTTGCTCGTTTAACTTTGACTCTAATGTCTCAATTTTAGTTGCTTGCGCTTCTAAAACATCATACTTCTCATCTGGAACATCAATATAATGTTCGCTGAAAAGTTTTTTAAGACCAGAGATAAAGTCTTCAGCAATCTCGCCTTTAATACCTCGTTCAAGAGCGATTTCGTTTTCTTTCATCCACTCTTCAACAACGTAAGACAAGTAAGAGTCAACTTTTTCAGTTAATTCTTCTTTTGCTTTTGCACTTTCTTGCTCTAATTTGTTGTTATAATCTGCTTCCATTGATTCAGCAATTTCACCAACTTTTGATTTAATTGCAGCTTCAAAAACGGTAGCAGCTTTTGTTTTAAATTCTTCTGATAAATCATTTTCGCCATTTACAAGAGCGTCAACGTGCTCTGAAACATCAATGTCTTCTTTTGCATAAGAAGCCATTTTCATTTTCATTGCAGGTTTTTTCTCTTTGTCTTCAGCGTCAGCTTCTTCAGACTTTTCTTTTTTATCTTGCGATTTTTTAAGAGCGTCTAAAGCTGCTTTAGGCATTTCGCCTTCTTTGATTTCAGAACCTTCTTCAGTTTCTTCGCTCTCTTTTAACTTCGGCATAGGGTCAGCTGCGCCTTGGCTTTTTTGTTGAGCGTCACCAGAAACTTGTTTAGTTTTTTTCGTAGCGTCTGGATTGCTGTCTGTTGGTTTAACAACAGCTGCACCTAAATCCTCTGCATTATTCATACTTGCAATGTGAGAAGGTTCAGCCGCAACAGCATTTTTCTTCGGAGCATCCGCTTGTGGGTTAGCACTTGCTTCAGCAACCGCTGATTTTTCCAAAGCCTCTACTTTATTGTCTGTCTCGGCCATTTTAGAAATCTCCTTATTCTTTATTAAAATAAACGTTTATTTTATTCTCTGTAAGATATTTATAATATTAGAGCTTTTTAAGAAAGGTTTTAAACACTTCCGCCTTAGCTTCTGCTAATTGGATTGATTTTGCCTTCTCAATATATCTCTTATATTCTTCAATATCCTGTACCTTAATCTGACCATTGTCCCATATCCACTCTCTATTCTCCATAATACCCTCTACGAAAGCGTCTGGAGCGCTTGGGTCTGCAACAATGTCAGCCGCCGTTGCTAAATAGAAGTCTTTACCTACATAATTAGCACCGTTCTTTGTAACCAAGGAACCCATACCTCTTGATGATACACCCAATTGAGCGCCTTCATCAATAAGACCTTTTACAATCTTACCGTAAGGTGTGTTCATAATCTTGGCTTCACCCATAAAATTTTTACCGTCTGGTGCTAGAGCAGTAACCATATGTGATACTCTCTCTAAATTTACGGTTGGACCATCTGGATGGCCTAACTCACCGAACGCTCTATTTTTTTGGATAAATTCTCTGTTATATCTGTTTACTTCTTTCGCTAGAATATCATTCTCGTATATTCTTCCATTTCTATTCTTGATGTCAGATTGTAGAAAGACACCACGGATTTTGTAATCTTTTTTACCGTTTTTTTCTTCTACAATATACTCTGCCGAAGCAACTTCTTCCGATATTAATTTCATTTAGTCTCTCTCTTTGTTATATATTTATAAAGGATTTTATCTAAACTCTACAATTATTGTGTAGTTATCGCCTAAAGCAAAGTTTTTAGTAGATAATAACACATCACCAGTAGGTGTTGTTGCATTATTTGTAATTTCATTGCCGGCTGTTCTTAAATCCCAATAACCATTACCACTTAAAATAGCTGCTGTAGAATTAGTTTCTCCGTCCCATACCAATTCAACTGCCGATTTAGTATCAGATACATTTATTGAATACCATATCTTTGCAATTTTTCTAGTTGCGTCTTCGGTCATAAATGTAACCTCTGAAGCGTCAATCTTTTTAACTAAACTCTCGCCTGTGCCATCTGAAAAGTTTGTTAACTTCGCAACGAATTTTACACCTTGCGTATCAGCTATAGTTTGTGTTGTTACCGTGTCTGCCATTTTTATTCCTCAAATCCTGATTCTTTGTGGCACTCTAAACTAATATTAAATTTAGGTACCGTAGAATCTGCTTGTAATACTACGTTTTGTTCTGCTTCATCAACCAACTTATTTTCTGTTGGTTTAATCCCATAATTTCCTCTACCACTAACAGATAACTCTTTACTGCCTAGTGTTAGTTTAACATTACCTGTTCCAAATATTTCATAATAAACATTTGCAATACTAATTTTAGGTTGACTAGTTGCGTTATTTAATTTTGCAACATCAACAACCGTACCACCATCAGATTGTATACCTTTAATGTTTGTTATAACTTTAAAGTTATCATCTGTCTTATGTACAATAGACTTATTCTCTTTATCTAAATTATCAAACCAAAGAATAGTCATTATAAAAATTAACTCCTTGGTGCTACAGCCGTAGCACTTACAGCACCACTTGATGATAAAGTATCTGTTGGTGCTTTCTCAATTGTAATCACATCACCAGCTGCGTGTAGATAAACCGTACCTAATGTTGTACTATCACTATTTTTTACGGTAATAGTATTAGTTCCAGCTGTTGCTGTAATTCTGACAAAATGAGAATTACCTACATTGTTGTCTGATAAAGTTCCTGTGACTGCACTACCTTTAATAATAAATGTTCCTGAATATGCCATTGTTTCTCCTCTTATTAATGTCCGTTTGTATCTGAATTATAAAATAAACGACCACTAAAATCTGTTGTTTTACTAATACTAGGTCCTGAAAAACTGAAAACAGCCGTACCAGGTCCTGTATGATTACCAAATACTGCAAATAATTTATAGTAATTATCTTGTTCTAAATAAAAATTACCACTTCTTTCAGTAGCTCCGTGTTTACCACCATTATCAACTACAGCATTTGATAAATTAATACCAACTGGTGGATTATCTGCTGAACCACCTAAAAATAAATAACTAGCGTCATCACTATTAATAAAAAAAGTAAATGTACCAGTTGCTGGTGCTTTAAAATAACCTATCATAGTATAAGAGGTATTTTCAGGCACCGTTGCACTTCTACTAATACTAGTCACCGTTGTTGTGGCACTAGGTGATTCTGAACCAGTAAAGTAAGCGTCATATGAAGTTTGGTCATCATAAGGGGTTGTAGTATCAAAAACATATGCACTATAAGTTCTTTCAACTGCACCTGCAGCTAAAGTTAAACTATCAGTATCTTCACTACCAACTACTGGCGAACCAGAATAGATTGCTTTATCTGTTGATAATGAATGAGCAGGTTGTTTTTCAATAACAACTTCCTCACCAACATTTACCAATAAAACAGAACCAATATTAGCATCCGTTTCATCCGTTAATGTTACCGTTGTATTAGCATTTACATTAACAAGTTTAGCAAAATGTCTTTTGTTCATATCATTATTAACTAATTGACCTGAAGCGGCTACATCTTTTGCTATAAACCTGTTGTCTGTATAACTCATAAACCTAATTCCTTATCAATGTAATCATAAATTACATCTGTATTTACTTCGTGCTTAACAGCAACGTTATCAATTGTTGTTTCAACTTCCTTGACAACATCATCTGTATCATAATCAACTTGGTTATAAAAATCACTCACCACATCTTTTTGACGTGGCGACAATTTATTAAATGTCTCCGTGTCTACCGGTGACTTACTGATTAACTGGCTGACTCTCTGCACTTGGAACCTCGGCTTCAGGTGTAGGTTGTTCGTTACCATTATCAGTAAACTCTATTTCTTGACCTGTTGTATCCATAATTTGGTCTGTCTTATCGCTTGGGTCAGTTACCGCCGGTTTAGGGTCGCTATGAGCTTCTGGCTCTACACCACTAAAAATTCTACCAGCAATATCTTGTCTTTGTGCGTCAAGTGAAGTTGCTACTTTATCTCTTAATGCGTCTTTAAATGCTTCACCAGCACCTGCATTATCTCCTGTATTCAACTTGTTAATAAAGTCTGTTATTTTTTCTGACATAATTTATCTCCTATTTGATTTCTCTAGTATATTCGCCTGTGTCTGGCATTGAAATTATACCGTCATCAATTTCTTTCCTAATTTGTTTATCTATATCTGCTATTTCTCTATCTGTTTGTCTTAATACATTCTTTCTAACAAACTCCACAGAGAAGTATTTACCAACATAATCTCTCATTGAATCGGCCAATCTCAATCTTTCCATTAACATTTCTGACTCTTTCAATTCTGCAAAATGTCCATCTTGTAAAAAATTATATTGTATATTGTCTCTTAATGTAGCCCATTCTGGTTCTGCAATTACACCTTTTAATACTAATTGAGTTTTTAAAATGTCATTAAAGAGTTCAGTAAATTTCTTTCTTAATCTTTGTACAAATTTTGTAAACTTCAATTCGTCTCTTGTAATTTCAGTTGAACGGCCTAAATTAAATCCTGAAGAAGACTCTAATCTACTTACAGGTACATTTAAAGAACGATAAAGTTTACTTCTAAAGTATTCTATATCGTTAATTTCTCCTAGATTTTGACCACCTGGTAAAGTATCTATTTGTGTACCTCTACCGCCTTCTCTACTTGGTAACCAGAAATCTTCCAACATAGACATATAGTTTCTGTCGTCTCTGATTTCACCTGTGTTTGCGTCATAGACAAGTTTGTTTCTGTATCTTGCCATAACATCACGTAGATATTGTTCAGCTTTTGCTTTAGGTAAATTACCAACATCAATCTTAAATATTCTTCTTTCAGGCGCTCTTGCAATTCTGTAAATAACAGAAGCGTCTTCAATCATTCTTAATTGATTAACTGGTTTAATTGCCTTATGCAAATAAGATAATACTAGATTTTTGTTTTGGTCAATTATACCTGACGGACAAAATGATATTGTGTCAGTTGCAATTTTAATACCACCTGAAGTAGTATTAGAAACACCTTTTTCGTTATAGATGTAGTATTCTTCAAACTCATCTACAACCGTCAATCCGTATGGTGTGGGACCGTCTGGACGTTTCTTCCTAATCTCTCTTATCTTTTTGATTTTACGTGGGTCAATGTATCTTAACTCTGTAATACCTTTGATTGGCGATTCTCTGTCAATCACTTTATGGTAATACATTCTTCCGTCAACATACCATCTTCTAAAGATGTCGTGACCTCTAGTATTAAAGTTCATTAACCTTAATACTTCTTTAAATTCTGCGTCAATTTTTTTCTTGATTTCTACACCGTATTCAACACCGGTCAAATCCAGCTTTACTGCGTCTTTCAACTCATTAGCAACGATAGCTTCGTTGATAATATCTTCAACTGCCATATCACACTCGGGGTGTAATGCAATCTCTCTATATCTTCTAATTAAGTCCTGCTCATTTTTAGCAGTACCTTCCATATCAAGGTACTGACCAAAATAACCACCAGCGGCGACGGTTTGTGTTCCGTCATCCGCTTGTGGTGTTGTAAAGCTTTGTTTTGGATCCTGCGGCTTTTTAGTCCGAGTGATAGAAAATCCAAATAAGTCTGCCATAATAATAATCCTTTGTATTTACTACTTATATTTATATGTTAAGTAGTAGTATTACTTTCAAAGTATTGGTAACCAAAAGTGACAACAAATTCTTCAATTGTGTCATTGTTACCATAGTCCAAATCAATTGCAGCTATAGTTGTCGGATACGCACCTCTTAATGTGTATGACTTTATAGTTGCACCGTTTCTATCCAATTGGTCAACAAAAGCGTCAACTTGATAATCCGCTGGATTAGTTAAGCCTTCACCGTCTGTTGCGTTATTGATACCGTTTGACCATCTTTCAAATGCGTTTCTTAATTTGAAATTTGTATCATTGATAACGGTAACTGACCAATCTTCATAGGTCCTGTCACCAGCGATTTTTACTTGTCTGCCTCTGAAAGGCACGGTAATGTTACCAACCGTCATTGCCGGTAATGTTGTAACCTTACATAAAAATGCTAGTTCTTCTATCTCTCCACCAACTTGTGCGTAACCAGGAAAAGGCATTGTTACCTTAAACTGATTGGGTCTAGCCCCACCGCCTGCAAGTTTAGCTTTGAAGTCGTTAATGTTTGCCATTTTCTATTCTCCCCTTAACCTGCAACTTCGTCAAAGCTGACGCCAGTTCGTGTTGCGATAAATTGTAAAGTAATAAAGTTAATGCTTCTAGCAGGTTTCACAAAGATTTCTGCTATGAATTCATTTCTGTCAATTACTTCACCTGTGTTATTAGTTTCATCACAGACTACTAAAAAGTCTGTAATACCTCTTCTACCTTGTACTTCTCTTAAAAAAGGTTCTACAATGTTTCTAAAGTTAGCTCTTGTAAATTCATCATTGAATTCAAAAAGTTGGAATTTAGAAGCAGTTGCTATTGCCTTCTCTAAAGTGATAAACAATCTTCTTACGTTGATTCTATCAAAAGCACTTGGAGCAGATAATCCAGTTTTGTCTCCGAAAAGAACCGTACCTTGTCCAGGGAACGTTGCAACAGGATTAACTCTTGCTCTGTATAGTTCGTCTCTTTGAGCTTTAGTTGGATTAAACGCAAGTTTAACAGCGCCTCTAACTATACCTCTATTGAAGCCGGCTGGTGAGAACCAAGCGTCTGCAATAAGGTCAGTTCTTGCTGAAAGACCTGCAATGTCTCCGTTTAATGGTACAAAACGATATACGTCATTGTATCTGTCGTATGTGTATTTGTAACCACTATCAAACACAATGTAAGATGATGAATTGATTTGATTAAAGAAATCAATTACATTACTCTTTTGTGTGTTAGCGTTAGCAACACCCACAACATCACTTCTTTCAGGACTTGCAAATACAACAGAGTCTTTTCTGTTTTCTGCAATCGTGATTAGATTGTCAATGTGTGTTTTGTCGCCAGCACCTGCTATGATAAGACCAACATCAACCGTTTCGCCATCAGCAAATTTTTCATATGCTGATTTCTTTTGGCCAGTAGTTGCTGTAGTTCCGTCAGAACCAGATTGTAATGATACATTAGAAACAGCAGTCACGTCTGTGAAAGTTGTTCCTGAAGCCGCATTACCCCAGTTTGAACCTGAAGGATTGTGATCCATCCAGTAGATGTAGTTAGATGATTTATATATTACGTCAATATAGTAGTTTACAGAACCTTGAGAAGTTTTAGCGTCTGAAGCTTTTGAAACTGCTTCAAATTTTTCTAATACTTCGCCTTTAGTTCCTGATATTGCACCATCTTCGTCTATTACGATTATATGTATTTCGTCACCTGAACCACCTCTTGCTTGTGCAAATGGTGATGTTCCTGGTGCCTTGTCAAATAATTCGTAATGTCTCCATCTTCTTCTTACTTGAGCGCCGTTAGTTGGTGCTTCGTGTAATCCTGAAGAGTTAGTTGTTGCATAAAAAGCAGGCTCTTCTTTTCTAACAATTGATAAATCGTTAGTTGCTTTGCCCACTACTCTATATTCATACTCACCACCAAAATTTACTATGTCGCCGATTTCTATTCCTGCCGCTGAAGCAACGGTAACAACCGTATCACCGACAGCCATAGCGGCGTCAGCAACGGTAGTTTTGTTTACTTCTTCGTAAGCTGTAGCAGAGGCACATTGAGAAATCTGTAAAGAGTTTCCGAAAGCGCCTGGTGTTCTAGCAGCCCACATTCCAACAGAAGCAGAACCGTCAGCATAGTTATTTGTATAGTCAGTAGTATTCTTTATTATAAACGCTGAACCACTTTCGGTTGCGTTTGATACAGATGAATTCTGTACACGGACTACTCTCAAAGCATTAGAATATTGTAAAAAGTTAGCAGCACTAAAAAAGTCTTCAAAGTTAGAATTATTAGGCTTACCGAACGTAGATACAAGTTCTTGCTCACTAGAAATACTTACTACTTCATCTAAAGGACCTTGCGTGAAAGTTCCAGCAAAGGCTCCTATTGATGTAGATACAGCAGGTATAATTCTTGTTAAGTCTTTTTCCTGTACGAGAACACCTGGTGATACTTGAAATGCCATTAGGGTTTCTCCTTCTTAATTTGCAAATTATTTTTATTCATTTACTTCAACACTCGTATTATTCATACGCCCATAGTCAAAAGTCATACTCTACTGATATTTATAATACCCAGCAACTAGAGACCCTTACGTACAACTGGATGCCATACCGTACCATATTCATCAACTTCTACCTTTTCGTGCTCTGGAGTACCATCATCTACAAACCCGAATGGTGCCATATCTTGCTCAATTAGGTTTTGTTGTTCTTCATATAACATTTGTCTTGCGTTAGTATCAGTCATCTCCTTGAAGAAAGGTTGATTAGATAACCAACCAAAGATAACTAAACACATCATCAAATCGTCATTATTACCCTCTTCAGCCTGCCAAGATTGACCTTTTCTGATAAAGGTTGACATTTCTTCAATAATGTTAAAATCATTAATTAGTATTTTATCACTCTCAACTAACGTCTTAATATTAGAACAACCAATCTTTTTAATTTGTTTAGTCATCTTAACACCAAAACCAGAACCTCTACCACTAAATCCGGCACCTAGTATTTGACCAGCACGACCTCTTTGTGTTGTCATCAATAGATTATCATACTCTAATTCAAATTGTAATGCCTCTGCAATTTGTTGACCTAAATCATTTGTCTCTACCATTATATGTGCGTGATTATAAGCCTTTGCAACTCTATCAATTGTATGAGGAAATAGTAAAGGTTTAATATCATTGTTTCTATATTTGGCCACAATTTTATATGGCATTTTACTAACGTCTAACATCACAAAAGCCGAGTAATCTTTTTGTACACCTCTTGCTACGTCAACGGTACAAACATATGTATTACCTTTTATAGGTTGTTCATATACATCTAAACCACCACTTGATTGAAGAGGAGTTTGAAAGGCCATTTGTTTAATTTTTGCTGGACTAATTAATGTATTTACAGAACCTAAAAACTCACACTCAAACTCTTGTTGAAACTGCTCAGGTGAGGTGTTTCTAATTGTTCTTTCTTTCCAGTCTTCGTCACGACCAGGCACTTCCGACCAATGTACTTCAATAGGCACATAATCATTTCTACCATTCTCTGCGTCTGTCCATAATTTGTAAAATTGATTCATACCATAGGGTGTTGATACAATAATCATTTTTGTTTTTTGACCAGAGGAGATTGTAGGATAAACAGAGCTAAAAAACATTTCGGCAATATTAGCAGGTACGAAAGCGTACTCATCTAGGAAAATAATATTATAAGAACCACCTCGGATTGCACTTGAAGAAGTTGCAGCCGCCACAATAGTTGACTTGTTTTCTAATTCAATATTACCTTTGTTCCAGTTTATAACTCCTTGTTGCATCCACTTTGGTAAGTTTTCATATGCAAGTTGTAATCTACTTAAAATATCTCTAGCAGTTGAAGATTTATTGGCAAGTAAAGCAATGTTTGAATTAGGATTAAACAATGCATAATGAAGTAAATAAGAAATAACGGTTGTTGATTTACCTGATTGTCTTGGTAATTTACAAATTGTAAATCTATTGTTATGCATAGTGTTAACAATTTTTTCTTGAAAACCATACATTTTAAAAGGCACTAAACCATCATCAAGAGATACAATTTGAATATAATTTTGCATAAAGTAAATAGGGTCATTAGCACACTTTTGATATTCTACAATTTGTTCTTTTGTAAATTCAACAGGTGTATTTACTTTTTTTAGATTCGGATTACCTAGATATGCGTCAGACATTTATAACTATTCCCTCTATATGTGTATAACCTAATTGTCTGGCAGCCTGTACCCTTTGCGAGCCACGCCACACAGAATATTCTTTTTCGGTATATTCTACACCGTTAACACCTTTTCTTGATGTTAAACTAACTTCGTGTTTTAATACTTCTATTGGATTTATTAATTCTTCACCATCTAACAATTGTTTTAGTGGTGTCATAGACTTGATAAATTGCAACTTACTTAAATCAAGTATTATCTTTTTCGGGTTTGTCAATTTTGCCTTCAATAATTTCATCTTCGTTTTTCCGATTTAGCATTTGTTGTAATTCTTTTGTAGAACCTACGAACAATGCATTTTTAATATTAGCACTTGTTTTATTAGGTACTTCTTTTAAATCTTTTAGTTTCTTTTGTAAGTCTTGTAGTTTATCTACCGTCTGAGCTACTTGACTTATTAATTGACCTGCAACTTCATATGCTCTAGGGTGTTGGCCTTCTTTTGCAATATCTAATATACCTTCAATTGCCTCATTACCTTTATCTATTAAATTGTAATAGTTATCTCTACTATGAACATAATCATTATCAACATCATCTTTTGTTTCATCAATTTTTCTAGGAACAGGAGCTGGTTGTTCAAAGTCTTTTACTACAACCTCACTTTTCTTTTCTATACCTAAAATTTCATTTACACTATCTTCAAGTTTACTCATCTGTATCATTAGAAGGATTATAATTTTTACCATCACTAAAATTTAAAATTTGTGTAGTAAATCCAAAGTCATCATCTGCGTCAGCATTTGCTGGATTTGGAGTTATAATAATCCTCTCCTCTCTTGTTGCTGGTGGTTTTTCTGTATCAGTATATAAATCGTCTTGTACTTCTTTAATAACTTTACTATTGGCCATAGGACCAAATAGATAAGTTTTTGCTGTAAATGATAATGTATAAATCACAGCTCTTCTATTAGTAAAACTGCCATCATAACTATCTTGATAATCAACACTATTTAAAATAATTGGTACGTCTCTTTTTATATTTAAATCAGGAACCATATTAACGGTTACCGTGTAATCAGGTTGGAAGAATGGTAAAATCTGTTCTACAATTATTAGTCCGTTTTCAGCAGTTGCCGTAAATATATTAAGGGTATAATTGACATTGTACGGAACAGGAGTATAATTATAATCCATAACTTTACCATCTTCACCGGTCTTAACTTGTTTGAATTTTTGCATTTTGTTTAACTTCCTACTAGAGTCATAAGATAGTCCTGTCATTTCAAAACCCATTCTAGGTAAGGTAACTGCAAACTCTCTATTATCTAAATTAGCTTGTTCATCTAATCTAACTAAAAACTTTTCTTTAGGTGCATATGCTAAAGGCACTCTATATCTTTTGGTTACTGCACCAGTAGAAGATTTATTTTGAACAATAACATTGTTAAACAATTGACCAAAACCAATTGTTAATCTTCTAATACCTTCGTTGTAAAAATGTGAACCAAACATTATTCGTCAACCTCTCCGAAAGGATTTCTTTCTGTAAAATCTAATATATCATCTGCTGTTGATACCGTATCATAACCAGCAGAGGCGTTCATATCTAAATTACTTGCATAATTAGATTGTACGGCTATTGTATCTGTACCGTCAAAAGTTTCTAACATTAATAATGCTTTTTGACCTGTTGAATAATCAAAGTAATCTTCTAATTCAATTGAACCATCACCTGTCAATGCAACTTGACCAGATTCTAAACCAACTTTATGATTTAATGTATTTAATGAATACTTATCTTCAGCTTGGTCAAGTATTTCTTGACCTGTATTAATCTCTTCATTTGCATATTCAAATCTAGTCACTCTTAATTTATAAACAGGTAAATTTCCTAATTGAAAGAATGGCTCTTGGTCTTCAACAAACTGAATTTCAAAAAATGAATTCATTAAAGGTAGATAAATTATATCTCCCTCGTTTGGTCTGCCTACTGCAATTAAATTAGCTTTACTTGCTACGTGTTCCTCAAATCTACGTTTAGAAACAACAAGTGTTGTATCTTCTCTAATCTCTAAACCAAATTTGTTAATTAATTCTTGTTCGCCAGCAAAGCCTTCTTGCGTTTCAAAATACATTTCAATCATATACGAGTCGTCAAAACGACTTGTAGTATCTTCGCCTAATACTAAATCTCTGTTAACTAATGTTCGTGGTAGGTAATAAACGTCTTGTCCGTAGATTTTTAATCCTTCAATGATTAGGTCTTCGTGCAATCTCTGTTCGGCGTTATTACCAATGCCTCGTCCACCTTGAAAGTAGTGATTGATTGCCATACATTTTACCCTATCATCATTGCTGGATTTAATTCGTAAGACGTTCTAATTTCTTGTTCTAATTTTTCAATGTCTCCCAATGCTTGAGAAAATATTTCTTGACCGTTTAAGGTAACTCCACCAATCATTTGAACACCACCAAATTTAGATAGATTAGCACCCCATTGTCTTTTAAACAAAGCAGTCACATATCTTTTTAAAAAGAGGTCATTGTAAACGTCTGAATTTGTAGCTGGGTCTAGTTTTCTATAACATTCAATTACCAAATATTCATCAACTGCTAAATCATTTTTCCAGTCCATATCTATATAAAGTTTATTTTCGTGTTGATTAAATCTCATAGGTTTTTCACCAACTAATATGTGGTCTAAAAAATCTAAATGTCTTAATACTACATCATAGTTAACAACACTTGTAGATGAGAAGTCGTAAAGGTCATTTAATCTCAATTGGTATCTTACATCAAATAAGTTTAGACTACCTTTAGAAGAAAAGGGAAATATATTAATTACAGAAAGAATAGAAGATGGTATAGCTAACCAATTCTGTCCTTCTTTCCAAGTAGTTGTATCAGAACCAATAGTTGCCGTTTCTGAAGCGTCTGCTGTCATTCTAGCTTTATCAGCTGCTGTGTATTGGTATTTTAAATATGTTCTTTTAACACCATCATAATGGTATTGAGCAAAGTATTGTATAGCCTCATCAATTCTATCTTCAAGTTGGTCGTCATCAACGTTGATTTCAATTACAGGCTTACCTAATGCTCTTAAAGCATATTGTTTTAAATTTTCTCTAGTTGCTGGTTCTGCCATTTGTTATACCCTATTCTGGTATATTTATAATAGTTATTACAAGTAGGGTTGGTTTTCTGAAACAAACGGAAACAAGTTGTCCGAACAGAATAATTTGATATCCTCTTCAGGTAAACCAAGTGATTGCATAACTCTAGGTGTATGTGGATTCTTTTGTTGATGTTCAGAGTAGTAATTTTGTGCTTTAATTACATCTTTCATATCAGCTTCGCCTTCGTGATTTCTAATTTTGTCAATATAATTATTTAAATTAGAAACGGCCATTGTACAAATTTTATTTAATTCTTCTTCTTCTCTTATATTACCAGCGGCTATCATACCTCCCGAGAAGATAGCCTTTGCCCAATCTGGTAACTCTCTCTCTTTGCTCGGTTTAAATGATTTGTTTTCTTCTATAAACCATTTTGTTAATGGGTGGTCTTTTTGTAGTAAAGGACTAAAATCGTGAAAAGCACCTGTTACCTTTTTTTCACCTGCAATAACATCAAAACCATAAATTGGTCCACCATTTGTTAACATAGGAAATAAACATAGATGAGCCATCCAGAGACCTTTTGATTCTCTAACATCAACTACATCTAAATGAGCACGTCTAATATATCTATTATTCCAGGTTCTATTTACCCAGCCTAATTTTTCGTTATTGAATCTTTCCATACCTGGTTCTTTATATTCAACCAGATTTTTATTTAAGACTTCAATAGTCTCATTACTCCACTTTATTAGTCTGTCCCAAATCATACATTTCCTTAAATAGTTTTGTTGCACTTTCAAAACAAAATATTGCTTCTGGCAACACATTTACCTCATATAAATTTAAATAACTTTCAACTCGTTCTTTTACAATTCTCTTATATTCTTTTGCCTCGCCGTGTTTAAATATATAGTATCTATTAGGTCCAGGCGTTTTTTTCATTATCATTTGACCACCTGATAAATCACCTAAATGTCTTACATAAACGTGAGCATATAATTTTTCATTCTCACCTCTAATAGTTTCTAAATGTTCAACGTAAGCTTTTGTACTTTCAGTTTGAACAGGAGGACTACCTATATCTCCCCATAATGCTCTGTAATCATAAAAAATATGAGGCGCTCTTGGTAGATTTAATGTGTCGTGAAATAAAGAACTTTCTAAACAATACTCTTCTAGTTTTCCATAACAAATTAATTGATTATATAAGTAGGTTGCATATAATTTTTCATCAATAGTACCTGATAATAAAAGTTTAACAAAGTCTTGTCTCTCTGCGTTTTTATGATATTCCCAAGTTAAATCTTTTATTCTATACTTCTTCTCGTTGTCCATAATCTCTATCACTTTCTTCTAAAAAGGGCTTTTCTCTTACAAATTGGTTATCTTCAACACCTTTTCTATGGTCAATAATTTTATTTTTATCTAAAGGATAATCTTCAGGTGTTTTATGGTCAATAAAGCCTTGTTTTACTTCTTCAATTTGTCTCTTGGCATCCATTTCTCTCCAATCACCAAACATTTTAGTTTCTTCCCATACTTCCTTTGTATTCATAAAAAAGTCAGACATACCAACAATTGCTTTGATAGTATCTTGTCTTGCTCTTGTAAATCTTTTTTTATCATAATCTTTTAATGGTAATAAAAAGGCGTTTACTTGTTCTTGTTCAACTTTTAATACATCTTTAAATAAATCTACTAATACACCATAAACAACTTGAACAGAAAATCTATTAATTGGTATTTTATAATCAGAGGACCAAGTGCCGACTAGACTATATTTTTCACAAAGATAATCTGTGCCTTCAACTAAAGCTGGTACTTTTTGATAAGCAGGTGCTCCACCGATTGTATTGTTTAAGGGAAACGGCCATAACTCTAGCCATTTATGAGTAAAATCTTTTGCGACTTCGTGAGTATCAAAGTCCCAATCTTTCATTAATAATTCTATACTATTAATGAGAAACCAAATTTGATACCAGTAAGTAGCTTGTTGCTCTTTAGGATATTGTTTAAACTTATCTGAAAAGATTTCGTGTGTTTTGAATCTTAAATAGTTTTGTTTCGTTTTATACATTATATTCCTTCATAATAAAAATAGTTAGTCAAAAACTATTTATTAATCACCTGGAGATGAAGCCCAATGGGTTCGGTAGTTATTACTACCCCAAGATGAAATCGTTTGAGTATAGTATCTGTAAGGCATAATGTCATATAGATACGTATTGTTATTACCTGCGTAACCACAAGTTAACAATTTACCGTGTGAATCTCTAGCTGCAAAGTTTTGAGCAGTTGGATAACCGTAGCAATGTAAGTCAACAAGTTTCATATTGTTAGGAACGGTACCTCTTCTTTTTCTATGTCTGTTTTCAGAGTTACCTTCAAACGCTTGCTCTGGCATATGTTCCCAACCATCTGAATCATTACTCGGATCCGAGTTAGTACCTGAAGGATAGAAACCTTGAGAATAACCACCGTACCATACTTCACCTGATTCATCAAGTATTAGAGGGAAATCATATTGATAAGAACCATCACCTCTGTTTTCGTTCATACCTGCAACGTATCTTACGTATTTTGGTCCTCTTAAATGAGACATCATTCCGTGAATACCACCAGAGTTGTACCAGTAACCTTGTTGTGAACGTGTACCTCTACCGCCGTATGTTCCGTAATTACCATCATTTACCCATAACATACCAGTTGATTTTTGTCTCATATACATCCATTTGTGTTCGTCACCACCACACCAAAATTCATCAATGTCGCCGTTTAAATGGAAGTCTGTTCTTTGAAATTGTGAAATATATCTAGTTGAGTTATCACCTAAGCCGTACATACCAGGAACTTGACCATTCGTTAAGTAACCTGTGTACCACATATATCCTTCACCATCAAGTACCCAAGTACCTGCTTGTGATTGATTTGAATATGACCAATGTTGTAATAGTCTCATACCACCGTATAAATTCCAGTTTACTTCTACTCTTCTTGGAACATAGTAATATTTTGTTCCTTGAGAAGTGTGTGAGCCTTCACCTGTTCCACCACAACCGTGTAAATTTTGTCCCCAGAACCATAAGTATCCGTCTTCATCAAGAGCGTGGAAAAACATTTCTTGGTTACCGTTTACCCACAAATCAACAATTCTTTTACCATTAAAAAATTCTTGAGGAATTTTAACAGGTCTTTTAATATGTGTTCCATAAAAAGGAAAAGTATAAGGCGAACCACCAGTAAAGTTAGTTGAGTTATTAATACCAGGATTACCTAAACCACCTTGTCCTTCATTATTGTAACCCCACGTCCATACTGAACCGTCTTCGCCTAATGCAAACTGCATACAACCATTACTATTTTGACCTTGACCTGAAGAACCAATTTTAACCATTTTAGTTTCGTTAAATGAACGTATTGTTTCACCTAACCAATCAACGGTATCAGTTGCTGATACTCTGTTTGTGTAATTTCTGGTTGAAGTATTTGTGTTACCACCTTCATTATAACCTAATTGATATTGACCGTTATAACCAGCAGAATAAACTTCTCCGTTATTAAACAACCACCAAGATGTGTCGTTTGCTGATATGTGTTGAATACATTTAGGTGCTTCACCATCTGGTGTCACCATATTTCCTGTGTATTCGTGACCTTTTACTAGGTCTTTATTATCAGTTGAAGTCATCCAATCAACAAAAGTAAAACCTACGTTTTTAGGAGAACCACGTCTTGCGTTACCTGATTGTCCATCACCCATACCAAATTGACCAGTCTGGTTATTACCACCGTGACCAAAAAAATCACCGTCTGAATGAATACAACCAAGTGTATAGTTGTGTTGTTGTTCTCTTGAATTTCTACCCATATTGTACTTCCACCCTAAAGGAGCTCTATTAGTGAAAGATACAATTTTATTTCTATCTGGATGTTTGTAAGGTGATTCGTAAATTTTCACCCAATATTCACTTGTTGTTCCATCGTGTTCAACAACCCAAGTGTTATAACGTCTTGTTCTTTTTATACATTGGTAAATTTTTCTACCAACTGAACACATTTCTCCTGGCTCATATTGTCTGTAAAATTCCCATTCACCAACGTCATCTGTTGAACGTAAGAATAATTGCCAGTATTTTGCGTTGTCTGGTCTAAAAGACTTTTGAACTAATCTTTGAGGATCCATTGAATAGTTGGATGTGTTAACCATCCAATCACCTGATAATGTATATGCAATAGGGCAATCTCTTATACATCTATAAGATTTACCTTTCCAAGCAACAATATCATTTTTGGAATATGCTGTTCTATCTCTCCAAGGACCTTGCCAAGTTAGTTTAAATTGTTCTAATTCAAAAGCCATTTTTTTACCTTTTTAATTTTATTATATAAGTGCTGGTAAACCTTTGTCGGTATATACAGCATTTATATCACTCTTTAATTGATTATGAGCAGTTTTTACAGCGGTTACATCATTAATTAATGCGTCATACACTTCAACTTTTGAATATGTATCATCAAAAGTTTGTTGTAATGTACTTCTTTCTAACATTAATGATGGTGTCATTCTTAAATCTTTAAGAACCACTAAATCACCTGCGTCTGTAGCATCCATAACTTTTACACCATACTTGGTATCATTTGCACCAGTTGTTGTAATTGTTACCTCGCCGTCATCATAGTAAGAATAACCATATCCGTCTATCGTCATCAACGCTACGGGGCCTTCTCCACTTGATACAGCAGGATGTACGTAATCATCTTCAAGAGCTATTTCTTTTACTCTGAATACTTGTTTTGCCATTTTAGTTTTCTCCTTTAGTATTATTATTTATAATATAATTATTATCTTCCGTGGCCTTGATTATAAGCCTGACCATTTGTTGAAGTCCAACCGTGTGTCCACCAATTGTGTCCTGTCATCCAGTTGTTTCTTCCCCAATGATAAATTTTTCCGTGTTCATCTGTGTATCTGTAACCACCAGCATATTCAGAACCACCTTGGTCATCTGTTGTGATGTGCATAGTTATTACTCTAGCGCCAGCAGGTGTCACCCAATGGAAAGGATAGTAATTACCGTCTTCACCTTGCCAGTTTGTACCCGCCTGTGGTTGCAACATAGAATTTCTTGAGTCATAACCATAACAATAATTTTCACCACTATCAGTTATCCAAAATGCTCTACCTTGGTCTGAATGGTTACAAGAAACATAAGCTTCTTTAATATTGGTTACTTTCTGCATAGTTTGAGGTGTACTATATGAACCATTAGTACCAGTACCACCTATGTAATAAGATTGTGAAGAACCTACGTGATAACAAGTACCATCTTTTGTTCTCATATACATTGTTTTGTAACCGTTCCAGTACATAACCCAAATATCAACAATATCACCACCTGGTGCAACTTCAGTTTTTGTTAACTGCGTGTTGTTATTTGTTGTACCATCACCAAAGTTACCGTAGTTATTTTCACCACAATTCCATATGTAGCCATTACCATCTAGTAAGGTTACCCAACCATCATCACCATTACCTTGAATTTGCCATACTGCGATACCGTTGTTAGCAACAGGATCCCAACCTTGCATTTTTGTAGGTCTGTATTTGTCAGTTGTAGTTGTATCACCTAATTGGCCGATACCGTTATTACCGAAAGCGTAAATGTGGTCGCTTGCTGTTCTAACATATGAACTTCTATTTGTTGTAGCAATATCAATAATTTTTTCGTTATCAAAATACTTATTAGGTATTCTGTAAGGTGCATTTTTATTTTGTGTTCTACCGTCACCTAATTGACCTTGGTCATTATAACCCCAAGACCATACCGTACCTTTATCGTCAAGTGCTAGAGTATGATTTGTATTATCGCCCCAATGGTCATTGGTTACTTTAACAACTTTTACGTCTTCTAAACCGTGAACTCTAAAAGTACCGTTTCTATCGCCTTGTTCAGTACCGATACCCATTTCACCGTTTGAAGATTCACCCATTACATATAATTCTCCGTTATCCATTAACCAATAACATCTTTCACGACCTTCTTGAATTTGAATACATCTAGGAGTGTGTAATGGTTTTCTTACCGTACTTCTATTTCTACCTCTATTTTCATTGTAGCCTGTGTAGTTTAAGTCTTCACTTCTCCACCAGTCTCTCCATCTAAAATTAATTTCGTGATAGTATGAAGAATAATAAGAACCGTATGTTTGGAAACCTGTTCTAGGATAGTTAATACCCCAGGCAACACCATTTTTATCAATATGTCTATATTGTGAATCTTGGTGTGAAACCGTCATTGTGTGGTGTTTGTATGGCCAAGCAATTGGACCTTTGTTAGGATACCAAGCGTGTTGTTCATTATTAGTATTTGTTTGTTGTCCAAAATCTTCCCAATCGTTCCAGTATGAACGTATGTGAGCAGGATATTCTTGATATGTTTCTTTAATTAGTTTACCACTTGTTGTTGTAGATTTTGTCATCAATGGAGAAGTAGTCATTTCTTGAGGACCATAATGAGGAGGTCTACCTTTTGAATCTCTTATACATCTATACATACCAGTTGGCGACATAGGTTGAAATTCAGCCTTTGTACCGTCTGGTCTTCTTTTTCTTTTTCTATAAATTACAACATCATTGTATTTGTAATGAGTATGAGGGTCGTACTCACCTCTAAATCTGATACCTGTTTGCATCCTGTCCCAATGTTTGTAACCTCTCCAAGTTTCTTCAACGTTCCAACCTAAATCTTGGTACATATCATTTTTTGAAGCTGCTAAACAGAAAGGATAAATCTGTTGACTTCTCATTTTAAAGAAGCCGATTGGTATATAAATTTCTACGTGTCTGTCTTGATTTTTCTTCCAAGAGTATTGTTGACCACCTCTTGTTAAACCATTTTCAGTTGTGTATGCTGGCATATCACCTGTGTAAGATGAACCATCATTTGATATACTATCTGTAAAAGTTGTTTTGTATTGAGCTTCTGTAACCTGTTTATTGTTTAAGAAGTATCTTACAATACCATTTTTGTTAGCACCTCTGTACATAGGAATGTTTGAAGGAGCGTATGCTCTTGCTCTTGAATTAGGAGTTATTGTGTCTGCTGACCAACCCATTCCAGAGTGTTGTGTGCAATAGTAGTAAAGTTTATCAATACCTTTTCTAATTTTAATTTCTGTGTATGCACCTTTTTTACCAGGTGTACCTACAACGGTTACGCCAGTTGTATATTCTGAACCTGAAGCGTGTGTTCCGTTAGCAGTTGTAGAAAATCTTAATGGGTGTCCTGTATTTGAGGCGTCTGATTGGTCAAATCTGTAAGTTTTACCTTCACTTAAATTTAATGCAACATCACCTGTAGCAGTTGAACCATTAATTGAATATTTGTTTGTTGAACCTGTGTTATAGTAAGGATGATTAGTAGGGTTACCTGAAACTACAGCAACCTCTAAAATTCTTTCATCAACAGCAGTTGGGTCAATCATATCAGGTAAATAAAAGTTTGTAGAACTTTCATTACTTACCGTTTCATTATTAGGACCTCTTTGTATTTCAGAAAAATTAATTGTAGCACTTGAACCTGCGCCACCCATTCTAGTATCTTCAGCATTTGCACCTGCAGCTGATAGATATAAAGGATAGAAAACACCTGAATCACCTGTTGTAGTTTCACCAATTACAAAATATGGTCCGTCTTCATCAGCGGCTAATGATGTACCTGGTGTTGCGTTATGAATACCATCAGCAGTTGTTGAAAAGCCTAATGGAAAAGTTTTATTTGATTCGTCTCTTTGGTCAAATCTGTATTTGTATCCTTCTTTGAAGTGTGTAAAGTGTCTGAAACCACCACCATTACCACCAAAGTTTTCTCTACCTAAATCTATACTAGGTAATCTGTTATCAAATTTAAATCTGTTTGAAGGAGATGTTTGAACATCTACTCTAAATTGGTTTTCTACTGGTATATAATTTTGAAAAATTGAAATTTTGTTTGTATTTAACTCACCATAACCGAAGAAATTACCTCTGTCTCCCATAACGTAATCTTCCTGGTCATTTAGTAAATGAGCTTGATAGTCTAGTAAGTAACCACCGTTAGCAGAGTTATTTGAAAACCAGTTTGCTTGGCCAAATCTTTGACCATTTCTAGTTGACTCTTGCGTGTTTTCGTCACTACCATATCTTGAAGTATTGATAATAGGATTACCTGTTTCATTACTTCTTTGGAAGTCATCATCTAATACGTGATAACCTCTTCTAAAATCGGGGTCGTTTGAGTATGTTCTTGTCCAAAAATAACCTGTGTTTTTATCACCAGGAGCATAGTTGTCATAACCATTTGATAAGTAAGGATTAGTACAAATCCACAAAGAGTTGTCAAACCAACAAACGTCATCTTTACGATAGTTAGTATCGTTATTCCAATCTCCTTGGAAACTAAATTTTACTCGTCCTAAATTTATTTTTGCCATAGTTTTTAATCTCTCTTATTATTTATCCTAAAATTGGTACGTGAGCTGTGCAATAATATTGACCATCAGGATTACCTTGCATATAACTTCCGCCATATCCGTTTAGATAATATCTATTATCAAATGATTTATATTCCCAAAAAGCGTAAATCGTGTCAGAGTTATCGCCGTAACCACAACCTCTCATATCTTCAACATTACCTGTTAAAGAAGTAGGAAATCTTACTTGGTTAAAGTAGTAACCTTGGAAGTGTTCTTTGTTGTTCTCTGCATTTCTATCGTTTGTTGATGTAGTTGATGACCAACCATTTGAAGATTGACCATTTCTATTATCACCAGTATGGAAAACGTGTCCGTCCCAAGTTAAAATTTTTGTTGATAAGTCATTTCCGTGAGGGAAGAATGAAACCATTTTTATTCTGTGGAAATCTCTTGTTGTGTTTGAGCCAACGTAAACTTTAGGTGTGACAAAACTATTTTGTGTCGTAGCGTTACCATTTCCTAATGAACCGTGGTTATTATAACCAGCACATTGAATATTACCTAATGAGTCTTCTATCCACATTTGTGCGTGAGCACCATTACCACCCATCCAGAAATTATTACAATCCGCATTTGAAGCATTACCACAACCATTTGAACAAATTGTCCAAGTGTTTAATGCTGTTGTGTTACCATTACCCATATGACCTTGGTTATTATAACCTGTTGTATAAATTGTTCCTCTTTCAGTCAAGATTGCAACCGTATTGTCATCTGAATGGTTTAGACCTTGGAATTTTTTAATTTCACCAACGCCTGTACCATCAAAAGTTACCGTTGTAACCTCTTGAGGAGTATTTTGGTCTGAAGTATTACCGATACCTAATTGGCCATCTGCATTTCTTCCCCAAACATATAATTTTTTCTCTTTAGTATATGCATATGCTGAAACATAAGAGTCACCAATTGTCCAAAATGCCTCAATCTCACTATTGTTAAAGTAAGTTGATTTTGAAATTAATTGTGGTGTGTTATAGTTAGATGTATTGTTTGTACCTAATTGACCATAACCGTTATAACCCCAAGACCATAATTGACCATCTTCGTCAATTGCATAACAAGAGTGAGTATTAGTGTTGTAACCTTGCCAGTTTGAAATAAAAATTCTTTTAATTCTTGTATCTCTCCAAACGTGTGTTGATGTGTTTGTAGCTAGGAATACGTTTTGATTTGAACCACCAACTCTTACGGGGTGGTCTCTGTTTGAAGTTGAAGCGTCACCATTTTGTCCGTGACCACCATAACCCCAATGATAAACTTCACCTGAATTCATCAAGCACATACCTGATTGGTAACCACCTTCAATTTGAATTATTTTAGGAACTTCTCCGTCTGGAGTTGTGTGAACACCTGTGCCACCGTTATCTGTACTTCTCCACCAATCATAGTGGTTAAATGACATTTGAGTAGCAGTCATAAAATCGTGGTTAAATCCGTTTTGGCCATTTGAGTTTGAACCCCAAGTCCATATATTACCTGTACCACCGTGGAATACTGGCCAGTTTACACAATGTCTTGATGTTCTTTGACCTGATAGTCTGTAATATTTGTTATCATCACCTAATGGTCCGTTATTAATTAACGATACACAATCGTGAGGATTACCTGTATAAATGTTTGAAGCACCTCTAGTTTGTTTAATAGTTGTAGCAACTTGACAAGTTAAGTCTGCACCACCACCAAAAATATCTCCATCAAAAGTTAGTGTGTCGCCAACAACATTGTTTTCACCACCTGATAACATACCTGTATCATTAAACCATCTTTGATGTCTTTTAGAATCAAAAGTTTCAACTCTTTCAACTTCTATTGTAGCTGTACCTGCAACACCAGCGCCATTTACTTGCATTGTAAAGTCAGCAGCACCACCGCCACCTAATGAACCATCTGCAATTGTAATTGTTTCGTCATCTACATAACCTGTAGCGCCTATTTTTTTATTTCTTACTGCAACTTGTTCAACGTTGGTTACAGCACCTGTGCTGTCTACCGTGATATTAAAACTTGCACCTGTTCCTACACCTGTTGTTGCTGATTGAGCAACACCTGTATATGAGCCTGCTGTTCTTGAAGCGTCAGCAGCTGAAAAATTATCTACTGCTAAAATATCTCCGTTACCTTGAACGGTAATTTTAAAAGCACCTGGATGTGCTACAGCTGATGAGTTTGATGTAGATTTAGGTGTCACACTTCTAAATACACCTCTTAATCTTGAAGCGTCAGCAGCTGAAATATTATTTACGGTTTGAATTACACCATTGTCTTCATATCTTTCATCATCTGATTCATATTCTGCACCAGATTTAATCCAATACATATTTGCATTAGTGTCAATATTTCTGTTGTAAGGTAAAAATCTTTCTGTACCATCTGTTGTATGAGCTCTTAAACAAATATAAGCAGATAGTGTTTCTTTCTTTGATTGTGGTTCTTGGTCAGTACCCATATCATTACTGATACCGTGTCTAACGTGAACAACATCATTTTCGTAATATTGTGTTCCGTTTGTATTTACGTGTAAACCTTTCCAACTAAATGAGTTTCTTAAAGGTCTCCAAGTGTCCCAATCTGCAACTACAATTTTACCACCATAGTTTGCGCCACCTGTACCTGCTGAAAAGTACCAAATTTCTGAAGGCGTATCTTTATCAAATTCTACTACAACTTTTCTACTTGTTTTAGTATTAAATTTAGAAGTGGTTACGTAATCTACTTGCGTTACCGTTTCCTCGTTATGATAATAGGTTACACCTGTTGTTAAATAGTTTGAAGTTTGACTTGTAGCTGATGTAGCAAGAGCCAAAGGTTGGTCATCATTATTATTATTATTTTGGTGAAATATAATTTTATCACCTCTTCTAACATACAAAGTTTGTGCCCATTCAATAGTTGAAGTCTCATCTGCGTCAATCTGGAATTTAGTAGTTGAGTCGCTTGGGTCAGTTGTTGTTTGTATGTTGTAATAATATTGTGTATTTTGTTCTGGTTGTTTACCACTAACACTAGACTCTCTAATATTTAAATAGTCAGTATTGTTCCAGATAACAATATCGTCTTTTTTATATGTAGCTGAACTATCGTATTCGCCACGATAATTAAACCATAAATTTCCAATTTTTGTTCTAGTGATTGCCATTGTTTAATCCTATTTATGCCTCATTATTGGTTACTTGGAGTTTCAGAGGCATCCTCTGTATCTCCTGTTGTTCTATAAACTAAATTACCTGCTTTGTCAATTTCAATTCTCATACTACCATTTATAACTTCAAAACCAACGTTTTGTTCAGCGCCATTAAATAAAGTATCTTCGTATTGAGTTATTGTATTAAAGTTAGTAATTACTTTTCTGTTTAACTGACCTGTATCTCTATCAAAAGATAAAGTCTGTAAATTAGGTGTCACATTTTCATCAACATAACCTTTGTTAACAATATGTGTACTCGCTGTCGGCGATATACTAGTTGTTGGTATAGTTGTAAAGTTAACCGTGTTTCCAGTTGAAGCTGAAATGTTTGAACCTGCGATTGTTATTTCACCGATTACAGCAGAGTTAACCGTTAAGTTGTTATTACCACCACCTAATTGATTTTCTACAAATGTTCTAATTGCTTTCTCGGTAACGAGAGCATTATCAGAATTATCACCCATAGTACCGTCAGTTGAAAACTCATTAATTGTTGCACCAAAATTTCCTAATGCAACTGAACCTAGAGATAATTGTCTCAAACCAGAAAGGTCAAAGGCTTCTGCGTTCAAAGTTGCCTTACCTGTTGATTGTTCTACTCTAAACAATTCACCAACTCTAAAGTTACCATCTTGGTCGGTTGAAGTATAGAATACTCTACCTCTATCTAAATCATCAACTTCATCACTTTGGTCCGGTTGTTGTGTATAACCATTTAAATCAGGATAGTTTGTTGTTGCAATACCACCTGTACCAATATCTAGGAAGTCGTGACCTGTTAATCTTATGTTAGAATATTTTTCTCTAACCGTAGCAGTTGTTCCGTGTGATGGAGCATTTGCTTTTGAAATATTTGGCGATACTTCTAAACTTGTTATACCACCGTTTGCGTGTGATAATATGGTTACAATAATATAACTTACACTTGAAGCATTTGAAAATACTATACTTGAACCTGCTTTTGGTTGACTTGATAAACCTGAAGTTTTTACCGTTGCACCAACTGGTAATATTTCAGCATAACCATCACCACTTACGGTTGCTGTTGTGTTTTCTTGTTTGTAACCTGAACCGGCAGCTGCATAAGTCCATCTTGAAATTACGCCATCTCCAATTGTAGCAGTACCTGTTCCTAAAGTTGTTGCGTTAGGGTCAGTTACCGTAATTGAAGGCGCTGATGAATAACCTGCACCACCATCAAGTATTAAGAATTTTTTAATAATTTGGTTTTCAATTATAACTCTTGCTAATGCGTTTCTTGTAGGAGAACCACCACCTGAAATGGAAACTCTTGGCTCAATTTCATAACTTGCTGTTGCGTTAGGAGCAACTGCAACACTTGTTGGACCAAATACGTCAAAACCTGGATTACCGTCTTCTTTAAACATTGTAGCAGTTTTAGTTGCTGCTGTGTATGTTCCAACGTAACCAGTTTGACCTGAACCTGTACCATCTGTAATTGTAAGTCTCATACCATTATAGAAGTTGTTTGCTTGAGTATCAGAGGCAGCTAATCTAATTGTTGTTGTTGTTCCGCCTTGAGCAACACCAACGGTAGTAAAGTGACCTGCACCGTTAGTTGCTACATCAATATATTTTACTGCACCGTCAGCAAAGTCGGCAGTAAAGTTAGCATTTGCGCCTGAACCATTAATTGTTTCTGTAGCAGATGTATAAGTTTCACCTGCGTATTCTTGTTCTAATCTGTAAACACCAGCATTTGATACTAATGCTCTACCAATGATTGCTTCATTGTCTCTATTAGTTACCGTTGCTGTTAAAGGAGTTTCGTTTGCGTCAACACCTGAAGCAACTGAACCTTTTTCACCATACGAGTTGTTAGAGTTTAGTGAACGAATGACAGCACCACTATCACATAGATAACCTACGTGGCAGTAATAAGTAAATACTGATACTAATTCTGATTTTGCACCACCTTTTGCCCAACAACCGATACCACCATCAAGAACTTGCGTAAAGTCATTTGCAAGAATTGATTTGAAACCTGCGTTGTGTAAAGTACCATCAATTTTAATACCTGTTGCTCTTGAACCTATTGATGAGCAGTTTTGTACGAAAGGTGACCTAGCAACAATGTGTACAGACGTATCTGTTGGACCTGTTCCTGGGTCTAAAGAAACAACTGAACCAGAAGCGTTAGAGCCTGTTCCCTCTGTTAATCTTGTTAGACCATCTGAACTAGCTGAACTTGCTAATTGACCTGTCATACCACTAAATGTCATACCTGATAAAGTACAAGAGTCATTTAGATAAAACATTGATTGTCTATTATTAGGTGTAGAGTTATCACTTGAAATACCTGCACCAGCACCATTGTTTGTTGTAGTGTCTGGAGAAACGGTAACACTTCGTAAGTTATCACCGATAAGAGCAGTTTTTCTCGGAACTTTAATAGGCAATTGCTCTGTATATGTTCCTGTTTCTATTTTAACCGTTTTAAAATTTGTTGTGTCTGAAGCTAATTGAGTACAAGCATATTTGATTGTTCTCCAAGGTAATTCTGGAGTAGTACCTCTGCCTGTGTCTGTATTATCTGTACCTAGTGTTGATACATAATAAACTTTGTTACCGACACTTGGATAAGACCAAGTTAAATCAGTACCATCTGATTTTAAGAAACTACCTGCTGAACCAATTGGCAATCTAACTCGTTGAGTTGCGTCTCTTGTAAGAATATCACCTCTTGTAGTTAGTGTTGCGTTTGAATCACCTTCAGCTAATAGGTTCCAATCTGTTTGACCTGATACATCTGGTCTGTTTGACGCTGACGCTGTATGATTTGTAATTGCTCTATAAGAAGAAGAGCCGTGAGATACTGCGTCACCAATTTTGTATGCTGTGCCACTTGTCCAATTGCTTCTCCAGAAAATACCTTCAACAACTAAATCCCAATATGAGTTAGTTGTACCTGATGGTTCATTTCCTGTTCCGTCAATCTTAGCCACATAATAATGACCACCGTGGTTAACGGTATCACCAGTTTTGTATGCTGTAGAATTTGACCAAGTACCTGTGTTATTAAATCCTGTTGATAATAATTTCCAATCTGAAGAGTTGTTATAAGGTAAAACGTTGTTGTTTGCTCTTTCAGCAACATATTGATAACCACCGTAGGTTACAATATCACCTAATTGATAAAGTGTTGAACTTGCCCAACTATCCTCAAATTCTAAACCTGATACGAATAAATTAAATTTAGTTTCGTCTAGTGTTGCACCTGAAGAAGTATGTTGTGTAGTACAAACATATAAACTTGCACCGTATTTTACAACGTCATCATTTCTGTATGCTGTAGATGTTGTCCAAACACCTCTCCAACCGAAACCTCCGGCAAATACTTGCCATTTTGAAGTATCGTCATATAAATCTGCTTGTGATGTATGTCCAGTAATACATCTGTATGTTGAACCACCAAAGGTTACAATGTCATCAACTTTGTAAAGTGTTGTAGCCGCCCAATTACCTTTGTAATCAAGACCTCCAACCATTTGTTCCCATTTGGCTGTTGCGTGGTTTAAATCTGTATAGAAATCTGTATCTGCTGTGTGGTTTACTAGACAAACGAATGAATTTCCTCCGTAAGTAATCACATCATCTTTGATGTAAGCTGTTGAAGTAGTCCAAGCACCTTTGAAGTGAAACTTTAATCTACCTAGTATAAAATCTGCCATTTTACTTCCCTATATTTTTTACTGCCAGTTTCTTGTTTCGCCATCTTGCGAAGCACCATACTGGTACGAGTCATTAATTCTTAACACAATGTTCCCATTTGCGTCCATAAAGTATGTAGCATTATTTTCATCAAAAACGTGCTGTTCATACTTTCTAAATTTCGTGTTTGGTTCTCTCGGGTCAGTAGAAGAACTATATGCTTTAGGTATCTCATTAATATTTGTACCTACTGCATAACTACCACTCGCTTTTTTCAATTCATTTACTTGAAAGTCTGCAACTGAACTATATGCTAAACCCTCTCCATTATCCATTTGAATAGTATTACTTTCAAACCAATTCACTTTAGAGTACGTTAGAAGTCCTGTCTCGTCTCTGTTTAGAGCGTGAAAACTATAATCAGCCGTAATAGTTTTGCCGTTTGCGTCTTTGGCAACATATTGTTTATTTACGACTAAAGACATTCTAATGTTCTCCTAACTTAAATCCTATGTATATTTATAAAAGTTTATTATGTTAATTCTAAAATTGACAAAAAACATTCCAAAGTATTGTTTGAGCCATATATTCTAATTTTGTCACCAGGTTCAAGGTTTATTGGCTTGTCAATTTGAAGCGAATCAGCAGGCGGAACTTCGCCATTTGTGATTACACTTCTAAAAGTTGTACCACCGTCAATTGTTACCTTTATGGTTACTTTTTCAGCAGACGTAGCCGCTGTATTTGATACCATAATTGCGTGAAGAACGGCTCTAGTAGAAGCTGGAGCTGTGTATATATCAGCAGTTGCGTCATCTACTAATACACATTGAGCACCTGCGTTTTTAAATACTGAAGCCATATTATCCTCCTAAAGCAATTGCAAAAGCAATAGCGTCACCCTCACCTGTCAATGGGTCACCTGTTGTAGTACCGTCTTTTGTCAAGTTTCCGGTAGTAATAACATCACCATTTACGTTAGGTAATCTAATAACTCTATCACCAGTTGGTTCAACAACTTTTAAAGTTGTTTCAAAAGCGTTTTCTAAAAGTCCTTCAAATATTAGATTTGAACCGTTAAGAATAATATCATTTGTAGAAATATTACCGTTAGTGGTAACGTCTTGTAAAATTACTGAACCTGCACCACCTAATTCTTTAACCGTACCGTTTTGTAATTTAGTATAAAACTTACCGTCAGAGGCGTTCATAGCCAATTCGCCGACTTCCATTACAGCGGAAGCTGGTATGGCTAATGGGGTAAATGAACGTTTTGGTTTAATTACGGTTGACATTATCTTTTATTCTTTACTTTAAATTTAATTTTGTTAATTAGTTTTTGTTTTGTAAGTCTTCTATCTAATTCTATACCGATTTTTCTACCGATATTTTCTAATTCTTTTTTAGTTTTATATTGTAAATCACCTATTCTTATTACTGCACTTTTCTTCTTTGGTTTAGAGTCATAAGATTTTACAACACCATCAAACCATTTTTTAATAATTGAAAACACTAGAAAGACCCTCCGTCAATAGTGCTAATTTCAACATCACCTGAAGTCACGTCAAAATTATTTACGTTAAATTTTGCAACACCGATATTTGAATTACTTGCTAATTCACCAGCGATTGTTAATGTGCCACCTGAAGCAATTGTGTTTATTCCTTCACCAGCTAAAAACTCTAAAGTACCTTCTAATGCTACTTGACCTTGCGTTGAAGATTCGTCTGTAAAGAATACCGTAGGATTATTTAATTTACTTGTTGAGATACTACCTGCTAACATAGCGTCTGTAATACCTAAAGCTTTAACTCTTAATTGGTCAACATTAACCTCTATTGAAGAGTCATCTACTTCTACATCAAGTCTATTACCTGTTTTACTTAAAGCTGCACCGGCGTCAATTTGACCTGCGCCAGAAAATTGTGCTACATCTAAACTTGTTGTACCAAAAGTTGGAGCACCTGTGTGTGTAAATACATAACCGTTATCTGCGTTAGCAGTACCTTCTTCTACGAATACGAAAGCACCACCTGATAATTCACTAGGTTGGTCTTCAGGAGTTGCTCTTGTTAATACAAAAGCAGTTGAACCATCACCTTGCGTTGTTACCGAGTAAATACCATTTTCAGAAGCAGTTGATTGATTTTTAACTAATATTCTATCACCAACAACTGGAGAAACACCATCAAGTGTTATTGCACCGTTAGAGCCTGCTGTTAATGTTGCACCTACACCTGAACTTCCGTTATTGTAAGTTGCTGATAAGTCAGCAGTTGTAGCTGCTCTACAAGATGGTTTAGTATCTAAACCTTGAGCAACTTGGTCAACGTATGCTTTGTTTGCTAATGATTGACTATCAAAACCACTTCTATCTTCGTAACCACTAGGAACTTTTACCGTACCTGTACCGTGTGGATTGATATTAATATCTTTGTTTGCTGTACCTGTTGATAATGTTTGACCGTTAATTGTAATATCATCTACAACTAATGAAGTTAAACCACCAATGTCAGTTGTTGTTGAACCTAATGTTAATGTAGAATTACCTAAAATAGTTTCACCATTTGTAGATAATTTAGCATTGGTAACTGCGTCATCAGCTATTTGAATTGTGTCAACACCAGAATTTGATATATTAAAAGTAACCTGATTGTTTGTAATTGCTGAATCAATACCAGTACCACCTGTAAATGTCAAAGTCTCATTTGTATTGTATATGTCTGTACCTGTATCACCAGCTAAATCTATGTTTGAAAAGATTGTTTCAAATGCTAGGTTACCAGCACCATCAGTTTTCATAAACTGACCTGCTGTACCGTCTCCGTTAGGTAATGTAAATGTTGTTGAAGCTGTTGTACTATTCGGTGCTTTCAAGGCAACAAAGTTTGTACCGTTATTAGTACCCTCTGCTAATTTAATTTGACCACCAATAGTTGCTGAATTACCTACAATCAATTCGTCTATTGCTTTGTTTGCGTCAACAATGATTGTTGAGTTGGCAGTTAATGTGCCGTGAGCGTGGTCATTTAAATCTGAAAAATATTTACCACCGATAACGTCAATACTTGTTGCGTTACCATTTGAATCTACTGAACCTGTTCCTATGAAAAGTCTATCACCTAAATTTGCTTGAGTACCTGCACCATATGTGAGACCCATTTCACCTTGTTTAAGTGTTGATGGTGATGAAGAACCTGAACTACGTTTTATCTGAATTATAGTTGCCATATTTTATCCCTAAAAGTTACCACAATTGAATAAGAGCGTTCCGGTTGTGGTTACTATCTCCGTTCTGGTTACAAATTTACCATCTGAAGCTCTGTATTGTAATAATGCGCCATCATCTAATTCAGTTGTATCAACGTCACCTAATAATTTTAATTGTAAAGTGCTGTTCCCGGCTGCCTGAGCTGAGGGTAAGGTTACTGCTACTTTTTGTGGACCGGCACTTGTATTTACATTAATTTTAGCTGTTATATCAGGCATTAATCTCCCTCTCTTTACTATATTTATAACAAAAACTAGCTAGAATTATAGAGAGACCTGTGGTCTAACTGATATAACGCCTTCAATTACTCTGGTAACGACATCACCGGTTTGAATTTCTAGGTCATAAACATACCTAGTATCTTCAAGGGCTGAGGTTTGTGTGGCAGATAGAGTTAAGGTCACTACTCCTGAAGCTGCGTCTGAAGCAATAGTAGTAGTAAAATCTGTTCTCGTTCTTGTTGAGGCATAACCTTTAGCTAATTTTGCTCTCGCTGTATAACCAGCAAGATTAAAAGGGTTACCATTTGCGTCTTTTACCGTCACATCCGAAGTAAAAGAAGCGCCTTGGTCTATTTGTAAATTAGCTATAGCCGCCATCTATTTTTTCTCTGTCTCGTTTTTAAGTAATTCTACGATTTTTTTATTGTAATAGTCAGTTAGTACATCAATCTTTTCAATTTCTAGTGTGTGTCTAGTCTTGTTAACTTGAATTTCTTGTCTTACTACCAAACAATTCTGTAAATCGGGACTAAATTTAGTCTCGTCATATTCTTTACCATCAATTGTAATCATTTCAATTCTCCTTCTTATACTATTATTTATATGATAAATACTAGTAGATACTGGAGAAAATATAATGAAAATGCGATATTTAAATAATTGGGCTATTGAACTATCAGATATTGATATATCAAAAGCAACAACACAAATAGCACACCTTATTACCAATCTTACTTTAGAACATATGGTTGTTGTTATACGTAATCAAAATCTAACACCACAACAACAAGTAGATTTTTGTAGTAAAATCGGTAAGTTTCAAGATACCGATACAGATAGAGGTAAAGACTTATCTGTTTACAATGGAATATTAAGAGTCACCGGTAAGAAAAATGAAAGAGGTGAAGAAGGACTTTTTGGTCACACATCAGCATTGGATTGGCACGCCAACCAGGCCAGTAATTATGAACGTAAACCTTTAATATGGTTATATGGTGTTGAGGGTACTAAAGGCAGTAGAACTAGTTGGATTAATAATATAAAATCTTACAATGCTTTAAGTGACGATATAAAAGAAAAAATTAAAGATATAAAAATTACTTTAGGTTATAAAAAAGGCTCTTATAGTAATAGTAAGTTTTTTAAAGAACATCATCATAAAGATAGACCATTTAATTTAGTACACACTAATGACGCTGGTAAAAAAGGATTATACTTTCCTTATTTACAAGTTTTTGGTGGTTTAGATGATGAGTTATTTGATACTTTAAAAAATCATATACTAAAAGATGAGTTTAGATATGACCACGATTGGCAAGATGGTGATATAGTGTTAAGTGAACAATGGTTAAGTATTCACAAAAGATGGTCTTTTGAAGAAATGGAAAAAAGAATACTACATAGAATAGCTTTTGACTACTCTAATGTCACTCTACATAAGCTCTAAAAATTATTCTTTCGCCTGTTTCATATTTAAATGGTGTTCGTCTATGTAATAGTGTAAAGTTATTTGCAATTACTAATCTATTTGTTTTCCATTGAACTTCTTGTATCTCATTTGATAAGACAGCATTTTGTAATTCTTTATATACATTTTCATCAAGATTAGCCATTTCATTCCAACGTGTGAAATACCCTTGTTCATCTTTACCAACAATTTCTTTTTCACCTTTGTATATTCTTCTTAAATATAATCTTTGGTCTAGTTTAGAATCAAACTTATAAAATCTACCCTCATCAATAGGTTTTTTAAAATTGAAAGTACATTTAAGACTTTCATATTTTTTACCTAATTCATCTGATATTCTGGAAGAAATGTATTGAGTAGTAGGACATTTATCAGACGCCATCTTACACCACAATGCTTGATAGTTTGGTTGATTTTCAGTTTGTAATCCATCTTGGTGCCATAACTGATTAGGTATATCAGTAGTTTCTTTAGAAGTTATTTCCGGCAAATCAATCATATCTTTTACTTTGCCATACTTACTCATATATTGTTTAGCGTCATCTAAACTTTCTATGTTATCTATGATTTCAATATCTCGCATACTTCTTGTTGAACTCCGTTAACGTCTCTATGTCCTTCTAATTGATTATATTGCCAACCATCAGGTAAAAATTGTGTCGCATATTGAATAGTTAAAGCCATAGTTTTTCCTGTTCTTTTATATAATTCTGTTGACCAAAATAATTTCTTATAACCTAATTTATCTGCAATTTCTATTTGATAAGGTGCTAAGTATTTCCAAGGATATCTTACTCTTTCACCTCTTACTTTGTATTGTCTATATTCTGGTGTAATATAACATCTACTATTTACTCTAGCAGTACCATCTTTCCACTTTTGTAATCCACTAAAACCTACTAACTGGCCGTCATCATACAATAAACAAAAGCAAATCATTTGATTTAACTTTAATTGTTTCAATGTGTAATTAGCTTTTAATTTATCTTTGCTTTGTGCTATATTATCTAACAACCATTGAGGTGGTGTGCCTTCAATTATTTTAAACATCTTTCTATTATCCAACCTGATATATCATATTCACTTAATCTAATTTTATTAGGATTTTTATGATGAATATTATGGTGTCCTTCACCAGCAGATAACAAGTTAATAAAATAATTTGTTACCGGTTTTTCATCTTTATGACCTAATGCATTGAACAAACCATAACTAATAAAGCCTAATACTAAAGGTGATAATACAAATATAAAAAATACTTGAAAACTAATTAGTGATGTAGCAACTGCCGTGGCAATATGCAATTTTAACCAATGTTTATGAAAAAACATTATTCTAGGATTTCTATATAAATCTTTAACGAACCCTCTATCTATTTTTTCAACTTTCCAATTATTTAAAAGAACGTTCCAGAAACCTTTGTGAGTTGGAGAGTGAGGGTCTTTTTCTGTATCTGAAAATTTATGATGTATTCTGTGAGCACCAATCCAACCTACTGGCGACCTAGAGAAAGCCAGCATAGATAAAAACAATGAAATGACTTCAAATGTTTTACTTGTTTGAAATTGATTATGTGCGAAACGTCTGTGAAGACCGATAGATAAACCAAATATAGCAATCAATTGATACCATATAAAGCCTAGTACCAGCATAATTATGATGGCCATTTTTTACTCTTCGGTTTCTAATATAATATTGTTAAGACCACAATATGTATTTCTGCCTGCTCTACTATCTATTGATACATCTTCATTTAAAAAGTTATCAAGGGCATTAGTATCTTTAAATGTAAATGTCATAGTTTTTTTCAAACCATCAGCTGACTCTTCATTTAAATTATAACTTTCAATTTCTCCAGCCGCTACTAATTCATCTAGTCTAGTAATTACTTCAGCACCTGGCGTAAAGAATCCTACTGCTATATTAGGTCTAGTTTGTTTTACTCTGTTTATAATGCTCATATGTTTATTTATACTCCTTTTACAAATAGTTTTTCCGATACTATCTCATTTACAGGCTTGCCAAATAATTTATTTCTGGTATACTCACAGGTGTTGTGATTCAAGTCCAACCAAGGAGTAATTCCTATAACCAAATTAATTCTAGGTTGTTCGTTTTCAACTTTCTTGACAATGGTAGCCCGGTGTGGTTTTCTTGTATTCCAAAGATAAACTTTTCCAATTTCCAATTTATACGTCTTGTCTGACCACTCTATAACATATTCATCACTTGTTTGTAATGGTATGTTAATTCTTAACAATTGACAGGTTGGTTCATCTACGTGCCAGCCTCTATTGTTTGGTTCTTCACCATATCCAAAAATATAGGCAACCCGACTTCTCGCCATCGGAAAATTAAATTTTTCTAAAAAGAAACCAAGATGTTCTTTTATTACTTCATCTATCTTACAAAAACCAAACGTATCGTGATAAGTGTCCTTTAGTTGTTTGTGTTCACCTGCGCCTTTTTCTAATCCAAAATATTGTGTTGTTAAAGGCGACCCCCATACTTGACCATATCTACTCTGTTCTTTGTCTATAAAGTTAGGATTATATGTTAATCCAAAACCTTTATATTTTTCGTATGTGAAATCTTTTGTTTTCCAAGGAGATAAACCGACTTTAGATTCTATCTTTTTTACAGCTTCTAATATGTCTTTTGCTGGTGGTAAGTTTAATTCTTCTAATGTAAACTCTTGCCAACCAAAATTATCCTGTTTATCGTCTGTACCATCAAATAGCTTTTTCACTTCATTTATAACCATACGGATATTTATATAAATAGTGGAATGATTAATATAGTATGTACCAGTAAGCCTGGTGATGGATTGCTTTGTTATAGTTATGAGCATTGTTGTTATTTAAATTCTATTGGCATTAAAAGCCAAGTGGTAATTATCACACATCACAACTTTACAATACAAAATTATATAGACTCAATAAATGAGAAATATAAGACCTATGAAAATGTGGTCTTTAACTCATATTCTCCAACTATGGAAGAAATTACTTTGATTATGGGTAGAAGTATGTTGACACTATCATATATCAATAGAAAAGATTATACAAACGACCAAATGTTAACTCTACATCTACTATTTGGTTGCAAACTTATATCTGTTTATTCTGAAAATCACGTCAAAGAATATCCATTAGCTTTAGAACATTACAATCCAAAAGAAGTCTATGACTTATGCGATTGGGACGTTTACCCCAATGGTGTTGGTGCTCAATATGAAAAAATGATTAATTTTGAAGAGTATAAACCAGTAAAAAATGACGTACAATTTGAGTATCTATTTTTAGGCACAAATAACGTGTATTATAAAGAGGTAGATAGATGGATAAAAGAGTGTCCTAATTGTTTTAAATCACACGGAATATTGACATATGACGAGGATTATACTATAATGGATTACAATAATATAATTGCGCCTGTTCATAACTTATTAGGTCTTTTTAACACTTATGTTTATACAAAGAACTATTATGACCCAGCGCCAAGACTTATACAAGAATGTAAATGGTTGGGTAAAAATATAGAATATTTGAGAGATAAAAATATAAAAGATGGCGGTCCTGTTTATATGAAACGGCCGGTGCCTACAAAAGAAATGTACAAAGAGAACGCAAAAGTATTAGTAGATTTAATTAAGAGTATATAATGAAAAAAATATTATTAGCAAGTGGTTGTAGTTATACTACACACAATTACAATTCTCATTATCATACAGATATGAAGTGTGATTGGCCAAAATGGCCTGAAATACTAGCAGATAAATTAGGTATGGATTGTATTAATGTTGGCCAATCAGGAGCCGGACAAGAATACATTTATACTAGTATTGTAAATAATATTAATAAAGAAAATATAGGTTTAGTAATAGCAGGTTGGTCAAGAGCAAGTCGTAGAGATTATTGTTATCGTGGCAAAGACCATTGGCAAAATGATATTTGGGACGAAAAAGGCGATAATAATTATTTCATAGGTAGAAGTTTGATGTATCAGTATAGTTTTCAGCAATTATGTAAATCACTAGGATTAAAATATAAACAAATGCAAATTATAAACTCTTATGAAACTGCAACTTGGGCTGGTTCTAATGAAGTTTGGCCACACGCAAGAGGCAAGTTATTATCAAGACAAGGACACTATCTACATATGCAAAAAAATCCTTTATTTAATTTAATTGACGATAACTTTATTGGTTTTCCTGGTAAAGAATTGGGTGGTTTTTGTATGCAAGATTTTATGAAACATCCTGAAGATTATATTTCAGAAAAAGATTGGCACCCTAATGCTAAGGGTCACCAAGTGATAGCGGAGGAAATATATGCACGGTTGGGATAAAGAATACGAAATCTTTACAAAAGAATATCAAGAACTATTTGATAAGTCTATGAGAAAAAATCAAGAGTCTAATATAGAGTTTCTTGAAGATAACTTATCTAATATGTTTGGTAGAAAGGCTGTTGTTTGTAATAGTGGTACAGACGCTTTATTCTTTTCACTATTAAGTTTAGGTATTGGTAAAGGTGATGAGGTATTAACAACCAACTTTTCTTGGATTTCAACTGCTAGTGTCATATCAATGACCGGCGCTACACCTATATTCTGTGATATTAATATACTATCTTATCATATGTCAATAGAAAGTATTGAAGATATGTGTACAGACAAAACAAAAGCAATCATATATCCACATCTATTCGGCAATATGTCAGATACTAGCAAGATTCAAGAATTTTGTCAAGCAAAAAAGATACATTTTATTGAAGACGCTTGCCAATCTCTAGGTTCCAGTTATAATAGTATTAAGGCTGGAACAATAGGCGATTTATCTACATTAAGTTTCAATGCAAATAAGGTTGTATCAGGTATTGCTGGAGGTGGTGCTATCTTAACAGATGGTGATACTGATATATTTAAGAGATTAAGAAAACACGGTGAAGGCAAACAATTAGGATATAATTCTAAAATGTTATTGTTTAATGCTGAAGTAATTAATTTTAGATTAAATAAATTAAAATATTATATTAGTAAAAGACAAGAATTGGCCAAATACTATGATGAACAATTACAAGAATATGTGACCGTTCAACCTAATCCACCAGAATTAAATCATAACTATCACAAATATGTAGTTAGATTTCAAAATAAAGAAGTAAGAGATAGAGTGAAAGCTAAGGTTGGTCAAATACATTATGATAAACCTATCTCTGCAAATAAGATGTATGAAAATATAGAACACAAAAAAGATACAAGTTTTATAAGTCAGATTGTATGTGATACAATACTTACTCTACCTTTACATCCGTTTATGAAAAAAGAGGAACAAGATAAAGTAATTAATACTATCTTACTATTAATATGATAGAACACAATAAATCACTTACTCAATTTAGTTATGTTGATAAACAAGGCAATATGTCTGATATAACTAAAAAATGTCCTATTGAATTATGTAAGATTATGAATAAAATTTTAGGTGATAATATGTTTGACGAAAGTTTAGTTAATAAAGATGTTGAAGATATTTACCACTATTTAATTGAGAAGACTTATCAAATGCCTGAATGGGTTGATATGTCTGTTATGTTAAACGATAAGCCGAAAGATAAGTTAAAGATAGCATTTAACAAATTCTTTTTTGATATGATAAACTATGAAAACATTTAAAGAGATACAAGATAATTACCGAGCAATAGATTTCTTTTTGTCTATGTCTTGTAATAAAGATTGTCACTATTGTACAAGTTATACTTTAGAAATGCGTAATCTTACCGTTGATATGCAATTCTTAAAACAAACATTAGATTTCCTAAAAGATTATAAGGTAAGAATTAATCTATTGGGTGGTGAGCCAGGCCTAATTAAAAATTTAGATGAAGTTATTACCGAAATTAAGAAGTATCCAAACTTTGTATGTTCAGTATTATCTAATTCTTTTATACGTAAAAGATACCCCCATATTTTAGAAGACAAAGATATATTGTATGTTGAACACAACATATTAGATTGGTATGAGGATGAAGTTAAGAAACTAGGTAACTTTGATTACATACCAGAAAATGATAACAATAATTTTAATGTAGTTGTTAGAACACCAAATTACTTTAAATACAAAGATAAGTATCCTGAAGTATTAGAAAAATTGAATCATAAAAATACAATGTGGAAAGCATTTAATGGCCGGTCACCAGAATTTACAGACGTTATACAGGCTGAAGAGATAGATAGGAAAATGTGTGCAGCTTTTCCACAGGTGCCTGTAATAGATTTTGAAAAGAAACATATTGTGCATTGTAGTAAAAAGTTTGCAAATAACAAAGAACTATCTAAAACGTTTGACTTAACGCAAGAGAATATAGATAAGATGATGAACTGGCAATTATTTAAATATGAAAACTATTGTAAAACTTGTACTGAATTTGTACCACCAAAAGGACATTTTACTTTTAGAAAATATGCGAGGGTTTTAAATGCATAATATATACGCTGTTGCTTTAAATTTACACGACCAAAATGTTTATGACGGAAAAATACATAGACAAATGGAAAGATATACTAGATTTAAACATAATCTACCATATCACGCAAATGCCTATGAAGAAGATAACGATAAACTGAATACAAATGATTATGAATTAAACAATGAGTTTGTTAAAGATTATTTTCATAAGCCAGATAGTGGTATCTTGGCATTTACATATACTAATGGTGGTATTAGAATGTGTAAAGAACTTATTGATAAAGAGTTTCTTGACTTTGTACCTAAAAAATTATTTGATTTTGTATTTAAAGATGATGTTTATTATTGTGACCACCATCAATCTCACGCCACATATGCGTTTATAAACTCTGGTTTTGACAAGGCAGATATACTTGCCATTGATGGTATTGGTGCTAAGTTTAGATGTATCTTTGTTGATAAAGATGAAAATATAAAAGACTTATCAAAAGAATTACCGATTGGTTGGTTATGGAATCAAATGTCTAAACTTACAGGATTCGGGTCACTAGGTGCAAGTAAACTTATGGGTCTTGTTGGCTATGGCAATTATAATCAATATTACTATGATGTATTTGAAACAATTGTATCAGGTGAAATAAAAGAAAAAAATTATGATATACACAATATGATTAATATTGATAAATTTGGTAAAGAAGCATTAGCATTTACTTTACAAAAATTTACTTTAGATAAAATAAAAGAACATATCTACCCATTAAAGACTTGCGATAATTTATGTATTGCTGGTGGTGTTGCATACAACGGATATATGAATGAAGAGTTTACTAAACACTACAAAAATGTATATGTACCACCTGCTGTAGGTGATGAAGGCCAAGCAATTGGTGTTTATCAACACGTTAGTGTAAATATGAATAACTACAAACACAAATCAGAAACTTTTAGTGGCCACGGATACCCACACAATTATGGTGAAAAGATTAACTATAAAGAAATAGCTCAAGCAATTGCTGATGGTAAAATTGTAGGTTGGTATCAAGGTCGTTCAGAGAGTGGTAATAGAGCATTAGGCAATAGAAGTATATTAGCAGACCCACGTAATCCTGATATTAAAAATATTATTAATGCAACAATTAAAAACAGAGAAGACTTTAGACCTTTTGCACCAGCTGTATTAGAAGAACACTATAAAGAATACTTTGATACAAGATTGCCAAGTCCTTTTATGTCTCGTATATGCAAAGTTAAATCAGATAAAGTACCAGGCATAACTCACATTGATGGTACTGCAAGAATACAAACGGTCAATAAAGAGTTTAATGAAAAGTTTTACAATATCATAAATGAGTTTTATAAAATAACAGGTATACCAATGCTATTGAATACAAGTTTTAATTGTCAAGAACCTATTGTAGAAACACCACAACAAGCAATAAAAACGTTTAGAAAAACTGCATTAGATATTCTAGTCATAAATGATTTGGTAATTAAGAAATGAATACATTTGAGTTATTAGAAACAAAAAGAAAACACGTTAGAAGATATAAAGATATTGTACCTGATAAAGCAATAATTGATAAAGTATTATATAAAGCCTGGAAAACAACACCATCAAAAAATTCTTCTATGGCATATCAATGTTTAGTTTGGGGACCAGATAAAAAACAAGAAAAAGAAAATATATGGAAAGTTGTTACCAAGTCTCATTACGAAGTTGAAAAAAGAGCTGTAAAAGAAGAACTTGCTGAAACAACTCAAAAAGGCGTTCCTAATCCTTATTACGAACACGTAAAATTTAATCCATACTTATTTACAATACACGCCAGATTATCAACACCAAATCCTTATTTTAAAAGAAAGATTAGAACAGGACATTTTTATGACCAAGGTCATATAGAATATATGGATAGAATTATTGACGCAACAGCTGTTGAAGTAGGATTGTTTGCTCAAAACCTAACTAATTATTTGTTAGAAGAAGGATTAGATATGTCTTACAATTCTTGTTTTAGAAGAGATATTAAAGAATGGCACAAAGTCGGACTTGATATGATAACTACAAGATGTTATACTATGGTTAGTTGTGGATATGGCGAAAGATATAGAAGACAAGAAATAGGTGCTCATAATGAAGACCTTAAACCTGAACAAAAAGATATAATAAAATGGATTTAACTTTATTTAAAAAAATAATGGCAGAGGCCAGACATAATAAAGACTTATTAGATTCAGTAAGTCCTAATCAATACAAGTCTAAAGAAAGATTAATTAAACACGTTGAAAATTTACAATTAGTTGACCAAAATAGTGATATTGTAATACTTGGTGGTTGGTATGGCAGTATATTAATACCTGCCTTTAAATATGTTAATAGAATTACACATATTGATTTAGATGATAAAGTTATAGGCATAGCAAAGAATAGATTATTTGACCACTATAAAAATGTTGACTTTATTACTAGTGATGTATTTGATAAAAATAGAAAAGGTAGAATAGAAAACGCAAACTTAATTATTAATACATCTTGCGAACATATGCCCTCAATGAAAAAATTAAAACTTAACACTAAAGCCTACTTTGCGTATCAATCAAATAATATGTATGATATTGAAGGCCATATTAATTGTGTATCATCTATTGAAGAATTTAAACATCAATTGCCGGAAAATGCAAAGGTTATGGTAGAAGATAAAATTACAGATGAAAGAGGAACTAGATTTCTTCTAGTAGGTAAATATGAATAGACTTATCTTTAGTTTATATGTTGAGGTGCCAGATGAGCAGTTTGTAGATAATGTTGAAACAAACTTAAACACCAAAAAACAAATGAGTGATAATTACAAAAAACTAATTGATTGTAAAAGACATTACGCAAATAGTATTGGTGTTGATTTTATTATGGTAGAAAAATATAAAGACTATTATGATGAAATGAAAAGTAAATATCCTTTTCTTACCACTTATAATATTATAAACTTTTACAAAATATACTTGTTGTATAAGTTTTCAGCAGAGTATGATGAGATATTATATCTTGACTTTGATGTTGTGCCTAATACAAAAGAAAACTTTTTTGAAGTATGGGACTTATCTAAAGGTGTGGCTGTTTTAAACAATAATGACAAAGTATTAAGAATGAGTCAAATAACAGAAAAGACACAAACAATTAGAAGTCCTACGTCAAAGTATTATAACACTCAAGCAATGTTATTAGATATGGGTATGAAAACAGAAAATGATGTAATCAATACAGGCATTATAGGTATCAATAAATCAAACTTATATAAATTAGCATACTTTAATCAGTTTGACCAAGATATGATAAAGATGACACAAATAAAATTTGATACGTCTGTCTTTCCTAAAAAGATTGTAGATTATTTTGGTTACGATAATGAAACTTTGTTTGGTGTTAAATTAAAACAAAATGATGTACCAGTACAATGGTTAGATAATAAATGGCATTACTTCTTTGATAATTGGTTGTTTATACCTGAAGATACAAAATTAATTCACGCAATCAATAAAAGATTTGATATAGTTTGGAGAAATGTAAATGCTTAAGATATGTACCGTATATTTTGATGGCATTTATACACCAGACTATGTAAGTAAATTATATAGAAGTTTAAAAAGAAATAGTACAATACCTTTTGAGTTTATATGTTTAAGTGATACAGACGTTGAAGCCGATTTAGTATTACCTTTAAAACATAACTCAATCAAAAAACATTGGCATAAATTAAAATTTTTTAGCCCTCAATTTGCTTATCAACAACCAGATGATGATATAATAGTTATGGATATAGACCAAGTCATTGTTGGAAATGTAGATGATTTATTAAATTATCCTGTACATACTAATGAACTTATTAGTTATGATTCTTGGTGGGATAAAGATTTAAAAATTAATGGCAGTTTTTACAAATTTAAATCAGGTAGATTAAAGTTTGTATGGGATAGATTTATAAGTAATCCTGAATATTGGCAACTATTTTATTATAATCAAGGTATTGTTCATAAAAAATATTATGGCGAACAAAACTATGTTTATCAATGTATGTTAGATTATAATGTAGAAGTAACCACAACTCCTGGTAGTTGGTTGGGATTGTATGATAATGATTATAAAAAAAATTTAAACCTACAAAAAGTTTATTGTAAGTATTTTAATACCGACTATATGATAATGGGAGATACACATAAAAATTTAAAGGTTGTTAACTTTGCAGGACCTGGTAAAACTATACACGAAAACAATGAACAATGGATAAGGGAGAATTGGTATGAGTGAACGAGAAGAAAAAACTAAAAAAATACTAGGTATGTTCTATGATTGGGACAAAGAAAGAGAAGTATTGTCAACAATACAAAAATGCCAAAGAAACTTTGACCATAAAAAATTTAATCCTAGAATTGACACTAATGAAGAAATGATTAAAGAGCTTTTATATATTGCTCAAAATTCGCCTAGTAAACAACACGAAGGATATTATGATGTTTATTGGACAGCTGATAGAAACACAATACAAGAAATATCCAGATATACTTGGGGCAATACTCATAGAAGAAATCCACCATCAAACTGGAGAAACTCACAAGCAAATGCCAGCATTTATATAATTTATGTTGCAAAAGAACCAGATACACAACTCAATGCTAATGCTGACGGTACACTAAAACTAAACACTCATCCTGAAAGATGGCACAATGCTTATATTAGTATTGGTATATCAATGGGTTTAGTTATGAGAGCAGCTGCTAAAATGGGTTTTTCAACTGGTTGTAATAAAAATATGAATGATTTAGATGGCAATGATTATTGGGAAAAGAAATTAGATATACTTGAAGATGTAAAAGCTGGTAAAAAGAAATTAGCATATGGTATTGGTATAGGTTATCCTAATGAAAAATTAGAACGTTGGGAGTCCGAAGAAACTGAAATAATGATAGGCGCAGCTAATGGTAGTAAAATAAGTTTAACAGACCAAGAAATTAGTCCTAGTCAGATTAAAGGTGGTATGAAAATGAGAAAAGCAAAAATTGTAGATATAAAAGAAAATGCTGGAAAATCATTACAAGACCCATATGGTAATACTCATATAATACCTGACAAAGCAGAATTTAAAATTAATTCATTTAGAAATAGAAACATTAAGGTTACTGAAATTAAATGAGAATAATATGTTGTAAGTTTGGTGATTACTACACCAATTGGCACGTTAAAAATTTAAAACATATGATTGATACTTATTCTGGTATCAAGTATGATGAGTTTGTTGTTGTGTCTTCCGATTTGTATGGTAATTGGTATAATAAACTTCAAATGTATGAGATATACAAAGACGGCCAAAATTTATATTTTGATTTAGATGTAGTTATATATGATAAGTTACCAGACTTAACAAGAAAAAATTTTACTTTATTAGATGATAGTTGGTGGAGAGAACCAGCACACACACCATTAAACTCGTCTGTCGTATCTTGGACAGGTGATGTATCTCATATATGGAAAAAATTTAAAAAGAATGATAAAGCATATTTAGAAAGATACAATAAAGGTAGTGATGAGTTTTATTATCGTGAAATTAAATATGATACTTTTGATAAATTATGTCCTTCAATAAAAGACCACGTTTATAGTTTATCTCCACCATCTGGTTTTAGTATGGTAACTTTAGGACAAATGCAACACCTTATGGAAAAAGGTTGGTTAGGTTGGTGGTCTAATTACTTTCTTGAACAATAGTTAAAGCATTTAACAAACAATCTGTTTTTGTTTTAGATTGTCTTAACTTTTTCTTTAACTCTTCATTTTTAGAATTTCTAATTTTTTCTACTTCAAATAATGCCAGTTTTAATGCAAACAAATGGTCTTCATTATCTGTTTCTTCAAAAATAGCTTTAACCATAGTAGGATAAAATTTGGTATCAAGTCTATTCATATCAAAGACCATACCACTTTTCTTTGCAATTTTTATGGCTTCTTCTTCAAATAATTTACGTTCTTCTTTTTTCTGATTATAAGTTGATTCGTGTAAATCATCTAAACTCATAACTTCTAATAATGCTTTACAATCAGGATGATTTTGGTCGTATTCAATAATAAAACTATGAGTTTCTTTAAAATCATTTGAAGAATATAATACTTCTATAACGGTTCTTTCTTCATTGACAAAGTATGCTTTAATCAAGTGTTCTTTTAAATTTACTTCAGTTAACATTTCTCATTTCCTTTATGTAGTTATATAAATTCACTTTAGGTTTCCACCCAAGACTATTTAGTGTATTTAAATCAGCTTGATTATCTAGTCTCTCATTTTCACCACCTAGTTTTTTATCACAATCTATTTTAAAGTAATCAATAATATCTACCAAGTTATGGCTGTGACCTGTTCCTACATCAATTACTCCTTTTACGTCATTTAACATTAATATGTCTATGGCGTCCATTACATCATTGACGTGAATAAAATCTCTCTTATGATTTGTATTAATATATTGTACATCATTTTTTAAAATTTTAGGTATCAACATATTAGGTTTTGCATTAGGACCATAAACGGTTGTAAATCTCATACCTAAACTATTTTCAGGGGCTATTTGTTCTATGCCATATTTACTCATTGCATAAGGATTACGCCAAGGCTCATATGCTGTTGAAGAACTTGCATATAATATTTTAGTATCTTTAAAGAAATCAAATAATCTTTGACTAACAATTACATTTTGTTTCCAATAATCAGTAGGATTATTCATACTATCTCTAACGCCTGATAGTCCGGCTAAATGTATTACTAACTCTACGTGATAATTTAACGGACAATCCATTAAATCATTACCAGATTTAATATCTAATTGAATTACGTTGTGATTAAGTTTTTTTAAATGTGTATGTAGGTTTTGACCTATGAAGCCATCACTACCAGTTAATAATATATTCATTGTGTTTCATAATTAAGATGTTTTTTGTATCTTCAAAAAGTAAGAGTTGATTGTTGTTGGTGTTCCATTAGGAAACTCTTGAGCTCTGTAATCGTTAGCACTAACTTTACGTGTTTGATAGTTACCAGAACCACCTGTCAATCTTGTATCTACCATACCTGAACCTTTATTAGTACCTGTGCCATTTATATTGTATCTAATTTTATAACCACCTGAACTATTGATTGTTTCAATTTTCATTAATTCGTTTGCAATATTAATTACATTAGCTGATGTAAATTCTTGTATATCATTATCACCTCTTAAATATAATGGCAATACAGAAAGACTAGGTGTTGACATTATGTTTTTCTTTAGATAATAATTATTAATTGTTGTAGGTTGGTCTCTTGTTTCACCAATACCACTTGCTGTGTAAGCAGCCAAGTTTGCTCTTGTATCTAAAAAAACTGGTGTTGATGAAACTAATTGTTGATTTGCACCTAATGATGATGTACTATCTATAAAATATGTTCCTGCTTGTGTGCTTGTATTAGAACCTACAACTAATTCATCAATAACTGGTCTAACTAATGTATCTAAAACATCTCCGTGTGTCATAGCTTTTATATCATTGTTATCATCAATATAACAAAAATATCTTTTACCATCATCTGTTGTTAAAGTTGGTGCTGTATCTACGGTTTGATTAATACGTGAATAGTTTACGTTAACTTGCGAAGGCTCTGGCGTAGAAGATTCTGGTGGAAATTCAGCAGCGCCATCATCACCGGATGTTCCATCACCTGCTCTTGTTACCATAGCGCCGGCCTGCATACGTGTATCTGTAATAGGTAATCCTGAAAGAGTACCACCTGAAGATACTACTGATAATGATATTGGACTTGCTTGTTGAAATTGATGTCTGAATACGTCTTTTAAAAGACCAAACATTGTGTCGTCCATTTGCTGGACGTTTCCATTATTTAAGTAAACTGGTCTTACTAATGCCATTATATATCTCCATTATGCACCTGCACCATACAAAGTTTTCAATGCAACACCTGAACTATTGTATAATACCAAACTTGTACTATTATTTAGTTTAGCGGCCGTTACCGAACCGTCTGCTAAGTTTGTTGTGCCTACTTGACCTGTTGCACCAGTTAACATAACATCACCACCTGCGTCTGGAAAAGTTATAACTCTGTCTGATGTAGGGTCAGTTACCGTAATTGCTGTTTCGTTTGCGTCATCTGTTGCACCTTCAAAAATAATTAGTTTGTTTGGTGCTAATCTAATTGATGAACCAAAAGAAGTTTCGCCTGCAAGAGTATTAATATCTCCGTTTGAACCACCTATTTCTGTTCCGTTTACGGTAATTTTATTTGTACCACCAATTGATAAATTATCACTAATAGTTACCGTATTTGAGTTTGATGATTGAATTACGTTTCCTGAAATATTGATTGAACCTAAAGTTGCGTCACCACTTACGTTAATTGCGGCTGTAATAGAAACGGTACCACCACTTATATCATCAATAGTATTTGTTTTTAGTGAGCCTGCAACGGTCATATTACCACTATTTGTTGTAGTGATATTACCACCAACTTGTAATGAACTTGAAATTTGTACATCAGCTGGTAAACCTATAAGAACCGTATCAGTAGGTTGTACTTGAACGGTTGTCTGATTTGCTGTTCCTAAAAAGGTTAATTCTTGACCAGAACCAACTAGTTGTCTTGTAGAAGTTGAGTCAACTACAAAAAAACCTTCAGCAGCCGATACGAAAGTAATCAATTCGTTCATTGCGCCAACAATACTTGTAGCTGATATTGAACTATCTAGGTTTGCAATATCACCAAAGTCTTGAGCAGCCAATGTATTAAATTGACTTCTTAAAGTCTCTAAACTATCAGTAGTATTAATTTGTCTTATTGCCATTATTTTTTAACCAATTCCGTAATTAAATTTTTAATTTCTTTTAATTCAGTCTTTAAAGTATTTATTTCTCTACAAGCACTCTTAATCTGGTCAGCTTGACTCTTTCTTGATTCTCTTCTTGCCATATAAAGTTGATATTCACTAACGTTAGTATTTACAATCGCTTTACTATGTGCGTCTCTTACTAAATTTGTATGTCCTTCAACTTTTAATTTATAGCTCATTATACTGCCAACGCAATTGCTCTCATATCACTAATTTTTGGTGGATATGATGAATTCGTTCCTTTCATAACTATTTTAATTTGGAAAGAGTTAAACTCTAATATACCTGATTGACTATATTTGTATTCTTTGAAATCACCACTATTTTCAGATTTAGCAACTGGCGTATCTTCTTCACCACTTACATTAAATGGAATCCAGTTTAAGTCGTCAAGTTTTCTTGTTTCTTCACCACCTGACACTCTGAAATATACCTCAACTTCCGAAGTACCTCTTACAACACTTGTTAATCTAACGTCAAGTGATGTTGATAAATTTTCTAGTGAAATTGGTCTTGTACAATAGATAGCCGCTGAAGATGAACCTGATGGTTCTGTATCTGCAACAAAATCAGGATGATTAGATGATGTTGGACTATTTAATCTGTTTTGTACGGTTACCGCACTAATTCTTGCTAAGTCAACAACAGGCGATAGTTTAGTATTACTTGATGTCAAACTTAATTGAGTGATTAATGACAAGGCACCATTTAATTCTTGTAATTCATTAACTCTTGAACAAACATATTGAGGTGATGTAAAGTAAATATTATCATTTGCAATTACAGAAAACTCATTTGCTGATGATGTTCTTGTAAATTCTGTTTCTGAACCGTGAACTGATTTACCAGTTGTAGGTCTTAATTTGTATGAAATACCTGTTTCAGGTAATGTCATTGTTTGAATACTTAAATTCAATAAGTCGTATGCTCTGTTTTGTGTTGCTGTTATAGCAGTACCACCAATATCGCCTGTAGCTGTAGCGTTTGTAGAACTTGGTGATTCAATTTCATAACTATCAAGAGTTATATTTGAAATTGAGTTATATGTTCCGTTAATGTCATCACTTGCTAAACCATTGTATGTACCTGAAGGCACACCTGCAATAATAACATTATTGATTGTGCCGTGCATACCGTGGTTTGGATGTGAAACTCTAATTTTTTTAAAACCTTGCGTTGTTCTTAAAGAATTAGTTTTTAATGTTCTTGATGGTAAGAAGTCATTACCTAATGTTAATTTACCTGTGTTTGCAATATCAAAATCTGCACGTTTAATTTTAAATTTAATATCTTCGTTTTGTTCAGCAGTCCAAGTAGAACCGTTTTGTGATTTGAACATAACACCAGCATAAGGTTGTTGAGATATTGTTCTATTTGAATTAATTTGATTTTCACCAATTCTAGCAACCCAAGCATTGTAATCTTGCGAGTTAGCCAATAGTACAAAAGAGTATTCAACATTTTCTTGAATATAAATTGGACTAGGAAAAGTAAACGTTGTAGCAACTGAACTATCAGCACTTGTATTTACTGAACTAGGATTTAAGGTTACTTCACCAAAAGGTAATATTGTAGTTGAAGGATAACCATTTACTACTTCTCTAATTTGCAATGTTATAGGAACATTAGCGTCTTTAGATTGGAAGAAACAATCAAGTGATGTTATAAAAACTCCTCCTGGGTCATCAACCAAGAATGTTTGAGCAAGAGGATCCCACCAACCTACCTGTGTTGTAGTTGTTCGTGTTGATGTTCTTGCAATGTTTCTAGTTTCATTTACGTTTGTTCTAACAAGTCTTGGCTCTCTAGTAGATACAATAGTTTCTTGTACCGTATCTAAAGTACCTCTTGCTGTGTAATCTACTTCACCTGCTGTAGCTATTTGTGAATTTCTATCATCTGTTGATGAAGCTGTTAATCTGAATACTCTAGTACCTGTACGCCATCTAGGATTTGAATCTACCGTTGGGTCAGGTATTGCAAAAGTACCTGATACTTCACCTTGAGCATTTGAAATAATATTTCCACCTAATGCACCACCTGTAGGAGTGATGTATTGATTAACGTCTTGGTCATCAAAGAAACCGTATAATCTTGTATTAGGTTTAAATCTTTTTCCTGTAAAGTTAACCGTTCTACTTCTAATGAAAGGAATAAATGCAACGTTAATAACTCTATCACCTAATGAATTTCTAACAACTTGAGGAACTAAAACACTTCTAATACCTGTTCTAGTTTGATTAACTTGTTGTATAGTTGTAATCTCTTGTCTTTGTAATACTCTTCTTGGAGCACCTCTAACAAATGCTTGTTCTCTAATTTGACCACCAATATTTCTTCTAGCACCCTCTACTGGTTGTCCTGCCCACATATCTTGCCATTCATTCCAAACCGTTCCCATTTCTACTTGAGCAAGATTAGGATTACCTAAATTTTGTACCATTGTATCAAAGGCGCCATTTTGGTTAACTAATAAATCTGGAGCTCTTTCTGTTTCTTTCCACTCATCTCCTGGTGGGTCAAGGTCAATTGAACCTATCCAAGTAAATACGTTGAATGGGTTTACGTTAATAAATTTACTTGCAAAAGGTTGGTCAACAAGTGTTGTTTCTGTATAAGGCAATGTAATAATATCACCTGTCTTTTGATAATTTGAAGATACTCTATCTTGTTCAGTAATAAATGAACCATCAGAGAAACCTTTATCATCTGTTTCTCTTAATTGAATTGCGTCTTCCTTAAATGTAGGTCTTACTTGGCCATTTGACATATCCATAGAACATTTGTAATCTAAATTACCTACATCACCGATACCGTGGCCAGTAAAGTTATCTACAACAAATCCGTTTTTAAATCTATCAAAACCATCTGCGTCTTGAATTTGTAATGATTGAGCATTTTGTTCTAGTAAAGATAGTTGAGTGTAGTATTCAACATTTTCAATTCTTTGTTCTAGTTTACCAATGTCTCTCATTGTATATCGTCTGTTATCTTGTCTTTCAATCTCAACACTTTCTGGTGTTAAAGTATAAGGCGATAACAATAGTGTGTATAAATGCATACCACTATCTAAACCTTTTGGAACCTGTGGCTCTAATGAAGAAGCACCCTTAACAATTTTAAATGAACCGTCTTTATCTAAAAATACTTTATCTATTCTTGATAGGTAATATTCAAAGTCAGCGGTTACATCTTCGCCAAATTTTACAACGTCTAATGAAGCGCCTGTATAACTTCTATCTTGGTTACCTGAATTAATTGTTGAAGCGTCATTTACTCTAGGTCTAAAGTCTAATGAATCTCTTAATTGATATTCTTTACCTGATGTATCTGATACATAACTTGGAATATTTTCATATTCAACAACACCTGAATAAGAGTCAACATCAAAATAATCTCCAGAACCGTGTGTAAAGTAATCAAACGTAATTAATAGTCTTCCAGTTGGTGCCAATGCACCTGGTTTTAATTTTATTCTTCCTACGTCATAGAAGTTATCTCTTTGACCATTGTCTAACTCAAACCTGTTGGTAACATCTGTATCTCCTGATACTGCGTCTGTACTAAAGTCAGCAGACATCTTAATAGAATCTAAATTTAGAATATCTGCTTTACCAAGTGAGATTATACCACTTTGTATTTCTGATTGATTATTAGCTTGTTTAGTAGAATTGTTTTGTAATGTTTTTGTTTTTGAATTTGCTATTGAACGATTAACCGTAGCAATAATTTTTAAATCTGCGTCAGCATATGCTGTACCAAAATCAAAGTCTAAAGTTTTACCTGTTGGCGAACCTGATAAAGTAAAGATTGGGTTGCCGTTACCATTGTTACCAGTTAAACTTAAAATATTACCTGTTGCACCAAGAGAAGCTGAGTTTGCATTAATAATAGAAACAATATAATCTCCTTCAGATAAACTTGTAAACGTTTCATTATTACCTGCTGAAATTTGTCCTGTACCTGAAGATAAACTAATAGAGAATTGTCTTCTTACTTTAAAGTTTGTATCAGATAGTCCAGAGTTTGAAGTTGTTTTTAATGTTTTGATTGCGTCATAACCCATTTGGAATATTGCAACATTTTTATTAGCGTCTTGTAGTTTAGCTCTTCTTCTAATTGCAAGAGCTGAAGATACTGCTGTAGCTGTAATTGCCTCACCTAATGTTAAACTAGTGTCTGATAAAATAGCTTCAACCGTTCTAGTTAAAGAAGCACCAGTTGTATTGTCAAAAGTTATTGAGTCACCAACTTTTAATTCAGTTGTAAATCTAGTACCAGAACCGATTACTGCTGAACCTGAACTTGCAATACTTAAATTACCTGTTAGGGTTGCATTTTCTCCGTATGTAGCAGATAAAGCTGTGTCTGCTGTGTAAGTTGGTGTACCAGGTTGACCAATTTGTTTTACTGCTGAAAATTCAAAATGTCTTGCACCTTTCCAACCAGCAGCGTCACCTTGAATAACGGCTGTGTTAGATGAAGTGCCACCTGTAATTGTTTCGTTAGCAGAAAAGGCACCTTGAACATTTGTTAAAACTACTAAACCGTGTTCAGCAGTACCACCTGTACCACCTGTGGTTACGTTAACAGCAGTTGTGCCGTTTGTACTATATAACTCAAAAGTGTTTGCACTAGGATTTCTAACCGTGTAAACTCTAGCAGTTGAATCTGAAGCAGTTGAATCTATTGCCCAACCACCTATACTTGAAATTGTTACCTGTTGGCCTTCTCTAAAATTGTGATTTGAAGCAGTCGTTACCACACCTGGACTTGCAGCTGAAACAGAAGTAATTGATACCGACTCAACATTTGAAACTGATTGTACAAAACCAGTTGCGTTAGTTGTACCACCAGTTATTTTTTCACCAGTTGTAAATGCTTGTGCTGTTGTAATATTTAAATGTGTAAACATTTCAATATCAAAAAGATAATTTTTGAATATTGTATTTGTAATTCCGTTAGATGAGAAAGTAAAATTAGTAGGCGAACCGGTTACGTATTCAAAACCTCTTGACTTAGCACGACCAATTGTATTTAAACTTGAAAGTAATCCGTTTCTTTCTGTTCCTCTATTACCACTTGCTGTTGCTAATTTGTATAAATTAACTCCTTTAAAAGCTTCAGTAGAACCTGATACAAAACCTACATCTGGCGAACCAAACACATTATTTACATATACAAAATTACCTAGGTCAAATTTTGTACTAAAATTATTTTCTGTATCAAAGTCTCTTGCTTTATCTGCGTCAACATAAGTTGTTGTAAGAGTTTCAATTTCATAACCTTTTACGTATGCTTTTCCTGGAGATAAACCTAATGCTAGTTTAGTTTCTAAACCGTCATTAGCTGATGTAAATATACCTCTGTTATTTCCATTTTTTAAATGTTCTCTAACTTCTAATTCAAAGTCTCTTACTGCATAATCACCAGATTCGTCATATGTTCTTCTAGCTAACGTATCTTCTAATACTGCATACTCTGTTGTTCTAACTTGGTTTTGTATAATACCAGATTTTAGTCTTAATAATTCTACAAAGTTATTATCTTCAGCAGAAGCTAATGCTAATTTTTTAAGTGTTAAATCTATTTTAAATCTGTGTGAACCAGGAGCATTTGTATTTGAAACTCCTTGAGCATTATCATTTAGACTTGGGTCTTCATTAGGTGTCACAAAAGATTCTGCAACTTGTAAACCAATTCTATATGATGGTGTGTTTGAATATTTGTCTAGTATTAAAGTTTGTTCAATTACATTAACGTGAAAACCATTTATGTAATAAACACCAGCACCTACATATGCGGCTGAACCTGTAAAACAACTATCTATTACGGCAGATACCGTGGTTACTTGTCCTTGTAAAGTTGTTGAAACTGAAATAGTTTCTCCAGCAGTAAACTTATCGGATGTACTATTTGTTCCTGAATCAACGTATTTTACATATAAAGTATTTGGGTCAGTACCATCTGTAGCTGTTTGATTAATTACTTTTGCTTTTACGCCTGAAGTAGCACCTGTTAACTCTAAACCAACAAAGTCTGTTAAGGTAACGCCAACTGCTTGTGAATCTGTAAATGAAGTTAATTTTATTGAATAGTAATTTAAGTCATAACCAATTTCACCTGGAATGACCATAGCACCCTTTTCAAATAGATGGTCAGAAACCCTTTCTATTTGGTTTTGTAAAATAGTTTGTGATTGTGTTAACTCTCTCGCTTGTACGGCAAATGCTGGTCTAAAAAGTATTCTATGAAACTTCTTATTTTCAGCAAAATCATCATAATAGGGCGAAAGGTTAAAATCAGTTGGACTTGGCATAGTCTATAATTCCCCTTAAAATTCTATTATCAACTTGATATTCTCTGTCTGGTCTGCCGCTCTCGTTATTGGTGCTCTGTTTTCTACATACAACACATCACCTGAATCGTGGTCAATTTCTGGCACAGAATATCCGCTTGCAATTACAACATTGTTTACGGTACCACTTGTACTAACAGGAGTACCTGAAGCACCTCCAGCACCTGTAATTACATTTGTACCACTAAACGCTGTTTGGTTTCCATTTGCGTCAACGCCTTCATCATTATGTCTTGTTTGAACATAATATAATAATGAATTAGTTGAATCCCATTCTACAACAATACCTACGGCACCTGTTGAAGCTTGAGTAATTTTTTCGTCAACGTTAAAAGAACCTGAAACACCAGTTAATTGAACTGCTTTAGTAGCTCTCAAGGTTACAGCTGAAGCAGCTGAACCACCTGATTGTGGGTCTCTAATTAAGCATACTCTTCTAAAGTCATTGGCAACTGAAACGTCACCAGAGTTAGCTGATTCTGTACCTTCTAAACTTACGTTTGTCATAACAAAGAAAGCACCTAATTCTTGAACTGCGTTAAATCCGTGTCCGCCTTTTGGTGGAATAATTACATCTAATTCTGCACCAACAAGGTTAGTTGCACCTGCTGAAACTATTTGAGCATTTGAAATTGTTCCGAATGTGTAGCCTGTACCTGCGCTGGTAACGTTTACAGCGGTTACAGCACCAGAGGTTACAACAACAGAAACTACACCACCAGTACCATCGCCTTTGATTGCGATACCAGTATGTGTTCCGTCTGCACCACCTGAACCAGCAGTTTTAATTTTTACAATATCAATTGCACCATCAACAGCATTTGATGATACTGAACTATTTGTAGATACTGCCATAAAGTCAGTTGATAAGAAATTTGATTGTTCAGAAGCAGAAAGTGTGTACATATATTTCCACTTATAACCATCAGCAGTAGATAGAATAGTTGAAGCATTTGTGCCTGTTGGTTCTACCGTTGAAGCTGTGTTATTATTATTATCTAAACATTTGTAAACATTTCTTGATGAATTCATAGCATAAAAATTTGTGTCAAATAAATTGAAAACACCACTATTTGCCGATTGTTGAGTAGTTGTGCCAGTAATTCTATCTCCGTAATCGTGTCTGTAAATATCGTATGTTGTACCAGTTGTCCAGTTTCTTCTAGGTGCTACGAAAGCAATGTCTGTGCTTGAAATTCTTTTAGCCGCCAATAAATCGTCATATGATATTGACATAGTATTATTGTTATCTGCTGGAGTTAATGGTATTACATCTGTACCTAGGTTATCTGTACGACCATCTGCTCTAGTAGCAGTATTGAATGGTGATGGTCTACCAATACCAAGATAGTAATTATTACCTGCAGCTTCAGAGAAAGACTCTTTAAACTGCTCGGAGTTGTGAATTCTAAACTTATTTGTTATAATTGCTGGCATATTTTCTTTTCCTTAATCAATATTTATAATACTTTTCACTATGTTATATTAATTGTTCCGTTCATTGAACCGTGGGCTGTACATTGGTAATAAAGAGTTGCTGGAGTATCCATAGATACGTGAAATATGATTGCTCCTGAAGAGCCTGCATTATTGGTAACTCCTGTATTATACGCTGTACCACCTGTACCTGTTGTTGATTGTATTCTAAATGGGTGTGAACCACCAGAGTTATTAATAAAATAGTAAGTTTGACCTTTTTTCAAGTGTAATGCTGGATTATCACCTGAAGTTGAAGGGAAACCTGCACCTGTAAATAAGTATGCACTTGAACCATTTGCTGTGACTAGTAATTGTGAAACTGGTGTTGTTGCTTGTACCCAATTTGTACCATTATAAACTAATGACATACCTGCTGTTGGCGAACTATTTACTACATCTGATAAATCGTTTAATGCACCTGCACCACCTGATATAGTAATTGTTTTTGTTGCACCTGTTCCTGAAGCGGTTACACCAGAACCTACGAAATCTAATTTAGTAGCAGCAGTTGATAAATCACCACCTTCATCTGCAACCGTTAATGATGAACCACCACCTGAATTTGCTTGTGCTTCAAAACGACCATTTGCTGATACCCATTTTAAAATATATCCATCTGCAATACCAGTTGTAAATACGTCAGCGTGTCTTGATACTGAATCATTCTCTGTTAAGATATTAATATAACCTGATTGTGTAGCAACATAAGGTTTTAATTGTGTTTCATCTAAAGCAAATAAACCAGAGTATGTCGTTGCTGTAGGGAATGAAGCCTGATTAGAATAGTTACCTCTAACTTTAGAACCTGAACCAGTTGTATCAACGGTACCTGAACCTGAAAGTGAAGATGTGCCTGTTAAATTAAAATTACCTGCACTTGCTAAAGTACCACCTAAATTAACTGAACTATTACCAATTGTTACCGAAGAGTTGGCTAAGTTTGCATTTGTGATACCTGCACTACCTGATAAGTCAGAGTTAGATAAGTTTGATACGTTTAGAGTTACCGTATTACCTGTGACTGCACTTGATACTGAACCTGTACCTAAAATAGATAATGTTTCTCCTAAATTTACAAAATCTGTTGTAGAAGTATTATCTCTAATTGTAATTCCAGGATTTGCAAGACCTGTATTTGGTATTGCTGTAAATGTGTTGTCTGCACCACTCATAGACTTATTAGTTAAAGTTTGTGATTGGTCAGTTGAAGCAAAGTCTGTTCCAGATATTGCTGTATTAAATTCTGTTAATGTACCTGTGATTGTATTGTTAGTTAGAGATATTGACTTATTAGTTAATGTAGCAGAAGCTGTTGCTGTCAATACTGAAGCATTAACTTTAATTTGAAATTTTCCACCTGTTACCAGAGTGTCAATACCTAGACCACCTTCAATTGTTATAGCGTCACCAATATTTTTTCTTAACGTTGATGAAGTATCATCAGCGAAATCAATGTAAGGTGTTAAAACGGTTCCGTTACCTACTGAACTATATAATTCATTAAAGTTATTGTTTATACCAACTGCACCGGTACGTAGGTTATCACCTAAACCGTCATTTGGACTTAAACCTGTATTAATTGTAAATTTTGCCATATCTATTTCTCTCTACTATTTATAATCATTCCTATGGTGTTGTATCATCAAACGTTGCTGCCGTTGAACTAAAGTTAGTAACCGTGTTTGAAAAGTCATTTTTATTTGACGCAAACTCACTAGGTATTGAAAAATTAGTCTTTAAATTCTGACCATCAGGATGTGATGTTGCAATAAAAGTTGCTGGTTGACCATCTAGTCCTGTTCTAGTACCAATAATCTTAATATCATTAAAGGCTTCAACCGTAAATCCAGGACCTTTGAATATTGTTTGAATATTTTTATTTAAAAATGCATATCTTGGTCCTGCGTATGCGTGACCTTGTCTAACGTTATAAGTTTTTGTGTTATCAGGAATATCTCTTCTAACTCTACTTAAATAATCTAGGTTTGTATCTGACCTTAAAGTTAAATCTCTAGTATTAGCTGTAAAGTGTTCACTTGTTCTTGCGTCTGAATCAACTGCACCGGCTAAACGAGCATTTGGTCTCAATGAAGTACCATCACTAATTGTTCCTAATCTTCTACCAAATATTGTAGAGAATAAAGTATTAAGAACTTGTAAGAATGGTGTCTCACTAACACCTGAAACTGCACCATCAACTGGCGCTCTCATTTTAGCATTTAGTCTAGTTGCAATATTAACTTGACCTGTAAAATAAAAACCTGCTGTGTGCATAGTCTTTTTAAAACTATCTCGCCAAGCATTAATAGATTGACCAACTTTAATTACATATGAAAAATCTTGATAGTATAAACTATCTTGTACTTTCATTGTACTTTCTGAAAGTTTACCGTCTTCATTAATAAAAGCACCATCTGTATCAATAATAGGAACAACATCAATGGTTGCAGCTGCTAAATTAATTTTTGCAACGGTAGCTGTACCTCCTGATGAAGTTGTTAACGTTTCGTTTTCAGTAATTGCACCTGATACATTTTTTAATTTTAAAATATTTCTAGCACTATCTAATTTAACAATTATTCCTGTAGCACCACCAGAAAACGATACCGATAATCCGTCTGAAAAAGAACCTGTAATAGATTTTAATAATACATTATTGATGAAACTTAAAGTTGGTGCTGGTGGTGTTTCATAACTTTTACCAAACTCAACCGTTCTTAATGCATTAATTTTTCCTATACCATTACCATAAGCTCTAATAACACCATTAGTACCACCTGAACTTGTTATTGATAAAACAGGAGTTGTTTTGTATCCGTTACCACTATCTGATAAAAATACTTTTGTTATTTCGCCGATTGTAGTATCAGCTGAATTAAGAAAACCTATAACATTAGGAGATGTTGTCGTACTTTCTTGAACTATATCATTACCTTGATATGCGTCACCAGAACAAGTTTCATCTTCTAAAATTATTTTAGCTTCAGTACCGTCAGGTGGAGCAATTGTACCATTTTGGTCAACTATACTACCTTGAACAACACTAACGAAACCGGCCGCATTTGCACCGAATGTTCCTGTATTATCAAAATTAATTTTATCACCAATTGCATAACCTGAACCTACGTTATCAATAATTAATTCTTCTACTGAACCTGAACCAACATCTGAAATTTGAAATAATGCACCAACACCACCGGCAGTTACCGTCACGTTATCATTTAAATCATATAAAGCGCCAGCATTTGTAATTGTTTTTGTTCCAGGAATACCTGTAATATCTGCCTTAATAAAATAGTCATCTGTTTCAGAAGCAGTACCAGAAACTTCTTCACCTACTTGAAAAGTACCAACAACACTATCTTGGTTTAGAATTAACTCTGTAACCGTTTCATCACCAATTTGAAAACGTGATAAGTTTTCAATAACAGCAGTTGCTTTTGAATCTTTACCTGTAATTGTTCTACTAATTAATCCTTCGGTGTTTCCAACTTTTTCAATAATTCTTAAAATCTTTAAAGAGTCATATTGACCATCTGAAGTTTTTAATAGTTGTTCTCTAGGATAAATTGTTTCTGATTTTTCATTAAATAATAATCTAAAAAATAATTCGTGACCTGCAGCCGTACCTTTAGCACGGTACATATTTTTAACGTTCTTAATTAAATTTCTTTTATTAACTTCACTATCTAATACTTCTGGTAAAGTTGCTAAGAATTCATTTCTAAAATTATTTAAGAAAGATTCAATTGCTCTATCGGGGTCTCTAAAGTTTACAAGGTCAGAAATATTATTTACTGGATTAGGTCTGTAATCTGTAATAGTAGCAGAAGCTTTTGATGTTTGTCCTTCAACAATTTCATCTGTAAGAAACTTATCGTTAGAAGATATGAATAATCTACTTTGACCTAAATCTTCAGATAATACTTTTGCCTCTGCACCTGAAGTTAAACCTTTTACGGTTTCACCTACGGTAAATTTACCGTGAGTTGTTTCTTCTAATAATATTTTATCGCCTTCATCAATATTAGTTATTGCACTACCTATTCTAGTAGCGTCATATACTAAATTGTTTTCTTGGCCTGTTTCTGTTTCAATTAAAACACCAACGGTAGTTTCAACATCTTTAACTTTTAATTCTGCTGATTCTAATAATTGATAATAAGATTTTAAGAAGTCTGCAAACTTCGGATGGTCTGCAACTATAAACTCTGGTAATTGTGCGTTGAGTATTGTTGATATTTTTTCATTAAACTTTGCCATTAGTCATTAATAACTTGATGATGATGTATAACCTACACCTGCCTCGGCAGAACCACCAACAAAACTATCCTCTTCTACGGTAATTAATGAGTTTGCAACATCAATCTCTACAATTTGGTCTCTTACAGGAATAACATCATTTGAATTTGGTTGTACCGTAATTTCAATTATTGTAGAAGCTTGACCTCTAATATTTGATATTGAAGCAACATTTAAAGAATTTAATGTGACTTGACCTGTTGTGTAATCAATTGTTCCTTGCGTGTTGTTTGCATAAGTTTTAACACCACTAACTAGATAATATCTTCTAACATTACCATTACCATCTTCATCTAAAAACATTTCAAAATTACTTCCTGTTACCTTGAAACCTGTTGAACTTAAAATACCACCACCTGACATATTATGGCCTGTGTGAGGATTATATAATGAGTTTCTAAAGTAAATGTTATATGCAGCTGAGCCACCTAAAGTTGGTGTGAAACTTTTTCTAATTTTTATGGTTGTTATGTTAGATAAAATACTTGCGTCTGTATTATCAATTAATCCTGTTAATTTAGAAAATCTAAACACACTATCAAATTTTTGTAATGTGCCTGTATTGTAATTTGTAATTGTAGATATAATATCTGATTTTAAAGTTGTTGCTGATTTAGTGGTTGACTTTGCGTCAAACTTTACGTTTGATGTTATTAAAACTGAAGTTGTTTCAGGATCCACAATTTCTGGTTTTACTGAAGCAACGTTATATGGTTTTAAACCATTTACAATATCTAATTTTGTTTGGTCAGTTAAAGTAGAACCTGAAGCTGCCTTAATTGCAATCTTCACAATACCATATCTTGGCGTTTCATCATCTTCACCACCCCAAGAACTAACTGATAATGCATTTGGATAAATTTGTTTTACAAGTGTTTCATAATCTGTTGTTGTTACCGCTCTATCTTGAGCTGCAAAGTTTAAAGGCGCATTAAATTTAATTGAATCATTTGCTTCTGATTCAGAACCACCTTGAGAACTTGAATTAGTTGTTATAGAAACATCTGTAAAACCACCAACACTTCCTTGTAATTCAAAAGTTTTTGCACCGTTTGAATCACCTTTGTTGGTTACAATGTAATCTAGTATTACAATATTACCATCTGCTAATTTATTACCGGTAACACCATCACCAAAATAAATTTCATATTTGCCGTCTCTACCCTCTTGTATAAAATAAACTTTTGTAGTAGATTCAACACCTGTATAACCACCTGCTAAAGTATAATTTGTAAGTGTTGTATCATCAGCAGAATTTTGTACAGATATTTTTAAAGTTGATGTATCTGCGTTTGCACTTGGTATTGTAAATTTTTGGTCAACGTCTGTTGAATCAACCGTATATTTAAATCTTACTAAAGTACCTTCAAATAAAGATACATTTGAAAAAGTAAAAACACCGTCAGCAGGTGTAGCTGTAATATCTTCATTTGTAATATATTGATAAGAAGTACCGTTTACGCTTGATGTGTAAGTAGTACCTTTTGCCATTGTGATAGAAGTACCTGAACCGTCATTTACTACAACGTTAACTGAAGCTCTTGGTGCTCTTGGCGAGTTAGGAGTATATCCTAACATTTTTGCTAGTGATACAATATTGTTTCTAATATCGGCACTATCAAGGTATAATTCGTTTGTTGACATATTGGCCAAGTAGGCCATATAGTGAGTGTTGTAAGATAAAACATCTATAAGAACTGATAGACCAGAACCTTCAAAATCATAATCTTGAAATGCTGTTTGACTTTGTAAAAAAGTTTTTAAATTACTTTTAATATTAATAAAGTCTAATTCTGATACTGATAATTTATTAGTCGCCATTTTATCTTAGCCTTTGTAAAAACGTTTGTACTTGTTGAGGACCTGGAACACCTATAACATAAAAGTAAATATCAACAACTAATCTATTATTATCTTGGTCATCATCTACACGAACACTATTTAAATTAATTCTAGGCTCGTAGTTATTTAAAACTTCTTCTATTTTCTTTTGCAAAAAAACTTTAGTCATTGGTGTAAAGTTTTCAAACAACAATTCTCTAATTCCACAACCCAATTCTGGTTGAAATGGTCTCTCGTAAAAACCTGTTTGAAGTAAGTTTTTTACAGACCTTTTTACAGCAACAACATCTTCAACAGATACAACATCAGAGGTAACTTGATTTCTAGTAAAGTCTAGGTCAATATCGCTAAACTTTCTTGAATTTCTATTTGAGTTGCTTACTATTGCTGAATCATATCTTGCCATAACGGTAATATTTATATACTTTTATTAGCCGTTTGCAAAAACATTTGGTGAACCACTAGTCATAGCACCTGCGTCTGCACTATCACCAATTCTACCAACTTTAATACCTGAAACATACACGTTTGGCGAACCAGCATTAACATTTGCTACGTGATTAGGACAAGGTGGTAAGGGTGGGTTAGGATGTGATACCGTTGGGTCACCAATTCTTGCAATTAGTATACCATTTGCAAATACTCTATCTTGAGCTGGTGTATTTAATGTTGTTGTTCCTACACAAGCGTGTCCTGTTGATAAACTATCGCCTTTTCTACTAACTGCTGGCATTATTACTTTCCTTGTGAGTTATAATATTTTAAACTTCGTTTTCTTGATTTGTTCATTGAACTTAATTTAACACCTTTTCTTTTTCCTTGTGATGTCTTTTTTGGCATTCTTTCGTGTGGTACGTAAGACTTACTCAATTTGGCCATAAATTACCTTTGTTGTTTTGCCTTTAATGCGGCTCTTTTCTTTTCTGTTGCTATTGCTTGTCTAACTTTTCTGCCCCAAGGTAATTCTATCGTTGTTGACATTTCTTTACCTTTTTTTGACGTATATTCTACGCCGATAAATTGGTCTTTGAAATCTCCTTGTACAGATTTAACTGCTTTTGTTAAAGACATTTGTTCCGTCTCTTTTTCTTGGCCTTTTTCATTCCAAAAAAAGAATTTTCTCATTTTTTTCATAATTTTTTCGCTTTTTGTTAATTTTTTAGTTTTGTTTATATTTATATTAGAAATTGCAACGTGCTTTTGCTTGTATTTTTTCAATTTGAACTATTCCGTCAAGTGATTCGCTAAGTGATTCGCTTTTTAAATCAAAATCCGGCGAATATTCGCAATTTTCAACGCTTTTTGAGCAGGAAATCGTAAAAAAGAACGAAAGTAGAACAAAAAAAATTAAAAAGTGTTGATTTATAAGGGTTTTTTTATGCATTTTTTTTAAATTAGCGCTTGCTTTTCATATTTATCTGTGGTAGGATGGTTATATAAAATGAGAAAGGACACAAACACTATGAATACAATGTTAAATGAAGATATTAAAAAACACGCTAATTTAATCAATAAAGTTGATTCTAAACTTGCTGAGATTAACTCTTTAACAAAAGAAGTTTATCCTAACAAAAATTTAGATGACGTTTTAGAGAAAGTTTTAGATAAAATCGAGTCTAATAATAATCAATAAAGAAAGAGAGAGTAAACACTATGAAAACAACTATTTCTGCAATATTAATTACATTAGGTCTTATTATGATGGCTGGCGCTGCTGGCGATTGTGATGGTAAATGTATAGAAAATTCAAATTCATTAGGAACTATGATATTTCTTGCCTTAACAGGTTTGATTACATTTGTTTCTGGTGGTTTAGTAGCAATTAAACAATAACTAAAAAGGACAATACACTATGATAAAAGTTGAAAAAACTGCAAAGACACTAGACGAAGGAATTAAAAACTTAATGGCTGGTGCTAAATCAGACTATGTACAATGGTCAACACTTGGTGGCAAAGAGCTAACAGGTTATTCTAAAGAACAAGTTGATAATTGGGATAATAAAACAAAAGTTAAAAACGGTAAAAAGTACATTAAGATTGTACAAGATACTGGTGTTTTTTGTTTTATTGTAAAAGAAGACTTTAAACATTTTAAAAAAGGTGATGTATTGAAAGCCGCTGGTTACAATGCACCTGCTTTAAACTCTGCAAGAGGTAATGTTCTTGCTGGTAATTACCCAATACAATGGACTGGTCCATTATACTTAAAATAACAAAAGGAGAACTACACTATGTCAAAACTTAAATTTAATGATTTGCCTAAAATACTAGATTGGATAAAAGAACCTAGTCATTCTGGCCATCTTTTTATAGTTGAACAAGCTTTAAAAAGTGTTCAACAAGAACAATACAAACTTGGTACTAAAGTTACCTTTGGCAGACCTAATGGTAAAAAACATTTAGGTGTTGTTGTTAAACTTGGACCAAAGAAAGCTGTTGTTGATTGTAATGGTGCTAAATGGAGAGTACCTTATGATTTAATGAAAGTTGTAGAAGAATAAGGAAACACTATGATTAAAACACCTAGAGATAGACGAAGAAGAGTTTTTGAGAGGGTAGTTAACCCTCTCTTAATAAAGTATTTGGTAAACCCTCATACGTATAACGGCACTTGCATAGCTGCAAATATTCCAATAAAGTATTTAAAATATTTTAAAGAAGTATCTGCTTCAAGAAGAGCAAAACGTGTCAGATATAGATATAGAGGTATTTCTAAACCAAACTATTCAAGACCTCAATCTTTTTGTCATATGAATTACGCTGATACTTTTTCAGTTTATTACAGATAAGACTTGACAATCAATTAAAACACCTGCATAATACACAAACTGCTCGTAGCTCAGCTGGATTAGAGCAACAGCCTTCTAAGCTGTGGGTCGTAGGTTCGAGTCCTACCGAGCAGGCCAACCTTATATACCTTGCATACGTGGGTCAGTAGAAAAAAGATTTTTCTTCGCCTTTGGTCTAGCAATACTATCTTTACTTCGTTTTCTTAATTGAGCTTTAGTAGAGATTTCTTTACTTTTCTCTTTTCTTAAAGCTCGTAGGTCTTTTAACAAGTCCATACATACTCCTTTAATTAAAGAGCGTTTCTTCAACCGTAGGTGGTTTACTTCCGTCCGTTTCAGGATAAACGATTATAATTATTTATACGCTAAATGATGTACCACAACCACACGAACTTGTAGCTTTTGGATTATTAAATTTAAACATAGATTCAAAATCATCATAGTTATAATCTAATTCTAAACCCATAAGATATAATTCGTAGTCTCTACTAACTAGTAGTACATCATCTACTATAGCGTCATTTCTTTGTTCTTCATCTGCAAAAGACCATTCGTAATTAAACCCAGCACAACCGCCGCCTTTGACATCAAGACGTACAAACTTTTTATTATGTTTGTTTCTTAATTCGTTTAATCTTTTATATGCGTTGTCTGATAATTTAATCATATGTTACCTACGTGTAAAATGGTCTTAATAAAGTTGCAACTAAATGAACTCTATCTATTTCACTACCATTAAAGAAGTTATGATATTTTGTATTATCGGTAATATAAGCACTACCATTTGCCGGCATATGAAAAGATTCGTCTTCAATAACCATTTTACATCCTTCATTTGTAATTATAGGTACGTGAATACGTGGCTCTGGATCCCTATGCCAAGATAAACAACTTCTTGGTGGTTTCATTAATAGTCTAACTCTACCGATTTTACCGAAATTACTCTTTAGTATATTATATACTTCTTCAAAGTAAGTATCCTTAAATTCAGGACAAATTTCAGTATAAGCGGCTTCGTCTACCGGCTCTAGTCGTTTCTGTTCAAAATTATCTGTATCAGGTTTAGTCCAATATAGACCTCTTATATTTCCACCTGTTATAGAATCTTCATCACCTGGTTTTCTGTTAACACAAATAGCATTGAAATCAATCTTGCTTTTATCATCCGTGTTATACGATAAGTGTTTGCGTATATCAAAGTAAGCTTTGCCTAACTTATCAATATCTATGCCTAAAGCATATTCGTAATAGTGTATAAAGTTTGTCATACACATATTTAGGCATTGACATTGAGCCTATATAATGATAGTATATGAAGAAAAATATGTTTAGTTGGCCTGAAAGAATATTAGGTTATTGTTTACTAGGCTATATGTGTTATGTAATAGTCTGTATGATATTAGGAACTTTTGATATAATATAATGGAAAATTTTATAAAAGTATATGATGATGTATTAGACCCTCAAATTTGTAAACAGATAATTGAAAAGTTTGAAGTCAATACTGACCAACAAGAAGACACAATCTTAAAAGGTCACCGTTCATTTAAAGAAATACAACTCAATAAACATAAAGATTGGAAACCCATAGTTGATGGTCTTTATACTACCTTTAAATCAAAAATTGGCACATATGCAAAAGAAGTAGGAATAACACCTACACAATGGCCGAGTCAATATGGCTTTGAAGCAATACGTATGAAACGTTATATGCCTAATGATATTGATGAGTTTAAAGAACACGTTGATGTAGGCGATTATAATTCTGCAAGGAGATTTTTAGTATTCTTTTTATATTTGGATGAAAACAAAGAAGGGGCCACTTCGTTCTCTAACTTTGATGTTGCTATCAAACCTAAAGTAGGAAGACTATTAATGTTTCCGCCTATGTGGACCTATTTACATACTGGACACAAACCTATTCACAAACCAAAATATATAATAGGCTCATATCTTCATTACGTTTAATCTAATCCCATTCGTTTCCGAAATTCAGTCAAAGCGTTAGGCTCATCTGGCTCTTTAAGTTTTTCCGAGTCCGAAGAATCCGACGCTATACGTATAACA
>Ga0209630_10000033_pt1 | contig 158550 bp, 100 predicted proteins | sample COG_01_FD_184745 | JGI IMG/M metagenome (GOLD analysis project Ga0209630, IMG submission 184745) | Pelagic Microbial community sample from North Sea - COGITO 998_met_01 (SPAdes) (version 2) | ecosystem: Environmental > Aquatic > Marine > Neritic zone/Coastal water | place: Helgoland, sampling...
TGCATCCCGGAGAAGAGGAAGAGGGAGGCGAGCACCGCGCGGCCGAAATGCGCCAGGAATTTTCCTCCTCCTTTACCACCACCCATTCTTTTGCTGTCTGTTGTTGTTGTTGTTGTTGTTCTCGGTGTGTGTGTTCTCCGAGGAGAAGCTTTCCGAGACGCGTTCCGCGCGCGAGGAGGAGCAATGAAGATGCGAAAATGCATCGCTGTTTCCCCACTGCGATTGCATCACATCGCGCGATGGATTTCTCCGCGCGAAACGCCGACGACTTCGTCCTCCCAATCGTTGTTCGAAGAAAAAGACAAAAAAGAAGGAAAATGAAGAGCTTTTTCAACGACGAGAAGTTGTTCTCCTCTGCGTTTTTTGGGGTTTTCCTCCTCGTTTTTGTCCTCCTCCTCTCTTTGCGTTGTGTGCGTGAAATCGAATGCGTCGATGAAAATGACGACGATGGTGTGACTCGCAAAATGAACGCCGACAGTGACGAGGCGTTTCGAAGGAAAAAGAACATAAACGACCGGTACGAGGAAGAGGCGGAATACGCGGAAGAGGAGGAAGAGGAAGAAAAAACGAGAAGAAGCAGGAGTGAGAAGAAAACGAATAAGAATGAATTTGCCCAATTAGCAGGCGAACGAGGCGAAGGACCAGAGCTCGTCGCGCTGGGACCGAACGCGGAAAAAGTGCAACTCTCGCAATTCGAAACGAGGATGATGGCGGGGAAAGATGGGAAGATGTTCGTCTCTGTCTTACCGGAGGACAGGTCGATGCAGTGTCAAGAACGCATCGACGAGTGGTACCCGACGTTTCGGAAGGTTGCGCGAGCGATGGACGCGGCGTATAAAGTGTTGGAAGTGAACATGCCGGGGAGGACGGCGCAAGCCATCGGGGAGGTTTTCGGGAAGATGAAAAAGCAAGAGGCGAGGAAGTTTGCGTGCGGGGTTGTCGGGTTGTACGGGAAATCGGGGGGGTTGAATATTTTGAAAGGGAATTATAGCGATCCGGTGAGTTACATGGAGTTGTTGAGTAGCGCGAGAGACGGGGTGACGGATTTGAGGACGGCGGGCGAGAAGGCGCCGAGGTTTGGATCGGGGTCGATTGGGTCGTCGTCGTCCTCGTTCGACGACGACGGCGATAACAAACACGCGGCGTGTGATTGGCTCGCGAGACCGCGCAGGGAAGGAGATGCCAAAATGCGCGTAGCTGTGTTTGAACCGGTAGACGAAGACGTGTTTAATTTTATCGCCACGGTGATAGGGGAGAAGAACGCCGCGTTGTTCTCGAGACAGAGTTTGTTCGGGTGCGAAGTCACCGTCGGGCAACCGGTGCGCGAGAGTTACGGGATCACTCTGGTCGCCGATATCGACGAAAGTGACGACGAGTTCAACGTAGACGCGGAAATTAAAGTCATGCCTATATTCGCCAACAAAAACGCCGGTTTCAATCCGAGATTAGGGAAGGAGGATTTTATTGATTTCTTGGATAAAGTGATTTTAGCGAACGCGACGAGCGCGTTTCGAGAAATGGTGGATACCAGCATCGACCATAACTGTGCGAATGATATTTGGGAGTTGATGAATAACTTGAACGATCAGTTTTACGAGGAAGTGGCGCGAAAGAAGCAACAGCGACAAACGCAAGAGGACGGAGAAGGAGAAGAGGGAGAAGATGAACATTTTACGCCAGAAATCGCGTGGGACACCATTCGCGAACCAATGCTGAAAGCTTTAGACGCGCACGGAAAGAACGATAAGAATTTACAACCCACGCAGTGGATGTGCGGGCTAGCTGGATCGATAGCCGCGTTTGCAGAGGCCAAATCCGAGTTGGCTTCGGCGAACTCGTTTATGGGCGAATTGATGACGTTACGAAAAGAATCGATTCAGTTGCGAACGCGGAATGCGGTTTTAGAGAGAGAGTTAGCGGAGATGGAGACGAGACTGCCTGCAGGAGGAGCTAACAGTGGTGCCATGGGTTTACCGAAAGCGAAAAAAAGAGGGTTTGGTGCCGCGCCGAAGGAAACGAATACGCCGCCGCCGACGCCGACACCTTCCTTTGACGAAGAAGAAAGATTGCAAAGACAACAACAAAAGATACAGCAACAAGAAGAAGAAGAAGCGGAGGCTGCAACCGCCGCCGCCGCTGCTGCTGCAGCTGCTACTAGAGAAGAAGAAGAACGGCAACGCCAGGAACGAGAAGCAGTAGAAGCTCAGCGCAGACGAGAAGAAGAAGAAGAAGAACGGCAACGCCAGGAACGAGAAGCCATTGAAGCTCAGCGCAGACGAGAAGAAGAAGAAGAAGAACGGCAACGCCAGGAGCGAGAAGCCATTGAAGCTCAGCGCAGACGAGAAGATAGAGAAGAAGAGGAAGAAAAGGAACGGCAGCGCAAAGAACAGGAAGCTGCCGAGGCTCAGCGCAGACAACACGAAGAAGCTGAAGCGCTCAGGACGCAACGAGAAGCTGAAGCAGCGGCGAACATTCCTCCTCCCCCCGTCGAAGACGAAGATCCAAATCTCACCTTCTGGTCTGCGCACGAAAATCAAGGGAAAACGTATTACTATAATTCGCAAACGCGTGAATCGACGTATGAGAAACCTGTCGGGTTTTCCGAACCGGAAAAAGTAAAGAATGAATCGCCTCATGTCGAGTTGTGACGAGGACGGCACATAGATTTTAGATTTTAGTTGGAACATTCAATACCAGACAATGCGTTTATCTCTATTTTAATGACTAAATTTGTTCTTCACGTCTCTCTCTTTCTCTTTCTCACTCACTTTCTCTTTCTCTTTCAATCAATATCTTCGCCGCTCACGTTCGGTTGTTCGCCTTCGTTGACAACCATATCGAAATACTCGCTCAACGGGGATCCCCAGGAAGCGTCTGGTGCCGCGACACTTTTCGGTTGAGTACCATCCTCGTACATTTCGCTGTCAAATATCTCAGGAACTGGCGGGAAGAGACTGTCGTGTTTTGAACTTGTCGTTTTCATTCGAGGCACCATTTGTCCAGCACCGTTTGAGATGAAACCGCCGCCCCCGGTGGGGTACAATTTTGGACGTTTCAACACGGGACAAGTAATTTTAAGAGGTAAAGGAGATACGATGGTGATATCATCGTCGCGGTTGACGATATCTTTGTCTTTATCCCCCTCTTTCATCACTGCTGCTGCTGCTGCATATTTCTTAACGTCCGTCGCGAACGGACCCCCTTGCACGCTCAACGACTCGGACGGATTAATGCTCGCCATCATCATCGAAGCGCTCGCCACATGCGCTTGGTTCATTTCGTGAAGGAACTCTGTTGCAAGCGTCGTCCAAAAACCTCCGAGTTTATTCAAATTCTCGAGTATTTCTCGCCCATTGCCAAACGTTTGTAAAATATCTCGGAGCGTATCTTTAATCTTTGAACGCTCAACGATTGCATTCTTCGCTTTAATTGAAGACGAGCCTAAACTTTTCTTCAACGTTGGTAGAGACGATATCTTCTGTAACGCCATTTTTGCGTTTAAAATTGGTTTAAACGCGTGACTCTGCGTGTTTTTGCGCGTATTCATCGAGAGAAACTTGTGATCTTGCAGTTGGTTTCTCTCGTCGTTGTCTTTGTGTTGCTTCACGAGCGCCCAGTGGTCGTCGACGGCTTTCTCGAGACATTCGCGGGCGGATTTCAACATCATTTCCGCGGATGCCAAGATTTTGTCTTGCGTACGATTTCCGGTGGCTGGAAACATTTCATCGAAAATGGGGATCGGTGCCGTGGTCGCTTCCACAGTCGCGACGGCAGCGGTAGTTGCCGCTTTTGTACCGCTCTCTCTCGAACCTTCCGCTTCGTGGTCTGCCGCTAAAAGTGTTCTGTCGCCAAAGACGTCTTCGAGCCCACCCAAAAGACTCGAATCGTGTTTTTTAATCGCATCCAGTGGAATGTGTTCGTCCGCTAAGAACTGTTTCGCTCGTTGCAGCGCTAACGCTGTCTTCGTGGAAGGCGCCGTCGGTTTCATCGACCACATAGAAAAGGCGTCGGAATCGTCAAAATCGTCGACAATCGGAAATTCGTCCTCCTCTTCTAATGCCGCGGCTGCTGCTTTCGATTTCTTCTCTTTCGGTGGCGTTTCTAGCGCCGCCAGGCTTTGCTCGATCGCGCGTTTCTTCTTCGCCAGAGACGTTTCTTTCGCCTTCTTCGGCGTCGAAACTTTCTTCGACACTTTTTGCGCCGCCTTCTTCTTCGTTCCTTTCTTTCTCGGCGGCGTTTTCGTCAGCGTCTTCTTTTCTTCTTCTTCTTCTTCTTCTTCTTCTTCGTCTCCTTTTCTCGCGCTCAACGTCATCGCTCTCTTCGTCGGCCGATTTTTCTTCACCCCCGGCGAAATCGCGCCGGTTTTTAGCAACCCGAGAACGTTCTTCTCCACACCTTTCTTGCTCCCGTTCCCCGCGCCTCTCGGCGTTCTCAAAAAAGGTCTCTGATGAATACACCTTTTCCCTACGGTCTTCATCCCTGTTTTCTTCGTGCTTTTACCTCCTCCCTTATTCGTCGTCTTCGTCTTTCGCGGTTCCCCCAACGTCTTCTTCGCCGTTTCTGTATCCTTTATATCGCAAAATTTCGGCAACGCGACGTCTTCTTTTTCTTCTCCTTTGTCTCCTCCCTCTTCTTCGGCGGCGCACGCCAACACCGCTTTCATCCTGCACTCCGGGCACGCGTACGCATCCATCCCCAAGATCGTCTTTGAATCCTCCGCTTTCCTCTCGCACTCGAAATGGCTAAAGTTATCGCAATACTCGCACCCAATCCACATCTCCTCTTCTTTTACCTCCTCTTTGTTCTTCTTCCCTTCTTCCAACAGATCTTTTCTGTACACGCATTCGCAGTGGACACAAAACCACCCACGTTTCCAAAGCAAACCGCACGCGTTGCACAACGACACGCGGTGCTCCTGCCCAGTCGAGCTCTCGATCCTATCCACCCAGCCTTTGCGCCACATCGGCGTCTCTTTCACGCCTGTTTTTTTTGTTGTGATCAGAGAGAGAGAGAGACATGTTACATTCCAAGAGAAAAGAGAAAAAAAGGGAAAGAAAAAGAACGAAAGTCCAATCCGCTTACCGCACGACGCGCATTCAACGTGGTTCGCCGATCGTCTCCCTTTCGTTGTTGTTGTTGTTTTGCGTGGTGAAGAACTCGTCAAAGCTTTAACACTTCCTCCTTCGAGTGTAGGAGGAGACGAAGCTTCTTTCATATCCACACACATGCAAGTTGTGTGATCACTTTTCTCTTTTTGAGGTTTTTTTGTTTTGGTCGAATATTTTTTTAGATGAATTTAATTAGCCGAATAGGTATAATAAAACTTATACATACGACTGCTGATTTGTTTCGTTATTACAAAATACGAAGACATCTCACGCGCACTTCCCACCTTCAACCGGAACAGCGTTCGGTATGTACCCGTATTCGAGCACTTGCGCGACGCCGACGTACAGACCGGCGACAAGGAGTAAAAACGCGACGCCTTCGGCGGCGCCGAGCAAAGCGAACGGCCCGGCGGGTAAACCGCTCCCCGTGGTTGTTTTCTTATACGCCGAAGCGCCTAAGAGTCCAGCGACACCGAGATAACTCACGCCTTCGATTGCACCGACGAGACCACCCGGACCGGCGGGTAATCCGCATCCCGTTTGCTTCAAAGTGAACAACGAGTAGGAAACGACCGCGCAGGAAAGCAAACCTGCGATTCCGGCGTAGAGTTCAACCGAATTCTCTTCCTTTTCCTCCTCACCTTTACCCCCAGCTCCTGCTGCTCTGACTATTCGGAATGAGGAGGAGGAAAAGGAGGAGCGACGACCACTCTGTCTCGCTCTCAAACTCGCGGACGATTTAGACGACGACTTTGATGAGAGCACTTTGAGCGGTTTGTTGGGAAAAGTCGTCACGACTGTCAAAGCGCTTCTGTTTTGCATCGAAATCATCATCACCTAATACTACTACTACTATAATAAAAGAACTCGAAAGATGATGATGTGTGTTGTCCAATGAATAACACGCACAAAAAAGACAGCTGATTTTCTTTCTCCGCCAAAGCAAAAAGCAAAAAGTAGTAGCAGTAGTAGTAGTTGTTGTTGTGCACAGTGCAAAAGTCTTTAGTATGACGAAAATCCGATCGAAAATCCTTACTTTTCCCGGGAAGAATAATAAAGGAATAATATACTAAACGCACGACTAACGCGATGATAGTTTTAAACGCGACGTCGAAAAAACTCCTCGCCGTAATCCTCGCTTTACTCATCATCGTCCTCGGCACGTTCTTCGGGGAAACGCAAGCGAGCAAAGGCACGACCGAAGCCGGGAAGGCGTTCTTAACCGAAAACGCGTTAAAAGAAGGCGTGGTGTCCCTCCCGTCGGGTTTGCAATATCGCGTGTTAAAATCAGGACCGAAAGGAGGGAAGAAACCGAAAGTGAACACGCCGTGCTTGTGCCACTACAGAGGGACGACGATTGAGGTACGAATTTATGACTTTTTTGCAGGAACAGCGCGAGTGAATCGAGTATTCGCATCAACGTTTCGCGCGCGAGATGATCGGAAAATTTTCGTCTCATTTTCCCAAGCGTTTTCTCTCTCTCTCTCTGGGATAAAATCGAAGCGCGCCGTTAGAAGAGCGGAAATGTACGCTTCGCCGGAGCGGACATGAACGTCGCTTTTATTCGTTTCTCATTTTTAAACGCTCACCTTCTTTTGTGTCTCTCCTTTAACGATGACAGGGCGAAGAGTTTGACTCCTCGTACAACCGCGGCGAGCCGACGAAGTTCGCGCCGAACCAAGTGATTAAAGGCTGGACGGAAGCCATGCAGTTGATGTCGGAAGGCGATAAGTGGGAGCTGGTGATTCCGTCTGAACTCGCGTACGGGGACAGAGCGATGGGTCCGCAAATTACGCCGGGATCCGTCCTGGTGTTTGAAATGGAAATCGTGAAAGTCGGCGTCTAATTTTACCTTCTTCGCGAGTCTGGTGTACGACTCGCGCGAAGGACCGATTGGTTAGTTTAATCTTACATGTAGTACTGTTCTTCTTTCTTTAACGTTCAATTTGATTAAATATTAAAAAATTTCATAAATAATTCTCATCATTCTCTCCGTCTTTCGCGATTGTTGATGTTACTTTGTTGTTGATGATTATTTTCCCTTCTCTCTTTTTTTTTCTCTCTTTGTCCTTACACATAATAATACTCTTACATGGGTTACGATAGAAACCTCTCTCTTCTTTACGCGTACCCGGCCATTTTCGCGTTCTTCATCGCGTTTTTGTCCGGTTTGTCGCCGGCTTGCATCATCGCGACAAATTCTTCGTAATCAATCAAACCGTCTCCGTCTTGGTCCGCCATCGCCACCAACTCGTTAACGTCGCCAAAGTTCGCCCTTGCTCCAGCTGGCATCTTATCCAACGCCATCTTGAACTCCTCGATGGTAATCGACCCGTCCCCGTCGACGTCAAAGTACGCAAACGTCTTCTCCATGGCGTCGCCCGAATGTTGGCTCGCCATCGACAACGTCGCCGCGACAAACTCTTCGTAATCCAACTCGCCGTTACCGTCGATATCGATTTCGTTCATCAACTGTTGCAACTCTTCCGTGGCTTGTGATGAGCCTTTCTTGCGCAAACCAGCTTGTAACTCCGCGATGGAAATCGTCCCCGAGTTGTCCGTGTCGAACGATTTGAACATTTCTCTCAAACCTTCCAATTCGTCCGGCGACAACGTCTTCGCCATGGCAATCAAACCCAATTTTTTAAACTTGGTAATCGCCGCGAACGATTTTAATCGTTTCACGATCGCGTTGTCCAACTTCTTGGCCGGAGCGCCACCAGTCAACCACGGATGATTCAACGCATCCTCCGGCGAGATTCTCTTCTTCGGATCTTGTACCAACATTTTAGCGATCAAATCCTTCGCGCCGGCGGAAATCGCGCCCCAGGGATCTTGCTCCAAATCGTACTGACCTTTCAAAACCATATCAAAGATGCCGTTCTCCGTGGTGGCCCAAAACGGCGGCACCCCGGACAACAAAATGTACAAAATAACACCGCACGACCACACGTCCGCGGCTTTACCGTACGATCGTCGCAAAACTTCCGGCGCGACGTAATACGCGGAACCGACGATTTCGTGAAACACTTGATCTTCGTGGAAAAACGCGGACAAACCAAAGTCGATGGCGCAAATCTTCGAGTCGTAATCTTTCGACTTCAACACGAAATTCTCCGGCTTCAAATCTCTGTGCACCACCCCCAACTCGTGGCAATGTTGAATCGTTTCCACGATCGTTCGGAAACAATCCGCCGCGTCCTTCTCGGAATACTTGCCTCTCTCCACGATTCTATCGAACAACTCTCCGCCTTGCAACAACTCCATCACGATGTACACGTGCCTGGCGCCTTCGTACGCGCCTTCGCAACACACGATGTTATCGTGTCCCCCCAAGTGGTGTAAAATAGAAATTTCTCTTCTCACGTCGTCGATGTCTTCTTTCGACGTGAGTTTCCTCTTCGCGATCGCTTTGCACGCGTATTCCTCGCCGGTTTTTTTGTTTTTGATTTTATACGTCGTCCCGAATTGGCCTTTGCCTAATTCTTCGTGGAAGGTGAAAATGTCGTTGATGTCCGAGGTGGTTCGTCCGAGGACGGAGCCTTTCTTCGATTTGGCGCCTAACGGGCCGTTGGAGTGGATTTTCACCGATTTCTGTTTTCATTCGAGAGGGATGTGAGAAAGGGTCGGTTGAGAATAAGAGAGAGAGAGAGAGAGCATCGGCCGATCGTTTCGCTCATAATTGGCCAATTATTATACGTAGAACAACACGCGCGCGCGTTCTATATATTTATATACACACACACAAAAAGGTGTGAGATAATAAAACAAACAAACAAACAAAAAAGCGTAAGAATAGTACCTCTCCTTTCGCGGTGGATGCGGCGCAACCCATGATGTGGTTTAAACAATACTACTAATAATAATATTAACGCGCGCGTACACAGAGGTTGTTTGTGTTGTGGAATATTTGTCAGTCGACAGACTTTGATTTTTTATGCTTAGGGTTTCGATACAGTTAGGGTTTAGGTAAGACTTGGGAAAGAAAAGCAAGTCTCTTTTTATAAGTGTGGGAACTCGAGACGAGGATGACGACGAGGACGATGACGACGAGGACGATGACGACGACGACGACGAGTCGAGGGAATCAGCAGCGGCACCAATATTATTATTATTATCGTTATGCGCAACAACAACAAAAACGACGACGACGACGACGACGACGAGGAGGAAGAGCATTTTGTAAGAATACGAGCGATGATGATGATGATGAAAGTGATGAAAGATACAGCAACGATAAAGCCATCGAGGCGTTATCGTCCAACGAGGAGAACGCGTGGTCGGTGAACGTGTATCACTCGAAGAGGAAAGAACACAAAACAGACGAATTAGGCGATATTTTGAGCGAAGAAGCAAACGATGGAGATAATATACTTGAACAACCAGGGTGGGACGCGCAAGGGAAATTACGGTTTTCGATTATGATTATCAGCGAAGAGCTGGGACTTTCCGAAAAGCAAGTGGAAGAAAGGGTCGGGCAGTTGTTCACGTTAATCCCGGGGTTGAAAACGAAAGTTGGGATCATGAAGACGGCAGATTTGGTGAGAATAAGTGCGAGCATACCGGACGTGTACAAATCGTTAGTCGCGTTGAAGGAGGTGTTTCCGGACGCGGATTTGCCAACCATGATTACGAACAGACCGTCAATTTTATTAGAAGAAGCCAAGGAAATGGAGAGGAAAGTGAAGCAGTTGAGAGAGGCGTGTCCAAGGTTGAATTGGGATGCGATATTAAGCGACCACGCGTATATTTTCGAGATTAAAAATCCAGGCGAGAACTGTTTGGCGTTGAAAGAAAAACTCGGGACGACGGTGAAAGACTTTGAGTTGTACGTCGCCAGGAACCCGATGTCGTTGCTCAGCGTGCAAACCGGGGAAGAGTTGCTCGAGTACGATAACGGAAGTTTAAGACAACTGAAAGAAAATTTAGAGGGAGCGCCGAAAGCAGAAGGTTGGTAGAAGTTTCTTTCTTCAGCGATACAAAATACAGACGCGCGACGCGGCAGAACAATTGTAATAACATCATCATCCCCTATAAAAAACTAAGAAGGAATGCATTTCGCTTTCACGAGCTCTTTCAGCTCGTCGATGGTCTGTCTCACCACCATTTTTCTCTTTTCCTTCTCGCATTTGCATCCTTTATCGACGCATCTCAAACAATAAATCAAGCCTCTGCCTTTTCGAAACGTGCACTCGCACACGACTCCGGCCCAGTTCAAATCGCCAAGGCAGATGCAACAATCCAACTCGTTAAAGTCGCAAAATTCTTCCATTTTGACGATTTCGCCGCACAACGTTTTGGCTTTTTCTCTCCTCTCTTCTTCGATTTTGACTCTCTTGTCCATTTCTTTCTTGACGGTGTCTTTCCATCCCGGCACGCGATCGCACCCGTTCGTGAGCGTTAACAACAACTGGTCGTGCGCGACGGATTGGTATCTTTTATCACCGACGTATCGTTCCGTGGCGAACGCACCAAACGGTAACCAATCTACCGGGGCGAAATTGACCGCTTCGGCGCAGTTGTATCCAGTGTTGAATCCGGCGTGATAGGAGTACGGAAACGTGATGATGTAACTCCTCGCGTTTTGTTGGACTCGATATACCGGGATCCCGGCTGCTTTGATTTCTTTCGGCGATAAGATGGTCACCAACGAGTGCAACAAATCCGGTTGCGCCTCGAACAAATGCGGTAAGCGCGTTCGCATCAACTGTTCAAACTTTTGCGAATACTCCGCTGGGATGCAATACCAAACCTTCGGGTCGCCGAAATGGTGGTAATTGACGCTATAAAAATGGTGGTCTTCCACGTGCCAACAAAACGTAGATAACGTCATCCCGAAATATAACCACGGGACGGTAATGCCTGTCGTTCGCTCCACGTGAGATAAACACGAGCTCGCGTTGTATGGCATTTTCGTCACGTTCCAAGGGTTGTTGGCAAACTTTTTCTGCTCCTCATCTTTGTGATTGTTCGTAGGCATTCCCGATCCAGTTTCAATCGTGGCTATGTCCGCGCCGTATATGACTTCTATGTTTCGTCCCTCGCTATCTTCTATGATCCTCCAAAACTCTCTTTCCATTTCCGGGATAGAAATATCTTTCACCGGGTTCCCGGTTTTCGCGTCCGAGAAATATCTCGCCTTGAAATAATCGGAATACCTCTTCATCGTTTCCATCGTGTGCCTCGCGCCGCTTTGGAAGCCGTACTGTTTGGTTATTTTTTCTACTTCTTTCTTCACGTATTCGTCTCTTTGTTGCTTTTGCTCTTGGTATTTGATTTTTGAGAGCGAGAGCGACGGTTGGTTTTTACCGTTCGTTGTTGCAGGTGCAGCGCCACCCATGCGTCCAGCAGACGGCGCCGGAGGAGCGGCGGTTGTCGTCGGCGCCGCCGACGCCATCCTCCCGCCACTCGCCATCGCCACCTTTTCGCCACCAGCTTCTTTCATCCTCGCCCGTTTTCCTAACCCGGCAGGTCTGTTTTGCAACTCATTCACGGCTTGAATCCTCGTTCGAAACCGCATGAACTCTTTATTCGGCAAACAAAACTCCGGCTGCCAACTCTTCGGCGGAACGATATTCGCCAACCCAAACTTCTCCGCCTCTGGCCGAATCTTATTTATATACTCCAAAGGGTCCCCGTTATTCCACTCCTCTTCGGTTGGAAAATACTGCGGACACGGTGGAATATCTTTCAACCACTCGACGCCTTTCTCTGGCTCGTATCTCGTTCTCACCGGCGGGCCTTTGAGACAGTCGAAACAGCCTTCCCGGTCGAAACAGCACTTCTCGCACCCGAATATCTCGTTCGTCGTGAGCGTAGAAATCGTGGGTGGTTTCAATTTCGGCGGGTCTCCGGATCCCAGATTGCCGTTGTTGTTGTTGTTGTTGTTGTTGTTGTTGTTGTTATTATTCTTCTTCATCGCGTCTCGTTTTCGTTTCAACGCTTGCGCCACCATTCGTTTTTTCTCTTCCTCGTCTGCGAAAATCGGTTGCGAAGTGCGCTTCACCGAAACCGCGGCGGGAGTTTCAAGAGGCTGAACACTCGCATCTTTACCACCTTCGCTTTTCTCCTCTTCGTCCGCCAGTTTCACCACCGCGTCGTCATTGGAAAGACGCGGAGGAAGATGAATTTGATGCGTCAATCCCGTGGCGGTCATTTTTTTCCAATCTCCTTACGCGAAAGCGTTGCACAAAAAAACCGTATCACGCGACCTCGCGAGGACAAATTCAACGCCAGTTTCCGTTCGCCCTGCCTCTTGTCTTCTTTTTTCTGCCAAGAGCGAGTGCTTTTTTATCAGAGTGGCGCTACGTTTCGTGACGAATAGTAACGTATTAGCGCAAACAATGATGAAATTTTGCCTCTTTCCTTTGGTGTGTAAAAATACAAAAATTGATTTAGGGTTTCATAATTTGTGAGTTCGTTAGAGATCTCGAGGAGGTTGACCTTCTTTTCTTTCTCACTTAACACTCAAAATCAAGCGCTCGAAGTATACTCCTTCTTTTGTTGCGAAGAAGTGAACGAAGAAGACGACAAAGAAGACACAACAAAGAGCAAAACGCAAACGAACGAAACGGAAAGGAGGGTCGAAAAAACTCTGCTCCTCTTTCTTTCTCTTCCGAACAACAGCGCGTCTGCGTACGAACACGTTTTTGTTTTTCCCAACGAGAAGAACACAAGACAGAGAAGAGATCTTCATCTCCGAGAAAAGAGACGAACAGAGATGGGCGAAGACGAGGAGGAAAGGTCGAAGACCCCGACTGCCTCCTCCTTTGCGACGATTCAGACGACAAAAACGACGAGTTTTGCGAAGAAGAAAAGCAACGACGATTCAGACGACGGCGAACCTTTAGGAGGTTCGTCGCAACAACACGAACAAGTTCAACACCAACAAATAATCCCAGAGTTTTGGACCGAGGTGTCCAGTTTAACGAACACGCTTTTGGAAAGCGACTTGAACACGAAGAACGCGACGCACTGCCTCTCGAACTACGTTTTGGAGACGTTGGTGTTACCGGCGATTCATCCGGACGTGATATCGATAACGCGGAAGAAGGAGTTTTTGGTGGCGTTGAACGTGTGCGAGGTGAGCGTGGCGACGGTGTTGAGTAAGCCGCACGTGCTCAAGACGTTGTTGAAAGACGACCCGGAATCGGTGACGTTTTTGATGGAAAGCGCGAATCAATTCGCGATAAAAACGATTGTGGTGAGCGGAAAAGAGACTGGTTCGTCGATGTTGAGAAGAAGTGCGAGTTTAAGCGCGACGAGTCAAACGAGCGGCGGCGGTATCGACCAAGAGGAGGAAGCGGCGACGCAATTCGATAACGTTGATTTTAGGGCGTTGAAGAGAGCGGCGAATTTGCTTCGCGCGACATTGGACGGCCGCGAATACGCACATACTTGGGCGACCGAGGTTATTCGTGATTCGAAAGTTCGCTCAGCGGAAGAGAAAGCGTCGTTAGTTGCAGCTTCCACGGAGGCAAAGATGGGAGAAGATGATGAAGCGATGACGATGTCTACTACATCTTCTTCTTTTACTGATGCCGCTATTGCGACGGTGACTGGAGAGCAACATCAACGACCGCGCGAGTCACGCGATTCCAACCGCGCGGTAAAGGAAAGAGAAGCAATTGCAAACGCTCAGAGAAAATGTGAGAAGGCGCTCGATGAAATCCGAGAAGAAGCCGTGGCTGCGGCGAACGTAGCCGCGGAAAGGAAACGCTTTGAACAATCAGATGTCGCCAAGGAAAAAAGAGACGCGAAGAGAGATTTCGACAACCGAGAAAAAGTGCTGGGATCATTTATTGGTTTGAAAAAAGCAGCGACGAGCGACGACGATGCCACGAGTGTCTCCGCTGGTGGAAAGGAAGAGAAGAAAAATACTCCTTCTTCTTCTCTGAAAACGAATTCGAACGAATCGAACCGCGAAAAAGCACTCGCTCGCGTTCTTCATTCTGCGAAGAACGTGGGTGACGATGGAGACGGCAATAACGACAAATTGGATCTTTGTGCGAACATTCTTTTGAATGCGATCGATTCGCTTTTGAAAGGAGGCGTAACGCAGGAGGAATTTCCAGCACTCGTAGCTCTCGGTGACGCTTTCGAATCGTTCGTAACGAAATGTACCGGCGTTATTTCTTCCGTTATTAGTGAAATGCAGTTCTTGAGTTTGTTTGACAATACGTTGAATACACTTTCGCGGGCACACGCGGACATATCTCGCAGCGATTCAATTCGAGCGCGCTTGGCTAAATCTGTCGCTTTGTTGGCACCGAATCGAGAAACGATGACTAATACGCGCTTAAATGTCATCTTGACTATTTTTGACGAAACAATGCGTCGGCATGAAGAATCACACGATGACGACGTTGCCATGAGTCCGGACGTTTCTGCGATTGTAGACATGGCGAGAAGTATTATTGGCGCACCGACAGATGCGAATCCGTTCGCGCTGACTTTCGGAAGTACTACTACTGACGACAACTCTGTTGATGGTGATTTACCAATGTCTCTGCGAAAATGTATCATCGATCGTGCAATTTTCGGCTCTCAAAAAGTCTCCAAGAGGCTTTTCCGAATCGCCTGTGGTTGGCTCGCTCGCATCATCTCAGAAGCGACTGTCACCACTGCGGAGGAGACTAGTGACGACGAACAAAAACGTCTCGCAGCCGAGCAAGCGTTGGAAGGTATTTTCAAATCGAGCGAGTTTGTCTTCGGACTCTCCGTGCATTACGACCCAATTCGAAACGACTCGAGTGCCGATCGTACCGAAGGTAGTAGTTCGTCGGAAGACGACGACGACGAATACGACTTGGAAGATTTCTTCCAAGCCGCAAACGCGAAAATCATTTTTGGATTACTCGCCTGGCACGCGTTACCGGCGAAAAAGCGCCGCGCGAGCGCTTTGGATGTGTGCTTTGTACGCAACGATTACCACGAACGCCGTGGCAGAAACAAAATGAAGAGTTCAAAATCAATTGCAGCTGCTCATCGCGTTGCTTCAACTTTGGCGCACTTGGTGCGTTTCTTTGATAATCCGCCAGATTTTGTTCTCAAATCGTTCAAAAACCTCGCGATTGGTACAGAAAAACTCGTTTCGGTCGAAGACGAATTCTTATGGTTCCCGTGGAAAGCGCAACTCGGCGATGTCGAACGCGTCGAAGCGTTGCAAGCCTCGAGAACAAAGACAAAATTCGCGAGTGATCTTGCGAATCTTGGCGCTCACCAAATGTGCGCCATTCTCGCCGACGAAGATAATTTGGCGCAAAATAGTAACTTTGATCAGCAGATGGCAAATAAATTGAAAAGAGCTTTAGGACGACTGACCTTTTTATTGCCTTACGATGCGGCGAGAATTTACAAATCGCAAATAGGTGGTAGTTTCGTGGAAAGAAAAACGCCGTTGGGTTCTCTCGAATCCATTGACGAGGACGAAGAGATTGTTAAAGAACCGTCACTTGAATCAACGAGTGGTCAACAACAGCAACATTCGATTGGAAGCGACATATCACGCAGCCGTGGTGGTATGACTTTACTCCATCACACTCGTGACTTAGTGGTGTCATCATCTTCGGCGTCTTCACTCGTCGCCGTGATGAATAGCACGGAAGATCCTTCAAACAAAATTGACGTCCTGAAGATTTTTGCGTTGGGTTCGTCTCTTCTTCAAGGAACCTCAGTTGATTTGAATAAGAATAGAAACGCTAGAAATCCACTCGTATTAGCTGGATTTGACGAAGCGCTCATTGCGTTGACTCGAAGTGTTGAGACGAACGTAGTCGTACCCAACGTAGTTGTTTGGACGGATTTAGCTCGCGCTTGCGAAACGCTTATTGCGCGTCGCGAAGATGCTATCAACGAATATCACAACGCTCAACACGAAAGCGCATCGTCATCGTCATCATCAGGTATGATTGAAAACTTTTGTGATATGGTTGCTTATGCCAAGCTTCCAAAATCGATTGCGGATCAGGCTTTTGAAACGTATTTTCCGAAAGATATCTTTGATCGATACAACAACGATGCGTTTTTCGCCTCCATCAGTGAAGATAGCTGGGAAAAGTTTAAAACGGAAACTGCGAAAAATGTTGGTGCGCGTGGAAAGAACTGCGGATTAAACGTAAATGTTGAGCGTTACTTTTTGGATGAAATTGCGGACATGAATTCAATGACGTTGCTTTTGGAGAGAATCTGTGCGACGACGGTGGCGTTGTGCAAGAAACAAGGCGAGATTGACGCGCGCTTGAAGGAAGGGATTGCGGATATCTCGTCGCCAATGAAATCAACCGCCGCGGCATCTTTGAAGCGATCGTTGGATCCTGAAATGGTTGCGGCTCGCTCGAAATTGTCCGAAGTAATGGAGAAACTTTCCAGAGCTCCAATGTTGAATGGATTGTCAAAAATTGCAGTGACTGCCGCGGACGCTGCAAGACCAAACTCTGTAACAGAGCTTGAAAGAATAGATATTCACGTATCACGGGCGTTTCACGAGGCGTTACCGGAAACCTTGCCGATTGCTTTGAGCAATATTGCGAATGATGCTACCTCGAGTGCAAAAAAGCATCCTCTGAAAAAGGAACGGATGCCGGAATCAATAGTCACAGCGGTAATTGATCGAGTCAAACGTGCGACGTTACTCGTTGCAGAGAAAAGTCAGAAAACCGATACTCGTCTAGCTGCACGGGGGCACCCGAACGTGACAATTTTCGTGCGTGCAATTTGTGACACTTTCGCTTCTTTCTCCGATGAAACGAAACAGTACTACTCGGCGGAGGTGATGTCGTCTATTTGCGACAGCATCGCGACGATCTCGAAAGTTATGCCAGTGGAAACAAGAAAAGCGCTCGCGAGTATCGACGAATTGAAGACTGTGGAGAGTATTACCATGCTTCTCGACAGTGTAAAAGTCAAAAGGTCAGCTCGCTTATTGGTGGATGTTTTGGAAATATCGTTAGAATCCGAAGACGATGTTGTCTCGCGAGCACTTAGAAGTATGCCTGGCATTATCGAGAAAGGTCGATTCGATGCAGCGGCTTACATTTTAAAACGATATTTAAGCGAAGACGGTGCCGTAAAAACGCCTCGTTCTACATCTCCGTCGCCATCGAAGGACGTGATAGCGAAGAAAGATACGCGATATGTCGAATACGCAGCAGAAGCAGTTATTGACTCGTTGAGATCTTTTTATTTAGAAGATGACGAAGATAATGAATTTAAGTCTGGCGCAGAAAGTGGTATATTTTCAACCGCATTTAAACAACGTGGTGTGACAGACAAACCTCGAGAAACTTCTTCGCTCGAAAGCTTTGCAAAATTACTTCGTCTCGTCGTAAAAGCAGGCAAAGATGCTTCTCGCGTCATGTCTAACGAGGCTTCCTTGCGTCGATTTATTACGAGTACGCCGAAAGACACGCATGGTGGTGTTGATTCCGATACTGGAACACCAGAGCCAAGTGACTCTGTAACCCATACCCCTACTTCCGACGATGTCGCAGAGGACATGGAATACCAGACTATTGAAGAGCAAATTGCGAGGGACGGTGAAATTGAGCACGAGTTGTTTGAACAAGAATTACTCGCATTATCGAACGTTCCAATGATCGAGCAACTGTTACGCCAAGCGAATCTTGAAGATGTAGAAGGTGGTGGTGTCCCTCCCGACGCGAGTGCGAGACGCGAACTTACGCTCGAGGCAGCCTTTTCGAGTCTATTGAGTGAGGCTCGTGTTGCGTTTGGTAACAGACGCTCTACTGGTGGCGATCTGCAACAAAGAGGGAGTGTGAATGCCCAAACAACTTCTTCACCGCAAGGCAGAGTCGTTGATGTACCTTCTACTGGTGATGCAAAAGGTGGCGAAACGTCGTTGAATTCAGCTAAGAAGTGTTCTTACATATCTCAACGCGATTACCAGCGCCAGCACTGGTATTATTGTTACGATTGTAATCTTGTAGATAACCGCGGATGCTGCTCAACGTGTGCCGTGACCTGTCACAAGGGACATCGCCTAGCGTATTCTCGGGAAAGCAAATTTTCGTGCGATTGCGGCGCTGGTCAGTCCAAACGCGACGGTGTGTTACGTCCTTGTGGATGCATTACGGTCAATCAGGCGAAGTTGACTAAGGATGAATGGAAAGCTGAAGTTGTTGGGAAACCCTCGGAAATTATTCACCCGGACTCGGATTCCGAGCTCGAAGATGAATCTATCGCCGCCTTAGAAACCTCTGCGATCGAGAAAAAACTCATTGCTACGTGGACGTTACCGAGAGAACTTTCTGCGAAACTTGGTTCTGCATTGAAATCTGCGAGAGTGAGCGACGTTCTTGAACGAGTTGCGAACAATTGTGTCGATAAACTCGGCGATCACGAAAGCGACGATGATTCATCCGAGGATGAGGATTACGTTAGAGCGTCGGCGAGCAAATCCGCAAAGGAACCAAATATGTTGAGCAAGAAGAACAAGGAGAAGTTTAATATGAACTTCGGTAGAGCAATGAAGCCAGGAACGTTTGATGTGAAGGCGAGAGAGGATTTCGCCGCGCAGACTCAAGCGATGTCTCAGGTTTTACCGTTACCTCGTAAAAGTTGTGTATCTGCATCAACTTCTGGTCTACTCGCTATTGGTGAAGGTGACAAGGTATCAATACTCTCTGCAGATGAGCTTTATCATTCAGACCGTCTCGCAGATAAGTGTGATGCTTTGTTGCGAGCGAAGGCGACGTTTGAAGTGTTCAACGTGTGTTTCAATCCGAGCGATCCTTCAAAGTTGGCCGTGAGTGGCTTGCGTGACGTGCACGTTTTTTCACTTTCAGAAACTGCTGAAGTCATTAATCGCATTGCGATTGAGAACATTTTTGATGAAGAGCAAGAGTTTGGTGCGTTGCTATCTGTTAAATGGGTCCCGGGTTGTGCGGGAACTTTGGCCTTGTGCTCTCGCGACTATGCAAAACTCTATGATTGCGGAGGTAAGAACGCGTTGGTTACCCCGGACGCTCCAATAACATCAATCACGCCCCCGATTGGACGAAACTTTGTGGATTGTGCTTTCTTCATTGATACCGATGGTGCGGATGAGAAGTTGATTTTCTTGGGATTACTCGACAACGGCGAATTGCATTGCTTGTCGCTCGTTGGAGACACAACCTTCATCTCACTCTACGAGAATACTTTGATTTCAACAGACTCTTTCCCAGAATTGACGCGTAGAAATGCCAAGTTCGGCGAACCAGATTCCCCAACTCTTTCTTTTTCGCCTCGGGGCAAGAATGGTGTTTCGCTTCACTATTCTCAAACACATGATGTCTTAATTGTTTCCTACGAGTCGGGAGATACTGTAGTCACAGCACTTGAGCGCGATCAAGACTATCCGGATTCGTTCAAATTAAGGGCACCAAAAGTTATTCGCGACGATGATTGCATTGAAGAGATGATGATGAGTCCATTATCTGCGACTTCAACCACTGGAACCGGATCTATGTTTGATAGCCAACCTTCATCGGCACAATATAGCCAACCATCTTCGGCGCAAAGTTATGCAACAGGTTCGAGTACAACGTTCTCCATTCGCGGAAAAGGAGATGCGAACAAAGGCCTTGCGTATGTAGGCGATTGCGCTTTTCAACGCGATTTTCGCGCACGATCAATCGGGGCGGATCCAGAAGTTCCACCTCTTTCATTTCTTACTGTATCTCGACGCGATATGTCTACAAGAGTCTTGACTTTTCAAAACGAGAGTAATTTTGAAGGCGTGGATACGCAAACTTTGCTCAATACAAATAATATTGACAGTGGTCCCGAGTCTTCTACTTTGCGTGGTTTCGCAGGTTACCAACCTGATTGGGATCAAAATCATGCCGATAATAGAAAAACGATGTTGTGCCTCTTATTGGAAGATGGTTCTTTTCGCGTGTATTTCTACGGGGAGGACAGAGAAGAGGAACACCGCAGAAAAAGAGAAGAAGAAGATGAAGGAGAAGAAGGATACGATGACGGTGAAGAAAGAGTATATCATCCAGAGTCACATTCGTCACCTTCGGCGCACGACTCTGGTGATGTTTTGTACTTCGAAGGCTGTTCTGAAGTTACCGAAAAGTGCGCGATTTACGGAGAGTTCCATGCTGTGGGAGATAACGATGAAGATCCAGTTTCTTCGGTTAAGGAGTCCTTAATCTCGGAGGATTTGAATTCACAGATTCAAACCGCGCGTGCAAATGCTGCTGCGGCGTTGTGTCTTTCATATCCTCCGGCGGCGCGCGATCCTAAGCTTCAGAGCTTCGCGGGTATTCGAGTTCAGTTGAATTACGGAAGTTCTGCGGAGGACGCGAATTGCGTGCCCAAAAGTGTTGAAATATTCAAAGGTGGAAGAAAAGTTTCTCTGATTGACAGCGAACATGCACGAAGTAATTCTACTGTTAGAAACGCCAACAATTCAGATGCTGCTTCTGGAGTGATGGGTAACACGAGGTGGTTCGATATTCCACTGAACTCAAAAGAGTCCAAGTTATGCTCGGAGAAGAACGGGTTGTTGACTTTAGTCTTTCACCCATCCATGAATGCACCTCGCGGTGCATGCTTTAAAGTTGCACGCGTCGTGGCCTATTCATGTCCGAAAACGCACATCGAACAATCGATGAAAACACGCGCCATCGCTTTGCGCGAGCGATTGTCATTGCACGTTCGATCTAGGGTTGCTCGTGCAACTCGCCATAAAGAGCTTACCAGTGGCACCGAAGCGCCATCTTCTTCATCAAGTGCGAGAAAGCTATCTGCAATTGGGTTTCCAATTGTTCTCGATGAAACCTTTTCTGCGATCACGGTCTACGCGCGACTTGAGCAAGCAGCGGCAAGCAGTGCATCCACGACGCCTGTGAAGGTTCCGAGGCGATTGTCATTTTCGAAGCTGCAGAACCAGTCCGCTGCAGTGCGCGTATTTGCTGCCGATGGCTGGTTCCCGTCATCAAAGACCAAACGCAGCGCGTTCAAGGCAATTTTAGCGAAAAGTCCGGAAGATGTTTCCACGAAGGATTTGTGCGCCGTCAGCATAGCGTTGTCCACATTTCGCATGATTCAAAAGAATTACGAGTGGCGTCGCGACGCCAATTGGGCTTTACCAGATTCTGACATAGAAAGCTTCGCGCGTGCGTGCAAGTATATTGGTCGTCCTTTCGTACGCCGCCCACTAACTATGCAAACGTGTGATGACCACTTTCAGAAACAAACTCTGGAAGCGCTAAGACTAGGTTTGTGTTTGACGCCTCGGGTTGTTAGGGATTCTCACGGCGCTTTTGATTGCGAGGAGTTTGTGCCTTCTTTGGTTCAGGCGCTGATTGCATCTTGCGAAGGATTTGCCAACAATCCCCCGTCGGCAAAACTTGCGCAAAAAGCTGCCGATATTGCCGTAGCGTGCTTGAAATCTGCGGATGAAAACTTCTCGAGATCGGTGGCGCTAGCTATGCTCGATAGTTTCGCGCCTCGGGTACCAAACGTGGACTTTTTCTTTGATCGCGAAATATTGAACGACGGTGGCAGCAATGATTCCTTGAGGCAACCAGTTTTCCCAATTTCTTTAAGAGATGATGTGGATGTTACTACTAGTTCCTCGAATCGCAATGTATCTCGCCTGCGTCGACCGACGCTTTTAACTGGTGGTCCTTCCAGTGGATTTGCAACATCAGAGAACACGCCGAGCGGCGTGGGGATTCTTTCGAACTTTCTCGCAGGGAATATGGTAAGTGGTGGTCACCGGTGCGACATGTGCGACGAATCCATCGAAGGCATTCGATGGCACTGCGAAGTTTGCGACGATGTCGATTTGTGCTCGGAATGCCGTGATCGTGGAGGTATTACCGGCGCCTTACTCGAACAGGGGCATCGCACGACACATCCCCTCGCGAGAATTGTGCAACGACGCAATCCTCCTCCGTCGAGTGACGGAGGTGCAGCGCTTCTCAACAAGAAGAAGACTTTTGTCACACTCACCGAGTCAAATAAAAAGCTCATCGGTGCGATTGTTGAAGATATCTGCGATCCCACGCGTGCTGTGGCAACGAAGGGGTTGAGCACGTTGTTGTCCAAGGATGGCAGTGAAATGGGTTTTTCATCTCGCGTCGGAAAGGATTCGAAGCCGCCGAAACCCAGTGTGACGGAAGCAAATATTGTTTCTCCCGCGCACGCGATGTTCTTGCGGACGCTCTTAAAGAGCGACTCGGACGCATCGGTGTTAGTCGCTAAATTGCTTTCGAAAGGTATTGTTGTGCCGTCTATTTTATCGAAGCCTGGGACGATGGGGAAGAATAAGAACGTCTCGGATCGAGACTGTCGCATACTTGCGCTGTCGGCTTCTGCGGCCATGGCTTCGAGCGGGAAAGATGCGGCACTGGCGTATCCGGATGGGAAGGATGGCGCGCGTGATGTCTTAGAATGGACGAAGCGTGTTGTGGAATCTCTTTTGGGAAAAATTGCCGAGTTTGGGCGAAGTGATTCGCTCGATAAATGCAACGATAATATCAACACCAAAATAAATATCTCTGTAGACTCTCAAAACATAGACTACCTGAGAGAGGCTAAGGAAAAGAGTAAAATGCGCTCAGAACAACGAGACAAGTTGATTGCGGCGTTAAAATGTGCCTTATTGCAAGCCAAGTACGCGAGAGACGCAGTAAACAAGAGCGAATCTGAATCCACGAGCTTTGATATGGATGCAGATCGCACGACAGGTGCGGAGATATCAGACATTTCAAACTCGACAGCAGACATCCAAAGCTGGACAAAGCTTATCGTCCAAAGTTATGCTACGTCTGAAAGCTTACGTCTCGATATCGTCGATTCCGATGCTCACTGCGTTGCTCGTTTTACGGAATTTGAATTTGTCGTGGACAGTCTCGCGAGGTCTGTTGACGTGCAGAACGAAAAATTTCAAGCGATTAAAGATGCTGGAATTATCGTTTCTGCGTGCGAACGTCTCTCGTTTTCGCTCAAGAATCGTGTCAACAACGACGGGACGATTGAGAGCGAAAACAGCACGACTCGTTTAGTTTCGGTTCCTCTGAAAAGGTTGTTTGAGGTGCTTTCTCAAACCCCAGAAGCGTTTGCATTCTCTCTCGCGTCGATGCCTTCCGTCATTGTCGCCGCGGTAAAAGCTGCGGCAAGAGCAATGCCGCGCTTTCCACTCTCTGCGGTGGATCAACGCGAACACGCGTGTTTGCTCTTCGAGTTTGCTGCCGAATACTGTGCTGAATCAACGAAGAAAGAGCTCTCTGGTGTGGTCGATTGCGTTATTCAAACCACATTGTTGGGTTCGTCGAAGAAATCTGCCAGAGATGCGGCGATGACGTGTTTGCGAGCAATCTGGAAGAATCTTAAAGATGTTGGCATAGAAAACGAACGACAAAACATTTATTTGGTAGGGATGGCGAGATCTTTGACAAAGGCATTATCGAATGTTGCCTGTGGCGCACGAATTGAGCGCGTGTCTCAAATCGTCGCGTTTGCTCTCGAAAAGGACTTCTCAATTTTTGCCAACGAACCCGACGTGATGGCTAATATTGAGCTCTTTTGTGGGAATGCTCGCAAGGCGAGCGAAAAGTTGAGGACACATCCGAGGAGGGAAATGTACGCAAAATTGGAAGCGCTCGAAGCCCAGTCGCAATCTTTGGTTGCGAAGAACACCACCACCGCTGCAGCCGACGATGCTAACTTGCTGCCGCAGCCGATGGGGACCTCAGCGCACGAAAATTTCGTGAATTTCTTACTCGAAACCGATGAAGATTTTGCGAAACACGCAAAGTGGCTCGAGATTGACCCGAATCCGGACGATATTTCGCTCGCGTATGCGTCCACGCCCTATCGGAAGACTCCGTTGCATCTGATGAAAGGAACGCGGGCTTTTACCGCGAACGCCTCTTTGACGATATTTAGCGAAGTATACAGATTGAAAGAAGCTAACATCAACTTGACGCCGTTGCAAACGAGAAAATCGTCAAGATGGCCGAAATCTGTCTCCATCTGGGTTGTTCCGTCCATTGTGTCTGCCTCATCTTCGATTTTGAACTCGAGTGGAAGCGCCTTTCTATCGAGCAGGCAACTACCTCGCGCGTCTGGATCGAATGGCGCCGATAATAATATTGTTTCTTCTCTGAAATCAGCGATCTCATGGGAGCAACCGAGTGAACCGTGGCGATTCGTTGGAAATATTTCGTTCAAGAACAGACAAACTGAAGGTATGCTTACGTTGAGCATCCCCGAGGACGTTTCTGCGATTGCCATTCGTATCGATTCGTTCCACGTTGATATGCATGAGAAAGCTTCGGAAATGCTTCCGTGCCCGCGTTGTAGCCGACACGTACAAGATGCTGCGCACGGTATTTGCCGTTATTGCAGAGAGAATGCGTACCAATGCCGACAGTGCCGAAATATAAATTACGAGAATCTGACGGATGCGTTTTGGTGCAACGAGTGTGGTTGCGCGAGGCAAGATAAACTCGACGCGTACATTACTTATTCAGAAGTCATCGGTGACGGATCTTCTGGTATATACACAGAAGATGAAGCCACGAGTGCGATGAAAGCGCTTGAAATTTTAACCGTAAAAGAACGTGATACTCAAAATATATTGAGGCAATGCGAGAGCACTTGCAGATCCTTGCTTTCACGCGCAGCTGTAGTTGACGAAAGCGAGATTTTGAACGCAGAGGTGAACAAGACGGCTTCGGCACCTTCGACGCCATCAAGAACGAGAAAAACAATTGGCGGTGGCACCAGCAGTACTGCTGTTCCGGCATCTTCAACGTTAGTGTCGGGCTACGTTCCAATTGGACGAAACAACGCCACTGCTTCGGAGGATGCACTTGCGAAAAATGGCGACTTTGAGGCCCTGGCGTTGAGGTCGTACAAAGAAGTTGCAAAGAACGCCCGCATTACGTTGTCAAAATGTCAAGCCAAACGCATTTCTTTGCATCGTGCACTCGAAAGTTATGCACGCAGAGGTGAAGGAGGTTTTATCGAATCAGACTCGTCGTTGCATACGATGCACAACTACTACGGCGAGGAAACCAATCATTTCGGTTCGCTTCGTTCGTACATGTTTGCAATCGTCCCAGCTCTGGTTTCTCTTGCTCGTGAAAAAGTCTTCTTTTACGCATTTGATTCAAATCATGTAAAGGATGCTCTTTTTGCGACCTCCTCTATCTTGCCACAAATGGCACCGAAGTTTGCGCGCGTATTAGTTGCACTTGCCGTTGCGGACGCGAATGTGGATACGCGATCATGGTTGATTAAGCAATCTTCCGAGCGAGCGAAGACTTCTTCGCTTCGCCCCGAAGATGGTGGAATAAATTTCACATCTTCTACTTTCGAAACCGATGTCGATGTCTTGTCGAGGCTTGCACGAATGGAATTGGTGAAACGTAACGATGCCAGCGGTGATGCCACAGTTGCCATTTTGCAACTTTCAGAAACGCTCAACCCTACGAGAAATCCAAATCATCGTTTCGTGGACGTCGCAGTACGTGCAGCCCTGAAGCTCTTCGAGCAAGATGCAATCGCGAGACCAGGTGGACGACGACGCATGGATAACGAAAACATCGATGCTATCAGCGGTTGCGTTGAATGCTTCGTCAACTCTCGCGTTTTGGAGGAGGAGACTGTGCGACTGGCCTCGAGCGCATTGATCGCAATTTCGAAAGGAACAGAAGAAGAGCGTCTGGCGGTGTTGAAATCCCTCCTTGAGTTGTTAAAGAATACGGATGTGGTTTCGAACGATGATGCCGCAGAATCCGTCTACGCGGCGCTCGAAGCGAGCATGTGTACCGATTGGGAAGTGAAAACAGACTCATTCGTTTTCACGTTTGCTGATCCGTCTCAAGTGAAGCTCTCGGTAAGAACGTTGACGGAAATGCTCCTCGAAGTTGCAAAGTACGCGTGGCATGAAAGTGAAAGCCTTCTCGAGCAGCATGGACTCGTCGACCCATCCTTTGGTCTTGCTCTGAAACGATGCGCTAAGTTCGTCTCAGACAAAATAGTCTCCGAAGAAGACAACTTGCGATGCGAAAGTTTGAAAGTGAGCGAGGAGGATATCCAAGCGATTACATACGCAGCGACAATTGCGAGAGCGCTTGCTGCGCACAGGGCACCGCACGCAATTTCTGCAAATATTACTTTGGCAAAGCTCTTGGACGCGTGTTACGGGGCGAGCGATGTGAACTATCCAAACACTTCGAGAACGTCCGTTGCTGGCGCTTGCTTTGAACTTTTGCGCTCAACGGCGAACGCGAATTCTCGCAGCGCTCGATTCTCTTCAATATCTCACAATATATCTGATACTGTCCAAATTGTTTTACCCATGGGTTCAGTTCTGGATGAACTCAAACGGTGCGCGCTTCCGAAACCGAAGCCAAAACGCACGTGTTTGGTTCGCCTGGTGAAATCGTCCACGCAAGAAGAGTTTATCCGAGGGCACATGTCACCTTCACCGTACGATGTCGCGGAACAAGTTCCAGTTGGTGATAATGAAGGTGATAATAACGCTGCATCATCTGACATCGCTAACGCGGGGGCGGGTGTAGACGCGGACGACGATGCCACATTTGGCGACGAAGCGCAGCTGGAATCTACGCCGACTTTTAGAGATGTGAAGAATTTCATCTGCGCTCAACTCGACTTGGTCGGTTTGATCGAAGATGATTTTGGCATGGAATTGCTCTCATGCGGAAACAAGATCATTTCGCTTGATTTAAAAGTCGTCGATGTGTACGAAAAGGTTTGGGTTCCAATGCAACAAAATCAGCAGAATGATGGCAGCCCTCCCTCACGACTTATCGGTACGAACAGAATTCCGCCAATGTCAATCACTTATCGCTTAAGCGGTCTCGACGGTGAAGCCACCGAAGATCGCATTGATTCGGTCGCAGCGACGGTAGATAAAGACGATCCAGAAGTTCGCTATGAATCGACTTCTTGTTTGCGCTTTAAAGGCGGTCTATCAGCACTTGTCGCTCTCGTGCCTACGATCTCTCGCGCGGCGAGAATGAAACCAACAGCATTTGAAACCACTAGTAATAGTAATAACAACGCATCGCTCTTCCTCAAGGAATTGTGCGTTTCCAGAGAAGACGTCGCGTTTGTACGAAAGTTGAACGATAACGCAGACGTCCTTGCACTTTTGCAAGCAGCTTGCGAGTTGAAGGAAAATAGAATCGCGATGTTGGACGACAATGCTCTTCCGCACTTGCTTCGTGAGGCGGCAAGAGCATTCGAGGCTCGAGAGGATACTTTGGCAAACGATATTTTAAAAGTTGTCGATCGCTTGTTAGCTGAAGAACAATCCAAAGCTACGTCAGAGCAATCTTCGATTCTGATATCTAACGATTCTTCTTCGCAACAAACTATGCTAATGCATGGAGGTAGCGTGGATGATTCCGCTTCCTTGGACTTGTCTGTGACGGTGGACACTTCATTGGCGGCTCGACCAGTCACTCCACCACCAAGAACTTCTACACCGTCTATCATTAATTTAGCTTCTTCCGCCGCTCTCGGTGGTTCTGGAATAGATTTGTACTTCTCCGACGCCGAGTCTATGCACGAAGAAGACAAGAGTCTCTTCGACGCGGCATCTGTGTCTCGATCCTTCCTAGACAAGTTGAAAAGATGCATTGAGGACGGGGAACCGAAACGTTGTGACGTGTTGGCAAGAGTTTTGCCGCGACTCGCGTGTGCCGATGTCACAGCAACGACGCATTTGGTTAAGTTTAGCGTCGACGCGTTGAACACATTAAAATTTGATGGACAACAACGAGGTAATGATGGGGAAGTGGTCTTTGGCGCGCAAAACGATCCGACGTGCGATTTGCTCGCGTTAGAATCGGTGGTAAAAATTGTCCGCTGCGCACCACACGACGACTTCGGTCGATCATTTCGCGAATACTTAGCGGTTCCAGCGATACCAATCATACGCTCTTACATCGTTGACATCGTCGTGAATGATCTAAAGCGCACTTCGGAGGCGTTTGAAAAAGCGATGGTGAACTACAAGGCGTTACCGTTGGCGTTGAAAATTTTAGAGGCCATGTCCAGAGAATGCGAAAAAGTAGCCACTTCTGCCGCGCACGCGCTTAACTTGCTCGTTACTTTACACACATTAGAAAACGTAGTCGTGCCGAGAGGATTGGGCACTTTGGCTGAGAATGCGTTGGAGACGATTGAAAACGCCTCAAATACCGCGCAAATTGAAATTGAAAAGATGCGGGAAAAGACAAAGGAAGAGAAGAGAGAGCTCGCGAAGAGGAAACGAGAGCAAATGTTGAGAGAGATGAAAATGAAGACGCAACAGTCGGAGAGAGGGGTTCCAGCTGGGGACGAAGAGAGTACGGTGCTTAAAGCGGAAGTTTCGGACGCTTTGAAGAGTCAGATGGAGGAAGACGCCGCGTTTGACGACGACGCAGGTGCATTGCGCTGCCGAGTGTGCTTTGAATCTATCAACGAGAATCCAGAGGAAACTTTGGGTTTATATTGCTTCTGTACGCCGGTTAGCATCCCTCCAACTTCGGTGAAGTTTACTCGGGAGGAAGATGCCACAAACGCCGCAAATTTTGTCATAGAGGAGGACGATGATGACGACGACGACGACGAAGGCATGGCAAACGACGCCGACGGGGATATCATTGAAATCATTGACATGCGAGGCAATCAAGCAGGTACAAGCGGTTCTTCTCTAGCTTCTGCCTTGTTTGGAGGACGTGGTTTTCGCGGTCGAAATCGTGCTGCCGCAAGTGTAGACCCCAAAGTTGATGCCACGAGAGGGTGCTCCACCGTCTCGCACTTCAACGCCATTCACATCTCGTGTCATTTGGAAGCCAAAAGAGCAGACATCAATCGTCGTCCACCAAAACGAGAATGGGAAGGTGCTACCTTGCGAAACGCGGAGACGCTGTGCAACAGTGTCCTTCCAGTATGGACGTCGTCTGATTTACGTTCCTCGAATGTTGAACGCACGTCGACGAGCGACGAAGAGTATGAGGAGCGACGACGACGATACGGTCTGGCGGTGGATGCATGGTGGGACAACGTGGGCCGAGCGATGCCAATGAATCGCCAATCCTTCGCCATGCGTCACGATCGATTTCGCGTATCTACTTTCGATTGCGTCATCTTGCTGGGTAGATTTGCCACGAATAGTTCATTCTCTGTCGAGTCTCGAGGCGGCGGCAGAGAATCAAACGCTTCCTTGTTGCCGCAACTGCTGCGGTTGATGCAATTCCACGGCGAATACGTTTTCGATGCCTCTGCAAACCCGAGCACGATGACGGACCCGTCCGCTTCGCCTTTACGACGCCAATCGTCGTCTCCTGTACCGTTATCGGTCGGTAAGAAACGAGATATTGCGCAAAGAGAAGAGTGGCTCCGCTTGGCGAATGCGTTGGTGGACGAAGATTACGGAGGCGACGAACTGGCGTTCTTTGACGCCTGTTTCGATATTGAAGCGTTCGAGAGCGACATGTACGCGATTCTTTTGTTTGCCGCGATGACGTTCACGAAAGAAAAGTGGGAGAGTTCGATTAAAATATTCATTCGTCGAGCGACGGCGTTCGCCTTAAGGTGTGGCGATGATGGGTTACGAGGTGCATTTACCTCCTCGGCTTACGCGCAACAGCTACGAAGTACGAGCACGATGTCCTCAAATTCGGGAGGAGTCATGTCACCTCCAGAAACCGATACCGACGAACCTATTAGTATTAATACGTCTTCGCAACCGATCGTCCTGGCGGCAAAACCAACTTTAAAATATCTCGCCATGTGCGACGAAATCAACGCGTGGTTGAGAAAGGATTCTCCCGAGGTATTTTACACCCCTGGCTTATCCGTCTCCTTACAGCACCTCTCGAGAGCGTTACTAGACGAGGCGGACCCCTCCATTCGCGACCACATTCGCCGGTCGGAAGCATTAGCTCTGGATCAACAATCTCGCGATCAGTTTGGGAACATGGAATCGTGCTCGCACTTGTCCAAGAGAACGTTGGAAGTGGTGACGGTGATGGACGCGGAGGAGGATGTTACAAACTTGTCCAAAATCGGAGGAAGAAATGTAACGGTAAACGACATCATCGAGAAAGGCATGGCGTGAGAACGCAGAATAGACAACACGTGGTTTGCGATATATTTAGTAAGATATCGGTTTTCTTAATTGCACTTTAATAAGCATCGACGCTCTTACCAACCAGTCATATATATAAATAAAAATCTCTCTCGCTCCTCTTTAGTTTCGCTTTTTCGATCCGCCTCTCTTCGGCGGCCTCGGTTTCGATCCACTCTTTTTGCCATCCGTTTCCATCACGTACACAGCCAAACTTGCCAAGATCAAAGCGAACTGCAACCCGAGCTTATCCACGGAATCCTTCAAAAACGTCACATGAAAGTGAATGGCAAACGCCATCGTCGCGGTTAAAATAAAAGCGCCTTTCTTCGCCTTCCCTGGCATCCACAACATCAAGTACCCGATAATCTCCACCGCGGCGATAATTTTCGCAAGTTCATACCCGTTCGATTTGTTACATCTTACTTTATAAGGAATCTTAAACGTGGACAGTAAGTTGTTCGCCCACGGCGTCCACGCGTGTTCGCACCACGCGTAACATTCCGCCGTGTTGGCAGTTGGTGTGCAATCGCCAGATTTTCCAATCGCCACCGGGCATAAAGGGCCGTCGCACCCGAGGATGGGAAGAGCGAGTTTACACGACGCCGCGCGTAAGTATAACGCGAGAGGGATGATTTTCAGGACCGTAAGAATCGTAGACTTCGCCTGTGTGATGTGTGTTTGATGAGAGCGGGGATATTCCTCTTAGGTCAGTAGGGGAACAAAAACGAATTGAATTTCCCCAAAACTGCGCTCTACTCTTTCCCGTACCTTTTATGTACGAAAGAAGAAAAGAAGAACGAAACGCAGAAGCGAAAGAGAGGACGCGAAGGAAAGGAGCGCGCGACGGAGGAAGACGCGAGGATGAGATGATCGCACCATTTTCTTTCCGATATAGTAATTGTGTGTGTTAAATGTGCGCGTGATAAAAGAGGGATTTGACGGCAAAAAAAGCAGACAAAATGAAAAATGAAAGCTCACAAAGAGGAAAGAACGTAAAACACAAAAGAAAGTATACGTACCAGATACCGCATTAATAATACACACACGAATTAATATTAGTATTACATCTCCACGTGGCTGACTCGTAAACCCAACTCGCGGTCGTTTTCCGGTTGCGCTCGCGCGAACCTCGAGGAATATTCCAACGCGTGATAGTCTCGAGAAAACGCGACGAAGGCTTTGCAGCCGTGCTGTAAAAGCCACGGTTGCGAGACGCGAAGGCCGAGCGTTTTTCTTTGCTGTTGTTGGCGATGAAAAGCGCTACTTTCGTCGGTGTTGGTGTTACCGCTGGTGGTGGTGGCACCATCGCGGACGGTGACGACTTTGCGCCAGGTGCGACCGTGGTCGTGGGAGGTGGCGAGGGTCAGGCGCAACGCGCCTAAGTTGGTGGCCGCGTCGGAGAAACTCGCGCTATTGCTACTACTACCGCGACGGCTACTCTTACTAGTCTCACTACTTCTGCTACCACTGCTACTACCGATACTCTCGTCGTCGTCGTCGTCGTTTTCCTCATCACTCACACCGTCTTCTCCTTCGAGAGTATCGAAGTTTGATCGGTCGTTGTACGCCAACACCAACGGGCCTTTGGGTTGTAATCGAAAAAGTCTCGCTGCGGCGTCGAACGTTCGCATCTCGGAGGACATCTCGCGTGGTGTCGTCCACGTTTTTCCTACATCCGTGGAAATGGCAGTGTACAATCGCATGCTTTTTGCCGTTCTTCGAACGACGAGCCCGTCGTCCTCGCCTCCAACCACCACTTTCGGTCGAAACACGGCGTACAAACCGCCCTCCCCGATTTCCGCCACCGTCATATCCGCCAATAAAATGCCATTCTTTCGATCGAAACCCAAGGATTCGTGTAATCTCGACGTGTCCCACGTCTTTCCCAAATCCGAACTCACGATTACCCCGCACTTTCTCACCGCCTCGGCGCCGCACTTGGGATTAAACCCGCCTTCGCCGGTGCCGCCTTCGCGGTGTACCCCCCTCCCGTATTGCGCCAAAACAGTTCCGACATTCACTTGTTTCATTCCATTTACGCACACCGGCACGACCCAATCCCTATTCCCAGTCTCTGAGTTCGCCTCGTCCATCTCCACTGCCGGTCCGTTCAACGTGATTGGCGCGCCGTTGAAATCTGCACTCTTTAACACTCGTCGAGGTGTCATCCATTCCTTTAAAGTCGCATCGGTACTCGCCACGACGTAGATATCACCACCCCTCACCCACGGTTTGATTGGTTTACTCCCAAAACCTAACAACGGCACGCTCTTTTCTTGACGACACTCCCCTCTCCTCTGCGAATCCGACACCGCGTAAAACACAAACGCCCTCCCCTTTCCGTCTCTCTCCGCGAACACGATCGGATCCCACATCGGCATCCCACTCCCTCTTTTCCAATCGTTATCATGAAACTTCCCAACCTCCTCGAACGGCGTCGAAACCTTCCACCCTTTCCCTTCCCCGGCTCTGCTCGTCGTCACTCTCAGATGTTGCCCTTCCTCTCCTACCGCGTCTTCGCTCGCTCGAAACACCGCCAGAACCGTTTCGTTCGTCAATCGAGCTAAACTCGGAGATCCTACGTTCCTCATCCTTTCCACATCCGACAGCTTCCTCTGCCAACACGACGAAACACTTCCTCCAGAACCGCCTTTCGCGTGACACGCGCTCTTTCTCTTCAGTTCGTTCGCGGTTAATGTTCCTCGTTCGCTCATCCAGTAGCTTTTCCTCGTGGTCATTTTTGGACTGTTCGGCGAGGGCGACCAGGAGGCGCACACCTCCCTCGCTTCGCCCGGGTGTGAAAGTTGTTGTCTTTTTCGCCGCTTCATCTCGGAGTTCTTTTCCTCCTCCTTGGTGTTATTCTCCTCCTTAAAGATGTCGTTTAAACGCTGTCTCGATTCGCGCAAACTCGTCGTCGTCTTGAAGGTGTTTACCGTTACGCGCTTTCCCCGCTTTTCCCGATGATGATGTCGAGAAGAATACCAATACCAACAGAACATTGAGAGGAGCAACGAGAAGCGAAAAAGCACTCTACCGGACAGAAGCTTCTTTTTCCTTTTGCTTTTACGACGACGACGGTGCGAGAACATCACGTGTTATATGTGTTTACTCTGCGCCACAATCTCGCCGCACAACAACAGCCGACGGGGAAAAGATGTGACGCACAGAGACGAACGAGAACGGGAGTTTACCGAAGACAAAGACGAAGAAAAACGTCTCGCGAGCGTACTCGACATGAAAACGACGACGACGACGACGGAAGAGGAGCACGAGAAAGACGTCGAAGGACGAACGAGGCAGTTCCCACATCTCGCGGGGAACTTTGCAACTTCCGTGAGGATTCGATGTCACACGACTTTAAAGGAGAAACGCGCGCTTTCGCAGATCGCTCGAGATGTGCAGCGACACGTGCTGTTGGACGAAAAAAGCAACAATAAGAAGGACGTTAAAGTGCGCGAAATCATGAGCGGAGAGGACGCTTTGCACGTGTCCTTGTCCAAAGTGTTTCCGGTGCGAAAAGAACAGAGGGAACCGTACCGGTCGCAGTTAAAGGCGAGTTTCAACGCGTTTCGAAGAACTCGAGGAAGATTCGATTCTTCTTGTCCTTCTTCCTCTCGCAACAACAACGCGTCGTTAGAGTTGAGAGAGTTGCGCGTCTTCGTGAACGACGAAAGGACGACGACGTTCGTGGCGGCGTGCGAGAAAGACGACGGGGACGACGCGACGCGGAAACGCTCCGGGTCCGAACGCGTGAGGGAGATGATTCTCGCGGTGAACGAGGTGAACGAGCGGTTTGGGTTTCCGAAGTACGAATACGAACCGCGCGTGATACCGCACGTGTCGTTTTGTTACGCCGACGGCGATTGGGAGGAAGAGATGAAGAGGGCGGTGGAGGCGGTGGTAAAGGAAAGAAAAGAAGAGGCGAAGGAGGACGCGTCGGTGGTTGAAATCACGTGTAAGACGGATGCGGTTGATTTGTGCATTTCCGGATGGGAGCCAAAGAAAGTCTTCAGTTCTGAGAGTTTACCGCCGCCGCCGATATGAATAGTAGTTACGCTTTTACCGAGCGACGATAGAAAACGTAGTTTTATTAAAAGAGGCGTAAGCGTATCTAATAATAGCGCTTTAAAGCATGAATAATAATAACAACAATAACAACAACACACGACGCACATAAAATGTACCAATACCCGTGGTACATGGTTACACTATACTCCAAATATAATACAGAGTCTTCCTTCTTCTTCTTCTTCTTCTTCTTCTTCTTCTTTAACTTCTTCTACGAGAGGAAGGAAGTATCATTTAGTAATCGAAAAATTCGTCACCCATCGAGTCGTCCCACGTCGGCGATCTGTTGAATTGCAACGTCACGCACGTATCTACGCGTGGTCGACTCGGTAGTCCTCTTCTCGCCATTGGCTTCTCGGCGAACCACCTCCTCGTGTATCCAGCTTGTCCCCAAGAGGTGATCATGTATGCAATTGCATCGAGTCTTTCGATATATTCTCTTTCCGTCGTGGGATACGATTTCTGGGCGAGATGTCCGACGTACAAATTGAGAGAAACCCATTTACTCATCCCGCCTCCCATTTTAACGTGTTTGACTGCCATGTCGTGAAACCTATCGTACTTGCCGTAACACAACAACGCCAATTCTCTTCCCGTCAACGGTAATTCGTCCGCGATTGCGTATCCGTACTCATCCAGTTCCGCTTCTTCTTCGACGGTATCTTCAAACTCGTCCAACGCGCACTCTTTATCATCATCCATATCGTCGTCCACCGACGATAATATCACCTCCTTCAAAGCATCGTCCCAATTCGAAGGCGTGTTCTGTACGCTCGTCTCGGTGATATTTCTCGCCAATTCCAACGCGAATCGGTCTTCGCTAAAATTTTCCTTCACGTCTCCCTCGACTGCATCCGAGGCATGTAATCTATCCACTTCGGTTTCAATCGTTTGCGTATCCGGACATCGACCGGCTATTTTCGCCCCGTTCGTTCTTGGGTTAAACGTTAACTCGACTTGGTTTTTAATCTCCTCCCAGATCTTTAAAGCGGCGGATGAAGTCGATTGAGATGGTCCCGCCTTTGTGCACACATTTCGTCTTCGTTTTCCAAAACGAAACGTCGTTTTTGGCGCTGAAGATGTCGCGACGACGACGGTCGAAGGAGCGCAGATGAGACGGTTCATACAGAAGACGATGATGATAATGGTGCGTCTGATGAGAAGATCGAGTTTTTATGTTGCGTAGTCTTCACTCGAACGGCGACTGTCCGCGCAAAAGGCGAAATGGAATGACGTCAACCAGAAGGACAGAAGGACAAAATTTGGTGGTTGGAGGATGCGAGACGAGGCGAGATGTGACTTTTGTCGTATACTTTCAAATCTCTCTCTCTCTCTCGTTTTTATTACACGCGGACGACGATATCGTCCTCCTCCTCTCCGTCTGCCTAGTAGCCGCGACTCCTACTCCTCGATGTATATGTTGTTGTTGTTATTAGTAGTAGTAGTAGTAGTGACGCTGTTCGTTCTCTTCCCTTCTCTCCACTCTTTCATTTCGATCTCGTACCTGGCTTTGTCCTTCTCGTGTTTCGCTTCGAACGGTTTTCGGTCCTCTTCGGAGAGCCTTTGCCACTTACGGCCCAAGAGTTTCATGGTTTCCGCCGGGTGCGTGCCCTTCGGCGCGATGGACGGGCGAGAGACTTCGCAAAAGTAAACGTACGCGGACCTGGCGTTTTTCGGCTGGCCCGCTTCTTTCTTCGGTCGTTTTCTTTTCCGCTCGTCGTCGTAGATTTCAAAGTCGTCGGCTTGGAACGCGTACCCGTCTCTATCGTATCCCTCCGACGGTTGGTACGATTTCATCTGCTCGTCGTGACGGAGTTTGTCTTTTTCCGCGATTTTCTCGTACGGTTTTCTATTCTTTTCCGATAACGCTTTCCATCGGACGCCGAGTTCGGCCATGATGTCCGGCGGTCTCATATCTGGCGATTGTTGGACGATTTTCATTCTTTCCTTCTCGGCGAAGTAGAGATACGCCGTTTTCACCTGTTTCGGCGCGTTTGGATCTTTTCGTCGTTTCTTTTTCGCTTCTACCGCGCCGGAGACGACGTTTTCGCTGTGACTGGTTCCATCCGGCGGAGCGTACCCGAACACGGAAAAACCACCGTCGATGGCTAATATCTGTCCAGTCACGTACGAACTCGCTTGCGAAGCTAAAAACACCGTCGCCGTGGCCACCTCTCTCGGCTCGCCGACTCTCCCCATCGGCGTTCGTCTCACCACGCTCTTCTTATACTCTTCGTTCTTCAAAACCTGTTTCGCCAAATCGGTGTTTATGTACCACGGAGCGATCGCGTTCACCCGAATCCCTTCTCTCCCCCACTCGCAGGCTAAACTTTTCGTCAACTGGTTCAACGCCGCTTTCGACATCGCGTATATCGCGCCCGTTTGAATACTCGTCAATCCGGCGACGGACGAGTTGAAAATCACCGACGTGCCTTTCCCGATGATACCTTTCTTATACGCTTGCCGTACGATATCAAAACTCGCTTCCAAATTCGTCCCCATTAAAGAGTGATACTCCTCGCGCGTAAAATCTGAAGTTTTCTTCCGAATGTTAAACCCGACGTTCGAGACGAACACGTCCGCTTTGCCGAATTTTTCCTTGATTTCCGTTAAAAACGAGTCTCGTTCTCGTTCTTTGCTCACGTCTTTTATCGAGTGATGATATTTGCAAACGTTTTCGTGCGGCCACGCGTGGTCTTTGTCAACTCCCGTGCGCGAGCACGTGATTACACTTTTAGCGTTGCACGCGCCGAACGCGTCGCAGATCGCTTTGCCGAGACCTTTCGTCCCGCCGGTCACGACGCAGGTTTTGTTTGTTAAACCGAACGTTTGGTGGACGAAGGAATTCGAATTGGAATTGTTCATTTTTATGTTCACTTTCAGACGACGATGATTTGTAGTAGTAAAATGAGAGCAGAGTAGTAATTGTTCTCGTTGAAGTACAAACACGAAATGACGGTACCAGGTGAAGCAAAAACGATCGCTTGAGGTTATGATGGGTGGTGTTTCTTCTGACGAATTGGAGTTTTGAATTGGCTTTTGAATGCTTATTGGCGATATGTGGGAAAAAATGTCGACGAAGACGAGCGGGAAAGCTCTTCTTTGAAAACCACTTTCTCCCTGTTTTCACGCGCAATGATGATGTTAAAATGATGGCGATGACGCGTGATACGTATTACCTATTGCTATATATTTTACATACGTGTTATACAAAAGTACCATCATGGGAGCGTGTGCGCTATCCGCTGCTAGATGATGTAATCTTTTTCTCTCTCTCTAAAGCGAACTCGAAGAAGTGCTTTTAATCACCACTCTCATGACGTGTTCCAACTTCCAGACGTTTCGGAGGTGCTTTTCGAGTAAATCGGCTTGGAACGCGTCCCTGGCGACGAATTGCGCGCTTCCGTCGCCTTGCGATCCGACGCCTTTACCGCCGTAACTGTAAATTTTGACCTTTGGGTCGGCTAATATGGCGTGGAGTTTCGGCGCAGTCAGTTCGGATTCACACAGCGGAACTAAGTGCAGATCGAACGCGCGTTGGTACTCCGTAAAGGTTTGACCGAGGAGTTTGGCGTTGTTACTTGAGAGCGCGCGTTTGGCGGTTTGGACGTACTCGTAAGAGAGTTCACCGAGGAACTTTTGCGCGTCCGCGTGCGAAGCGTTTTCAACCTTGGGAGGCACATTTTCAAAGGCGGATTGCAAGTCCTTCAAGATTTTTACCGTGTCTTTTTGGCCGGCTAAATCGCACACAACGATGTGAAAGCATTCGTTGTCGCTCGTACTCTCGCCCCCAACCGTCCTTTCGTTCCCAACCGGCGTCTCTTCGCACTTCATCTCGTCGCCGTCGAAGGTCATCGTAACGCACACTCCACTCCCAAACGCACACGCTTGATCCATTCGACCACACCGAGACGGCGTCGCAATTTCCCCCAAATATGCCAACTCCATTTGCTCCAACACACTCATCTCCTTCTCCATCGCGTAACACTTCGAAAACGCTCTCGCCACGAGCACGCATATCGCCGCCGACGAAGACAACCCTTTCTTCACCGGTAACGAACATTTCGTCACCTCGACGCATATCCCACCTACATTTCCGTATTTCTTATACACTTCTTGAATCGTTCCCGCGATGTACGACCAGAATTTTCCTTCGTTCGCGATTCGCGATAAATCCTCGGACCCGTTCGCTACATCCCACACGACTTCGTTCGTCTCGCCTGTATCCGTCTTTGTTCGAATCGCAATTTTGTTCCTCAATTTAAACGCGGTCGCGGATATGCCTTCGCTCGTGCCGACGACGAGACAAGAGCCAACTGGTAAGGACGGATGTGTTCGTCTAAATCCGCCCGCCTGTCGTGTTTGAGAGATGAGATTTGAAGAAAAGAAAGAGAAAACGTGTGTGTGAGCTTGTGGGTGTTGGTGCGCCTGCATTTCCCCTAAGAATAAACTATGAATAAGAACGCACCCAATCGGAATGTTCACCGAGCAAACATAACCTCCCGGGGACGAAAATGAGGTGCTTTTTTTCCTCCTCTGAATCAGACGCGATGGCCTCGTCGAAAGGAGAATTTGAGGGAGGGGGCATTGCGTTTGTGTGTGCTTCAGAAATGTGTGTGTGTGTTTTGTGTTGCAACATGTGTGTTTGATTGAAAAATAAGCGCTCGATCGATGTTGCGACGCGCAGTCTCTTTCCACTCTCTTTTCACTCTCTCTCTCCCTCTCTTCAGGTAAGTTCTTTTTAAACTCCTTTTGTTGTGTTGAATTTATTGGTAGGGAAACAAATCAAACTGCGGGAAGATCTTGTTCCCGGTGACGAGTTCTTTAGCGACGAAGAACGCCGTAGCGACCATAGCGAGTCTTCCGTGCGAGAGCTCTTTCAATTTGTAATCGAGATACAGCTCATCGCTCGCATCGGGACAGAGACCGAGCGGGTCAAAACCAATCTCACCGGGAACGTAATCGTCTCGCAGAGTGAATAAGTCGGACGTGAACGGATCTGCCCATCCTTTTTGCACTCTCATCGCTTCTCCGATGAAGATGACGACGCCGAGCGCGTACCAGAACGGCGGCGGAACTTGTTGAAAATGATTTATAGCCGGACCGGTGATAGATGCGTCGAACAAAAACGAGGACCCTTCGACGTATTCCCCGACCAAAATACCAACCGCCGCCAGCATGCACACGCGTCCGTGCGTCAGTTCAGCTTCGCGATATCGTTTGAGATCATCGAACGTTTTTCTTTTCGATAATCCCAACGGGTCGAACCCGTTCTTAAACGGTGCAATGGCGCCGTAAATGCCAATGTCCCCATCCGTCGTCGTGGGTAATTGCCGCTCGACCATTGTGGAGGGCGGCAGCTGTTCCCCAACCTTCGCGAAAACCGGGGTAATCGCGCCGGAAGCGCTCCTCTTCTTTTTAGAGATACAAAACTGTCTTTCTCTCGTAAGAGTCTTGGAGGAAAGTTTCGTAGTATTCAAGCGTCCTGGCGCCCCTAAAGAGATTGAAAATGCTGAGGACATGATGACGAGTACCTTTGATCGATCGATGTATTGATTGATTGATTGATTATGCGTTGTTGTGCGTTCTGCGCGCGGGCAAAAAGTGTGACGTCGATATCTTTGAATATTTTTTCCCTCTTGGAAAAAGAACACATGCGACACATGCGAAACGTGTGGCTGAGAAAGAAGCGAGATGATATGCTACGAAAACGTCACCACAGCATCGCATCATTTCAACAACAACTTCGACAACTGTCCTCTCTCGTCTTCGACGTCTTTTTTCTTCGCCACCCATATGTTCGTCGAGTGTTCGCCGTGCGGATTCGATATTCGATCTTGATCCATTCTTTGTTCGAAGAGGATAAAATCTGAACACACGCACAGGACGTCTTCTTCGCGTATAACTCTCGTTTCCTGCGTCTCCACAAAAATAATGTTACTACTACTCTCCTCCTCTATCTCGTCTAAATCGTCCCGCACTTCTTTTTCTAAAACGACGCACTCTATCCGCCCGTCTTTGCCCCTCGTTTCGACCGTCGCGAATTGATATTTTCCCGAAACGCTCTCGTCATCGTCGTCGTCTCGAACGCATATCACGTCCCACTGTTGCACACCAACCGCCGATTTGTTTGGTGTCATTCTGTTCTCGCGACGACGAGTATTCATCATTCCAAAAACGCTGCTTTTCCGCCGTTTCGTCCAATAATACTCATCATCATCGTTATTACTCCTCAAAGGAGTCGTTCCTTTTCCGACAACATCATGAGTAACAGCATGTACTCTGCGACGACGATGATGCGTTTTGTTGCGCGTCCTACTACCATCGCGACTAAAAATTCCTCCTCCTTTTCCTCCTCCTCCTCCAACAACAAGAGCTCTTCCCTCTTCTATCGTTAATACTAACGAGCGCATCGTGCGTGTGTGTGTCAGAGTGTGTTTACTAAAAACGCGCATCTTTCCAACGGTCTTTGGTCTCATTTTCTCCCTTTTCATGTTTAGGGTGTTAAACCCTACCGGGTTGCAAAAGCAAAGAAGGGAGTTCCCTTGGAAAAGCGTGAGATCGCAACACAAAGGACGACTACTTTCACTAGTACTATTATTATTACTACTCCTGCTGCGACTGCTTTTGAAAAACATACGCAAAAACAAAGAGCGCGCTCGAGAAGAGCACATCGGTTCAAAGGCTTCGGTGGTACTGTTCTCTTCTAAAGAAGAAGAAGAAGAAGAAGAAGAAGAAGAAGAAGAGAGAGAGAGATTTCAACTTCATTCTTCCCTTCTTTTGAAAAGAAAGCGAGACATCAGAGACATCATGACGACGGAAGTGGCGGTCCCACCTCCACCCGCAGGGAGCGGCGAAGACGGCGGCGACGGCTCGGACCCGAGGAAACAACAAGCCATCTCCGATTTCACGAGATTAATGCTCCAACACAAAGAGTTAGACGCACGAGTACGGAATTTACGCGCAGAGTTGAAAGAAACCAGACTACAGTTTGATAAAACAGAACGAGATTTGACCGCGCTCCAATCGATGGGGCAAATCATAGGGGAAGTTTTACGGCAGCTGGACGAGGATAGGTTCATCGTGAAAGCGAGTTCAGGACCGAGATATATCGTCGGGTGCCGGTCGAAACTCGATCGAGAGAAGTTAGTGAACGGGACGAGAGTGACGTTGGATATGACGACGCTGACGGTTATGCGAGCGTTGCCGAGAGAGGTGGATCCGGTGGTGTTTAACATGTTGAGCGAGGCGCCAGGGAAGGTGGAGTATTCCTCGATTGGAGGGTTAGGGGAGCAAATTAGGGAGTTACGAGAGAGCATTGAGTTGCCTCTGATGAATCCGGAATTGTTTTTACGGGTTGGGATTGCGCCTCCGAAAGGAGTGTTGTTGTACGGCCCGCCCGGCACGGGGAAGACGTTGTTGGCGAAAGCGATTGCGAGCAACATCGATTGCGCGTTTTTGAAAGTCGTTTCGAGCGCTATCGTAGATAAGTACATCGGAGAATCCGCGAGGTTAATCAGAGAAATGTTCGGGTACGCGCGAGCGAACGAACCGTGCGTTATTTTCATGGACGAAATCGACGCCATCGGAGGGAAACGATTTAGCGAAGGGACCTCGGCCGATCGCGAGATTCAAAGAACGTTGATGGAGTTGTTAAATCAACTGGACGGCTTTGATGTTTTAGGTAAAGTAAAAATGGTCATGGCGACGAACAGACCGGACGTTTTAGACCCGGCGTTGATGCGTCCGGGACGGTTAGACCGAAAAATTGAAATCCCGTTGCCCAACGAACAAGGACGAGTAGAGGTGTTAAAAATCCACGCCGCCGGTATAAACAAACACGGCGAAATCGATTACGAAGCGGTCTCAAAAGTCGCCGAAAACTTCAACGCCGCGGACATGCGAAACGTGTGCACCGAGGCAGGCATGTTCGCCATCAGAGAAGATCGAGACTACGCGACGCACGACGATTTCATGAGAGCGGTGAGAAAATTGGTCGAGGCGAAGAAATTAGAACCGACGGCGAGTTACGACTCGTCGTTTAAAAACACGGACAAGTAATTACTCATCATCGGTAGAGAGAGAAAGAGACAAAGAAAGAGAGAAAGAAAGAAAGAGAGAGAGCTGTAACTTGCACGGTTTTAATAAGAGAAGAAATATAAACTCGAACACGACGCAAAGAAAGCGTTTCATCCACCACCGCACACCTCAGAAGAAACTCCAGCAAACACGCGCACGATACCAATCTCAGAAGAAGAAGAAGAAGAAGAAGAAGAAGAAGAAGCAGACCTAAACAGGGTACTAAAAGTGAGAAAGAGACTCACACTACCAATGTCTCAATCGGAGGCGGAAAAAATCCTCAAACTCGCCGACGCCTCCGCGCGAGGCAGTCTCTTTAAATCGAAAGATCTCGAGAAAGCGTCTCTGCTCTACGACGACGCGTCGAAGATGTTTCAAAGCGTGAGACTGTTCCATAAAGCAGTCCTGGCGAAAGAACGGTGCGCAGAATCGAACGAAGAGACGAACAATGTGTTCTTAGCGGCGCGGTCGTACGACCAGTGCGTTTTGTTAGCATCCCGAGCGGTATTGGAGACGAAGGAGTTCGATGTGAACGATTCGAAGGCGATACAGTTACTGAGCGATTTCTCTGCGAGAGCGAGCGCGTGTTACGCGTCGAGCTCGAGGATGCAACAAAGCGGGGAGTGTTTGGCGAAATGCGCGAGGATTTTAGAGAAATTAGGAGTCAAAGGGGAGGAAAAATCGGTGTCGTTATACGAGCGAGCTTTGGATGTGCTTTGCGAGAACGAGTTGGAGTTGTACGCGTCGGACGCGTTTCGAGCGCTGTGCGCTTTGCGGTGTAAGACGGGTGCGTTTCGAGAAGCGGCTGAGTTGTGCGTGAGATTTGCGGTGGCGTGCGATAAAATTAGCAGCACGGCGACGCAAAGGAGGTGTTATTTGCACGCGATTATCGCGTATTTGTGGGTTGGTGATGTGAAGGAGGCGGAGCTGAGTTACGCGGATTTTATGGAGATTGACGCGTTTGCGAACTCCGAGGAGAGTCTGATTAGTTACGAGCTTTTGAGAGGGTACAAAGAGGAAGACGCCGGGATGATTGAGACGACGTGGAGAGAGCGGAGAGTTCCAGAGATAGCGGACGCGTGCTTTAGCAGATTGAAATTGCCGAATCCAGCGTTTCCGTTGAAAGGCGGGTCGATGATGATGATGGGAAGAGGAGGAGGAAAAGAGGAGGAGGACGACGACGATTTGACGTAGCGTAGATGCGGAGACGTTATAGTACTAGTAGTTTTGTACGCGCTAGAACTTTCTAAAGTGTGATGTACTATTAACAACAAACAACACAACAACGAGCTAATACCATTTGATTCCGTGATCGTCCACCTCTGCGCTCAAAATCTTCACCTCCTCCACCGGTCTATCGTTCTTCCCGACTTTTACTAACCCGATCTTTTCTAACGTCTGTATGTGTTTACTCACCCTCCCGAATATCGTGTGCTTACCGTCCAACCACGGCGTAGGCGCTAAAGTAATAAAGAACTGACTCCCATTCGTATCTTTCCCGCTATTCGCCATGGACAAAATCCCAGCGCCGACGTGTTTCAAATCTCTGTTTTGTGCGCATAAAGTAGAAAGAAGGAGTAAAAGCTCGGTAAGTATTAAACGCCAGTCTCTCGAAAAGCAAAAGCGCGACTCGAAACGTCGCCGCCAAACGTTGCAGCAGAAAATAAAAACGAAGAGATGCGCTCTACACTCTCGACCAAACAAGAAGTTTCCAAGAAGAACAATAAAGAACGGCATCGTATCGATGGTCTTCTTCTTCTTCTTCTTTCGATCATCGTCCGCTCGATCGTCGTCCTGATACTAAACCGAAAGCAAAATACAAGTGAGAAAAAAACGCTCGTCAAAAGACGAATCAAATCTCTCGTCTCTCTCCTTACCTCGTGATCTCGTCCTCGAACTTCCCGCCCCAAATCGAGCTCCCACCTCTACCCGTCCCGCTCGGATCTCCGCCTTGCGCCATGAAATCTTTAATCACCCTGTGGAAAATCAATCCGTCGTAGTATCCTTTCTTTGCCAACTCGAAGAAATTCTGCGACGTTTTCGGCGCGTGCAAGTAATACAATTCCAACTCTATCTCTCCGAGCGTGGTGTGGAAAAGGACGGTGGGCGCGCCGGGAGGGTTGTCCTTCGAGTGCAGTCTCGGGGTGTACTTTTGTTCGCTCATGATGGAGGAGTGTCTCTTCTCAACGTCGTCGTCGTCGTCTCTTTCCGTTTTAGTTTTAGGGGCGTTTTTAAGTGAAGAAAGCAGTCTCAACAGAATTTTCTACGTTCGTCGTCGCGATGCGAACGTGTTGTGATGTCAAAAGTGTTCTCGTTTTCGCGTATTTACAGATCGGATAGTGCGCGCGCGCGGCGTTGTTGTTGATTATTACAGCGCTAATAATATTATTATAAATCGGATGATTTAACTTCTCTCTCCGGCGTCTCTTTCCTCTCCGCTGCTTGATGAGAAGAAGTACTTTTTCAAGACTTCCACGCACGCTCTGAAGAGTTCGAGCAAAAGCGTAAACGGAAAGGTAAACACGGCGAAGAAGGCGGCGAAGAGACTGATTTTCGTATCGTCGTCTCGTTTCTTTTTTTCCGATGAAGATGGTGACGGTGACGTCATCGACGCTTTCGGTGGTTGTTCTTTTTGCGCATCCGTTGGAACGTTTTGCGGAGGCGTGGTGCTGTAGCCTAAAACGTCCGCGGTGCGTTTCGTCGCGCGGTTGGCGAAGTATTTGTTGTTCGTCATTTCCGCCAACTTCCCCGGGCGCATTGTGTTCCCATTCTTCGTCGTCGCTGGCGCGTCGTTGTATTGCGCCATCTCGTTCAAAATCTGCTCTCTCTTTTTGCGCGCTTCGAATAAGGCGGTTTCGTTTTCGTTGGCAATTTGGGAAACGAAACCGCTCGTGGCGGAGTTTGTTGCTGTTCTAGATCTTGGTGTTGTTGTTGCTTGCTGCGTCGTCGTCGCCGCTGCCGCCGATGCTCCTAATAATTCCTCTTCTTTTTCTACAATTTTTTTCTCCTCTCTCGTCGTTTTCACCCGTTCTTCGACTGGCGGCGTCGACGACGTCACCGCGCTCACCACCTCCAACGGCGCGTCCACCACCTCCACTCTCGTCTCCACTTTTCTCTCTTTCGTCTTCATCAACAAATCCACCTTCTCCTCTCTCTTCTTCGTCTCGATTTCTTTCTGTTTCTGTCTTAACTGTTCGTCCATCGTCTCGAAACTCTTCACCAACGAAAACGCGACGATAGACCCCGCCATAGTCATCAACGGTTCCGCCAACACGGTCGAAATCGCCGCCGTCGCCGCCATCGCCGCCGCCGCGGCGCTCACAATCTCTTTCTTATTCGGCACCGCCTCTATTTGCCTCCTCACAAACTCTGCTTTTTCCACCGCTTGCTTCGATATCTCCGCCGCTCTTTCGCTCGATTGCGCCAGCGTCGATCGCGCAACCACGCGCGCCTTCTCGCCTTCCTGCACAATCTTTCGCGCGTTTTCCGTCGACGCGAACTGTCTCGCGCGTAAAATCGAGTTCTCTAAAGTTCTCGTCGCTCTTGATTCCTCCTTTGTTTTACTATTACTATTATTTTTTCTTCTTTTTCTTCGTAATAAAACCGTGCCTTCGCCTAAACCGTCGTCGTCATCCTCCTTTTCCACATCACTCCTATCGTCGTCGAAATCGTCGTACGACCCTTCCCCGGTATCTATGGACTCCTCCCAAAACTGATCCTCCGCTTTTTCTAGCATGTCCATGGTAATCGTCGACGATCGAATGGACATGTCTTCCTCGTCTTCGCTGTCTTCGGCTATGATTTTTCCCATGTTTTGTCGCACCAAACGGCCTCTTCTTGGTGGTCTTCTGAATGCAGCGCTGCTTCTTCTCTCTTCTTCTTTCTGTCGTAAACGCGAGGAGGAAGAAAAAGAAGAGGAAGATGGAAAGGAACACCGCACGATCGATGATCGCATCATCATCTCACCAACTCCGTCGTTGTCGTAAAGTGTGTCTCGTTTCGTTCGTCTCTCGTGGTTGTATTATTTTAAAATTGTGAGGAAGTTTCCCCTAAAAATACACACAAAAGACACACACAAACAACAAACAAACAAAAAAAAGAGTGTAATCGGAAACCAGCGCATTCATCCACTTTGCCACACAGCCTTACTTACGCAGAGAGCAAGTCGTCGTTGTTGAAGAGAGAGAGGATGACTGAGGCGGGGATCGAACCCGCGATTTCTGGCTTGTTTCTCACCAAAATTGTTGTTTGCGTTAAACCCTAAAGGCGGTTGTTTTAAGATACAAATACTTCTTCGTTTTTTTTATAGCGAGAACTGTTGATCTTTTTTCCTCCAATTTCTTTACTTTAGAGAGAGAGAGAGTGTGTGTGTGTATACACATATATACTCTTTTCAAACTCGAGCGCAACAAACGCAACAACAACAACAACAACAACAACGCATCACTGCCTTCTTTCTGCGTCTTTTTCTTTCGTGTGATATATAATATACACACAGTGACACACGAACAACAAAAACACAGAAAAAATTACTGTGAGATATTTTTACGGGAGAGGAAAGAAAAAAAAAATGGAAGCATCGTCGAACGCAGATGATCAACATCATCTCAAACAGCAAGAAGAAAAACTACGAGCGAAATACGGCGGGATGATCCCAAAGAAGAACCTGATCGTGTCCGACCGGAAACATTTCGACAGCGCGGACTACTGGTCGCGAGGGTCGAATAAACAACAACATAAAGAAGTTGTTGAAACAGAGAAAAATTCTTCTCATTTTGTTGAAAGTGGTGCTGACTCATCACAAGAGAAGATGCTGAAACCAGTGCTCGGAGCGAAAGACGTGGCGGGTTTAGGGACGTCGCCGCCGTCGGATGCGAGCACGTTTACCACGAACAATAACTCCTCGCAGACGAAGAGAAGAACGAGCATGGACGAGAGCAGAGGGAGGTGGGATGTCCATAGTTTTAACAACAACAACAACACCGCGGTGAACTCGGCGTATCACGCGCCTAAGAACCACGAGTGATGAGAGCGAGAAGAACGCGGGAGAGACGAAGGAAATAATAATACCCTTTTTCTCTCGTTTTCTCGCGAATAATAATACTCCGCTATTAATACGAATGCGAAAGAATGTAATAACAAAAGAGATTTTAGTTTAAAAGATGAAAGAGAATAATGAGTTGATGAATAAAAAGAAGAGGGAAAAGAGCTCCTTTATTAGAGAGTATTTCACCCGTGATGTTTTAGAATTTGAAACGAGCGCGCGCGCAACTTTGTTATAATAAGCTGATGTAATACCAAACAAACTTTATACACCCCAAATAAAACGTTCTTATTCATTGCACGAAAAGAGAAAAAGAAGGAGTGTTTTTGCTCGATGCTTTGGATGTGTTGTAATACTCCTTTGTAATAAACCTATGACTACATTCGTTTTTCGTTCGCTACTAAGAAATCCTCTCTATCTATATGTAATAATAATGAATTAGATGTTCAACTTGGTTCTTCTCCAGTGTCTTCTCTTGGCGTTGTAACGAATGGTGTTCCCGGTCTTCATGCGAATCCATTGCGGGATCGGGCGGTTTTGCTTTTGCTTTTTGCCCAAGATTTTCTTGATTTTGAACGTTTTTTGCGACGGCTGTTTTTTTTTTGAGAGAAAGGGAAGAGAGAGATTCGGTGAGCAAATGAAAACCAACATATACGCGTAGAGTTGCAAAACGTGACGAGAGAAAGGTATGCGAACGCGTTCCTCCCGCGCGCTCGACGCGTCCACGTTGAAAAGTATCCAACTGACAAAGCGATTCCTCTTTGAGCGAGAGATAACGCGTTTAACAGGGAACTAACAGAGGCGCAAATTCCGCGCGCGAAAAGAGAAATCAAGCCCTTCTCTCTCGCCCAAGAGGAAAAAACACGACCAAAATCGCGCAAATCATCTCTCTAAACAATGAGTTTTGTTTTCTGTAACGCGAACGTCATTCCTCGCGTCTCTCGAGAGAATCGCGCGTAAAAGAGTTACGTTGTTATCGTCGATGAAAGGCGGGGAAAAAAGAAACTAGGACGTACCATTTTGTCTCTGCTACGTGTATAAATGCGCGTGAAAATTGACGAGTGTTGGCCTCTCTTTCTTTCAAAGGACAACGCATTTAGGGTCTCATTTTGGTACCCTAAACGTGTTTTTCGAACGTTGCCTCTTGAAAGCGCGCATGTCTTCTACATAAAAGTCATGCAACAACAACAACAACAACAACAACAACCGCCTTCGTTCGCACCACACGGTGGTGGTGTTCACGGTGGTAGTAGTAGCATTGGAGATGGAGGAGAAAGACAACAGATGATGCAACAACAACAACAACAACAACAACCGTCGCTTTTTATTCCTCCAAATCCAAATCCTTCGAATACTAATCCATTGCACCAACACCACCAACAACAGATGCAATTCATGCCGTCGACGTTTGCGCCGCCTCCTTCGTCGGAGGAGGTTCCGTACAACGCTGAACCATCATCATCGTCTCAACAACAACACCATCATAATCAGAGATCGTCTTTGGACGGTGGGAGTGGCCGGTACCAGCCTCCTCCGCCCTCGCAGAATTTCCAACACCACCACCAACCGTCGTCAACATCATCATCGTTTCAACAAAATCAACCTTCTTCGAGCGCGGGCGGCGGTTTTGGCGGCGGATGGGCGGCGTTGTTCACTCGGACGAAGAGTTTCGGGAACGTGCAAAACACGACGTCGTCGTCTGGGGCAGCCTCCTCTGGAAATCGCGGGTTTCGAGGGAAAGTGTCCTGGTCCGGCGGTTTCCCGGACGAACCTCCGCTTTTGGAGGAGTTGGGGGTTGACTTTGCGCAAATCGCGCGGCGAGCGAAGAGCGCGATGAATCCGCTGCCGATGCGAAAGAAACACACGCGGGAGACGTCGAAGGATGACGATTTAGCCGGGCCTTTGGTGGTGTTTGGGTTGATTGCTACTTTGCACGCGCTTCAAGGGAAGGGGCATTACGGGTATATTTTAGGGTGGTCGGCGATTGCGAGCGGTTTGACGTGTTGGTTGTTGAATCAGTTAACTGCGCAGAATAACAACGACGCCGGGGAAAATTTGAGTTTGAGTCGAACGGCGTCGGTGATTGGGTATAACGCGACGTCGATTTTATTTTTGAGCGTGGTGAAAGCGTTCGTACATAGTGAAGGTAGTAGTAATGGTAGTAAAAGTAGTAGTGGCGGTGGTAGTTTTTCCGGAACGACAAACTCGTTTGGTATTTTGGCGTTTGCGTGTGTTTGCATTTTGCAAGCGTCGAGTAAATCGAGCGGGTTGTTTTTACACGGGATGGGTCAGTGCGGCGAAGGCAAACGGTTGGTGGTGTTTTACCCGATGGTTTTGCTCTATTCTTTGTACGCGCTGCTTACTTTGTATTAAAAAAACTATAAACTATATTCTACGTATTCGTTGATGGAGGAGAGTAAGGCGATCGTCGCCACGTCGGTGGTGAACACGCGATTGCCCAGTCCGACGTTTACGAAATCGAAAGTCTCAAACGTTCGCACCTCTTCTTCGCTCCACCCACCTTCGGGACCAACGGCTAAGAGTATTTCGACTCTATTCGTCGAAATCGCGCTCTTCTCTTGAGCAAGTGCCTCGGTAACGGACACGCTCGCGCTCGACGGATGCGCCAACAAATTTATTCGTCTTCTCTCCTCTCCTCCTTCTCCCTCTTCTTCATCTCTCATCGACCGCAACAACCATTCAAAATTCGCACCTTTCTTTCCGTTCACTCTTTTCGCGATATTTTCCTCTCTTCCCTTCCTACCTTCCTCGTCTCCCGACGATAAAAGCGCCTCCAATACCGCGTTCAAATTCCTGCACTTGCTCGCGTTTGGAAATTTGAAATCCAAGGCGTTTTGCTCTACGCCGCGAGTAAACTCTCGAACCAAAACGTCCTCCGTCAACACCTCGCTCTGGAAATAACACCGCTCCGTCTTCTCCGCGCTGAACATGTGCACGTTTTCTACCCCGAACTGTGCGAAAACGGAGAGTAATCGTCGCAATACTTTCGGCCGCGGCATCGCGAGGATCAGCGAAACAGTTACCATTTTCTCTTCCTTTGCCTCCTCCTCTTTGGTGCTCAAAATTTCAATCAAAACACTTCTCTCGTCGTCGTCGTCGTAAGAGAGAATTCTTCCCGTCGCTAAGCGTTCGTTCAAAATCGTCGCTTTAAACTCGTCGCCTTTGTTCGTTTTTTTCAAAACCTGGCGAAGATGTTCGAATCGTTCGTCCGATTGGCGCAAGCGCACTACAACAGTTGAAGATTCGTTTTCCGACAACTCCAATTTCGTGAACGCGATTCGGTTTTTATTTTCGACGACGTGAACGAAAGGTCTCCTCCTCCTCCTTCCTCTTTTTTGTGGGACCAAAACCGAGGTCGTTTTCGATTTCGTTCGTGTCGTCGTCGTCGTCGTCGCCGAGGATAGCAGAGATGATGACGACGACGACCACATCCCGTTTTGCGAGCGTAACTGTTTTGGATAAAATGGAGAAAAAAATTCGCCACAATTTCGTTTCAACGAGACATGTTTTGCCTCCGAGCGGCGGGGTCCCCCGCGAAACGCGCTCTCGCTTTACTCGTCACAAAGAGAGCGCAGAAGAGGCGAAGGACTTTTTCGGTGCTTTCGTCGTCACCAATAGCATCGTCGTCATCATCATCGTCGGTCCCTTTGAAGAATACGGGAACAACAACAACAACAACAACAGAAATTCCGAGCGAGAAACGTCCAGCTCGAGTGGAACACTGCGACCTCAAATCGCTCTCGAACAACAAGAAGCTTTCCGAAGCGTTGCACGGTGAAATCACAGACGTCACCGAACGGTATTTTCAAGCGTTGATCGAGTTTGGCGCGGTGTACATCTCGGACGAGCTCGAGGAGGATTTTCAGTTGGAACCGAATACAGTTAAGCACAAAATGAAACGAATACGCTCGGATGTCATATTACCGGCGGGTTCGAGACATTACGTGCGGGCGCACGTGAATCCAAGACGGTTTCTTGCGGCGGGAGAAACGCGATGGATGGACTGCATTTTGAAGGAAACGGACGATTTTGTGGTCGTGATGAAACCATCCGGGTTACCCGTTTCTCCTTCGGTGGACAACGCGAAGGAGAACGTGCTCCGTTGCGTTTGGTCGGCGCTGAGAGTAGGTAACGAAAATGATGACGAAGCGACGAAGTTGTTCCCGACGCACAGGTTAGACGTGACGACGAGTGGCGTGGTGGTTGTCGCTAAAAATAGCAAAGCCGCCGGTATCTTCTCGAAAATATTACGAGACGGTTTCGTGGAGAAGCAGTATTTGGCGTTGACGGAAAATCCCGCGAAAATTGGATTGATGACGCACGAGTACGAACCGTCGGAACGAACGATTGGGAAAGGCGCGAGGACGGTAAAAATGAAGACGTTAAAATTGTCAGAAGACGATACCGCGTCGTATTTGAAAAATAAGACGCAAATTCCTTCTAACGTGGCGATATTGCGCGTGGAAAAAAGTGAACCGGTCGCGGTGAATGGAAAGACGTTTTACGAGAATACGGTTAAACTTATCACCGGTCGGACGCACCAGATTCGAGCGCAATTTTCGAAAGAGAATTTAGCTCTGATAAACGATTGTTTGTACTTGAACGCTAACGATGGTGAGACAGCTCCTCCGAGAGTTCCAGAACCGGAGGAAAAGATTGGTTTACACGCCTTGAGCTTAAAAATAAACGCCGAGACGTCTTTAGGTCCCAAAGGCGTCGAGTTCCGAGCCGAAAACGACATATGGTGGCGGTCGTCGTAACTACCGGTGGTAGCCATAGAGTAGTAGTAGTAGTAGTAGATGCGCGTAGAAGTAGTTTTAGCACGATGATGTAACAGAAGAAATTAGTAAGTTTTATTACTCACACACAAACAAAACACAAACACACAAACACACACACACTCACGCTCGCGCGCCCAAAAACAAAACACGGACGCATTTTTCCTCTACAACATACTTCTTTAAGCGTTTCTGCTTTGGAAGTCTTTCATGAAAGCGGCCAACGCTTCCACGCCTTCTTTCGGCATCGCGTTATAAATAGACGCTCGCGCACCTCCTACAGATCTGTGACCTTTCAAGCTTTCAAATCCGGCGTCGCTGGCTTCTTTCAAAAACTGCTTCTCCACGTCGCCGCCTTTCGCCAACGTAAACGGAACGTTCATCATCGATCTGTATTTCAAATCCGTCGGGCAGTTGTAATAGCCAGCGGACGCGTCGATCGTGTCGTACAAAACCTTCGCCTTCTCTTGGTTTCTCTTTTCCATCGCGCTTAAACCACCTTCCCTCAATAACTTGGCGAACACTAAACCGGAAATGTACCACGTGTAACACGGCGGCGTGTTGTACATGCTCTCGTTTTCGCTGTGCGTCGAAAAGTCCAACATTGTCGGCGTGTTCGGCGCCGCGTTGCCAATCAAATCTTCGCGAATGATCGCAATCCCCATACCCGCGCACGCTATGTTCTTTTGCACTCCACCGTAAATAATCCCGTACTTATTCACGTCGATCGGTTTGCTCAAATAGTTCGACGAGTGATCCGCGACCAAAACGGCGCCGTCCGGCAAGCCAACCGGCGTTTCCTTAAACTCCACCCCACCGATGGTTTCGTTCTCGCAAATGTGCACAAACTTCGCCCCGTCTCTTAAATTCCACGTATTTCTCTCCGGAATGGTTGAAAAATTACTCTCCTTACTCGTCGCCGCTTCTCCGGCGTCGCAAAACTTCTTCGCCTCCCCCAACGCCTTCTTCGACCACGCGCCCGTCGTCACGAAGTCCGCTTTCTCCTTCCCCGTCGGACATAAGTTCAACGCGTTCGATGCAAACATCGTCGACGCGCCGCCTTGCACGAAAATAACTTTATAGTTCTCCGGCACGTTCACCAACTCGCGAAAATCCTGTTCCGCTTTCGCCGCTATCGACATGAAATCTTTCCCTCGATGGGACATCTCCAACACGGACATTCCGGTGCCTTTGTAATCGACCAAATCTTTTTGCGCTTCTTCGAGAACGTCCAACGGTAACATCGCCGGGCCCGCGGAGAAGTTGTACTTGCGATTACTGTTATTATTATTACTACTCGATGATGCCGAAACTATCACGGTTTTGGTGTTGTTGTTCGAAGAAGTTCTTCCGTTGTTTCTCTTCTTCTTCGCAAGAAAGACATGTCGGTTGGAAAAACGGAACGTCTTTCCCGAATTCGATGATGATTTCAAACGATTTTGATAGATTTCATCCTTTCTTTCGGGAGAGAAAGAAGATCTGATCTGAGTGCATTGAACGCATTTTGAAGCGCTGATCATCTCGAAAGAGTGGTGAGTAAAAAGAGTGTCGTCTCGTCGAGTGTTTTCGCGTGAAGATCTCGCACGAATACGAGAGTGAAGAGAGACGAAAGCGGACGGAGGCGACTTTTGGCGGCTTGAGCCCATACTAGGGTTTAACACCCTAAATTTTCATGTGGTTGAAAAGTCTCTCTCTTGATTCATTTTTCCTCCACAGAAAACAAATGAGTAAATCCACGCGCTTCGACGACGGAAGCCAAGGCGAGAAAGACGTCGGGGTCGATTTCACTGGTCGCGCTTCGTTCCTCGTTTCTTCTTCTTCTTCTTCTTCTTCCTCTCCGGTCTTTTCGGTCTGGATCGTGAACAAATCCGGCGGTTTAATCTTTTACAAAAACTACTCCTCCGACAAAAACACGTTGGACATCAACGACACGTTGCGCTTGGCGTCCGTGTGGCACTCGTTACACGCGATATCGCGAACGAATTCCGTCTCTCCGGTGAAAAAAAGTTCAGGAATCGAGTTGTTGGAAACGAGCACGTTTGATTTGCACTGCTTTGAAACGAAAACAGGGATTAAATTTATGGTCTGCAGCATGAAGAAAGCGATTGGGGTGGAACGACTGCTGAGACGAGTGTACGACGTGTACGCGGATTTCGCGATGAAGAATCCGTTTTACGAGTTAGAACAACCAATACAGGCGGAGTTATTCGAGGAGAGGGTGATGATTGCGGTGAAGAGTTGTCGGAATGCGAACAGTGGTCATTATAGCGGCGGCGGCGGTGGCGGCGGATACGCGTCGTCGTTGTATTAGAATAGAAATAGATACGCATACAGTAGCTAAAATAGATAATACTAGAACAAATAGTGCTGCGTGTAATTTTATATTAACTCATGAAAGAGATTCAATACAACGTGTAAAGTAGTTATATATTGATGATTAAAGATGGTGCCCTGTCTCTATATTCTAAGTGATCTATTCCCATTAGACAGACGTCTCCAGCGTAATCGACCCATCTTAAAAGTCGGTAGAATATCCTCCTCAAGAAAAGAAGAAGAATTTATTAATAGCCACTCGGGGCATACCCAGCGCCAAAGTCGCCGCCTTGTTGCTGATCCCATCCAGTCGGGGCCGGCGCTTGGTCCCAGTTGCCACTCACCGGCGCGTATTGCCCGCCTTGGCCGCCTTGTTGCTCGTCCCACGAGTCTTGCGCGTAACCGGCGCTGGCGTCGTACCCAGCCCCTTCCGTACCAGTCGCCGCGGCTGCCGCTTTCGCCGCTTCTTGCTCCTCTTCCTTCGCTTCCAACTCCTCCGGGTCTCTGTAGAAGAACAAATCCACCATGACGTCCCACGGGTTTTGTAAGCTCACGGAACCGCGCATTTGCAAAACCATTCTCGCCAACAAGTAATACAAGCAACCGATGGAATGCTTCGCCTTGTTGTTCGCCGGAATCGCGACGTCCACGTATTGCAACGGAGAGTCCGTGTCGCAAAACGCAATGACCGGTAAGTTCACGTACGCGGTCTCAGAAATCGGCTGCGAATCCGTTCTCGGGTCCGTCATGATCACCACTCTCGGCTCTCTAAATTCAGAGTCAATCTGGTTCGTATACGTCCCCGGCATGTGTCTCCCCGCGATGGCTTTCGCGCCCGTGTATTGCGCAAACTTCAAAACCGCTCTTTGACCGTACGGTCTGGCAGATTGACAGATGACGTCCGCTGGGTTTTCCGTGGCGACGATGATGCGTGCAGCCATCATGAGCTTGTCCCACGTTTTCCCGAGGTTGATCACGTGAATGCCGTCGTTTCTGCGCTTGTACACTGTAAAATGAAGAGAGAAAGAGACGAGAGAGAGATGTGAATAAACCACTTTAAGCCTAGAAAGACCGATGATGATGATGATGATGACGATAAAAGAGAGATGATACCAACACAAAACTGTCATCATCGCAACGTTATCCGCGCGCAGGAATACGAACAGGTCGCATCGCGACCGTTCAAACTCGCTTTCCACCTTCGCGTCGTGCTGTTATTATCAATATTATTTTTCCTCAAAATCGCGCGAAAGACGCCCGAGAGAGGAAAAAAAACAAATCTCTCTTTGCGTGTGATGCAATGCATCAAGAATAAATCTTACCGTATCTTTCCATTTGAAAGTTGACGTTCTTGGTCCCCAAGTGGCATCCAGCCGCCAACATCATCTGGATGTCTTGTTCTTTTTGTGACATTTGCACCATGATTGTTATTTATTTATATGTGTGCTCTATATATGATGATGATGATGATGATGAAGCCACGAGGGAAAGCCCTGAAACCCTAAGAAGAGGGCTTTGTAGCTATTTAGGGTTCGAAGAGATCCCACGAGGAGATCCAAAAACGAACGCAAACAACAGAAAAACGACTCAAAGAGAGAGAGTGCAGAGAGAGAGAGAGATCGAAGAAGAAGAAGAAGAATAAAGAGAGAATAACACGAAAGATGACGATGAAATCCTTTGTCTCTTCGTCTTCGTTTTTATCTTTCTCGAAACCTATTACGAGTGCGACTAAAACGACTACAAATGGAAGACGAAGGAGGACAACGGCGACGAGAAAAAGAATCATCCGCGCGAATTCAATCGACGAACTGACCGGAGGGACCACGGTTGGCGTGGACGATTCGTTACAGAGAATGATACGAGCGACGAACGAGCTCGACAGAAGGTTTCGATCGGGATTACCATTCGTGGACTGTTCGTCGGAAGAAGGAGTTGTTTCTGTTCCTTTGGCGAAAGAGTGCGAGTACGAAAACGACGTGTACGCGGTGCGAGGGAAGAAGGAAGTGGCGAGTTTAATGAAACACTGGTCTTCGAGCGACGACGAGAAGAAGAAGAAATCTAAATTTGAGTTTCAGTTCGAAACATTGAGAAGCGCGTCGGTCGAACCCGGGAGTTTACTGCTTCAGTGGAAAGCGACGTGGAAACCGGAAAGCGCGAAGAAGAGAAAGTTTACGAACACGCTTCTGGAAAAAGCGAAACCGTCGGATAGCATCGTGAGTTTGAAGAAGAAGATGGATAGGGCAGTTTTCTTAGCGACGGAAGAGGAATTGGAGAAGGAGAAAGAGGACGATCCGTTCGGGTCGGTGTATATTTACGGAGTGACGACGTATAAAGTGAACGGGAAAGGCGAGATTGTGAGGAGGGAGGACAAAGTCGATTGGAGGTTCGCCGATAACGGAACGGAGGAGTTTAAGCCGAAGAAAAGTAGAAATAATAGGTGGAGCAATAGAAATCAGAAGAGTAGTAGTAGTAGCAGCAGTAGCAAAATGTCACCGGAACGCGCGGAGTCTTTGCAAAAGTTAGGGTACAACGCGGTGTCGTCTTCGTCCTCCTCGAAAACGGAAGACGGCGCGAGTGGCAACGACAACGACAACAACAACAACAATAATAACAACTCGTGGGCGGGCGACGAAGAGGCGGATTTTTACGACGATTTGGAGGCGAAAAGAATGGCGGAAGATATCGCGGCGACAATGTTTTATAACGCATTATCGCCTCCAGATGTTGGCGAATGGTCGTGGTTTTTAGACACGGTTGTTGAGTTGGAGTACCAATCGTTCACCAAAGCTATGGGCGACGAAAGCACGGGGATGTTATCGAAAGACGAATTCGTCAAATACGTTTTAGCGGTAGCCACGTTTGGTTTTTTCGTGCCGACGTTGTTGATTTGCTATGCCACGTGGCAGATATTCACCGGCGGCGGGATGATGGGAGAAGACGGAGGCTTATCGCAAGCGGCTTTGGACCAGATGGACCCGTACGATCGAGCGGAGTATCTCTCGATGAGAGAGAAGGAAATGAACCAACAAAAGAAAGTGCAAGCGGGTGCGGTCGCGGGCGAATCCGCGGCGGCGCAGTCTGCTTCACCTTCTCTCGCCGCACCACCTCCGCAAATACAACGAGAACAACAACAACAACAACAACAACAACAACAACAACAACGCGCGACGACCGATGATGATATCCCGGCGTGGGGAACGCAAGTATGGCTCGATATCATCCGAGGACGCGTTGGAGCGTAAAACGAAAGTAGCAACTGTAATACTATCGATAATAATAATAATAATAATAATAATAATAACTTTCTCTCGATTACAACAAAGTACTTTCGCTTCCAATCTCTCACATCCGCGTCGTTTTTCTCCGCGCCAAACAAAGTCGACTGATGACTACTTCGGCGGTTTCGGCGGGTCCTTCACCTTAATCACCGGCGCAAAATTCTCCGGCACCGACCACTTATCCTTCGGCAAATACTGATACACCCCGATTGGAAAGTGCGATCGTCTTCTCTCCGGCGTGTTCATCCACCTCTCGAACCCTTCTTTCGTTTTCCACTCTTGCGAAAACTCGTACGCGTTCGCCCCAATTTCCGTCAACTGCGACGAGACGTAATCGGGCATCGTTTTCATCTTCTCCTCGCGAAAACGCATCTCGTCCAAAAAACGTCGCTTAATTTCCTCCAGTTTCACACCGCTTTCGTCTCGCGGGATGGTGAACGTGTTTTTCGCCACGTACGGGGTTTTCCCGTCCGTGCCTGGCGCCGCCATCATTCGCACGTTCCTTTTGCTCCATCTCTTCTTCTTCTTCTCGGCTGATTTTCCCGGGGGGTGACGATGAAATCCTCTCGTCGTCTGAATCGTCGTCGTCGCGAACGATGTCATCTTCTCGTCCTAAAATTCTACTCTCTGTCTTTCTCCGTCTTTCTGTGTCTTTCTGCGTCTGTGTCTGTCTTTCTTGCGGTGCGCTCTCTCCTTCGCGCTCTTTCTCTCTCTCTCTCTCTCTGAAGCTTTTTTTGCTTCCCGTGTTGTCCAAAACACCAACCTCTCTGAGAAACCTCTCTGAGAAAACGAGAGCGCACGAAAACGACAGAAGACACAAAGTTTTGCCTTTTATTCGCTCTCAGACAGACAGACAAGAAGGAAGGAAAGCGTTGTACACCTCTCGCCATTCCTCAGAGCACGAGAACGACTTTTGGAACGCTCGAGAGGAAAGAAAAGCTTTGCACTCTCTCTCTCTCTCTCTGTATATATCTATAGAGCGCACACGGCATCATCATCATTAACAACAACAACATGATCTCCTCCTCCTCTGTCTCCTCCTCGTCGCTAAAATCGATGATCAACACCACCCCGCGCTTTTGTTGCTCGCGCGTTGTTGTCGTTGCCGCAAAGAAGCGCGCGAACATTCCACGGACGAATTTGAATTCATCATCATCATCGTCGTCGTCTCTGATGAGAATCAGAAGGAGTGTCGTCGCGCTCGCGTCGTCGGAAACCAACACCGATCTGCTCTTATCCTGGAACGAAAACAACATCTCCTCGAACGAGGAATTAAACAACGCCGCAATCACCGAGCGACGAACGCGAACCGCCGAGGACGCGAGGAGGATGAAGATGAAAAAAGAGATCAAAACGTTCCGAGAGCGGTTGAAAAAAGCGAACAAAACGGAAACGGAACGCAGGAGGAAAGAAGACGCGATGGAACTCGAGATGCAAGAAGATGAGACGAAAAAACGTAAGGAGGAAGACGCGAGACGCGAAGCCGCGGATCGAGCGTTGGCGGGTGTGTTTGAAAAGGAGAGGAAACGCTTGGAAAAAATCGAGCGCGAGCAGCGCGAGGAGGAGGAGGAGATGTTGGGTTTTTTGAGAGAGAGGATCGAACGGTTGGAGAAGAACGACGAGGATATCGCGGCGTACGCGAAGGATGCGTTGGTGGTGGCGAGGCAAGCGGTGAAGGATTTGGAGAGCGAGTTGGAGACGCAGAAATCGGCAGTAATGAAGAGGAGGAAGCAATGCGCCAAGGAGGCGAGGAAACGCGTGAAAGAGATGCAACGAAATCGCGAGGCGGAAGAGAATCGCGTCAATAAAGCGTTGAAAGGAGGAAAAGGTGCTAACGACGAGGATAACCAGGAGTTGGAGAAGAAACGGTTCGAGTACAAGTTGAGAATGGATACGGAGCAGCACGAAAAGATGTTGATGGACGAGGCGCGATTGCAGTTGATCGAAGACGCGGACATTAAACGCGTCGAGGTTACTCTAAACGAAGCGTTAGTCGCGGTGGAGAAAGTCAAAGACGAGGAAGGCGAAAGAAGAGACTTTGTTCAGAAAGAATTATTGGTCCTTTTGGATGAGTTTGCGATTAAAGATTACGAGGTGCAATCGAGACGAGAGAACTTTGACGCCACGTTATCGAGCGAGTGCGAAGCGGTGTCGATTATCGCGAAGAAAGAGGAAGTGCAAATACGCACAGAGGAAGAAGCGAGGCGCGTAGAATTCACGAAGTCGCTGAGAAGCCAACGGAAGAACGAGGAGGAACGAAGAGTGAAGTGGGACCGAGACCATTTCGCGGACGTGCAAAAGTTGGAAGAGATGAAATCGAACGAAGCGAGCACGAGACGAAGTGAAAACACTCGAAGATCAGCGTTTGCGACATCGTTCGCGCAGAAAGATGCAAATGCGGCGGCTATATTTCTCGCGTTATATTTAGAGTCCTTAGAGAAGAGCGATTTGAGCAGAGAGGAGGATATGGCGGACGTGATGGAGGCGGACGGGGCGTTGTACGTCGCGGCGGAAAACCTTCGCAAGAGACGCGAGAGCGAAGAGTACAAGAGAGACTTTGAAACGCGCAAAGCGGTAGAAAAGAGCGAATATTTTGCGGAGTTGGAGAGAGTGAAGAAAGTACAGGAGGTTAAGGCGGTGGAGGCGAGAGAAAAAGCGAAGGAACGTGAGAAACTTCGCGATGAACGCATCGCGGCGGCGAAAGCGCAGAGAGCACAATTTCTCGAGCTGAGCAAAAAGAGAGCGGAGGAGCAGAAAGAGAAAATGCGCGTCTTGTCCGAGTTGAGAGAAAAACGACGAGCAGAAGCCGAGGAAAAACGTTTGAAAGAATTGGAGGACGAACGCGTGCGAATGGAGAAGAGAATGCAAGAAGAACGAGAGGCGGTGAACGGCAAGAAAGAAGCCGCCGCCGCTGCCGCTGCCGCTGCCGCTGCTACCGCTCCCAAACCAATCGCGACGACAACTGCTTCCGCGGCCGTTACTTCGAAGAAAGAGGAAACGGCGGTGAATAAATCTACGAGTGGTTTCGTCGCGGCGAATCCCTCGGCTCCTATTCGCGCCTCTGGATCCATCGCCAAGATGAAAACGGATGCTCTTTGGAACGAAAACTATAAAAAGTTTCTCAAGTTTGTCGATCAATCGTCATCGTCATCATCATCATCATCATCATCATCATCGACGATGACTATACCGAAACAAGAAGAAGAAGTCGAACGACCGAAGAAGAAAGAAGAAAAAGTAGTAGCAGAAAAGAAACCGGTCGTGGCCGCCGCCGCCGCCGCGAAAGAGGTACCGCAATCCATCCTCGATTCTCGAGATGCGGTTGCAATCGCACAACATCTCGTCGACAGCAAATACGATGCAAAAACAGTCGCCAACGCGGTTTCCACTTTATACACCAACGGTGGTCGCCGCGGTTCGGACCTCGCGGAGGAGATCTTCATGACTTTGCCTAAATCCATCTCCGGCGCCGCTCTAGTCAACATCCAAGACAACGCCGTCGCGTGCAAACTTCTCGAAAATTGCGAGCCGGGACGACAAACGGTCGAATTGAGCGAGCCGTCCACTTCTGAGCCTTCTTCAGAACCGAGGAAACAGTTCTTCCTCGCGTACTCTTCGCGAAAAGCTATGTACGCCGGCGTCGAAATCCTCGAAGTCGCCACTTCCGTGAACGAATCTCGCGCGGTGGAAATCTACAGCAACATCTCTCGCGTTCCGCGCGCCTCCATCGTCAAAAGAGCCGTCTTGCAGCAAGGCTCCCGTCCAGGCACGGAATCCAAAAACCCGGAGTCTAAACCACCATCCAAAATTATCTGGATCGCGAAACTCTTGGCCAAAATATCCCCGCCGTCCACCGCCGTGCAAACCTTGGAAACCTTTCGAGGAGGTAAAAGAAAGGGTGACGAGAAGATGAACGCGTACGTCAAAGACATCGTTCAAATCATACGCAAGAACGAAGGCGGCGACATCGAAGGCGCGCAGGCGTTCGCGAAGATTTTAGAGAGTCGGCTGTTGTTATGATTTTCGCGTTTTGATTCGAAATGTATTTATTATGCACTACTACTGCGCTTATTTATTACTACGTGTTGTCCGTACATCTTCTCTCCGTTGTTCGACTCTCTTCGCGCTCCTCGCCTGCTTTTTTGCTCCTTGTCTCGTTTGGTTCCCTTTTCTCTCCATTCCAAACGTTCCTCTCGTAATTTTCGCGCTTGCTTTTCTTTTTCGACCATCGCGTGTGTGTATCTCTCTCTCTCTCTCCTTTGTTACCACCGGTAGTGTCACATGGGCGGCGTGGATTTCCGCAAGCGCATTCTGTCCGTCTTGCGCACCACGAAGAGAGAGAAGAAGAAACGAAAGAAAGAATCAGATTTGCCGTCGAAGCCGTCGCCGTTAAAACGCGAAGCAAAAGGAGAAGAAGAAGAAGAACGACGACGAGTCGTACGAGCACGACGAGAACAAGAACAGCGAGAACAACAACAACCGAGTCACTTCGTCCAGTACGCGTCGCCGAAAACGCTTCAACCGAGCGCGTTCCCGCGTTTGAAGTCGTCGTCGTCGTTTAAAGAAGACAAAGACGAAGAAGAAGAGGAAGAGGAGAAGAACGAATACGTTCAAAAACCAGTCCTGAGCGAATCGCAACTCCGGAACATATATTCGTCGAACGAGAACACAAACGACGGTTCTTATTTTAAAGGACATTTAAAGGAGGAGGACGCGTTGAACGATATCTTGACGACACCGATCGTAGGGAGGAAAGTGTTCGTGGCGGAAGAGGAGAAGAAGCGGCGACGAGCGCTGAGCGATAAGAGTAAGGCTTCGCGGTATTACGGTTCATCCGGGAAGTATTCTTCTTACTCTTCGAGAGGAGGAGAAGAAGAGTTCAGATTTCGTAGCAACGAGGAGAATTCGTTCGATACGTTTGCGAGAGCGGCGAAAGCGAGTCGAGCGGCGTACGCGACGTCGAGTAGTCCCGGGTTTGGGAAGCCGGCGTTGACGTTTGATCGAGAGGAGAGGTTGTTTGAAAAGCAAAGATCGATCTCTTCGAGGCACACGCCGTTGGATTTAGTGAAGCAAGCGTCGGCGACGAGAGAAGAGTTGAGGGAGATTGAACGAAGAAGACGAGTAGAGAAGGAGGAAGGAAATCGTGGCGGCGTGATCGATTTGACCGGAGAGGCGGGAGACGCCGAAGAAGAAGAAGAAGAAGAAGAAGTACCTGCGGAGGTGATTGATCTGACGAGCGACAATCCTCCTTCGTCTTCTCATCGGAACGAGAACATCGCGGCGACTCATTTTACTCCAGCGGCTCCAGACTTTGGAGATTTACGAAGAACAAAAAGTGCGACGCCGAAAATGGGTGTCGGGGCGAGCTCTGGTCGCAGTAGCGGTGGTATCAAGGATGAAATCAACAAAGCGCACAGCGCCGACGTAGGCTTGAAAAGGTTCAGCAGACGAAAAAAACACATAGATCTCATCGGACGCACGGCGCGAGAGCTCGTCGAGAGCGCTCCAGAAGGCGAACAGTTGAGTCAATACAAAGCGCAAGTCGCAAAATTTGCCTCGGAGGCGTACGAAAACGACGACGACGACGAAAAGAACGAAAAGAACGAGAACGAAACGCAACGAAACTTAGTAGAGGAAGTAGATGAAAAGGATGATACCGGTAAAACGATGGTAACGACGCCGAAAACAACTACGACCGTAACGAAAATGGGCGGCACGCACACCAAGTTTAACATCTCGCCGTTATCACCGACGGAGTTGAAATTAGAAGCTTCCGCGCGAGCGGCGAAACGCGCGACGACGACTTTCGCGGCGGCGGCGGCAGAAGAGGAAAAAGATCCTCTGCGCGCGCAGTTAGAAGCGCTTCGCTTGGAACAGAAGAAGAAAGAAGAGTTACGCGTGAAAGCGACCGAGGATCGAGTAAAAGCGGAAGAAGAGGCGGCAAAAGAAGCGATCGTGGAGAAAAAGAAAGCGAAAGAGGTGGACGTTTTCGACCAACTTCCTACGCCGGAAGAGGATGAAAGAATTGACAACGCGTACGACTCTGGGGAACTGGTCAACCACGCTTGCGCGCGCTTACCCGGGCAAGGCGTCATGCCTTTAAAAGGTAAAGATATTCACACCTTGGCGCCTGTCACGTGGTTGAACGACGAGTGCGTTAATTTTACGCTCGGTATCCTCGGTCGTCGCGAACGAGAACGGTGTGGACCAAAAGGTCATCCTCGATGCCATTTCTTTAACACGTTTTTCTTGAACAAACTGTTCCAAGACGACGGCGAGTACGATTACAACAAAGTTCGTCGATGGTCGACGGAAAAAAAGTTGGGCTATTTGCCAATCAAATGCGAAAAAGTTATCGTACCGGTTCACCAAGGTGTTCACTGGGTCTTAGCTGTGGTTGATTTGAAGCGCAAAGTTGTTTCCTATTACGATTCATTACTGGGGAAGGACCGAGAGGTTGTTCGAAACCTCATCAAATGGGTCGTCGACGAAGCGAAGAACAAGTTGAATGAAAATTGGGATATCGGCGAATGGAGAGAAGAGTACCCGTCCGAAATCCCCCGGCAAATGAACGGGAGCGACTGTGGCATGTTCATGCTCAATTACGCTCGTAACATTGCCAGTTTCACGGACGAAGATTTGAAGAACAACGCGTTTACGTTCCACCAAAGAGACATGGTCAATCTCAGACGACGACTTGTTTTGGAGATCTTAAAGATAGGTCTGGAAATGCCCGCGGACGATTAAGTAGTAGAAAAGGCAAAGAAGAAGAAGAAGCACGCGACGACAAGAACGCAGAACGAAGAAGACGCGAACATTCTGTCGTCGTCAATCACACGCGCACATTATAAGCAGCAATACATAATAAATGCAATTTTCAAAACAAAACAAAAGCAACGCAAAAATTCAAACTCATAAAACTACGACTTCTTCGCGTCGTCGTCATCATCGAGACCTCTAAAACCACTCGTCTTCTTCTTTTTGCTGCTAAACATTTTTTTAAAACTCCGTCCTTTCTTTACGTCTTTCATCCGCTTCGGCGCCGACGGTTCCTCGCTCGTCCCTCTTTCGTCGTCGTCGCCGGTTTCCTTTCCAGTCTCACCCTTTTTATCACCACCACCACCACTAAAATCAAACCCACTCGTGGCCCTTTCGCAGTTCGCGCATTGCCGGTCGAAGCTCTCCCGATGGTACACGTACGCGTACGTCACCGCCCCAGCTTTGGCGCACAGGATTGCTCCGACCACGATCGATGCTTCCACGAACATAACGTTACTCAATGTATATGAGAACAAGCAATTAAGGTGGTTTAAAGCCACAAGGTCCCCCCAAAATCAAATCACAATTCAACAATGCACCTTATAATAAAACAAGGAGAAAAGAAGGAGCAGGGAGGAATTCGCCAAAAGAGAAGCGTTCTTCTGGTCTGTTTCTCTCTTTTTCTCTCTCTTTTTGCCGCTTTTTGCGGCAGACCGCAGCGGCACACCGAAAGGTCTCTGATTTGAAGATGATTTGAATGAAGTGTGCGAGAGGGTGTTGCGCGCATGCCCAGGGTTTAAGACCCTAAACAGTTGGTCTCTTCATTCTTGACTCAAAATTGGTTCAATTTCGATACAAAAAGGAACGTTTTACGACACACACATATACACACACACACACATATATTTACACCCGTAAGTGCGCGTCTGCGTGCGTCTCTCGTCGTTACACGTACTATTAAAGAGAGAGAGAGAAAGAGAGACGCTGTGTGCTGTGAAATCACGACGTAAACGACGAGGAAATTATGATGATGATGGAGCGGTTTTCGTGGTCTCGTTCCTTCCCATCGTCGTCATCTTCGACTCCTCCTCCTTCTCTCTCTCGAAAGAGTGGCGATAAAGAGCGTCGGAGGAGGAGTCGCTTTTTTTGTTCTCCCTCTGGTTCTTCTTCTTTGTGTTCTTCTTCTTTTCATCCAGAGAAGAATAGGAAGAAGATTGATGATGATGATGATGACGATGATCATCAAAGCGCTTTACTAAAGGCTTCGGATGTTTTTGGAACATCGACGACTTTGCAACGAAGAAGAGGCGCGAGAGCAAAAGTCCGAGCAATAACGAAGGAAGAGGATTCGGAAAAAAACGACGACGACGCGTTGTCGGACGATCAGCCGAGATGGTCGGGAGAACCGTCGAGGGCGGATGCGAACGCGACGGAAATAGAAACGACTGCGACGCCGGCGATACACCCCCCTGCGACGACTTCTGGGTACACTCGTAAATGGAAGAAACGAGATTTATCGTGGGCTCGAGACGCGATTCCTTTTTACGTGATGCTCCCTTTGGACGTCGTCTCGAGAGACGGCGTTCTGGAGAACAAGGAAGTTTTAGAAGTCGCGTTGGACGCGTTGGCGAGAGTAGGCGTAGATGGCGTCATGGTGGACGTTTGGTGGGGCATAGTCGAAAGGAAACGCCCGAGGAATTACGATTGGACCCCGTACTACGAACTGTTCCAAATATGCGAAAAGTTAGGTTTGAAAGTCCAAGCGGTGATGAGTTTCCACGCGTGCGGCGCAAACGTCGGCGACGTGTACGAGATCAAGTTACCGGATTGGGTCTTAGAGTCTGGGATTCAAGATCCAGATTTGTTCTTCACGGACCAGTACGGGTACAGAAATCCCGAGTGTATTTCGTTGTGGGCGGACGATGCGAGAACAGTCGCAGGAAGGACGCCGAGAGAGTGTTATCGAGATTTCATGGTGTCGTTTAGAGATACGTTTGAAAATTTATTGCAATCGACCATCTCGGAGATTGCGGTTGGATGTGGACCGTGTGGAGAGTTGCGATACCCGTCGTATCCAGAAAATAAACGTTCACCGAACAGTTCCCAGTGGCGTTTCCCGGGGATTGGCGAATTTCAGTGTTACGATCAACGAGCGTTGGGCGCGTTGGCGAGGCACGCCGCCGAGGTTGGACGCATCGAATGGGGCGGATCTGGTCCGCACGATTGCGGCGGATACAACAACTTACCGCAAGAAACTGGTTTCTTTCTGGCCGATCGAGGGAGTTGGGACAGCGAATACGGTCAATTCTTTCTCGATTGGTACGCGAAAGAGCTCGTTAAACACGGCGACAAGACGCTACAAACTACGCGAGAAGTGTTCGATTACGAGAAAACTGGCGTTGACGTAGCCATCAAATGCGCTGGCGTGCACTGGTGGTACAACTCCCGTTCGCACGCGGCTGAGTTAACTGCCGGGTATTTCAACACTCGATCGGGCGATTTTGTCCCCGAACGCGACGGGTACGAACCGATCGTAAAGATTTGCGCCAAATACAACGCGCGTTTGAATTTTACGTGCGTAGAGATGGTGGACGGCGATCACCCGTGGTTTTCAAGGTGCGGGCCGGAAGGTTTACTCAGGCAAATTCGAACCGCAGCGGCAAAGTATAACGTGCGAGTGGCGGGCGAGAACGCCTTGTGTCGTTTCGATCGGTCCGCGTACGAACGCGTTATTAAAAATGCGCGAGGGGAAGGCGACGACGTGGAGTTATGGAAGACGGGCGAAAAGTTACCACCGATGGCGTGTTTTACGTTTCTTCGAATGTCCAGAGAATTGTTCGAGCTGTATAACTTTAACAGCTTTAAGGAGTTTGTGAAGCGCATGAAAGCGGCGACGGTGAGAGACAATCTGAGATTGTCGAGATCATCCTCGTCCTCTTCTTCTTCTTCTTCTTTGAATTCTTCTTCTTCTTCCTCGTCTGCGGGGACCATCGGACGACCTGGCGGTGCCGCCGGTGGCGAACGAGACAGTTCAAGTTTCTTCACGACGAACTCGACCAACGATAACGGATCGCTATCCTCCTCCCCACCGATGTATAACCCCAACGAGAACTTCTCAACCAACAATACCGCTTCCTCTGGAGGAACGGATGTATCAACAACAAATAGCAGCAGCAACGGCGCGGCGACCGGCGGCACACCCGTTGCCGCCACTGGCAACGCGTACATAGATAATTATAACAACATTAGTCAAGACAATAGCAGTAATAACAGCTCCGATAGCATGGACAGCATTGACGAGGACGATTACGAATTAGAAGATGGATTTGCGGATCGCGGCGAGGCGCCTCCTCTGCAAGAGCAAGTGCAAAGTATCGTTCAGCTAATGAACGAGTTGTGATAAAATTGTAACAAACAAACGACTCTAAAATCATACACTTTAAGATGTATACACGTACTTACAGTAGTAAGCGTAATTCTACCACTGTATTAATTAAAATCATGTGCCACTGTAGCACATTTGTATTTATTTATTATATAAACTGCAAGCTAAATTCACTCGTGGTGGTTTCGTTCGGGTTCGAATTTTAAGTAGAAAAACAAAATCGAACAAACGCACGGCTTTCTCTCTCTTTTAATCTTACTTTCTCTCTCTCCTTTCTCTTATTCTTCTCTTTCCAAAATCTCTCTTCTCGATTACTTGTTCATATACATCCCGACTAAAAACGATATCAACGCCACGATCAAAACCATAAGAAACGAAAACCCGTTCGCGCCCGGCTTCATCGATTTCGACAACTCCGTTTGCAACTGTCTATTTCGCTTCTGCATCGCTTGCATCTGCGCCTCCAAACTCGCCACTTTATCCCCGTTCGGTCTCGAACTGACGCTCTTCCCACCTCCTTTCTCAACGCTCGCCGCGCTCGGCGTCTGCTTCGTCGAAAAATACCTATTCAAACTCGGCCCGCTTCCGTCCGTCTCTTTATCTTCCGGCACGCTCGCCGGCAACCCGCCGGCTTCGGTAAACACAACCTTCAACTTCGTCTCTTGAATCTTCTTCCCGTCTTTCGTGAACAAAGCCGGCACGTCGTCTCCCTCGCCTTTCTCCGCGACTGTATTTTGCACCAAAAACTTATCTCGACAGTTTTCCAAATCCGCCGGCACTTCCCTTTGCGCTTGCATGATCACCGTCACCACCGTCGTCGCGCCCGCGGGGACGATGCCGGTGTTCGGTTTCACGCAGTACTTCTTCGGGGCGGTCGTTTTCACTTTAAACGCTTGGTCGTGAGAGGTCGGGTTGTGCACCGTTAAGTCCGTCGCGATTTGTTTCTTCAGTTCAACTGTTGTATAATATTCGTATAAAAAATGTCAGTCGAGCTGCTTTTTAGTGTCTCGTTTGACCAAAGAAAGAACAAAAGTTTCCGTTGAACGAACCCACTACGAGAGGGGAGAAAAAAAAGACTCAAATTTCTCTCTCTTTAACTCTCTTTCACTCTCTCTTTCGAGGAAGACGAAGAAAAGAAGGGCACGAACAGAGATGGCGTCGTCCCCGTCGCGCGCTCGCGCATCTCTTTCACTCTTTCTTTCGTTTTCGACATCGAGAGAGAGAGAACTCTGCGACGAGAAGAGAGGAAAAAAACGAATAAAATTTCCCCCCCCCGAAGGAACAAGGGAAAAGAAGAAATCTCTCTCGGTCATCCTAAGAAGAAGAAGAAGAAGAAGAAGAAGAAGAAGAAAAGAACACGCGAATAACACGCACACTTAAACGGAAGCTGTTCGGTCGGGGTGATGACTAAGCCTTTCTCGGAGGACATGTTGCGCTCTCTCTTTGTGTCGTTCTCTCTCTCTCTCTCTGTTTGTGAATATGGAAATGTGCGCTCTCGTGTGCTTTCCCTCTCTCAATGGAAGGCTTCTTCTTTCCTTTACAAAAAACGCGCGCTCTCACGAACAGAGCAACGAGAACAACGAAAGCAGAAGACACCTCTTCTCTTCAGGTCGTCTTCGTCGTTTACTGCGGTTACGATGCCGTTTCGAAAGGGAGTGTCTACTGCGCGTGTAAAAGCAAACAAAAGGATGGGTTTGAGTGTGAAGCGTTTTTCCCTTGAAACTTTTTCTTCTTTTTCTTCCTTTTTTTCTCAGTATTAATTGGGCGGTTTTTTTGAGGGTCTCTTTAGAGTGGTGTACTGCTGCGCGCGGTGATTCTTAGTACGTGTTGTTACGTTTTAAACGCGTGGGTTTGCGCTTTTCTTCGGCGTTACAAAGTTACAAAAAGTTTTGTGCTTCTCTCTCTCTCTCTCTCTCACTCTCACTCTTTTTATTACTCGGTAGGCCCTCTTCTCGCTCCAACACTTTTTTTCTCTCGTATTTATTTCTTCGTTTTTTATGTATCGCTTTTGCGGGGTGTGCTTTTTGATCGTCTTCCTTCTTTTCGTCTCTTGATGATTTTTTACGCCAACCACGTTCTCGGGTTCATGAACGCATCTAACGCGTCCGCTTCTCTACTCCCTTCCTTCGGGTGCATGTCGTATTGCCATCTCGCGGTGAGCGGCAAAGACATCAAAATGGACTCGATTCTGCCGCCGGTTTTCAAGCCAAAGGTGGTCCCGCGGTCGTACACCAAGTTGAACTCGACGTATCGGCCTCTTCTCATTTGCTGCCACTCTTTTTCTTCTTGCGTGAACGAATCATCTTTGTGTTTGTCGACCAACGGGATGTACGCCGGGACGACGGCTTGCGCCATGTCCGTGGCAAACGCCAACAACTCCTCCTTCGGTCGGTCGTTCATGTCGTCGAAAAAGACGCCACCAACGCCTCTGCGTTCGCCTCTGTGCTTGATCATGAAGTAATCGTCCGCCCATTGCTTGAATCTCGGGTAATATTCCGGATCGTGCTTATCGCACGCGCCTTTCAACGTCCCGTGAAAGTGCGCGACGTCTTCGTGAAAAATGTAACTCGGCGTCAAATCCGTGCCGCCGCCAAACCACCAAGCTCTCGGCGCCCCCGGGTCGTCTCTCGGCGAATCAGTTTCAAAGTAACGATAGTTAAAGTGCACGGTCGGTGCCATCGGGTTGATTGGGTGCATCACCGAGGAAATCCCGGCTGCAAAAAACGGAATCGTCTCCGTCCCGGCGCCTTGCCCTCCCGTCGCCGCTCTGTACGCCTCCGGCGGCATTTGCCCGTACACCACGGACACGTTAATCCCGGCTTTTTCAAAAACCTTGCCGCCTTGCAACACTCGAGAGATGCCTCCACCCCCGCCCGGTCTTTCCCACGCGTCCTCGTGAAACTTCCCCCCGTCTAATTCCTCCACCGCTTTGCAAATATCGTTCTGCGCCTGTCGAACCATCTTCTCGAATTTCGCGCGCATTTCGTTCGCGTCGCCTTCCCCGCCCGGTCGCAAAAGCGTCAACGGGGCTTCGTCCAGAGCGACTTCCTCCTCAATCATCGCCGCTTTTATCATTGTGCTACTTTTTTTCACCTTGTTGTTGCGAGAACTTCTTACACTCAAACACGATGATGATGATGGTGCTCCTCTTCGTGACGATCTCCCCAACACGTTATTCATCTTATTCGTAGTAAACGACGACGCGTGCATCGTGTTCGCGGCCATCATCATCATCATCATCTTAATATAAAAACGTAACGCTTCTTGGTGCTTCTGCGCTAATTAATAATAATAAAGCGATGTCAAAAAGCTCTCAGCGACAGTCCGAAGCGCTTTATATAGCTCTAATATCTGAGGAGCGATTTTATCCTTCCCCGAAACAAGATCTCTTATTTAGGGTTTTAGAGTTTAGGGTTCTCCTCTCGGGGTTTTAATTGGATTTGCAACGATATCACACACATAACAACACGAAGAAGAAGAAGAAGAAGAAGAAGAACAACAACGACGAAAGCATAAATCTCTCTCGCGAGAGGAGGAGATAACACGTAACACCATGATCGTCTGGCAGTACTAGTTTTTGCAAAGGTAAAAAAAGAAGTGAGATTGTTGTTCTGTCGTCGTTGTTTGTTCGAGAGCGTTTATTTGGGGAGAAATGAAAGAAGCCCCAACATCATCATCATCATCATCATCATCGGAAGAGGAGGAGAACGAGAACACGCTTTCAAAGTCGGAAAACAACGAAAACGACGAGGACGACGAGAGCGCGCTTTTGTCTCGAGGGCATCTCTTCGACGCATTCAAGTTTACGAGCGTTTCGAAAAACCCTCTGGTAAAAATATCCATGCGCGTGTTCGAGAAGTTCCTTCCAGATTTGTTTGTTAAGAGAAGAAGAAGAACGAAAGAAGCGAATGCGAAGACGAACTTCGCTCGAAAAGTAAAACAATGGGTATCTCAAATCGAGTCGAGTTACCAAGACTCGATCGACTATCACAACAGAGCGCACGCGACGGACGTCACGCAAAGTATAGGGTACATGTTAGGGAACGGTTTGCGAGAAGAGTTGGACGACGTGGAAGTGTTCGCGTTGATATGCACCGCGGTGGCGCACGACTGCGGACATCCGGGGAAGTCGAATCTGTTTTTAGTCGAGACGAAGAGCGAGAAGGCGAAGAGATGGAACAACGAAGCGGTGAACGAGAATGGGCACGTGGAATTCGCGATCGAGGCGTTTGAGAAGTGCGAGGTGTTTCGTAACGACGACGACGACGTTAGGAGTAGTAATAGAAGAAGCGACGAGAAGAATAGGAGCGAAGAAATGAAGGAAACCGTGTACGAGATTTTGAAGACGGCGATATTGTATACCGATATGAACAAACACGAGACGTTAATAGAGGATTTTCGAGAGGCGCTGGAGAGAAATAGAGGTAAAAAAGCAATCAAAGAGTGGGCGAAGAAAGAGGACGTGCACGTAGCCTTGGGGTACGTTTTGCACTGCGCGGACGTGTTGAACGGATGCCGGCCTTGGCCGGTCGCCAAGAAATGGGCCGAGTTGATCACGGAAGAGTTTTGTAAACAAGGCGACGTGGAGAAGTCGTTGGGATTCGAAAAATTAACCGGTGCGCACGTGGACAGGGCTTTACGAACGGATATCACGTCTTCGAGGCAGGCGATTAAGTTTGCCGAGGAAACCGTGAAGCCTTTGTACGGACTGTTGAAGGAAATCGTGCCCAACGCCGTTGAGCCTTTATTGACGCAGCTGGAACTGAATGTAGAAAAACATCGCGCTTTGATTCAAGAGAGTCAAAGATAGTAGTATATACCTAACTAAGTGCAAAATTATAACATTATAACAACCGATTCATGTATCCAAACTTCTTCTCAACTACTTTTAAGTAGTAGTAGTAGTATTCTTCGCGGGATGGTTTCTAATTTTTCTCACGCGAGTTTGGTTCGGGTCAAAGCCGCCTTCTTTCGCACCAAACACGCTCCATTCGGGAGTTTTACATATGTAATCCTTCGCTTCGAAAGGCTCGCCTTTGGCGACCAGGTCTTGGAATTTTTCGTAATCAATCCAAGTGTGCCATTCTCCGTCGATTTTATAATCTTTCGTTCTCGCGAGCAAGACGCAACACGAGTGACTGTGTTCGCAAGCGAGCTCGTACGAGGAAGCACCTTTTTCTTCCTGCTCTATATTTGTCAATCGACAAATTTCTTGGGAGAATTTCACCACGTCCTCGTGATACGGAACGTTCTTCATCGTCAACGCGCTCGCGCTCTTATCGCTCGAGCCGCAATACGTTACGCCTTTAATCTCTATGAAATCCGGTTCGCCGAGTTTCACCAGTTTCGCGTATTCTTCGGCTTCGGCTAAGTTCCAACCGGCGACTAAAGTTAATCTGTACACCGTTCTTTGCGGTTTTGTTTTTAGGCTACTCAAAGAACCTACGAATCTATCCCAATAATCGCTATGTAACGGACGATCGATCGCCTTCAACGTCTCCGGCGTCGCCGCGTCTACGGAGACGTACAGCTGCGTGATTGGCGGTAAATCTTCGATGGCTTTCGGAAACTGCGCGTTGGTGACTAAAAATGTCGATATGCGCTTCTCGTGGAGTAACGAAACGAATTTGCCGATTTCCGGGTACATTATTGGTTCCCCGACGAGCGACAACGCGCAGTGTCTCGGATCCATGCCTTCTTGCAACTTGGCCTCGGTGACGCCAGGCACGCCGCGCATTTCGTTGATCATTTTGCGATGCTGCCCTAACGCATCGTTCACGATATCTTCTGCGGGATTCATCTCCCATTTCCATTCCTTTCCGACTGGATTCGTGTGATGTCGCCAACAAAACACGCATTTATTTGCGCACGCCAACGACGGCGTAGTTTCCATGCACCGGTGCGATTCGATCCCATAAAACGCGTGCTTATAACACCCGCCTCGACCTCTCAACATTGCTTTCGTCCATCTGCACAACTTCACACCCGAGTGCGTCCCGAGAATCTTGTACCCTTGCTTTGTCAACGCTTTGCGAAGCTTCGGAGTGACCATTTCCGGTTTCGGCGCGTTTGGATCGCGCGCGCTTCCATCGCCCCCGACATCTTCCACGTCCATATCGTCCTCGGATCCAGAAAAGTAACTTTCCGTGTCCGATCGATCCACTTCATCCTCCTCCTCCTCATTGTCGTCGTCGTTTTCTACTTCATCTTCTTCTTTTACATTCTCTTCATCAGCTTCCTTCTTCTTTTTCTGTCTCCTCTTCTCCGCCGTCGTCGGCGGAAACACTCTCCCTTTCAACTTCTCCGTCCACTTCTCAAACTGCGTTTTCATCTCCACCTCGCTGCTTTCGTCCCCGTCGAATTTCCTCAAAATTCTTTCCGCGCCCATCCTCGCGAAGTGTTTATCGATCATTCTCGCCGCTCGATTAAAGTTCTCCTCGTATTGCGAATCGCCCACGCCAAAGACGCAAAATTTGAGCTCCTTCAAATACGACCACCCGGCGCGTTCGTCGTACGCTTGCTCTTCGCACCATTTCATGAAATGTTTACACTCGGACGCGATTTCGCCCCCAGTCGTCGTCGAGACGACAAAAATTGCGCATTTCAGCACCTTTTTTCTTTCCATTTTTAGTATTCCTTCTTCTTCTTCTTCTTCGTTCGCGAACGTCTTCTCCGGTTCGAGCACTTCGCTCAAATCGATAACCGTCCGGTCTAAATCGGCGCCTAACTTTTGCGCTAAAGATCTCGCGTTGCCGCTCGTGCTCGCGTAAAAAATCCGCACGGAATCATCGTCGTCGTCGTTATCACTCTCGCTCTCCTCCGTCTCTTCTTTCCAAAAGCTCTGTTTTTGTTCCCGTTTCTGTTTCTTCTTCTTCTCAGCAGGAGTCGTCTTCTTCGCTTTGATGACTTTTACGCCGTCATCATCATCATCCTTAGGAAAAATCCCCTCGACTCTTTTCTTCTCCTTCGCGTGATACCAACGATACTCGCACAAAACAAACCCAACCGAAAAAGCGACGAGGAGCACTTTTTGAGTAGTAGTAGTATTCACCATGACGCGTATCAGTAGAAGATGTGTGTCTTTTTTTTCTCTCTAATGTTTTTGTGTCAAGTGTTGTTGTTTCGCGTCTGTCTTTTTTGCAATTTTTTTTTGTTTTTGTTTGTTTGCTTTCTTCTTCTCTTTTTTTGTGTTTTTGTTGTTTTGTTGCACACAAGAAAAACAGGATCTGATTTTTCTCATTTTTGACGACACATTTTTTGTTCACACGATTGAACTGTTGATTTTCGCTCGAGAGTATTTACGCGCACATCACACGATGTGGCATTTGAGACAGAGGTCGTCTCACGATATGGGAATATTTGCGCAAGAATAATCGAGCAAAAAAAAGATATTTGAGTTTCTCGAATAATAAATTGAATGTTCTTCTCGTTTGAAGATGAGATGTTCACATTTGTGAGTATAATGAAGTTGGTTCATCAGTTCCGAAAATTTTTTTTGGCTTCTCTCTCTTTTTGTTTGTTTCTCATCATTTTTTTTTTGGTTCTTCTTTTCTTCTTCTTCTTCTTCATTCCAAAAGAAACAAAGAGCGCTTGCTTCTCCACACGACAACGACAACACACCAACAAACACAACGGAAGAACAACAACAACAAAAGAAAATCAATCGATCAAATCATCATCAAAATCAAAATGCAAGGCGCGCGACAATCGGACGTGTTCTTCGGCGAACGCGAGAGCGGGCAAGACGTGAGGCAATCGAACGTGACCGCAGTTCAAGCGGTGGCGAACATCGTGAAGAGCAGTTTAGGACCCGTTGGGTTGGACAAGGTATTATAGTTAAAATTCTGTTTTCGAACCGGGAAAAAGTCAACGTTGGCATCGCGATGGATCGTTTTTTTCTCTCTCTCTCTCTCTCTCTGCTGAAAGCGCTTCGTCGCGCTCGACGTTTGGCGGAAGTTTTATACCTTTGCATAAAACTAACTTCTTCTTTTCTTTTCTAAAAACATTAGATGCTCGTGGACGATATCGGCGACGTGACGATAACCAACGACGGCGCGACGATTTTGAAACTTTTAGAGGTGGAACATCCGGCGGCGAAGATTTTGGTCGAACTGGCGGAATTACAAGACCGCGAAGTTGGCGATGGGACCACGTCCGTGGTCGTGTTAGCCGCGGAGTTACTAAGAAGAGCGAACGATTTAGTGAGACAAAAGATTCATCCGACGTCGGTGATTGCCGGGTATCGATTGGCGGCGAAGGAGTGCGTGAAGTATTGCGAGAAACACATGGCGCGAAAGGTGGAAGATTTAGGAATGGAAACGATTAAGAACGTGGCAAAGACGAGCATGAGCTCGAAAATTGTTGGGATGGATTCAGATTTCTTCGCCGGTTTAGTCGTGAACGCGTGCGAGAAAGTGAAGACGTACGACGATATGGGCGACGTGAAGTATCCGATAAATCGAGTGAACATTTTGAAGGCGCACGGGAAATCGGCGAAAGAGAGCGAAGTTTTAGATGGGTACGCGCTGAATTTAGGCCGGTCGGCGCAAGGTATGCCGACGCACGTGTCGAACGCGAAAATCGCGTGCTTGGATTTCAACTTGCAAAAGACGAAAATGTTGTTTGGGATTCAAGTTTTAGTCAACGATCCGAAAGAGTTGGAAAGAATTAGAGAAGAAGAGTCGGCGATTACCTCGAGAAGGATTCAGATGGTGTTGGAAGCGGGTGCGAATGTTATTTTGTGTACCAAAGGTATCGATGATATGGCGTTAAAGTATTTCGTAGAAGCTGGGGCGATTGCGTGTCGACGCGTGCCGAAAGAAGATTTGAAGAGAGTCGCGCGGGCGACGGGCGCGCAGGTTTTGAGCTCATTATCTGATATGGACGGGAACGAATCCTTCGACCCAACGCATTTAGGGGAAGCGAAAGAAGTGTTCGAAACGAGAGTGAGCGATGACGAGATGATTTTAATTAAAGGCTGCAAATCCTCGCAAGCGTGTACCATGCTCTTGAGAGGCGCCAACGATTACTTCCTGGACGAAATCGATCGGTCTTTACACGACGCCTTGTGCGTCGTCAAACGTTGCTTAGAATCCGGTTCGGTCGTTCCGGGAGGAGGAGCCGTCGAATCCGCGTTATCTGTTCATCTCGAACAAAAATCCGTCTCGTTGGGTTCTCGCGAACAACTCGCCGTCGCCGAATTCGCCGAGGCGTTGTTGTGCATCCCGAAAACTTTAGCCGTCAACGCGGCCAAGGATTCCACCGATTTAGTCGCAAAACTACGAGCCTACCACTTCGCCTCTCAATCCGGCAAGGAAGAGGACAAACACTACGCCGGTTACGGTTTAGACTTACACAAAGGCGAGTTGAGAGACAACCTCGCCGCCGGCGTCCTCGAACCGACGATGAGTAAGTGCAAATCGTTCAAGTTTGCCGCCGAAGCCGCTATTACGATTTTACGAATCGACGATATGATCAAGTTGGAGAAAGAGGACGGCGACGGGCGAGACGGGTTTTAGTACTACTTTAACGCCACGATGAAATTCGATGCAAATTCTCGAGAGAGAGAGAGAGAGAGAGAGAGTTAGAGAAGGAAGAGAGAGAGAGAGGGCGATGTGAGAGCGTAGATTATAGGAAAATGAAAGGAAAATGTGAAAAACAATCCTCCTTTACAGAATTCGTCAAAATAAAGAAGAACCCGCTCGCGTTTGCGTCGTAAAATGAAACGACCACGTTGTCTCACTGAAAAAGACCAATTATAACGATGATTTTCTTTTCGCTTTATGTCATCCTCACACTACTCGCGCGTCTGTCTTCTTCACTCGCCGCCGGGGTCACATTTGGCCCCGTCGACGACCGACGACGTCAACCCCTAAAGTTGGATAAACAAGAAGAACTTGCTGCTCGTAGTATCACGGGGATAAGCACGGAGAAGACGAGACAGACCACCTTATGCGTCATCGGGGACGAGAAAGGCAACGTCGAGCACTTGCGGTTGTTAATAGACCAGTCCGAGAAGAGCGGACACGAAGTGAAGATATTCCAGTCCGAGAAAGATGCGATTGGGGGAATAAAGTATTGTTCTGCGCTTTTTGCGTTTCAGCGCGGCGACGTCGAGTACCGATTGAGAGATGAAATTGTGAGACTGAGCGAGGACGTGAGAGTGAATCACATTCAAGGGACAGATGTGTTGACGTCGAAGAAAGAGTTAATGGAGCTTGGGTTAGATTTTGTGCCGGAAAGGAGAGACGACGGCGGCGTTCCGGTAATACGGAAGAAGCCGACGCACGGCGGTGTCGAAGTGATGTTGAGTGGCGATACTTTGAAGAAGAGTGAATCCATATACCAGAGATATATCGATAACGCGTTGCATATAGATGGAATGCCGTTCGATTATGGCGCATACGTGTTTCTTTCGGAAACGCATTATTTAGATGGCGAAACGAAACAGGCGAAATTGACGTACGAGGTATGGAATGACGTCATGCTTCGGTTTGCGACGAATGGCCAGTTTGTAGAATCAACGTATACGAACGCGTGGAGTATGCCGAGTTTAGTGAACGCGTCTTCGCCGGGTAAAGACTTTCAGGCCAAGATGGCGTTCGCGAGGTACTTGGGCGAGGAAAAATCGAAAGCGCTTTTCGAAACCATCGATCGACGCATAGAAGATGCGTTTAAAGCAGCTCGGCCGTATTTGTCCAACGCGTTCACAACAACCGCTTTTAGTTTGTTACGATTTGATTTTGTCATCGATGACAACTATTTTCCGTGGTTGATTGAAGTCAACGCGTCTCCGAATATCAAGCCGTCCTCAAAAGGACAAGAGAAGATGCTTATTGAAATGCTCGATGTCGTGTCCAAGAAATTGTTCGCTTTAGAAGAAGATATCGTGTTATCACACGAACTGACGCGAGAAACAGACATCCGCAAGAAACGGTACACGAGAAAGTTAGCGCAATCGGAGTACACGGACGTGGACTGCGTCGTGAGCGATTGGACGGCGTACAAGCCTTCGATATGCGCAGATCCTTGCTACGCCTCCACGCACACGCAGGTTCGCTCTCGAATTATCACGACTCCCCAACGTGGCAACGGCGCCGCGTGTCCTCCAAATTTAATCGGAAGTCGAGTAGCAGATTGTCCGAACGAGTGCCCTCCACCAACGCCGCCTTCTCCACCGCCTTCGCCTCCACCACCTTCCCCTTCGCCGCCTCCCCAATGGAATTACGCAAACGAAAATGGCGCTCCAATCGTGTTCACAACGAGCTCGTCGACGACGAGCACTAGCAGTAGGAAGAAGAGTTTAAAACTATTAGTTTTCGTAGTAGCGTGTGTAGTCTTGTGATGAGGTACCAGTTGGTACCATGATGCGTTAACAACAACTCGTGTGGTGAAAATATTTACAAAAATGCACCCAACAAAAAATTAGGTAAGTACAATTTACATCGCATGCGGCCAATGTCTAGACCCTTGCTGCGTTCCTGGTTTTTCATCTCTTCTTTCTTTCCAAGTGGTGTACAAAGTCTTCTCGCGATGGTCGTTGGACCAGGCAAACTCGAATTTCCCGACCAAAATGCGATCACCCTCGCTGGCGCCGGCTTCCTTCAGCGCCTTTTCAATGCCACTCATTTTCAATACTCTCGCGAAACGTTTATAGCTTTCAAAGTAATCCCAGTTGGTCATTTGACAGAATCGTTCAACCGCGGTGCCTCTGACGACGAACGCGTACGGGGTATCTTCGACGGTAAAATCTTCAATGCGCGCACCGTCTGCCGCTCTTTTCGCTCTCGATTGTTCAATCTCGAGCGACTCTTCGCTCTCTAACCGTCTCGGACCTAACATTTTGTGTGTCTCGGCGACTTTGGACATCAGTTCGTCCACGCCTTCTTTCGAAACCGCGCTGATTTCAAAGCACTCCACGCCTTCGAGTTTTAACGTCTCTTTTAATTTCTTCGCGTTCGTTCTCGCTTGGTCGCTCACGTCGATTTTATTCAAAGCGACTAATCGAGGTTTGTCTAACATCGTCTCATCGAAGAGCATCAGTTCGCTCACGATGGCATCGTGCGCATGCAAACAGTCCTCCTCGGAACAATCCACCACGTGTAGCAACAACCGCGTTCTTTCTGCGTGCCTCAAAAACTCAAAACCTAAACCTAAACCTTCGCTCGCGCCTTCTAATAAACCCGGCACGTCCGCGAAGACCATTCGCGTGTAATCTCTTTCGACCAAGCCTAAGTTCGGGACGATGGTCGTGAACGGATAATCAGCAATCTTTGGTCGTGCGGCGGAAACGGCGGCTAACAGCGAAGATTTTCCTGCATTTGGCGCACCGATAACACCCACGTCCGCGACTAATTTCAGCTCGAGCTCGATCCATTTCTCCAAGCCTTCCTCGCCGAGTTCCGCTAACATTGGCACTTTGTTTTTACTCGTTTTAAACGACGCGTTACCTCTCCCGCCTCGACCACCAGCGATTATCGTCTTCGTTTCTTCGTGTTCCAACAATTCGCACAGCACCTCTCTCGTTTGCGAATCTCTCACGATCGTCCCGGCTGGTACTTTAATCTCCAAGTGATAGCCGTTTGCGCCGTTACATTTCGACCCTCCACCGTGTTTCCCATTCTTCGCTCGATGGTGCACTTTCTTCCGAAACATTTGCAACGAGTGCATGTTCTCATCCGCGGTAAACGACACGTCCCCACCAATCCCGCCGTTCCCACCACTTGGACCACCATTCGGTACAAACTTTTCTCTCCTAAACGCAATCACCCCGTTCCCGCCGTTCCCGGATTTCACGTAAATCTTCGCCGTATCGAAATACCGCATCTCCGACGGCATTCCTTTCCCTCGTTCCAATTTTTTCATTTTCTCCTTCTCGTAATCGTAATCGTCTTCGAATTCCGCGCCTAACTGGTACATTTTCCCGCCCGGCGTGAACACGTTGATGTCGTCCTCGTCGTCTGAATCGTCGTATTCAATCGCGTCGTCTTCATCAAAGCTCTCTTCCTCAACATCATCAGAGCTTACGAATTCGCCCCAAGAAGAAGAGGCGTTCGTCGACCCATCCTCCTCGTCCTCGATTTCCTCTCCAAACTTTACCATTCTCCCTCCGTTCTTCATCTCCTTCTCTTCCTCTTCTCTCGTTTCGTCCCACTCGAAGTACTGTTTGAAACTGTTGTTGTTGCTCTCTTCCGCGTAAAACTGCGCGCGAGTGCGCATGGTTTCCGACTTTTTATCCGCCGCGGCTTCTAAACCTTCAAACCAATTTGTCGTTGCTGCTTTCGAAGATGACGACGATGGTGCCTCCACGTCGTTTTCTGAAGAGGACGAAGACGACTTCGATTCCATCACCTTTTTAGCCGCCGCCGGGGAAGAATTCTTCAATTTCTTCTTCTTCTTCTTCTCCTTATCGTCTTTGATGGGAGAAAGAGAAGGTTTCGCGCGACAGAGCACCGGAGAACAACAACGACTGCTGCTGCTCGTTCGGTAACGACTCGCAGGAGAGAGAGTCGAAAGAAGAAAAGACGCGCGCATGATGTGAGAGATTATTTGTGACGAGAACAGCTTCACTTAATTATTTTTAATGTACAACTGGTGTGTGTTTGGGGTGGATTTTCTCTCTCTTTTACGAGAACTACTTCGATTTCTTTTCGTTCCCTTTCGTTTTCTTTTTCGAACCTTTCCTGGGTTTGATCCCCATGAGCTGCGGACTGTGATTGACGGCTTCGGCCCATCCGAAGGACGGGTGTCTTTCCCACCACCCGTCGGTGTCTTCCCAAACGTCCCAGTGGTCGCTTCCGTCGCTGGAGTGGCCGTATTTGCGCACTCGTCCGTCTGGCCAGTGTTCTTCTCCCCAGTCTTTGCTGACTTTGTGACCGTCGCGGTCGTTCCAGGTGGAGCCTTCGCGTTCGCCTTGACGGCCGTGAGAGGCGTAGGAACCCCATCGTTCGGACCAACGCTCGCCCCAGGAGCGACCGCTGCCGCCGTCTTCGCCGACGTCTCGATCTGCCCAAGAATCGTTCGTTTTCATGCAACCGCCGTGGCCGTCCCATTTTTCTTTCCAGTTGTGGTTCCATCGAGACGCGTGGCCGTCCTCTGGGATCTCGTTTTTACCGACGCACGATTTCTTGAAACATTCTCGGTCGACGACGCCGTCGCCCCAGTACGCCTCTCGCCAGTCTTCGTGCCATTCCGCGCCGCTCGCGTTGGCGCCCCATTTGTTCGCGGACCGTTCGATTTTTTTACTCGCGTCCGTGAAGAAACCTCGCGAGACGTCGGAACAGGAGATTTCAGACCACGATTCTTGCCAGACGTTGCCGTGACCGTCGCGTCCGGATTTTACGGCGCCGAGTTCTTTGTAATCAAACGCGTCCGCGGTGGACCACCACTTCTCTTCCCATTCGACGGACCCGTCCGCCGACTGCCCTCTCACTAACGTCCATTCGCAAACGCGCCCGTTTTCTAATTCGCTCGTGCCAGCTTCTCGCCACCATCGCGTGCCGTCGGAAAGCTCGCCGTGCGTTTCGCCATCTGCGCCTAATTCTCTCACCGCGGACGCGAATTCCGCTTCCGTCGGCGCTCTTTGGTCTGCTTCCACCTCGTCCGCTTGCGTCGCCGTTTGGCTTTCAAATGCCAGCGGCAACTCCTTCGTGCCTTTCGCTTGAACTTGAGACTGAAAATCTAAATTCAGCGTTTGCGTCACGCCGCGTTCGGCGACTTGCACCGCCTGCTCGATTCTAGTTTGCGTTTGCTTCTGTAATTTAGGCACCGGCGCGCCATCGGTATCGGATTTTTTCCTCTCCGGAGGCGTCCAAGACCAGAAATCCATCCCAGTCGCGTCGCCGTTCGCATCGTCGTCGATGTCAATGGAATGGTTAATCGAGTGCGCTTTCTTCTGCGCGTTTCTCAGCGTCCCTCCCGCCGCTCCTCCTCCTCCAGACACTCCAGATGCCACATTTGCTGCCGCATCGCTCACCTCCTTCAACGTCTTCGCCGCACTTTTCTTCACCGTAGATAACCCATCCTCCACAATTTTTTTCGCCCGACCAATCTCAATCGGCGACGTCACCGCCGACCGAGCTTGCGCGGCGTTCAGCGCCGCTTTCGCGCGTTCGATGGTCCCGATCGGCGACGCCGCGCGTTCGAACAAATCAATCACGTTGGCGGACTTTCTCGATTTTTCTTCCTGTTCTGAAGTCGTCGTCTGAATCGTCGTCGTCGTCGTTTGGGTCGCGGATGATGATGGTGATGATGAGAACGACGACGGCGGTGGTTTTGATGATGTCGGCATCAATCCCGAATCTCGATGTGGTTCTTGTTCTTGTTGTTCTTCTTGTTGTTCCGCCAAAGGCTTTGTTGTTTGGGGCAAAAAGTCCACGCCGTAAATCACGCTCGTCCTCTTCGGTGGCAACACGTCCTCCTCGCCTCCTCCTCCTCCTCTGTCCGAGGAAGGCGACGATAAAGACGACGGCGAGAAACGATGATGATAATGATGATGATTTTGCGCGTGCTTCCGCTGACTCCATTTTATCCTCTTTTGAGTGCACAAAGCGGGGACAAAATGAACGACTTTAACAGCGACGAGGACGACACCATTACCACCACCCATGATGATGCGCGTGGTAGTTTTATGTGTTCTCGTTCTTTTTCTTGAATCTTTCCCTCGTCTCGAGCTCTGCGTCGTGTGTTCTTCTAGCGCGCGCGTAATCCCTTAACGAACATTCTGAATAAAATAAATTTAGGGTTGGTTAAATGCTGATGAATATACGACGTGTATGTGTATACTTAGAAGTACAACTGAGCTAATGTTGAGTACGCATGTGCTTTTGCAAATGAGCAAGTTGACGAAAAGCTTTATCGCAAACATCACATTCGTACGGCCTCTCGTTCGTGTGAATACGCATGTGCCCTTTCAAACTATCAGCTCGACTAAAACGCTTCTCGCACACATCACATTCGTACGGTTTCTCTTTCGTGTGAATACGCATGTGGTATTTCAAATGACCAGATTGACTAAAACGCTTCTCGCACACATCACATTCGTACGGTTTCTCGTTCGTGTGAATACGCATGTGCCTTTGCAAATGACCAGAATCACGAAAACGCTTCTCGCAAACATCGCACTCATACGGTTTCTCGTTCGTGTGAACACGCTTGTGGACTTTCAAATTACTGGATTGAGTAAAACGCTTCTCGCACACATCGCACTCGTACGGTTTCTCGTTCGTGTGCGTACGCATGTGTCTGGCCAATTTAGATGGTGTTACAAACACCTTCTCGCAAACATCGCACTCGTGCCCTCTCTTTCTTTTCACTCCTTTAGCAATAAAAGCAGTTTCTTCTTCTCGCATCTGGTGATTTTGCTCCACGACATCGTCGCACGGCACGCACATAATCCTCCATAATTGCTTCACGTCCTCGTCTTCTCCCTCTTCTTCTTCTTCTTCTCCCTCTTCTTCTTCTTCTTTTTGTATCTGATGATTTGCCTCGACATCCTCATCATCAGGAATCCTCGAACGCACAAACACCAAAGGTTCTTCTTTCCCGCGTCCCTTCAAAACCGTCCTCGCGTTCACCGCTCTTTTCGGATGTGGATTCTTTCGCGGTCGTCGTCGCATGTTGTTGTTGTTGTTGTTGTTGTTCTTTCAACGCGTCGTCGTCGCAGAGTAGAAGAGGTTCTTTCTCAAAGCGTAAAGAGTATGTAATAGCAGTGTTTAAGTCTTGGAAAAAAAAAAAATTGAGACGTTTCGCAGGAAATGAAGAAAAAGCATCTCAAAAAAAAATTTCTCCTCAGAACGAACCACAACACAACTCACTCGAAAACAACGAAAGTCTTTCCAAAATTCTGTCGTTGTTGTCTTTCTCTTCCGGTGGATGCTGAGAGGAAGCAGCTCGCGGTGTCTTCGTTCGCTGCGCACAAAGTCCTCCTCCTCTTTCATTTCCTCGTCTTTATCCTCTCCTTCGAAAACTGCGCGTGCTGCTTTTGCCAGCTTTTGTGCTCGAGGAGGACCGAGAACGGAAGGAACACGTTTTATTCCAAGTCGTCGTCATCATCGTAATCCGTCTTTGAACAACAACAGATTTTCCCCGAGTTTAAGTCTGTCCTCTTTGTCGCCGCATCGGAGAACGAGAAGACCAACACCAGCGAGAGGTACGGAAGGGTTGTTTTTCGCGTCGCTTCCTCCCGTTGGTCCTCAGTTGGCGTCGTTTTCGGCGGCGGCGTCATCGTCTTTGTCTGTGTTCTCATCAACAACAACAAACATGGTGTCCGTGGCGTGGATAGTCGGCGCGGCTTCGATTGTTGATTTTGGCATCCAACTCGTCGGTTGGGCGATATCGAGCGCGATGAAAACGGAAAAGTATTACGATTTGTGCGGGTCCGGGGCGTTTGCCGCGGTCGCGGTTTCCACGTTTGCGTGCACGAACGGGGAACCTCGCGCGGCGTTGGCGACGACGGCGTTGTTGGCGTGGGCGATGCGCTTGGGCGCGTTTCTCGTCACGCGGGTGCATAAAGACGGAGGGGATAAAAGGTTCGACGGGATTAAAGAAGACCCGGCGACGTTTGGGATTTATTGGTTCATACAAGGGATTTGGGTGCTGGTGACGGCGATGCCGGTGATTTTGATCAACGCGAACGCGGTGACGCAAGGACCGTTGAGAGCTTTAGATTGGATCGGGTTTGCCATTTTTGCCGTCGGATTGACCATGGAAACGGTCGCCGATCAACAAAAAAGAGCGTTCAAAGCGGACGAGAGGAATAAGGGAAGATACATCGATAGCGGTTTGTGGAGCGTTTCGAGACACCCGAACTATTTCGGCGAGATTACTTTATGGACCGGGTTGAGTATGGTGGGGTTGTCCGGCGTGGCGAAATACGGCGCCGGCGAAATCATCGGGTGCGTCCTGTCGCCGTTGCTGGTGACGTTTTTAATCACGCAGTTGAGCGGGATTCCGTTGTTAGAGAAGAGCGCGGACGAGAGGTGGGGTAACGAAGAGGCGTATCAAAAGTATAAGAGAGAAACGCCGACGTTGGTGCCTTACATTGGGGGCAAATAAAAAATCTTACTTCCTCGCAAAAGCATAAAGTGTACACGTAACCAATTTTGTGATTACATCATCATCTAAGACGTTCTAATAAAAACTTGTTCAGTCATCTTTTACTACTCGCCGCCGCACGGCGGCGCGGTTATATTGCTGCTATTTTGTTCGGATGTAAACTCCCACGCTCTCCCTCTCGACTCTTTTTCAAGTTTCGAACGCGATTTTTGTGTCTTTTCGAGGACGTGTGCGCCAACCAATCGCGATCGCCGCGGAAAATTCGATCGCCGCACGCTTCGCACGCGCGTTCAATCCACGCGTCGTTGTTTTCCTCGAGATCAACAATAACATCGCGGCGAGTGCTCTTTTTCGTCGATGGTGCGTTTACGTCGTCGACAAACTCCTCCGTAATGAATCGTACCGCTCGGGAGACGACTTCGTCTTCCCAAAACGCGTTCGCCTTCGAGGACGAGGGCGGTGATGCCGCCAGCATCTCGTGCATTTTCGTCGCGTCTATTTCGATCGTCGGCGCGGAACGAAACTCGCTCGATTCTACCATGTTTGCAAACTGTCTGCGTTGGCGTCTGGCTAAACGTTTCGTTCGCGCGCACATTTTCTCGAATCGTGTTTCTGTGTCGTCATCTGTTTCGTCCAGAAACTCTCGAACGCCAATGGCTTGCGCCACACCTGTGTTTGATTTCGCGGCGGTCGGGTAGGTTTCGATGAACGTTTTAATCTCCTTCTCGACGCCGTCGTGGCGCATTCGCTCCAAGCGCGTCTCGAGCGTCTTTTCCAACGCCTCGTTCTCCGCGACCACGTGTATCACTCTCGTCACGGTAGGTGGAAACATCAGTTGTTGCTCGTTTTGCTGTTTTCGTTCGTCGTCGTTTGCTTTGTCTTTTTTGCGTTGAAATATCGTTGAAGGCAACAAACTTTCTTCGCCGTTTGCCTCTTCGGCTCTTTGCAAATACCTTCTCACGCGTCTCGCGTCTTTCGGATGCAGACGCGCGGCTGCTTTTGGATCCAATTCGCGCAATCTCTCGTGCATCGCTCGTCTCTCTTCCAAGGAAAGTATATCCACGTCGTCGTCGTCGTCGTCGTCATCGTCCGATGTATCCGGCATCGACGCCTCGCGTTCAGGTAAAAAAGTCTTCAACATGGCCGCTTTCGCGTAATACGGCGTACCGCCGACGCATACGACGACGCTCCTCTTTCCATGCCTCTTCGTCCAAATCTTCTCCACGATTTCTAAAAATGATGCACGAAACCACCGCACGTCTTTTTTCTTTGTCTTTGTCTTCTTCTTCGTCCTCGTCTCCTCCTCCTCCTCGATCCCAACGACCCCGAACAACTCGTGCACCACCTCCCCTCTCGTCTTCTTCTTCTCCTCCTTTTCCTCTACCAAAACTCGCGCGGTCGCGATCGGCAGTTCCTCGTGCACTTGCAACGCGTCCATGTTCACGATCGTCACCATCTGGTCATCGATATCATCGTCGTCATCATCAGACCTCTTCTTCTTTACCTTCTTTGTCTCCGAGTTCGTCGTCTCCGAAAATGAAGATTCCATTAAAATCTTCACCGCGATATCTTCCGCGACCTTCGTCTTCCCGACACCGGTCGAGCCCAGGATAAAAACCACCCTCCTATTCTCATCGTTCCGCATCATCGTCGTCTCATTATTATATTTCGCGTCTTCTCAAAGAAGAGAGCAAACAAACGTAAGTGTGTTTTCGTGACAAAGCACAGAAGGAAGAAAAATGAAAAAAAAAAGAGAGAGAGAAAAGAAACCTGTCTCTGTTAGGGTTTAAGACCCTAAACATAAAAAGCAGAGATCAAATTTTTCCTCCTCCCAAACATCATCATCACATAAACTACGTTTGAGGGAGCGCGTTGTTGTCTCACCACCACCCCTTTCTTCTCTTTGATTTCTCCTTTTTTGTTGCGTTTTGTCGTCAGAGAGACGACGACGACGACGTGGGAGGAACGACTTTTTTGAAGAGAGAGGTGGTGGGGTGGTATTTGTTGTCCTCCTTAAAGAAGAAAGAAAGAGAATTTAGAGCGCTTTCTGTAGTTTAGGGTTTAGGTTTTAGAGAGCACCAAACATGGAGGAGAAACGCGACGTTCCGATCGAATTCCGCTTGGACGCGCTGGAAGAAGAGCTCTTCCGCCTCCACGAGGACGTTCTGGAAGCAGAAAATGTTTCTTGGTTACCGAGAGGGCATCACGCGCAACAACTGCTTTCGGAATACAACAATGGGTTCGGGATGATGATGATGATGATGATGATGATGCAACAACGAGAACAACAACAAAAACGTAAACGAGATGACGATGGAGGAGATTTGAAGGATGACGACGATGCTTCTCATCATCATCATCGCAGTAGACATGGTCGAGAGAAGGAGAGTAATGGGAGGAATTTTTATCATCATCGCGGAGAAGGAGGAGCGGCGACGTTGGCGTTGCAACGCGCGCCGTACACGCTCGCGGAAGCGCACGGCGTCGACGAGATGGAGAAGAAAGCCTCGGCGAGAAGTAGTCAACCTTCGTCTTCTTTTCCAGCTAAGAAGAAGAGCGGGGGTAGTTTTAAGAGTAAAAAGAAGAGTTTCGGGAGCTTTGGCAACTTGGCCGGCGCGGCGGGCGGCGGGAAAAGTTTTCAAGGAGGAGGAGGGAAGAAGAAGAGCGCTTTGAAGCAACACAAAGGAGGCGCGCCGACGATGCTGACGAAAACGAAGACGTCCTCGTGGTGGAGGTGGGCGGAGGAAGTGTTTCGGAGGGTCGGAGCGAACGATGTGGCGAGAGTGTTGCCGACGAAGAACTGGAGAGACGACCAGGCGTTGAAGATACCGCCAATTGGGAATAGGAACGGGATGATGATTTTTGACTACGACAACGGCAACAACAACGAGGAGGGGGTGAGCGAAGAGGAACGGTTGAGGAGAGCGGCGGCAGGAGCCGCGGCGACGACGAGTGGCCAACAACTCCCACTCCAACACCAGCAAGCGCCGGCGCTGGGTGCGGCGCCTTTACTGCTTTTACAGTCGCCTTTTGACGCGTTCAAACCGCTAGGGGAAGAAGCGACGAGAGCGACGCAGTCGTTTGACTGTTTGCAAAGCGACGAAATTCGAGAGTTGTGTTTTGCGTTTTTAGCCATGTCGAGAGAAATAGGAAGTTTGTTGCGGAAAGAAAGCGACGACGAAGAAGACGACGAAGATGACGATGAAGATAAAGAGGACGAGGACATCGCCGCGTCGTTTTTGGAAGATATTTTCAACGGCGACAAACAAGCGCGCGATAGATGGATGAAAGCGCCCGCAAAGAAAGTCGCCTCGAGGAGTAGCTCGAGGACAAAGTTAGCGTTAGCCGCGCAAGAAGAGGAGAAGGAGCTGACCGAGGACGATTTAATCGTCATGCGTGCGCGGATATGGTTATCGGAGATTGTGGTAAAAATTGTCGAAAGACGAAAACAAGCCATCGAGAACCACGGGAGGAAATTTGATAAAGATGTGGTCGTGGTGAAGGATACGAACAACGCGGGTGTTGGGTACGGAGCTAATGCGAAGTTGATGGGCGCGACCGTAACGAAGAAACGCAAAGGCACGGCTGCGAAGAAAGGCAAGAAGAGCGCGTGGACGACGAAAGCGAAACAATTGAAGCAACAAGAAGAAGAAAAACAGCAACAAGAACAACTGTTGCTTCTGCAACAACAAGAAGCGCAAATAAAGTTGGAGGAAGCGGAGAAAGCGAATGCGCGTGGGATGAGTGGATCTTCTTTCATGGAAACGAAAGAAGAAATACTCGCAAAGAAGGTACAACTCGAGAATCGCATTCGGGCGACGTTTGGCGCATCCGGCGATCACGACGCGGTGGAGCGCATAGCTCTGGGCGAAGCCGCGCACCCGCACACTCTGCAACTCATGCAAACGGCATTCACAACGCCCGAGTTTACCGCAACCATAGAAAAGGAAGAAGAGACGCCCTCGAGACAACGAAAGATACCGGCGGGAAGAAGAGGAGCTAAAGGAAATAAGAGCGCGTCGAAGAGAGCGAAAGCGTGCGCTTTGTGCGAAAAAGGCTCGGATCACGCCAAGGCAACTTGTGGGACGGATGAGGCGCAGTTTCGGTGTGAGAAGTTGCGCGAACGCATCAAAGATGAAATTATGGAGAAGAAGCGGAAGGCAGAAGAGGCGCTCGAGGATGTCGCAGCGGAATGCGCGGAAGAAATGAAAGAGAAAAAGTCCGCCTCGAAAACGAAGAAGCGGAAGAACGAGAAAACGCCGGCGCGAAAAGGAAGGAGTCACGAAGAGACGACGACGCCGAAAGTCAACAAAACCCTCAAATCACCATTCTCGCCCGATACCAACGGTAAAGTCAAGTTTCCGTCTTTAGCCGTCGTTCCGATGCAAAGATACGGAGGTGATGATGAAGATAAAAGCAAAAGCGACGAAGAGGACGATCCGACGGCGAAAGATGCGAAGGACGAGTTGAAGCGTTTACAAAAGTATTTTTCAAACAACCCAGAGTTGGTTTCGTGCGCTCCGTGCGATGACGTCGAGAACGAATTGCTCACGTGCCAATACGAGCTTCTGTATCAAATCAACGCCAATCGATCAAACTTGACGAAATTCTTCCAAGAAATTACCGGCAAGATTGAAGAAGAGGCGACGTGGTTTGAGAACAGATACGTTGGCATCAGCGAAGCGAATGCGTTCGTCAACACCATCCGCGAAGCACGGAGGAAGGAAAAGAGGGAGAAGCGCGCGAGAGATCAACAGCAAGCGTTTGAAAAAGCCGCCGCAGCAGCGGAAGAGTCCAAACGCCAAGCGTTTCGCCGCCATCTCGGGGAACAGGTTGCGGCAGCGACCGGTAATCCGGACGTGAATCCGGATCAACTCGTGATTCCTGAAATGCCGGATGAATCGGCGAACGTTTCTCGCCCGCGGCGCGGCGTCGCTTTGGCCAACGCCGCGTTACAAGTGTTAGGATTGAGAGGTAAAGTTGCCGGCTTCTTCGGAACGAGTCCGAAAGCGAACGCGTTGGAGTCGAAACAGTCTTCGTTTACGGAGCGATCGTTAGATAAGAACGCCGATCATCAAAATAACAAAGGTATTGCTATCGGAACCGTCGACGCGAGAAATTTGTTCCAACTTCTCGATCCTTTACACGCCTCTACGAGTCGAACTGTTTTGGACGTGTGCAACGTCTGCGCGAACTCGTGTTGTCCCGCGAAAGTAGTCAAGGATAAAACAATCTACCGGTGTCTCGGATGCGACGTTACGGTGCACGACGAGTGTTACGGTGTTTTATCCGAGAAGAACGAAAAGCACAAATCTTTCGTCTGCGACGTGTGTGCGCACAATCACGGGAGCGGCTACGGATCTTGGCCGGATGCGCAAAAACGCACGGCACATTCGCCTTTGTTAACTTCCGCCGACGAGAAATTACGAGCACAGGGGAAAAGCGTTTCGTGTATTTTGTGTCCCGCGAAACTTGGCGCCATGAAGAAAGCATCCCTCACGCTTCCAGTTTCGCAGAGAGCCAATCAACAGAATTCGACAACGACGGCGTGGGTCCACGTGTCGTGCGCGGAATTAGTCCGAGGCGCGACGACGAACCCGTTCGCCGATTCCGTAGAGATTAATCCAACCGTTTTTGGTGGAACTATTCACTTCTCCGGAACGCCGACCAATAGAGCCGCCGCTCAAACTGTCGCTGTCGCGCAACCGCCGCAAATCGATACGCCTATCCTGTCAAATTCGTGCACGCTTTGTTATTCGCGAAGAGGCGGATGCGCTGCGACGTGCGCGTTTGGTAGTTGTCGCGCGCGGTTCCACTTGTGCTGCGCGAGAGCTGCTGGTTGGCACGCCCGTTTCTCCGACGGCAGCACTTCTTCCAAAAGACAACCGAGGGCGTATTGCGACCGGCACTCGCCCATCCAAAGAGAAAAAGACGAAAGCAAAGGCGTCCAAGTTGCCAAGTTGTCGCTCACGGATAACGAAAATGAGGTCATGGTTCAAACCGTTCGCGCGTCTGCGGATGGGAAACGCGGGAAAGTTTCCATGCTTAGCGCGTTGAGAGCTATGCAGAGATCCATGCGTCTCGAATGCGAATCTGCTCACAATCAAGGCGGCGGCGGTGTTGTTACCGCCAACGCTCTCGGTCTCGGCGTCGGAACCACCTCCAACTCCGCCGGATTACTCCAACACCAGAGCAGCTACAGCAGCGACGCATCTTTCCTCGACGGTATCCTCCCAAACAAACTCCCCCCGACGTCAAACCCGGACTTATCCCACCCGGGATCAAACGGCGGGACTCCCAAAAAAGCGCGATCCACCGCGTACGCTCGAGGCGCGAGTCGAGGTAAACGCGGCTCCGTCCGCGCGTCCAGAAATGGAAGTCGAGCTCCAGCTACCGCGCTCATGAGTGACGAAGAAGCAATTCGGGCGAACAGCACGTTGCCGGAAGGTTGGGCGTACGTTCCGAGAGAGACTTTAGATAAGTAGTAGCGCGTAGCTTTGGATGTGAATATTTTTGCTTGTTTTCGGTTTCCTTTCGATGCAGTAGACGTCACTTTTTTTCGGATAATCATGGCTTCTTTGGCGGCGACTCGTGCGAACGCGCACGCAACGTGTCTCTCCTCCTTCAGGCGGGGAGGCGCCCTGTCCACCTCCGGCAGACACAACGGCAGACACAATTCTTTGGTGTCTTTTAGAAGCATCTCGTCGGAAAAGACAAACACCGCAGCAAAAACCAAGTCGTCTTCATCCTTGAGCGAAGAAGTAAGAAACGATTTTCCAATCCTCCGGTCGGAAAACGATTTCGGAATGCCAATCGTCTACTTAGACTCCGCGGCGACGTCTCAAAAACCTCTCGCAGTTCTCAACGCGCACGCGCAGTTTTACGCGACCGCAAACGCGAACGTCCACCGAGGCGTGCACTACTTATCCGCAAAGGCGACGGATGCGTACGAACAAAGCCGCGCGAAAGTTGGAAAGTTTATCAACGCGAAAACGGACAGAGAGATTGTGTTTACCCGAAACGCGAGCGAGAGTTTGAATTTAATCGCAAACACGTGGGGGGAGACAAACATTAAGGAAGGGGATGAAATCGTTTTATCCGTGGCGGAACATCACTCGAACATCGTGCCGTGGCAGTTGTTGGCGGAAAGGAAAGGCGCGGTGTTGAGATTTATCGGATTGGATGAGAACGAATGTTTGGACTTGGAGGAGTTGGAAAGAACGGTGAACGCGAGGACGAAGCTGGTGTCGTTGCCGCACGTTTCGAACGTGCTCGGTTTTACGAGCGACGTGGAAAGGATCGTGAAAACGGCAAAGAGCGTCAACGCGACGGTAGTTTTAGACGCGTGTCAAAGCGTTCCGCACATGCCGGTAGACGTGCAAACGTTAGGGGCAGATTTCATCGTCGCCAGCGGTCATAAGATGTGCGGTCCAACCGGTATTGGGTTTTTATGGGGCAAGTACGACGTGTTGTCCGAGATGCCGCCGTGGATGGGCGGCGGCGAAATGATCCAAGACGTCTACTTGGAAAAGTCTACGTACGCACCACCGCCGGGTAGATTTGAAGCCGGCACTCCGGCGATTGCGGAAGCCGTCGCTTTAGGCGCCGCGTGCGACTACCTCTCCAAAATAGGCATGGACCGCGTCCACGAGTTTGAACTCGAACTCGGTGCGTACCTCTACTCCGAACTCCTCAAAAACATCCCCAACGTCCGCATATACGGTCCAAACCCACTGAAAGTAAACCCTCAAACTGGCAAAAACTTCGAACGCGCCTCCTTAGCCGCCTTCAACGTCGACGGCGTCAACTGCTCGGACGTTTGCACCTTACTCGACCAACTCCACGGCGTCGGCTGTCGAAGCGGTCACCACTGCACGCAACCGTTGCACCGACACTTAGACGTCCTCGGTAGCGCTCGAGCGAGTTTGTACATTTACAACACCAAAGAAGACGTGGATAAGTTCATCGAAGCGTTGAAAGAAGTCTTGGAGTTTTTAGGCGAACCCGTTTAAGTGCACTATTTTATTCACACAGCGTAGTAGTACACACACACACACACGCGCGCGCACATTTCTCTCGCACATCACCTTTACTCGTCGTAGCTTCTCTGCCAGTCGATGTAAATGCTCCGGTACCTGGAACTTTGCGTAACCGAAGACACTCTTTTGTACCAGTTTGTGTGTTGGACTCCAAATGCGTTTTGTTTTTTTTTTGTTTTTTTGAGGTCCATCAAATTTTTGTACTCCTTGCTCGTGCTCGAGTACCTCCTTTAGTGCGAAGAGCACACATTTGCATACTCCGAGACGTTCAAAAAGAGTACCCCATTTGCACTGAAAAAGATTCGTTGTTACGAGCGGTCCACAAACGCGCACGAGCAGCAAAAACTTTCTTCGGGCGGCGTTTCAGTGCTTCACACTTTTTACGCACTTCTTCCACTTCCCCTTCTCTGTATTCCGTTTATTTATATACTCAAATGATTGCCATTCAACGCACCTCTGCATCACTCGTCGGAGCGACGACTGGGGCGAGATCGTCCCCCGCGACGTCGAGAAAAAATCATCGCGCCGCTGCCGCTTCCACCGTCACCCGTCGTGATGGGATGCGTTCTCACGTGACGTCGATGGAACGAAGGACGAAGAATTCGTTCCGACTCCCCGCGATCGCGATGCCGTCTCCCGAAGTCAACGAACAGATGCAAACGATGACGTACAACGAAACCGGGAAATGGCGGGAGAATTTTGACCTCGCCGGGTGGGCGAAGGAGATCAGAGAGGTACGTTTCTCGTCCCTTGAATTCAAACGACGTCCTTTTCCCGGGTGGTGATAAGGATGTGGATTGTGTTCGTTTTGAAAGCTTTGTCCTCCGCTTTGTCCTCGATCGCAGCATCGTTTCATTGCTTTTAAGGGGAAGAAGAGAGCGTGGTTTTGTACGTTTTACGTCCTTCCCTCTGGCGCGATGAGATCTCGGGCGAGACGCTCGCCAGAACCTCTCTAGAGGATGGATGACTTTTCGGCGCAAATGTCTCCCCTTTTATCCTTTCTCGTACTCACAAGCAGCCCTCTGATCTCTTTTTTTCGCTTCAATGACGATGATGACATTTTTAACATGAATAACAGGTTGAAAAAGAACAACGCTCGGATAAGTACCACGAAGAGGACGTGAAGCACCTGAAGAAGATCCTCGGATGGGCGAACATGTGCTACTACGGCGGACTCGGGGTTATGTTTTTACTGCCGCAACTCGGCGTGGCGCAAGCGTTTGGGGCGAACGTTTTAGGCGCGTTTATGATGTCCACGGCGATTTGCGCGAGATGGACGATGGTTGGACACCACGTGTGCCACGGTGGGTATAACGCGGCCATGACGGAAGGGAACGAGATTAAAGGGAGGTTTCACCGAAGGAAGTTTGCAAGAGGGCCGTGGAACAGAATCATCGACTGGATGGATTGGATGATGCCGGAGGCGTGGGACGTGGAACACAACCACTTGCACCACTATCAGTTGGGGGAGGATGCTGACCCGGATTTGGTCGAGAGAAACATGAAGACAACGAGAGAAGGGCCGATGCCGATGTGGGCGAGATACATGCAAGTTGCCGCGTTGTCCGTGATTTGGAAGTGGTTTTACTACGCGCCGAACACGATGAAGGAGTTGTTCGCGAGAAGAGCGAGAGAGGCGGAAAAGAGAGGCGAGGAATCGTACCAACCGTACACGACTGGGTCGATGCCGTCCACGGTATTGACGACGGTCCAATCTGCGTTCCAGGGGAACTTTGGCGCGATTATTGAAACCGCCAAGTGCTTCGCGCCGTACGCGACGTTTCAGTTTGGCGTCTTGCCGGCGGTTGGTTACGCCATCGGCGGCGCGCAAATGGCCATGGCCACTTTGGCGACGACTTTATTGGCGGATTTGTTCACCAACTTGCACTCGTTCATCGTGATCGCGACGAACCACGTCGGTGACGACATTTACAGATTTGAATCCGAGACGAAACCGAGAACGGACGACTTTTACATGCGAGCAGTTATCGGCTCTGCGAACTTTCGCACCGGGGGCGACGTCAACGATTTCATGCACGGCTGGTTGAACTACCAAATCGAGCACCACATGTGGCCGGACATGTCCATGCGATGCTATCAAAGAGCGCAACCGAAAGTTAAGGCGATTTGCGAAAAGTACGGCATGCCGTACGTGCAAGAGAACGTGTTCAAGCGCGTTGGGCAATTGGTCGATGTCATGGTCGGCAAGCGCACAATGCTCGTATGGGAAAACGGAGATTAATTTTTAGCGTTTATTATAACTACCTAGCCTCGAACTTTATGTGTAATTACAACTGAAAAGACTTAAGTGAAAACTTATTTTCTTCCTCACTCACGGAAAGATGTCGCCGTTCAACGGATGCTGCTCCGCGTTTTCCTTCTTGTTTTTCTTTTCCGGTTTCGCGCGACGAAACCCGTTCAAATATTTTTCTAAAGTGTCCAAAGTCAAATACGGTTGGTCCTCTTCGCACACCGAATCGTTTTGCAACTGCACGCGATCCAACACCGGCGTCGGTTCCACCGGTCCTTCTTTTTCTAAAGCATCAGCCGACCGTCGAAAAGATTCGCAGACGTCCTTCTCGAAAGGGTCTAAGCAAACGCCCGTGGATAACATGACTTCGACTCGAAATCGAAGCGGGTCGTCCGGTGGAACGTGGAAACACTCGTACATGCGAAAAACGATGTGAGTTAAATAATCGAGCTCTTTCGAGCGTTCGCCGAGAATTTCGTCTAACCCTTCGACGACGAGCGGGTTTCTCTTCGTGCACGAGAAATCAGAATCCAAATCGGATCTGGCATCAAAAGAAACGTCGGCGGAGGAATTCGGAGCGCGCGGCGGTTTCCGCGGGCTCAAGAGGGGATCGCCAAACGCGTTCGTCTTTGACGTTCCACCACTATTGGTCTTTTGCGTTGTCATCGTCGCAGCTTTTGGAGGCGACGAACTCGCCGCCACGTGTTGTGACGATCGTTTTTTATCGCCACTTGCTCTCTTTCGTAAATCCTCTTCCAAGTGCGCGTATTTCAAAATGTTCAACAGCGAGTGCAAGTGCGACTCGGACGTGAAATACAATCGCGTTCGCACGTGTCTATACGGCGAATGCACCTTCTTTTCGGTCGCGTACCGCATGTTCAAACGCGTCGGCGCGTCTTCCTCTTCGTCCTCGTCTTCGTCGTTTGGATCGGTGCTGTTGTTCTCGTCCGGGGAATTTCTGTTGTTCAAGAGCGACTTCTTGCCCAAAAGTTTGACCGTTTTCTTCTTGTTCGTCTCGACCGCGTACGATTCTTCTCTGGTGTTGCTCATATCAGCGAGAAGTTTACCCAACAAGCCACCGGCGATAGTGGCACCAATTCTAAGCTTTGAGATCGGGTGCGTTCCGTATTCGTTCGGAACAACGCAGTCCGCGAGTTCTTTACTTAAAATGTATAGTTCTTCTAATCCATCGAGTTTTAAGTGCGCGTTGTGAATGGAATCGTATTTCGCGGCGTCGTAAACGTCCGGGACTTTTGAAATATCAAACGTTTCTTTGCGCCCGTGGAATAAATCTTCCTCGAGTTTTTTCCATCGCGTGTGCATGAGAAGAAAACTTTCGCCACCGCCAGGCAATTCGAGCGTGTTACTCGCAGGCGCAGAACCTCTTGGTGCGGTGGCTGAAAAGTACGTCAACGTGTCCACCCACGTGTCCGGCGGTAACGCGTTGTCTTTCAATCCACGGTTTTTGCCCAGCGCGATGAGCACCTTACGCCAACGGTTACGCGCTTTCAACTTATCGTTCATTCGAGATGCCATTTCGAGGAGCTGTGAAGATATGCCGTGAACGAGCTCAAATACTCGGCGAAGTTTTTTGGAAGGTGAAGATGGGACGCTCGCGAGAGCGACGTCTTCCAAGTGACTGTACTCGCCCTCCACCGAGGTCAAGAAATGGTGCGAGTCCAAAAGCTTACCTCGTTCGACTGCGGCGATACGATCAGCGATGAGCCAGGAATTTCCAGAACGTTCGATGTTGAACAAACCTTGAGTTTGCGTGACGAATTCGTCGTACTCGTTTTCTTCGTGGATGTCGTCTCGCGAGGAGGCTCGGCCGAACCGAACCGCTCGAGGGGTAGCAGTATTTCCACTTGATTCATACATTCCGTCCGAACCCGATCGACTCAATCGCGCATTGACGTGAGTAATAACATTTGCGTTGTCAACAGCGGTATCGTTTGAAGGTATGCTCCCGTGGTTTGCAGCAGTATTCGCATTTCCTTCGTCATCGCCCGGGTCGCCTTTTGTCATCATCCTGTACAACTTGTTCTTCGCGTGTAAAATTTCCGCTTCGACTTCGTGCGTCACGAAATCTAAAAGCTTTGCATCTTTAGTCACGAGTGACGCTAAAATAGGCGTCAATTCGCCTTTATGCGTTTCGAGCGCCAATAAACCTTTCGCGAACGCCGCCGCGGTAATCTGCACGCGACCTTCATCGGAAGAATAAATTTTTAAATCGTGACGATAGGTCGAGTGTAAACGCAAGAGTCCGTCCGAATCGGTCGGGTAATAACTCCCACGAGGATACATGCGCTGACGGAAATCTTTTCCAAGCACTTCGGCTTGGTTTTTACCCAAGTGCGTCAAAACACCACCGAATTTGAGAATGAGCAAAGCGGATTCGACTTGTTCGACGGATTGCCCGGTTCGCGGGTCGATCGTTTGGACCCACGAAATCGGTTTCAACTGTGCTTTCCGATTAATCCCGGAAAAGTGCCCACCTTCTTCTAGAATAGCAATCACTTGTCGCCAACCGTCCAAGTTTTCTTTCGCTTCTATTTTTTTTGGATCCTCCGCGTTACCTTGCATGGCGGCTAAGTTCAAATCGTTCTCCGTATCCCCGAGAATCGCTTCGGACTCTTTCTTCACTTGCCCCCAAATAGAGCGACAAATATTCAACAACTCTTGCAATCGCTCCGGCGTTTTCAGTTTCGCTTGTTTTCTCGTGTTATTTTTCGTGCATTGCGCGAGTAAATCTAACAATGGCTTCTGGTGCACGCGAAGTTTCATTTTCTGCTTCGGCGTTCTATCGCCGTGGCGAATCACCGCCAAAACGGCTCGTAACTCTTCTGGTTTACTCGCTAAAGCACTGTTATTGTTGTTATTCATATTGTTGCTGCTGATGTTGTTGTTCTTAATCCCACCGCCGGATGGAGAAGGTACAGTGCCATCTTCGTGATCCTCGTCCTCTTCGTTGATGGATGAACGACCGGTAATGATGGATTCTCTCTGTTGTTCGGCACTCTTGATGTTGACGTGATCGGGTCTCACGGCTTTTAAAATCATCGCGCGGAGACACAACGCGGCATCTTCGACAAACTTTTTGGAATCTTTGACGAAACTCCACCCGTTTACGTCGCAAACGTAGCTCTTACCTTTCGCTCGCAACAAATCAAAGCCGCAGACGTTTTGTCCAAATGCAATGCACACGCGTCTCGCGATTTCTTTCTCCTCGGGCGAAAGCAAAACCGGGTACCTCACCTCCTTTCCGTTCGCATCTCTCAAAACGCGGCCGTCGACGACTGGAGATTTTCGCGCCTCGGCGTGCGCGTAATCTTGACCTAAAGTGTACACTTTCACGTCGGTGCCGTTGGTGGACATAAAATCTTCGTAAATGAACGAGGTGGATCTGCGAACGCGCGAGTACGTGACGTACTCTTCGTTGCCTTCTTCTTTTTCTTCTTCTCTTTCTCCTTCTTGTTGTCCTCGACTTGATGTCTTAGACGCGTCTGCGCTTGCGTCTCCTTTCTCGTTCTCGCTGATAGTTTCCATATTCATCATCATCTTCTCCACCTCTTCCAACCTCCTCGCGTCGTCGTTCAACTCCGCATTTGGCCGGTTGTTTGAAGCGCCGTCGCTCTCTTCCCCTGCCGCGGAAGAACCTCCTCCAACCCCCGTACCATTTCCTCCTTCCTTCTTCCTCTTCTGCGCCGTCGGCGGAGGATAATACGTGCTACTTTTATTCCCAACCTTACGAAACAACTCTTTGTGTCCACCGCCGACCGTGTGTGGATAGTAAATGCTGATGTTATGATTCTCCGCGTCCACCGGTTTCTCCACGAACGGTTTGTATATTCGTTTCCCTTTACACTCGACGTAGTCTTCCTTCTCGTCGAACCCGTCGTCGTCGCTCGTTACGTTTTCCGGGTATTTCACGCCGGATATCGCCTCGGGATCTCTCTTCAGTTTCTCCATCAACTCTTCGTCGTCGTGTAATTTCGAGACGTCGTTCCTGTTCACGAACACGTGGTTCGGTACGGAGATGTTATTCTCCATCAACGTTTGGTACACCAGCCTTCGGTCCAAAAGCGTCCATTGTCTCGTCACGTCGTTCACCATGAACGGTTTTCGCAATTTCACGTACATGTGTGCTTTCTCCAACGGGAACCCACGGCTGAAAAAACTGATCAACGCGTCCACAATTGGCCACGATTCGATGGGATCGTTCAAAATGACTTCATCTGGGAAGACGATGATGTCGAATTCGTTGAACGCGGATAAGCGTTGGAGGATGGATTGCATCTGCGCCGAGTTGGATTTTTTGTTCATCGCGCATATTCCGAGCTTGACTTTCTTGTGCAGAGGAGGCATTTTGAGAGGAGTGGTTTTTGTTGTTGGTGCTCCCGGTTGCTCTCCTTCTCGCACAAAACGCACGAAAAAACAACTCTCTCTCTCTCTCTCTTTATCTCTCTCTTTCTGTGTTTGTGCGTGTTTATTAGCTTCTTTTCAAAGGCTCTCTTTCGCGCCGCGAGACGAGAGTTAAATGTTTCTCAAGGGAAAAATGAGGAAAAGTGGCGGCACAAATGTGCCTCCTCTCTTGCTCGTTGAATACAACACTTTGCGCGCCGCACTCGTTAAAGGAAGAAGAAGCGCGCGGGCAAAAGCCGCGTCCTCATCGACGCGTCCTCGTCGTGGTTTCCTCGAAAGGTAGAATTAAAGAGAGTTTGCTTTTTCTCTCTTCCCAAAAGAGACTTTACGAAGGAACGGAAGAAAAGAAACAGAGAGCGCAGAAACAGAGGTCGTTACGAAGCGGATTGATTGAGAAACGAATCTGATTACGATGAGACCATTACTCTCGACGACGACGAGACGCGCGACGAGAGTCACGCTCGCAATCGCCGCGATTGGGTTACTCTCCCGCTCGGCGTTTTTGAAATACTGGATCGAGTACCATCTTCAAGAAGAAGAAGAAGAAGCGAAGAAGGAATTGGCGAACGGAGAGACAGAGGAAAAGCTGACTCGGATGAAAAGACGTCAAAGAAGAAGGCGGAGAAGGCGAAGGAAAAGAAAGACGAACGTGGACGAGGAGACGGAGGAGGAGGAGAGCAACCAGTCGTCGTCGGAAAATTCTTCGTTTTCCTCGTTTTCTTCCGACGACGGTTCGTCCTCTTCCTCGGAGTACTCCTCCGCCGAGGACGACGAGTCGTCTTTCGCGTTGGCGAGAGAAGACGCTCTCGGCGGCGGGGAGACGAAAACGCCGAAACGGTTAGCAGCGACGACACCGCGGTTAGCGAATACTAATAATACGAAAAAGGCATCATCTCGAAGCAACAGCGAGGACGAAAACTTCGAAACGCCGGTTGGGACGCCGAGAGCGGTGAAACGAGGCGCGACCATGGATAGGATTAAAGAGGAGTGGAAGAAAGAAGGGAAAGAGAGCGGCAGTCACTTTGAGAGTTCGGACGCTTCGCAGACGAGTTTGTTCGAGTATCGAAGAGCGGGATCGGAAGGCGATCGAGGGGAGAGTCGGAGTGGTCCGGGGGAGTATTTATCGCACACGACCGATCCAAACTTTTTCGCCTCGACGAAGTTTTTCGCGTGTTTAGAGCTCGAAGAGTCGAGGGAACTGTTTGGAATGAGCGAAGAGATTGAGATTGGCGCGAACCAGGTGCTCTTTCGGCAAGGCGATGAAAGCCGGGACGGAATTTATGTCGTCGTTGAAGGTCAACTCGGGGTGTACGTGCAATCAACGAACACGCGCAGTGGCGGCAGCGGCGGTGGCGACGGAAGCGCATCGTCGCTGGTGAAATCTTCGTCCAAGTCGAGCAGTCATCATCATCATCATTCGGTGAAAGATATCCGGCGTTCGTTCGATAGAGCCGGATCACCTGGGTTGCCGAATATGGGGAGGAATCAACAAGCCAGTCGAATGAGTCGAGCAAACAGCTCGACGTCGCATTCGAGAACGTCTTTGGATAAAGAGCGTTCACAGACACCACCGATGGGCGGCATTCGCGCTGCCTCTCCGCTTCCTCCAAAATCATTTAGCATAGGTCCGGCGCATTTGACGAACATCTTGAATAAAGGCGAATCTGTCGGTGACGTGGACGTTTTAGATTCCGCGAGGCGGTCCGTCTCGTGCGTGGCGATGAAGAACGGAGCGAAACTAGTTCGCATTCGTCAAGACGTTTTGTTCGCGTTCATTAGAAAGCACCCGAGAACGATTCAGGTTTATTTAGAACAAGCCATCGCTCGATTGTGGCGAGTCGCGAGATTTACTTTGAGAGATTTTCTCGAATTGCCAAGAGACGAAGGCGACGCGGAGTATTTAAGTCCCGGAGCAGAGGATTGTTTGGTGTTGAAACCGAAGCCACCGATGATGCGCGCGCAGACTTCACACGAGAAGTTTTTTGAACAAAGCTCAGATGATGTTGAGAACGGAGGGTCGTTCCCGTCGACCGTTTCGGAGTCTTCTAATTCGTTGGACGACGGTGCGAAATCAATTAACACGACGGAAACGCCCGAAGACGCCAATCCAACGAACAAACTGTTAGTGAATTACCAGGAAGAATTAGAAAAATACGCGGGCGGTAGAAAAACACTCTTGGCGAACGAGGTGTTCATCACCCAACGCGATAGTCAAACGAACGCGTATTTCATTCTTTTATCCGGGACGATGCGACGCGACGCGGTGCCATGGCCCGAAGGCGACGGCGTCATCGGTCCGAAATTGAAAGCACCTCGTTTGGTTGGCGCGGCGCACGCAATAACCGGTGCTAAGTTTGACGAAACCGTTCGTTGTTGCACGGATTGTGAGATTTTGTTGATCACGCCGACGGTATTACACACGTTGTGCGTTCACGCGCCAGATGCGTTCATTGCGTTACAATTAGCGGCCTCGTGTTCTCTAAACAGGGCCATTCGCGCTTTCATCGCGGCTGGCTTAAATCGCCAGTGGCTTTCTGCCGGTGACCAAGCGTTTCGATCGGGCGTAGACGCGACGTCTATGTACCTTGTCATCTCCGGTCGCGTGTCTATTTACAACGTCGCGTTAGGCGCCATGCGGTACCGAAGTCGAGGCGAAACTATCGGAGACGCGGCGATGTTGTCGCAAACTGCGCACACATCTACGGCCGTATGCACTCGCGATTGCGAATTAGTGCGAATGTCTCGGGCGAGCGTGCAAATTATATCGGCCAAATATCCCGAAGTCGCCGGAAGATTGTTAGAACACGTCGCTCGAAAGTTGGAAATCAACCAGCGCGATTTGAAAACCGGCGAACGATATCGTCCGGAAATCGTGACCATCGCCATCGTTCCCGCGACAGACGCCGTGCAAACGACAAAGTTACCGAAATTTGCCGCAAAGTTGAGAAACGCGTTGGAGAGGTTAGGCAAAGGGTCCGCGTTCATTTTGGACGAAAAAGCCGCGGAAGAGGTTGTGCCGGAAGGCTTTCGTCGCGTAGAGACGGCATTTTATCGGTCCAAGTTAACGAGCTGGATGACAAGAATCGAAGAAGAACACCGATTTGTTTTGTTCGTTGGCGATAGAAGTGGGCAGAACGCGAGTAATCGATCGTCGTCGTCGAGTGGGTGGTCGAGAGTGTGCGTATCTCAAGCCGATTTAGTGTTGGTTGTCGCCGAAGGCGGCGCGGCGGCGTCGTTCGCGCCTTCCTCTTCCATGCTTGAGATGCAATCGCAGTCAACTGGTATGAGCGGTAATAACGAATACAATACCAATACTGGAAATGTATTCATCGGTAACGGCGTCGATCCATCCCCAGCTGAGGCCAGGTTACTTTGGAAACGTCGTAAAAAGCGAATCGTTCCGGTACCGTCAGCCTCCGAGGAGGATTTTTTAAATTACCATAAAATTACCAGTAAGAAAAAGATACACCACCGACGCCAGCACAGCTACAGCAGCGACGCGATGAAGCAAAAGAGCGACGAGAATTTTGTCGAGATTGATAATAAAAATACCGCGATTTTAGCGCAAATCGAGTTGGTCTTATTACACGCGAAAGGCGAATCGCCGAAAAATACGCGTAGATTTTACGCCAACAGACCAGGTTTGCGCCGACACCATCACTGCCGGTTGAGTTCCTACTCGGATGCAGACGTCGATCGAATCGCAAGACATATCGCTGGTTGTGGCGTTGGCGTTGTCTTGGCCGGTGGCGGTGGTCACGGATTAGCGCACTTGGGCGCGTTGAAAGCTCTCGAGGATGAAGGCGTACCAGTCGATGCCATCGGTGGCGCGTCGCAAGGCACGTTAACTGCTGCACTTTACGCTCGAACGGCAAATTCAACCGTCGTGAGCGCGCGAGTTCGAAAACTTGCATCTTTGATTGCCTCTCCTCGACGACTTCTAACCGATTTAACGCCTCCGTTCCTCTCCATCTTAACCGGCGAAACTATCGACAAATCCATCAGAGATATGTTCGGCGAAAAGATTGAAATTGAAGACTTATGGATTCCGTTCTTCTGTTGCGCGACAAATTTAACCACCGGTAAGTTGGTCTCGTGCACATCCGGGACGGTGTGGCGGTACGCCCGAGCGTCGATGTCCGTGCTCGGTTTCTTACCGCCTATTGCGGATGAGATTACCGGAGATTTGCTCGTCGACGGCGCGTACTTAAATCCGGTCCCGGTGGACGTGTTGCGTAAATTATCGCGCGTGGAGTCGACGATTGTTGTTGACGTGGAAGATGAACACTACGCCGCGTTCAGATCGTTGACGGCAAGAGATGGTGGACTAGGCGGATGGCGTTTACTCTGGGAACGCGTGAGCCCGTTCGCGCAGGCAGAAAAGCTTTGGCAGTCGATCAAGAGTGGTAAGCGAGGGAACAAATCCTCTTCGGAATCGTTCAACGCGTATTCGACGTCTTCGTCGGAATCAGAATCAGATTCCTCTTCCTCGGATGTTGATGGAGGCAACACGAGAGGAGGTTCGACCCCCGCGCGAAGGAAAGGAGGAAAATCAACAAAGAAGAATAAGAAGAATAAGAAAAGATCTGTCTCGACTGCGACTACAAACGCCGCGCCGAACTACGCGACTCTTCTCGGCGCGTTACTCCGGGCCACCTCGCGACGCGAAGTTGCAGAAGCTGCAAAAGCGTGCGAGATTGACGTTTACTTGCGTCCACCGGGAGTGCCTCCGTTCACCTTTCACACCGGTTTAACCGACAAGCGCACGGACGATTTAATACGACGCGCGCGATTTAAAGCCGCCGAAGTCATACGCAAGTGGCAAGAAACCAAACGCATCGCGATGAAAGACGACACGGAAAATACGTCGATACAAGCGACGTCTTACTACGGCTTTTACTCGTCCACGACGCAAAATTCGCAAGGAAGATTATCTGCCATGCAGCCAATCGTGACGACTTCTCCGCGAGGCGAAAGTCACGTCGCCCAAACTCCTCCGCGAGTTCCTTTCCACCCTTCTGCGATGCAAACGCCGACATTACACCCGTCACCTGCAACCACCGACTCTCCGCGTGGGCAGTATCGACGCGCCTCGTTCGAGGACGTCGACGGCGAGGTCGACAGCGGCGTCGCCATCGTCAGCGAACGCGCGTTCTTGAAACCCGCAAAAACGAAGGAGGACGAAGAAGCGGAAAGAACGGAAGATAAAAAAAAGAGCATCACTCCGGCTCGGCAAATCATCGACGGTAAAGCAATCGTAAAACTCAGTGGTACCACCAACTTCGACGAAAAAGAACACGACGACGTTTTGGGGAAGAAGAAGACTTTGGCGGAAAAGTCGTCGTCAAAGTTGGAGACTGTGTAGTACTAGTATTTTAGTGAAAAGCAGCAGAAAAGTGCACGCACACTCTACACACAATTAGAAACATGTTCTCCTCCTCATCATCGTTACAGGCGTCGACTTCCCAAATCGTTCACCACCAGAAACTCACCCTCTCTCGCAAAAAAGCATCGTCCGCTACTCTCCCTCGAGGTGTCCTTCAGGTGCGCGCTTTTCTTTCCGCGGCGGAAATGTCGACTTTTGTTCCTCCTGCGCGTCGTTGAATTTACTAATCTCTCTCTCCTCTCTTTCCCCAAATCACATCACACATAAAACAGGTTCGCGCGGGCACTGCCACCACCGCGGACATCAAAAACGGGTTGAGCATCATGCTGAACGGGCAGCCGTTCAAAGTTGTCGGTACGTTTGTTGTTTCGCTTTTTTTCGTTAAAGCGCGCCGGCAAAAAGCCTGTCGTCATTCTCTCTTTATCCACGAGGGAAACTTTATCTGACAAAAAAATGTTCCTCCTCCTCCTCGCGCGACAGAGTTCCAACACGTCCACCCGGGTCGAGGCGCCTCTTTCTGCCGCACGAAAGTCCGCAACTACTTAAACGGCAACACCAAAGAAGAGACGTTCAGAAACGGCACCACGTTTGAGGTTCCGGACATCACCAACCTCCAGATGCAATACACGTACAAAGACGAAGACCAATACGTGTTCATGGACATGGACACGTTCGAGGAGTGCCGATGCCCGTCGGGAGATTTTGAGAAGTTCATCACCGAAGGCATGACGTGCTCAGTGTTGCAGTGGGACGGGAAAGTAATCGGTGTGGAACCGCCGGAGAAAGTGACGTTGGAAGTGACGATGACCGATCCCGGGTTGAAAGGGAACACGGCTTCCGGAGGAGATAAACCCGCGACGTTGGAAACGGGCTTGACGGTGACCGTGCCTTTGTTCGTGAACATCGGCGATAGAGTCGTCGTGAACACCGCCAACGGTGGAGAGTACAAGGAAAGGGCGAAGTAAAAAGTACTTAAAACTTCGTATATATAGCCACACAGCCACGTATTGTTTACATCTTTTACATCTTCTATTAATTATTTCACTACTCGCGTCACATCATCGTCGTACAAAAATGGTCGACACGCAACAAAAATAACAATTTAATAACACCATAATGGCGAAAAACCCGCGCATGGCTGTCCTTGACTTTGCCTCCAGAGAAGCGAAGCGATCGCAGTACTGTTCTCGAGCCGCCGTGAAGCTCGAGCAACTGCTTTTAAAGTTCCCGAAAGTGTTGTCTTCTTTGCAGAAAGGAAAAGTCGTAAAGTGCGTAGACTTGGGTTGTCATCCAGGTTCGTGGCTGCAAGTGTTGTCCCGGAAAATAAAGAAGGCGGAAATATACGGGTTTGATTTAAACGAAATCGAATCGTTGGAGAGTTTGAAGTACGTGGACGTACATCGAACGCGAACGTTTCAGTGCGACGTGTTTGAGAGCGATGAGTTGATGAATTCTTTACAGTTGGATAAAAATGTGAATTTGCTGACATCGGATATGATGGCCAAAACGACCGGTCAAAACGATGCGAGTGCGTCGCACGAGTTAGCCGTGCGCGCGTTTGAGTTAGCCACGAAAGATTTGCTCGCGAAGGATGCGCATTTCGTGTGTAAAATCTTTGAAAGCGAAGAGACGAGGGCGTTGAAGATGGAAGCGAAGAAAGCGTTTGCGAGCGCGAGTCTGTTTCGACCAGACGCGGTGAGGAAAGGCAGTCGAGAAATTTATATGGTTGGCGTTGGGTTCAAAGGTTAGCGTAGGCGTAGTTTTTAGTAGTAGCTAAATGTTGTACTATAGTAGCGTTAATTAGTTCTGTTTATCAATTTTATGCGCGCGGGGCGACTAACTTTGAATACAGAATCCCGAGACTCGCCACGCACAAGGTCGTTCCAAACGCGATTTCCGCGTACCTCGAAACTTTGTCTATTCTTTGTACGCGCAACGCGTACGCGTCGTCGTAGTCTTCGGTGACATCTGCTAATATGTCACCCTTGTTGTTGTTGTTGTTCTTTTTCGGACGCGTCTTCTTGCCGTATTTTTTGTTCAAATTCGACGTATCGCCGGCGCTTTCGACTAAGGCTATTTTTTTATGCAAACTCGTCGAGGATTGAATACCCGCGGCGGCTTCGCTTTCGTTTTCTATGATTTCCGCTTTACAACTCCATCGACTGGACGATAGAACTTTGACGTGCGCGCTTGTGCCCATGTACTTTTCCACGTTTTCTTCTCCTCCCGGTAATAAAATTTGCGAGTAACTCTTCGTGTGTCCGACCAACGAGACGCCGTCGGCGGCGATGTCAGTGATCCACACCTTCATTTTCTGTCCTTCCAGTTTTGTCCACGGGAAATACGATTCGGTGAGTTTTGTTAATTCTCTCGAGCGATTTTTTACGGTGAGCGTATTTACTCGTTTCATTCGAAACGCCGGCGTGTTTGGCCGCGCGTAAAACTGACTGATGTGTACCTCTGGAAACTTGTACTTTTCAATCAAACTCATCGTCTCTCGCCACTCGGATTCGGTTTCGCCCGGAAATCCGCATATAATATCCGTCGCGATGGTAATATCCGGAACATGTTCTAATAAATAATCGCACACCTGTTCAAACTCTTCTCTCGTGTATTCTCTCTTCATATCGTCCAAAACTTTCGAGCTTCCGCTTTGTACCGGAATATGAATCCAACTGAATACCGACGGATGTCGCATAGCTTCCGCGATGGCCGGTAAGTGCGCTAAAATATACGGCGGATTCGTCATTCCTAATCTTAACATCACCGATTGATCCGCGGGTAACACGTCGACCAACGCTTTAAACAACTCCGCGACGTTCGAGCCTATATCTAATCCGTACGCTCCGGTATCTTCGCTCGATAACCAGATTTCCGTCACCCCTTCCTCGATCGCCAATTTCGCTCTTCCTATGATCGCCTCGATCTCGTAACTCCCGAGTTCGCCTCGCGCGTGTTTCGTCTTACAATACGTGCACTGTCCTAAACATCCCGTGCTCAGCGGAATAATCTCCACGCGTTCGTTCCTTCGAACTTTCGGCAAGTCCAACTTCGGTAAGCTTTTCTTCTCCAACATTAAAACTCTTTCTCCTCTTAGCGTGCGTTCCACCGCTTCGACGATTCGATCGATTTGCGAGACACCTAACAACGAAACCTCCGCTAACTCTTTCGCCTTTTGGTCGCCTTGAGGCACGCATCCGCACACCACCACGGGCACCTCGTTCGTTTTCGCTCTCGCGAGAACGGTATTCATCGCCGCTTGGCTCGGGTTTTTCACCGTGCACGTGTTCACCACCCATAAGTTCGCCTCGCTCGGATCGTCGGTTAATTTATAACCGTACGCTTGCAACTGTCCGGACATGAATTCAGAGTCCGAGTGATTGTGCGCGCACCCGAACGTTTTCACGTGTATCCTTTGCGTGCCCGGGACAGAGTGATGATTCTCTTTGTCGTTGTCCTCGTTGTTACTCGTGTTGTTCCGATGATGATGGCCACCGAAAACAAACCCGTTTTTGGGTTGGTTCGGTAACTCTCGCGTTATCTTGCCGACGACATTTCCTCCTTTTCCTTTTCCTCCTCCTCCTCCTCCTCCGAGGTCTTCCAAATCCTCGATGAACTCTTCTTCTTCTTCTTCTTCTTCTTCTTCTTCTTCTTCGTTCATGTTGACGGCGTATTTCTCTCACAAGCTCTCACGTCTCTCTCTCTCCCCAGAACAACAGAAATCGGCTCTACAACATAAACCCTAAACTCTCCCAAAAAAAACAGGTTTTCTCGAGGGCAAAAAAAGAAAATTTTCTGGCCTGATGAGAAGAATCTCACACGTGGAACGAAAAGAGAGATTTCGCCTCTCTCGTGCATTCTGAGCCAAGAAAGCGCGAAAGAGGGGAAACGAGTTCTCCTCGAAAAAAACTCTGCACTTTATGAAACGCACTTCACGTGTGTTTTGCCGCCAATATATAGAATAACCGCGTTTGTTGGTTGTTGTCGGGAGTCGTCGTCGTAATTCGCTATCGTTTTAATTTTACGATAGGAAACGCGAAGAGTAAACTACCGCTCGTTCTCGAAAGTGTCGTTCATCGCGCGCGAACACGTTCGCGACACCAGAGAAGAAGAAGAAGAAAGGTAAATACTAATGGATTTTGGATTTTGTTTTTTACGGGAATGTGACTCACAACGATGTTCTTGCGTCCCGTTTGTTTTTGGTAATCGCGCCCCGCGCGCGAGGGACGAAAATCGACTCGAACTCAAACGCGGAATGAATCGTTCGGTTTAGAAAAATGGTATCGATGTTTCTATGCGATGCGATTTGACATCGACCAATCGCGAGATGGCCTAGCGCGCCATTTTTTACGCGCGTTATTTTCGAGTCGATGCAAAAATCCAAGAGAGTTGTTTTGGGCGAGTTTTAAGGGGGGAGAGGAGGTTTATTTCCTTCCCTTAATTTGTGTCCGTCTCTCTCACATTTGCGCGCTTTGCGCGCGCTTCTCTCCTCGTTCTGCGAACTCACGCGTACCTTCTCAGTCACACAAACACACAGCGTAACATTTATACCGTCCAAATATATATATAATCATGGCGACGGCGAAGATGAAAGGGAGCACCTTCCCCAGGTACGAACAAAATCGATTTTTTCCCTTCCCAGTCAGTAAAGAAAGCTCTCTCGTTGCTTCCTGGGCGCGCGCATCAGTCGCTCTCGGAAGGACACTTGGAAGCGAAAGAGAAGAAAAAAAGCAAATTGCTTGGTCCAGAATTGTTTTCGTTTTGAAGGAGAGATTTATTTTTCAACCAAAAAAAGGACAAAGCTTTTCTTCTCGAGGAGGGGTGTGCACCCTTCTTTCATTTTTTTCCTTCTTGTTCTTTGTGTGTCCTCCTCCTCGCAAAAGAAGGCCTTTGTTTTGTGTTTAAACAAACAACTCACTTATTACGTTTTTGTTTCATCATTCATAAAACAACTCAAAACACAGGTTATCATCGTTCGACAACCTCCACGGTCTCCCGTCCTTACAGAACCAGCAACAATCGAACGAGTTTTTCGACCACTGGACGCCGGACGAGGATAACTTGTTCGAGCACTCGTTGGCGCAATTCGAGAGTTCGGTGCCCTTGTCCATCAACGCGCACGCGATGAACGATTTGTCGCCGCAGAATGGAATCGGAGCTGGGAATCATATTAACATTTGGGGTCAGATTTCACAAATGACAAAGACGCCGGATGGGATCAGGAAGAGATATAATCAGTTGGTTGATGATATTCGAGCGATTGAGAGCGGTCGAGCGAGAGTGCCAAACAACCACGTCGGAGGGAGTTGCGAGGATATGACCAGTCCGTGGTGGGGGAGAGAGTTTCAAGACGCGCAGTTTGGTGACACGTCGAGTGAGCCGAGTAGCTCGGATGGAAGTTTGAATAACGACGTGCAGTTTAAAGTGCCCGGATCACCGTCGAGTAAGCTGACGAAGAACAAGAAGAACGGCAGCGGCAACGGCGTGCAAAAGAAGAAGTCTTCCGACGGCGGCGGTGCGACGAAATCGTCCGCGTCCGGGGGAACGCACGTGACAGCTGGCAGTACCGGTGGTTCCAAGCAACAGCTCACGCACGAGCAAGAGAGAAGAAAAGGCATTCCGTGGACGGAAGAAGAACACCGTTTGTTTCTTCTCGGATTGGCCAAATTTGGGAAGGGCGACTGGAGATCGATTTCTCGAAATTTTGTCGTTTCGCGAACGCCCACGCAAGTTGCCTCTCACGCGCAAAAGTATTTTATTCGCTTGAATTCGATGAATAAGAAAGATAAGAGACGTTCGAGTATTCACGATATCACCGAGGCAAGCGGAGCTTCTGGGGCGAGCACGGCATCTGGCGCCTCGACGCAGTTTGCGCGATAAAAGAAATAATTTTGTACAGAAAAAGAAGCGAATGAACAAGAAGAATTAATGATCATCTGTTGTAGAAGTGAATGAGAGATAGCCGTGTGCGTGTGTGTGTGTGTGTGCGTGTGTGTGTGTGTGTGTGTAACGTGTTGAATTAAAAATTAGCGGAGGTTAATGTAATGATTTGAGAGGGAAGAGTTATGTGATTGTGAGAATAGAATATATAAAAATAGGAGGAGGAGTTAGCGTCGAGTGAGTGTATAGAGCGAAAGAGATAGAAGGGCGTTATAGGAGAGTGATTAGGAGGAGGACAAAGAGTTGATATATTTTATTATCCCTGTCGCAATAAAGAAGAAGAAGAAGGAGAAGAATTGAATCATTTTGTATTGATTAACTTTAAAATACGACGAAAAAAAGAATATGAGAAGCGAATGTCGCGTCGCGAGTAGTGCGAGCGCGCGAGAGAGACTGCGCGTAGACGAAAACGACATTCAGTTTTTATACCAAAAAGAACTTTAAGTACTATAAAATATAAAACGTGTTTCTCTCTATCTAATCTCCTCTTACAATTGCACGCTCGTCACGTGCTTCACCAACATCCCCGTGACGTTCGCCCCGTTCTTTTCTATCGTCGCTCGCATATTCGCCTCGGCTCGTTTCGCTTTCGTTTCCAACTCTTTCGCCAACTCGTCGGACCCTCCCGTGGCTTGCGCAAGCATGTGTTGGTACTGTTGCTCTCGCTGGTTTCTGTACGATTGAATTTCCGCTTCCGCTTCGTCTTTGGCTTGTTTAATCCTCGCCGTTTTTTCTGTTTGTTTGTGTGTTCAAAGGGAAGAAGAGAGAGAGAGAAGTTAGTGGTGTTTTTATCCTTTTTGGAGGAACATCCAGCAGTCGAGGGAAAAATCAAACGACGCGAGAAAAGCGTTTGAAAAAGACGCGTTCGAGAAGAACGAAAACCTACCTTGTCTCGCCGCGGTCACGATCGCGTTCGCCTCTTGTTCCGCCTGTAAAAGCTTTTGAATCCCGTCTTGTTTCTGCGAATCCATTTTCTTTAATCTCCCTAAAATCTACTTTTACACTCTCTCTCTGTCTCTCTCTCTCGGTTGTTCTTCTGCTCTCAAAAGTATTTATTTACGTATTGCAAAAGGGCAAACTACTGCGGCGAATCGTTAAAATCACACTCTTATTCTCTCTCTCTTTTCGTCTCGTTCTCTGAACGCGTGTTGTTGTTCTTGTTCTTGTTCTCGTGACGATGATGAAAAGACGGGGACGAATTCTCTCGTTTTTTGGTCCGATGTAAAAAAGGAAAAACGACTGCTCTTGAGGTTTTTGTATTACGCGTCACACAGAAAGCGCGCGCGCGATAAACACAACGACTACTCCTCTTCTCGCGAACGTAAAAATGTCCATCCAATCCTCCTTACAGGCGACAACGTCCCTCGTTTCTCAAACGAAGCACTTATCCAACCAGTTCAGAAAGTCGTGCTCGGTCAAAGCGTCGACGACGACTTCTTCTTCAATCGACACGAACACGTTCGCGTTGCACGGGAAATCGGGGCGAAAATGTATGCTCACCGGGAAACGAGCGAATAACGGGTACACGGTGTCGTTTTCGCACATTCGCAACAAGAAATTGCAACAGGCGAATTTACAGGTACGCGTCAGAAGTCGTTTTATGTCGCCAGTTGGGTTGCGCGTTTGTTTTCCGCAACGATGCCATAATTCTTCTTTTTTTTATCCACCCTCGTTCGGGTTTTCTCAGCCGGAATTTACCTCAAAAGCTCACCTCTTGAAACTTCTCTTTTTATCTTCCTTTCAACGCTTCTTACAGTACAAACGCGTATACTGGCCGGAACAAAAGCGATACATTCGCTTGCGCATTTCCACCAAAGCGATTAAAACTTTAAACAAAGTAGGTCTGGAAAAGATGGCGAAAGACGCCGGGTTAGACTTGATGTCTTTGGCGTACCAACAAGCGGACGAGGCGAGAGCCGAGTGGTTAGCGGCGAACGCGGGCGAAGAACCGACGAGAAAGGATAAGAGAGCACCGACTGGACCGAAGAAGTTATTCATCCCGAAATGGAAAGAGGCGAGAATGAGCAAATTGAGCCCGGAGGCGAAGGATGCGGAGACGAAGAGGTTTGCGGAGAAGTACAACATGACCTTGGCGTAAAACCTCTCGACGACGCGAGACGGATGAGAGAGAGAGAGAAGAGTTCATTAGCAAATATTATATTATATATAACACAGATTGTAAGTAGCCTTTAAAATTAACACGAAACAAAACGAACGAATACTAAGCCATAAACTTGGTGCAGAAATCTGCGCCTGCCCACGCTTCGAACTTTAAATCTCCCGGGCGGCTGCCGCACGCGACGGCGGTTTCGCACGTTTCTCTGAAGGCGACGGGCGACTGCGTGATGGTTCGCGCTAAAGAGTCGGTGACGCGTTTAAACTCGATGTGATGCGCTTGCCACGTGCCATCGTAGAGTGGACACTTTGTGCGTCGTTGACCTCTGTCAAACTCCAACTTGGAGTCGTCCACTCGAAAGCTGATGCCGTACGTGTCGTGAGAGGCGACGACTTTCAAAGAGTCGCCCGGTTTCAACGTCAACTCCTCGACGTATTGCACCGCTTGTTGCCACGTGGCGCCTTTCTCGCCGTGTTCGGCGAACGGGTTCGTCGTCAGCGTAGTTTCCTCGTCCAGTTCTAAGTCGAACCAAAACGCGATGGCGTTGAACGTCCCTTCTTCGGTTATTTCGAAAGACATCGGCTCTTCTTTCGGCTGCATATTTTCTTCCCACGCGTAAAAGTCAAAGTTGAAAAACGGTTTCGGTTTCGCGAGCGCCCTCCACGCCGTTTTCGGAAGCTTCTCCAAATTGACGCCTTCGTAATCGTCTCGATATCTCCACCTGTTTGCGTTCGTTAAATCGATAGTGTGTTTACCGTCGAGCGTTTGGTAGTTTTGAAACCTGTACTCGATTGGCGCCGCGAACATTTTCGCCGCGCGAGGGACGAGTGTGGCGTCTGGTTTCAACAATCGGTGCCTCGCCATGCCGACGATGTGGAAGGCGCCTTCGCCGATTAAACCTGAATCGAAAACTTCAAACATGAGAACGTCTGACTTCTTATCCATCTCTGGACAGTTCCCGTCTGGTTTCAAACCGTGCTTGATTAAACCTTCGGATTCTTTCGTAAACAAACGTCGGACGTCTTTGTTGTGAAACATAATTTTCAATCCATATCCGTTTATGCACACGGTTTCTTCTCCGACGTCGCACATGTGACCGTTCTGTTCGCAGGCGTGCACGTAGTCAGCACCCGCGCGCGCGGCAAACATGGATAAGATCCCACTGCCCGCCCCGGCGTCGAGCACCTCGCAAGAGCCTTTCTCGCGCTTCTTGCGCTCGACGGCGCGTTTTATCGCTTTCTCGTACGCGTCGTTTCGACCAGAATCGTTGAGCATGTCGAAGTGCCAAGAAGGGATGTGTGCGTGACGTGCGCGCATTTGCGGTGGCGAAGATTCGAAGTAGATTTGCGTCGAGTCGCGTTTGATGGCGACTTGCGTGATATCGCCTTTCTTCACCGGAACGTCGTCGAGGTACTGGACGCCAACGTTGAAGGACTCGCAATAGGATTTCCTACGAATTCCTTCTCTTTTGCCGCCGCCGTTCACGGTGTTTTCAATATTATCGTCGTCGTCGTCGAAAGTCGAGGCGACTTTGGGTGGCAGAGACGAAAATACCGTCGCCTCATCGAGTTCGCCTTCGAACCAGAACGCCACGGCGTTCCACGTGCCGTCCTTGATAATCTCAACGTTTTCCAGAGCTTCAAATTCCCACACGTCGTCGTAATCGATGGTACCGTCGCTTCCTTTTTCGGGGCTCTCTCGTAAAGCTCTTTGTAATCGCTCGTTCATATCCACGGCGCAACACTCGAACGGTTTGGACAACACTTCGTGCGGCTCTTCGTACAAGTTCACTTTCGCGCACTGCGGACTCCATCGATAGTTGTTCATCGCCGATAAATCGAACCCGGAAACCGTCGTTAATCGCAACTCAATTAGTCTCGCTTTAATTGTGATTTTTGATGGTGTCACCGTCGCGTCTGGCGTCACGAGCTTTCGATGGCCGCAAATATCGATCGCCGATAACGCACCTAATCCAAGGGCGGTGAAATCGAATAAATCTGTCACGATTTTATTCGCGCGACGTGGCAACTCGACCGGGCTATTTCTATTCATATCATCGGCAATACTTTTGTCTCTACTTTTAACTACTTCTTTCACCTCCGGTTCATTGCCTTTCTCGTCTTCTTTCTCATCGTCGACTTTAACTTTCTCGCAACTCTCGAGCTTTTGATCCACGAGCGAAACCTTCTCGAACAGCTTTTTATTCGCCTTTCCTATTTGCTTCAAGTTTCTGTACAAGAACTGGTTACGTTCAATGGCGATGACGCGTTCTATCGCATCGCTGTTCGCGACGAGTGCGGGTAAAATGCCGCACCCAGAACTCAACACGATTGCAGTTGTTTTTTCTTGCGCGGTTTCTTCTTCGCCGGATATCGCCCAGCTCCCAATCACTTTTTCGTACGCGCGAAACCTCTCGAAATCCACCAACCCTTTACAAATCTCTGTTTTCGGTGAACTCAACTCGGCTAAACCGATGGCGTAATTCACCACGCCTCTTTTCCTCGGATCTTCCATGAACCTCTCGTAATCGATTTTCTTCGACCGCGCGATTGGTAAAAACGTCGGCCTCCACGCGTAATCCTCGACGTCCCAATCCGGTCCACCCAACGTTTGCTTCCACTGGTTAATCGTCTCTTGATTTCTATCCTCCCTTCTCGCCTTTCTCAATCTCAACGCTAAATCTCTTCTCACCGTCTTTTCCTCCTTCTCTTTCCTCTTCCTCTCCTCCTCGTACATCTCTCTCGCCGCCGCCAAACGTTCTTCGATATCTTTACTCCCCGGCATCAACTTCGCCGCCGTGTTCAACGCTTGTGCGGCTTTCAAATACTCATGATTCGCCATCAAACTCGTACCCAACCGATACCAGGACTTGGCGTCCTTCTCGTCCAACTCGACCGCTTTCACCGAATCGTGTATCGCTTCCAATCTCTCCCCGATCTGCAACCGTGCCGCCGCTCGATTACGCCACAACGTCTTATCCTTCCTTGCTCCCGCAATCGCCGTCGTGTACTGCTCCGCGCTCTTCTCGTACTCCCCGCTCTTAAAATACACGTTCGCTAATTCTTTCGCGCGTTTCACGGCCATTTCGATCGCATTCGGGTCGATAGAATTCAACTCCATATTGAACGTCTTCTCGATCGATTCAATTTCCAACCGGTCGTACGAGGATAAATCGAAAGGAGATGATGCCTCCTCATCTTTTTTCCCCATCATCTCGAAAGCCGCATCTCTCGTCTCGTTTTGCTCCTCGTCGTTTTCCTTCGCGTCAAAAGAAGGAACACCACCGCCGCTCCCGGTACTCGCAACCACCATGTCGTTGTTTTCGTCGTTTTCTTCTTCTTCTTCGCGCGAAAGATAGATGCGCGCGTGAAACGCTTTATATATAATAAAAGTCAAAACAAAAACGCAAATGTGAATGTGTTTTTTTTAATTCGGATTGAAAAAAGAAGCGTTTCAGAGGTTAGGGTTTCTATAAATTTTATAAACCCTAAACCATAAAAAACCCGACGAGAGCGGACGCAGAAGCGCTCGAAAGCGCTTTATACACACCGAGCGAGTGTAAGGAACAACAGAGAGGAACGGAGAGTAATACGACTGAGAAGAAGAAGAATGGGCAACTTAGCGAAAGGCGCGTCCTCGTTAGTCGGGTCCCCGGCATTAGTCGCCGCGATGCTTTCCTTCACAATCGCGCAAATCTGTAAAGTGTTCACGCATTACCACACGCACGGGAAAGTCGATTGGGGACGACTGGTCGGGAGTGGAGGCATGCCTTCGTCGCACACGGCGTTAGTGGTCGGGTTGACCACGGCGATAGGATTGAAAGACGCGTTAGATTCGAGCATATTTGCGTTGTGTTTGGTGTTTTCACTGGTGGTAAGCGTTTCGTTGTGATTCTCGTGTGGTCTTCGTGCGCGTTTATATATCGTCGGAAAAAGAAGTCCGTGTCTTGGGAGGTGGAGGATATCCACGTTGGATCTCTCTCTCGGGAGACCGAGCGCCGGATGATGATCTCCCTCTCTTTGCTCTGTTTTTCGTTCGTCTCTCGTGACTGACAGTACTCCGTCGTTTCTTTTTTAAAATCAATCGCTCATCCTCACAGGTTATGTACGATGCCACCGGCGTTCGTCTCCACGCGGGCCGCCAAGCGGAGGTTTTGAATCAGCTCATCGTCGAGCTCCCTCGAGATCACCCGCTGACGGATAGCAGACCTTTGCGAGATTCTCTCGGCCACACGCCGGTGCAAGTCGCCGTCGGGGCGCTTTTAGGAATGGTGGTAGGATACGCGCACTTTAACATGTGGTTGATTAGTCAAGGCGTGGATTTGTGACAGAGAGAGAGAGAGAGAGAGAGAGAGAGGTCTTCTTTTTTGGCTTTGTTTTAGCGTTTTACGCTCGCGCACGCTTTACCACGCGCGAACGGAAAGAGAGACAGAGAGGAAAGAGATCTCCGCATAGAAGAATATAAGAAGGGAGAGACAGAGAGGGGGAGAGATATTGTTATCACACGTATGTATTTAGTCGGTTGCTTTAACGCTTCGCCCTTTCCCGTCCGTCTCTTCTTCTTCTTCTTCGTTTTAATTTCGAAATTTTCCACACAAACCATGACGCGTTTTCTCGCGGACCAGACGAACACGCATCCTCCCTCCACGTCGTCGTCCCCGAAGAAATACACCAGAGATGAATTAGAGGCTCAATTTATGCGGTTGTATCGCGAAATGTGCGCGAAGGAGGAAGAGGAGGAAGAGGAGGAGGACACCCCTCCTGCGGGAGTTGACTCTCCCGAAGACGTAAACGACGACTTTGGTCAAAAACATCATCGCTTTCTCGTCGGAAAAGACGACAAAGAGGACAAACAATTGCGAGCAAAAACGTCGTACGTGATGGACGTATCGACCCTTGAGGAAAACGAGCGGGTAAAACTCGCGCGCGTGCGAGAACAGCAACGGAAGGACTTTGAAATCGAAAGGTTGAAACGAACAGTTAAGATGCTCTGCGAACAACAACAACAACAACAAAGACAAAGACAAAAAGGAAACAATGACTACGACTACGACTACAACAGCGAAAGCGATCGACGCAATCGAGGACGGAAAGGAATCGATGCGGAGAGCGTTGACGTGTTGACCGAGTACGACGCGGAGCTGAAAAGTAGAGAGATTATTATCGCAGAGTTGCGCGAGGCGCTGAGCGAGACGAAGAGAAACGCCAACGCTCGGACGATCGAGAGGAAGCCGACGAGCGCTTCGTCTTCGACGAAACTTACGCTGAACTGCAACACGAGCGACGAGAGAGAAGAGATTTTTTTCCTCAGACGAGAGCTTCGAAAGAGTGAAAACGCTCGAGAGAAAGACTCCGCGAAGCACCTCGACCTCGCCTTGCGCGAAAAACGCGTCGCGCTTCGCGAGAAAGCCACGAATACTCGCGATAAACGATTAGAACTTCTCGAATTCGAAAGAGCGAAAATTCTCGAACGCGCGAAAGTCGCCGAAACGAACGTCGCGCTGTTGACGTCGTCCTTAGAGAAAGTCGAGAAGCAAAATCAAAAGTACTTGGAGCAACTCCGCGCTTCGCGCAAACGAGACGTGGTAGCGGACAGATATACGAACAGAGCGTATTACTATTAGATGATGTGTTTTAGAGTTTGATAGACAGAAAGAAGAAGTAGATGGCTCGCAGACTGCTCGAAAAGAGTGCGCGACCGTCGTCGTCTAGGCTCGCGTTTAGATTCGAGGCTTTGCACAGATGCGTTTAAAGAATACTACGAATACTCAGACGTCAGAGAGAACAAAAAACCACACAACCCACAGACGTCTTTTCGCCCGAAACGTTACGGTCTCTCTCCCTTTTCTCGCTTTTCTCGCTCTCTGTTCCTGCCTGACAAAGCTCTCACGCATGAAAAAAAAAGCTCCTCTCTGTGTTCTTTTGTGGTCCACACCGCCTCACAAAAAAAGAAACACACGAATACTAATGTTTGCCACGCACCAACAACTTCGCTTTTCCTCCCCGGTTTCCACGTCGGTGACGACCACCACCCTCAGGCAGAAGAAATCACCTCTGATGAGGACGATCTCGAGAGGCGGGGTCGTCCACGCCGTCGCCATGGGTACGTTCTTTTCTCTTCGATTCCATTTTTTTTTTATCGTGACGTGGTGATCCATCTCTCGGGATGACGTCCGACGTGTAATCTTTTTTCCAATCATCATCAGGAGTAAAGAGCAAAGCTTTTGCGAGACATCGATTTTGTCGCTCTCCATCCGCGACTGCGGCGGAGAGGCGCTCGTTCTCACTCTGTCTCGCGCGCGCGTAAAGCTCTTTTTGTTGCGTTTACATTTTCTACGTCCACTTTACTCTCATCAAAGCGCTGACAAAACTCTTCTTTATCTCTTTTTCTCTGTTTTTTTTGCACCAAAAACGACAGCGAATCCAGCGACTGTGGCAGATACCAAGGCGAAATTTACCAAAGGCTACCCGTACCCTTTACCGTCGATTTGGGCGACAGTTTTACAAGAACTACTGGTCGGGATGCATTTCACGGTGACGAGCTCGAAATATCAACACGAAGAGATGCGAAGTTTAGGATTCGTCTCGGTGTTTGACCAATTGTTCGAGGGGTACCCGACGGAAGACCCGAACGCGAAGGAGAAGATTTTCAGCACGTTTATGGAAGCGCTCGGTGAGGACTCGAAGAAGTGGAGAGCGGACGCGGAAAAATTGTCCGCGTTTGCGACGGAACAAACGAGCATCGATGGGATCATCGCGAACCCGATGTTTGCCAGCATGAAATCTAAAGTTGAATCGAAGAGTTTAGTGTACGACAAGTTCATCGCGATTGGTTTTTTCCGAGCGTTGGAGATGAGCAAACAAACGTCGCCGGAAAATTTGAAGAAGATTTCCGAGGCCAGCGGGGTGACTTTGGAGAAAATCAACGGCGATTTGGGTCTGTACAAATCCGTCTTGTCGAGAATGAACGCCGCGAAGGAGTTACAAGCGGAAGTTTTGGAAAGAGAGCGACGGAAGACGGCTGAACGCATGGAAAAGAAGGCGGCGAAGGATGCGAAGGAAGTAGCAGAAACGAGCGATTAGAAGAAACAGACACAGACACACAGATACAGACAGAAAGAGAGAGAGAGAGAGAGAGAGAGACTTTAGAAGGAAAGAGAGGGTGAGAGAGAGGAAACAACATTACATTATTCGCGCTGCGTATTACAAATTTTAACCACAACAACGATAGATTTTTAAAACATGAATGACGAAGAAATTAGACGAGAAGAACTTTTTATCCACAAACTTTACGCGCGTACAAACACGTATACCAAATGTCCTTCCCGGAGGCAATCAAAGCGATCCCGGCGGATTTAGCGTTGCACCCGAACTCGAAGTTCAAGCGGTCCGCGCAAATCGCCAAACTCTTTATAGACGAAGCAAGAGGGATAGTCTCGATGATTCCGTACGGCGTTCGGGCGAAACTCGTGCACAAACTGACGCCAAAAGCGACGGAGATGATTTCGAGAGACAGAGGAGAGCGGAGAATGCAATTTAAAGAGACGAGAGTGAGCGTAAAGAAAGATTTCAAATACGGAGAAGACGAGAGGCAAAAGTTTGACGTGTATTTACCGCCTGCGCGATCGATACGACGAGGAAAGAAAGATGATTACGACGACGACGACGAGTACGAAGAACGGGAGGAGGAGGCAGAAAATGTGAGAGTTCCGATGGCGGTATTTGTCCACGGCGGCGTGTGGGCATCTGGCGAACGGTGGCAGTTTGCACCCCTCGCGCATCGATTAGCCGAAGAAGGCATAGTCACGGCGGTTATTTCGTATTCCTTGTACCCGGAGAAGTCGGCCAAGGCGCAAGCGGAGGAAGTATTGAAAGCGTTGAAGTGCGCGATTATGAATGCGAAGTTGTTTGGCGCGGATGCGAGCAGAACGCATTTGGTTGGACACTCGGCGGGGAGTCATTTATGCGCCATGGCTTTGTTGTTAGATGAGGAAGAAACGCAAAAAAAGGAATCGGAGAAATTGAAGTCGTTCGTCGGTATGTGCGGCGTGTATAACATCGAGACGCATTACGAGTACGAGGATAAAAGGGGCGTAGCGATGTTGAGCACGATGGGAAGAGCGATGGGTGGTAGGGAGAAATTTAAAGAAATGTCGCCGTTTCATATTTTAGAAGATAGAAGTAGTAGCAGTAGTAGCAGTAGCAACAGCAAGAGTAGGAGTAGCGATAGCGGCGGCGAAGACAACGACGACGACGATGTGACCAAGTCATCGTTTCCAAAGACGTATTTGTTCACCTCGGATACCGATATTGTCGTCCCCAAGCGCGAGTCGGAAGATTTGCACAAGACTTTGCTTAAAATTGGTGTAGACAGCGAGCTTTCGGTGTACGATCACGGCACGCACGGCGAGTTTGCGCTCGGATTTAAAAAACGACCAAAACCTTTGAGAGCGTTTCACCGCGATTTGATCGAGTTGCTTCATTCCTAAGTGTAGTAAAAGTAGATTGGTTTAATTATTACATCAGTGCATTCTACAATTACCCTTCCATGGCTACGTCGTCCGCGTCGGCATCTTTCAGCTCCTCCGCCACTACCTCTTCCTCGTCCTCTAACTCATCATCTCCTCTTCTCCTCATTTCCTTACCTTCCTCGAACGTTTGTTTCCTCTTCGCGATCCTCTCCAATCCGTCGTCCACCTCCATCATCTTCGTCTTCAACCACTCCTCAACTTTCCCGGGTTGTCTCGCCAACATCGACTGCGTCTGAATCGTCTCTTTCTTCGGCTTCCAAAACACCCTTGGCAACGCTTCCGTCCGTAACTTCCCGTTCGCGATTTCCCGCTCGCAATCCGCCGCCATCGAGCGATACAACTCTCTCTGCTTATATTTCATGTCGACATCTAAATCTATTTGCTTCTGAATCAAAGCTTCGCGTTTTTCCCAGTATTTCTCTTTAAATTCTTTATAAATCTCTTCGTTTCTCGTCACCGCTTTCGTTTCCGCTTCTCGGAGTAAATCTTTCCGTTGCGTCTCGCGATCTCGCGTTTTCAGCAAATCCGTTTTCGATCTCTGCAAAGTTCCCAAGACTAAGTTCCCAAACATTCGTTTCGAACGTTTTCTCTCCGGATCTTCTTTCAACGAACCCCCCGAGTCTCTGTTTTCTCTCGTTCGTTTCTTTGGTGCTGTCATCATTGCTTCTTCTTCTTCTTCTCCCCCTCGTTCTTGTTGTCGTTCGGACGATGATTGTTTCTTACGACGAGGAATCGGTCCGAGAGATTTGATTTCGTCCGAAATTTCTTCGCGGGTTTGTCGCAGCTCGTGGAGCGTCGTTTTCAACTCGACCGTCGCCGCCGAGTCCGACGGTGATTGGGTGATAGTAGCACCCGAAGGGTGTTGGTTAGTATGCCCCCCGCGAGAGTGGTGGTACGTCGTTGTTTGCGTCATTTTGGTGTCAAATGTGAAGTTAGTTTTGACGGCTATTCGTTTTGTATTTCAGATATTTATAGTGTCTAGTATTCGTTTCGCGCGCTTTTGAGTTATCTCTATCGCTCTCTCTGCTCCGTCTTCTTCTTCCTCCTCCTCGTTCGTTTGTCTTTTTTACAAGAACATCCCGTCCGGCACGTTTTCTTTCTTCTTGTACAGCACTTTGTCTTTAGCCGTTTTGAAATCTTGGTGCGTGATTTGCATCCTTCGCTCTCGCAGCGCTAATAACCCGGCTTCGGTGCACAACGCTTTGATGTCGGCGCCAGATAAGTCGTCTTTAGCCATGACAAATTCTTCCAGTTGCACGTCTTCGCTCAAATTCATGCGCGACGTGTGGATGCCGAAGATGTGTCGCTTCGTTTTCGCGTCCGGTAACGGAAACTCGATTTTCCGGTCGATTCTTCCCGGACGCAACAACGCCGGATCTAAACTTTCGATTCTATTCGTCGCCATGATGACCTTCACGTCGCCTCGGTCGTCGAAACCGTCCAACTGATTCAACAACTCCAACATGGTTCTCTGAATCTCCTTCTCACCTCCGCTTTGCGAGTCGTACCTTTTCGTCCCGACCGCGTCGATTTCGTCCAAAAACACAATCGACGGAGACATATCGTCCGCCACTCGAAACAATTCTCTCACTAACTTTGGTCCGTCGCCTAAATACTTTTGAATCAACTCGGATCCAACCACTCTTAAGAAACTCGCGCTCGTTGAATTCGCCACCGCTTTGGCCAACAACGTCTTCCCCGTCCCGGGTTCGCCGTATAAAATAACTCCTTTCGGCGGTTTAATCCCGATATCCTCGTACAACTCCGGGTGCGTCAGCGGTAACTCCACCGCCTCTTTAATTTCCATGATTTGATCTTCCAATCCTCCGACGTCGGCGTAACTCTCCTGAGGCGCTTTATCAACCTTCATGACCGAAACCATCGGATCGGCGTCGTCGGCTAACACGCCAACCACCGCGGAATGTTTGTGATGCAACAGCACCGCGCACCCGGGCTCTAACTGCGTTTTATCCACAAACGACAAGATGTTCACGTAATACTCCGGCCCCATCGCCGAACTCACAATCCCGTGATTATCGTCTATGATCTCCTCCAAAGTACCGACCGAGAGTGGCATCCCTCTCAAGTCGTCCAATTTCGATCGCTCCTCTTCGTCCCGTTCATCTCTCGGCGTCGCTTTTTCCGCCTCTTGTCTCGCCACGAATTCTTCCTCCATCAACAGCCAATCTTTCACGCGTTCTAATTTCAACGCTCTGAGTTTACATTTCGTCGCCGGCGCGATCGGGGGTAGTTTCCCACCAGCCGCTCCAGAAACGGTCCCTCGCTTTTTCTTCTTCTTCCCGACTCGTTCCGGAGGCGTCGGGGGGACCCACTTTTTCTTTTGTTTTTGGTCGCCTTTTTTGCCTTGTTGTTGACCACCACCCTCGCCAGGGAGCGATTGTCCGTTTCCCATTTTCTTCTTTCTTTCTTTCTTCTTCTTCTTCTTCTTCTCGCGGTTGTAAACGTTCTCTCTCTGATCTTTCTCTCTCTCTTATTATAGCACGTCTCCGTTTCGCGTCGTCTGAATCGTCGTCGGAACGCGTTTCGCTTATTTAAGAAGAACAAGAACAAGAAAGGTGATCTCCCCCGCGTAACGACGAAGTGTTTTCAAACGAGATCTCCACCGCACTCTGTGTATATACCAAGCGCGTCTAATTCACCACCAAAGGAAGAACGCTTCGTACGACGAGAGAGTGCACCACGAAGAAAGGTTCGTTGTTTTCAGCAAAGGTATTTGTCGTCGTCGAGGAAATACGAGAAGAGGGGAGGAAAAGAAGGTGTGTGTTGTTCTTCAATCGAGAGCGCTGATGTGATGAGGTCGAGCGCAGATGATCCTTTTTTTCGTTTTTTCAACAGTCTGACAGTCTGACAGTCTCGAAACAAAACAAAAACTTTTTTGATGAAAAAAGAAAAAAGGACCGGTCTTTTCTCTGTCTGCACACGGATGTTTTTTTGGAAAAGAACCACTGCAGGAATACATATATCCGCAGAAGAGTTTTGATATTTGATTTCCTTTATACCGTATTCTCCACGAGGTGTTCTTCTATCGTTGCGATTGATGTCGCGGCAGTTTTAGCTCGACGACGACGAGATGATGACGATGCGTTTTGCCCCGATTTTCGCGATTTTCGAGTTCTTGGTGGAACCGTTGCGTGTGTACCCGTGGGTGATGGGTGCGATTGCGATTGTTTTTTTCCTGCTCGGTGATGCGAACGGGTCTCGACGTCGTCGTCGAATTCATCGGACGACGACGACGACGACGACGAGGACGACGAGGATGGAAGAAGAGAAACAAATATCGGAGCTGGAGAAAAAACAGAAAAAACTCGTCGAGGAAATGGAAACCGCGGTAAAGCGAAGGGTGGAAGAAGCGCTGAGAGAGATTGAAGAAGAGAGCAAAAAGAAGAAGGAAACAAAGGAGGAGAAAGAGGACGTGGAGATGGCGGATTCGTCCCCAACTGCCTCTGCCGCGCGGCCGGCTCGTTCGGCGTCCACGAGGACGTCGCCGGTTGCTCCGGGGACGACGCCGAGCAAAACCACGAAGAGCGCGAACGGGACGGAGGACATGTCCTGGGCGCAGACGAAGAGCGACGAGGGCGAGGAGGAAATCACGTCGCCTTCGAACGAGTACACGCGCGTGGTCTCTAAAACGAAGAAGCAAGAAGAAGCGAGACGACGGAAGATGGAGGAGGAAGAAGCGGAAAAACGACGACGAGAGGAAACGAAACGAGAACGAGAGGAGAAGAAGACGAGAGAAGAGAAGGCGAGGGTGCAAAATAGAATGGAAGAATTGAAGCGAGAGAACGAACGATCAGAAGAGCAAAACCTTCTGCGCGAACGATGGCGAGAAGAGGCTATGAAGCATTTACGCGAGTCTGGAGCGTATGAGCACGCGGAAAAGAATGATTTACACGCCTTTCTGACGCTGACGATGAAAGAGGAGATTGGTATCGATCGCGCATCCATCGAGACGTGGTACAAAAGAGCGCAAAGAAAGTTCCACCCGGATAAGTCGCAAAACATGACGGAAGAGGAGAAAGTTCTCAACGAGGAAATATTTAAAACCTTGGTTCTCTTGCTCAAGAGGTGGACGGAAAATGGTAAACCGCTCGGAAGAAAGCAACCGCCGCGGAGAAGGCCGGAAACACCCCCCGAGGCGAAATTTTCCAAACAAGAACAAGACGACTTTAAAAGCACCGAGAGGACGTGGAATCGAGCTCACGCGAAGAGTGGCACGCGCCGCAGGTCGTCGCCGTCGGAGAAGAAGAACAACGGGGGATCATCCACGAGCAACAACGACTCTTCGCGAAGCAACGGATTTCACTTTTCTTCGAACCCGTTCTCGAACGCTCAGCCGCCGCGGCAGCAAAAACAACATCAGCAACAACAACAACAACAACAACAACAAGCAGGTCTGAAGAAACCGTTTAGCACGGGACCAAAGAAGAGCAAAACCGATAGCCAGCCGTCGTCGCCGTCGACGCGATTGTAGGCGCATTTACGTAGAAGAATAGTTTGAAATAGTTTGGAATAATAAAAAAGGAGAGAAACGCAAAGCTGCTGCAAAAGAAAAACGTCTTCAGTTTTGGGAGAGTACATGTTCCCCGCCGCGCGAACGCACCAAAAAACCTCGTACCCCGTCGTTGTTCAATCGCGAGCGTCGTCGTCGTCAGCGTGTTGTCCTTCTTCAATCTCTGTTTTTGCAGCCGATCGATATCGTCGACGTCTTTCATCATCTTCATCTTCATCGTCATCACGAACAAAAAGCACCGTCGTCGTCGTCAAAATGGTATCCAAGAAGAGCGCGTTGATTTCACCGGAAGAGTTGCGCCAAACGCTCTCCTCGCAAGTTATCCTCGATGCGAGTTGGTACATGCCGTTCGTCCAACGCGTACCGAAATCTGAGTTTCAAACGAAGAGGATAAAACATTCGCAGTTTTTTGACATCGATAAAGTCTCCGATTTGAAGGAGAAAAATTTACCGCACATGTTGCCGAACGCGCGCGCGTTCGCGATGGCGTGCGACGCGTTAGGTATTACGAACGATTCTTCAGTTGTGATTTACGATCGAGCGGAGAGCGGTATTTTTAGCGCGGCGAGATTATGGTGGATGTTTAAAGTGTTTGGCCACGGCGGTTCGGTGCGAGTGTTAAACGGCGGCTTCAAAGCGTACGAGAAACTGTACTCGGAGGACGCGGATGGGATGGATACGAACGAAATCGGGATGGACGAGGTGGAGAAGAGCGAGAGAGCGTGCGTGGAGGCATACGAAAAAGAAGATTCTGTGACGACAAAGTATAAAGCGACATTGGATTTGAACCGATTAGCGACGATAGAGAGCGTGAAGAAAGACGTGTGCGAAACGAACGCGAAGCAGTGCGTAGACGCGAGGCCGAAAGGACGGTTTGACGGAACAACAGCGGAACCGAGAGCCGGTTTGGCGTGTGGGTCTATTCCAAATTCGAATAACGTTCCGTTCCCGGAAGTTTTAGATGCAGGGACAGGGAAGTTTAAAGACGCGGAGCAGTTAAAACGAGTCTTCGAAGCGGCTGGGATGGAGTTGGACAATCAATCCAAGAAAATTGTGGCGACGTGCGGCACCGGGGTGACCGCGTGTATATTAACGTTAGGAATGCACGAAGTTGGCAGAGACGACGTGGAAGTTTACGACGGATCCTGGTGTGAATGGGGAAGTCGGGAAGACGTGCCTGTAAAAACAGCATCGGCGTAAAAATAGATGTATACTATGCGATAAAATGTTTTCCCCGCGTATGTGTGTGTTTCAATACTATTATTTTGTCTCTAACTTTACAACGTCAACAGTAATTTAAAGTCTTCAATCGTCTTCTCCAACGCGGCAATCTCTTGCTTTTGCAACTCAGACTTTTCGCTATTTTGCGCGCGGATGTGTTCAGGCACTCTCTCTTCGTACGAATCTTCGCTCATGGTTTTCTCTAACTTTGCGTTCAATTCCGAGATTAATTTTAATTTTTTCTCGACCGATTTCGTTTCTTTCTCCGCGTCGACGTGGCCTTTCAACTCGAGGTAGACTGTTAACTGATCGTTAATGACGACCGCACCGCACCCGACCGGCGCGTCAACGCTTGCATCGATGCTAATATCGCCAACGGAAGCCAACGCTTGGATACCGCTAAAATTCTCTCGAATGGCATCGACGACGTTTTGATCCGAACATTTCGCGTACGCGTTCGGTTTAGCTTTCGCCGGAACGTTGTAGTTGGCTTTCATGGATCGCAAGGATTTAACAAAATCGATCGCGTCTCGCATAGACTTTTCGACCTTCTCGTTCACCCACTTCTCCTGAGCTTTCGGATACGCAGCAATCATAATCGATTGCGGCGTGTTCGCGTTTTGTTTTCTCGGCAAGCGTTGCCACAACTCTTCCGTGACGAACGGCATAAACGGATGCAACATCTTTAAACCGGCTTCAAGTGTGACCCACAACGCGTCTCTCGTTTTCTTTTTTGCCGCTTCGTCGTTGCCGTCCATCGTCGGCTTGATTATTTCAATAAACACGTCGCACAAATCATTTTTCCAAAACTGGTAAATAGCATCGGTGGCGATGTTAAAGTTGTACGATTCCATCGATTCGTCGACGATAGATAACGTGTTGTTCAAACGCGAGATGATCCATCGTGCCGCAATCGGACTGGAAGAGTCTGAAACGTCCAACTCGGTGTACTCGTTATCGACCGGTTCGTACGCATCGCCCAAATTCGCCATGGCGAATTTGATTGCGTTCCAAAGTTTGTTGCACCAATGCCTGTACGCATGCACACGCAAAACGTCCAAATTGACGTCATTGCCCTGTCCAGTGTAAGACATCAACGCGAATCGAAGCGCGTCGGTTCCACACTCCGGGATACCTTGCGGGTAATCCTGCTTCTGCCCAGCCGTCGCTTTCTTTAACTCTTTCTCTTCTAAGTTGCCATTAGCCAAGGTTTCGTGAAGCGCTTCCAGCGAGATACCTTCGATGACGTTGATTGGATCGATGACGTTCCCTAACGATTTGGACATTTTTCGTCCGTGTGCGTCTCTCACCATGGCGTGTAAGAAAACTTGCTTGAACGGTACTTTACCAGTTAACTTCATGCCCATCATGACCATTCTTGCCACCCAAAAGAACAAAATATCGTGCCCGGTTTCAAGCAACGACGTCGGGTAGAAATCTCTCAAATCTGGCGTCTCGTCTGGCCATCCAAAGACGGAAAACGGGAACAAGCCGGACGAAAACCACGTGTCCAATACGTCCTCGTCTTGCGCCAACGTGAATTTTTTTCCCGGAAACTTCCTCTCGGCTTCCTTTTGCGCCTCGGCTTCGTCTCTCCCGACGACCCATCGGTCGACTTTTTCGCTTGTTCCGCCCGGCAAGCCGTTGTTTTCTTGATCGTCGTCAAAGTTGACGTAAAACGCTGGGATTCTGTGGCCCCACCACAACTGTCTGGAAATGCACCAATCGCGAATGTTTTCCAACCACCGAAACCACGTCGCTTCTTGCTCTTTCGGAATAATCTCCATGCGTCCATCTCTGACCGCGTCGCACGCATCTTTCGCCATATCCGCGCAGTTTACCCACCATTGCGGTTTCAACATCGGTTCGATGACATCTTTCGATCGCGAACAGAGACCGAGTCTCATCGGGTTCGGCGCTTTACCTCTGTACAAACCGAGCTCTTCCAGCTTTTTCTCAATCGCAACTCTGCACTCAAAACGTTTCATGCCTTTGAACAACTCGCCACCGACGTCGTTGATGATCCCATCTTCCGTAAAGCAATTGATGAATTGCAAATCGTGTCTTTTTCCAGTTTGGAAATCGTTCGGGTCGTGCGCCGGGGTAATCTTCACGCAACCGGTACCGAATTCCATATCGACCAAGACTTCGTCGCAAATGATTGGAATTTCTCGCAAACTATCGAACGGATGAACTAACGTTTTGCCGTGGTATTTCTTATACCTCTCGTCATCTGGGTGAACTGCAACGGCCACGTCGCCCAACATGGTTTCAATACGCGTCGTCGCGACGACCAACTCGTCGTCGTTCGGATCGTCTTTAATCTTGTACGCGAACGACGTGATCACCCCAAACTCAACTTTCTTCAAGTGTCCTGGGACTTGCAACATAGTCGGTCCTTCCACGTCGATGTAATCCACCTCGATATCCGAAATCGCCGTCTTCAACTGGCAACTCCAATTTACCAAACGATTATCTCTGTAAATCAACCCGTCTTCGTGCATCTTCACGAACGCCTCTTTTACCGCCTTTGATAACTTCTCGTCCATCGTAAACGCCTCTCTCGTCCAATCTAAACTCGAGCCGAGCCTCCTCAACTGGTTAAAAATCTTCCCGCCGTACTCGCCTTTCCATTCGAACACCTTCTCGAGAAACTTCTCTCTCCCTAAATCGTGTCTCGTGATTCCGTTTTCTCTCATCAACTTCTTCTCGACGACGGTTTGCGTGGCAATCCCCGCGTGATCGGTCCCGGGCACCCACAACGCTTCGTACCCGCTCATTCTCCTCCATCTCACGATCGTATCTTGAATCGAGTTCGTCAACGCGTGCCCGATGTGCAACGCGCCGGTGACGTTCGGCGGTGGAATCACAATCACAAACTTTGGTTTCTCCGACCCGTTCACGGCTTCGAAATACTTCTTCTCCTCCCACCAGTCGTACCACGCAGCTTCCACCGCGACTGGATTATAACTCGTCGCCATCGGAACCATCGTCGTGTTTTTCTTTTTCCCTCTCTCCGTTTTCAGCGCGTCTTCCAACGCCAGCACATCCTGCGGCGAAGGTCCTTTCGCTTCCGCTTTCTTCTTCTCCTTCTTCACTTTACCACCGCCTTCATCGTTCGCTTTCGCTTTTTGCGCTGCTGCTTGTGCTGCTGCTTTTTCTGCTTTCGCCGCTTGCTTCGCCGCGAATTTCGCATCCTTTTCCGCCTTGGCTGCTTTTTTCTTCGCCTCTCTCTCGAGCTGCTCCGGGGTTTTCTCTTCTTTCGCCGTTTCAGTGGTTGCTTCTTCTTCTTTCGTCATGATGTCGACGATGCTTTTTTCTCTCCGTTGAGATTCGATTCTTGCCCGATGGTGATGATGATGATGATGATGATGATGTTCTCAGATTTGTGAATCGATTCGTGTATGCGTGTGCTCTGTGTAGAGAACTCTGCAATACTCAAGCGCACTACTCACGTACTATTCGTCTCTCGTCCTTTCTCTCTCTCTCTCTCTCTCTCTCTCTCTCTCGAAAGCAAAGCGAATACAAAAGTCGTTTCAAAGCTGTCCTGTGAGAGGGTTTTTATGGAGAAAAGGACTGACGGCTTTCCTCAGAGAGAGAGAGAGAGAGAGAGTTTTCGCACACGAACACGTGCGGAAAAGCACGACCACGCGCGACTCTACTGCATGCACGCTTTTGTGTTCGTCGAAAAGAGCGTCTTCTGCGTGAATTGGATTTTTGCTTTCGCTCGCAGAGGAGGTCGTCTGACGTCGTAATCCTCGTCTCGAGAGAGGGAAAAGAGTGCAATCATCCAATCGGAAATGGAACACCACCCGAGCGGTGGTTCTCCATTTCGGAATGGTGTGCCTCGGTACCTCCTCGTCCGCGAGTTCCTCAACGCGCGCGTCTCGGAAACAAAACTCCTGTGCCATTCTTTGAAACGTAAACTCGGCGAAGATCTCTTCGGGAGCTCCGCCGTGAGCGGGAAGAGCAGGAGGAGAGCCACCAGTCCGAGGAGTTGGAAATTTTGGCAACGAGACGAGAGGAAGAGGAAACGAAAAGGAGGAAACGAGGACGAAAACGAGGAGGAGCGTCTTCCTCGCGAGAAGCGAAGGAAAGAGACGAGGAAAGATTCGTGGAGAAAAGAGCGCGGGAAGTTAGCCACGCACGAGTGGTTGGCGAAGAGGTGCGCTCACTTTTCTCTTCTTCTTTCGATTTTGCGTCTCGATTTTATATTTCGTTCGCTCTCGCTCGCTTTACGCTCGATGCCGATGAAGAATAAACACGCACCCAGCCAATCCGAGATGAACACGATGGCGACACGCGATTTAGTTACCTGACAGTACGCACTGAGGCATGAATAATGAGTTTGATTATTGTGTGCTTTCTCCTCTCTTTCTTTCTTTCTTTCTCTCTCTCTTCTCTCTCGCGCGTTGCGTGCGAGCTGCGCTTTGTACTTACTCGTTTCTTAAAAACGTTTTAATTTGATAAAACAATCAATACGCACAGGTTCGTCATGACTTCTATTTCCTCCGCGAACAAAGAGCAAAGTTTGACGGAAAAGGAGAAGAGAATCGAGGCGGAGAATACATCGAAGCTCGTGAACGCGTTGGGAGTAGACTCGACGTTTATGGAGAACCACGTGGCCATCCGCGCGTTGCCTTTACACCGGTTCGGTAAAAATCGAGGGTCGAGATCGATGACGAAAGCCTGGAAGTCAGCGGCGGTGGTGCACGACGCGACGTATTTATTATATCGTAGGGACGAAAAAAGTGCGTCGGCGGCGTTGCCATCAGTTTTATGTAACGTAAACGCGCTACCGAAACGTGTGCGAGAGATCTTTCCGGACGACGAAATCGCGAATCTCGCGCGATTCGACGTCGCGGGTAAATTGGCGCTGAAACTCATCAACGAAACGCTTCGGACATCAATCAAGTTTAAGAAGATTAAAACCGTAAAGAAACAAATCGAACGGTTCGGTGGAAACGGCGACGGTGTGCAGTACGCTGCACTTGCTGCCGTAGATCCACGAAGAGTCTACGCCGACGATCAAGTCGCGCCTCCGCCAAAAAAAGAAGGAGACGAAAGAAATCTCTCTTCGACACCACCGAGCGAAAAAGATATTTCCGATGCGCGCCGCGATGCGAAGATTGTTCGAGCGAGACATTTAGCCGGCGTTGATATGAGTGATATCGCATCGGCCGCAAATATTGATCTTTCTGTGCTTCAACAAAGGTTTCGAGTGTGCGCGGTGGCGAGACCAAACAACGACGGCGCGTCGTTGTATTTTAACGCCAATTGGGCACCAATTGTGTTAAAATCACTAGTAACGCGTGGTGCGTACGCGGCTGGTGTCTGCGAGTGGTTCGATTTGGGTGTTTGGCGAGGAGCGAACGTCGAAAAGGTGCGCTCTATTTTCATTGGTAATGAAGCGAGCGACGACGATACCGCGACGATATCGACTCGAATCGTTCTGAGGTTCCCGAAGAAAGGCGTCGGCAAGAAAGGCGATGCCGTTTTCGACGAAGGCGGGAAGACCAAACTTGGAACGATTGATCGCGTCACGCCCGTTTCTATAGCTATCGCAGTCGCTTCGGCATCAGTTCTCGCATCCGCTTGGTCTGAAGTTGTAACGAAAACGAAAAAAAAGAAAGGAGGCGTCAAAGTTCTCGTCAAATCGACGACGAAAGGAGACGTGAGCGCTTTTGCATCTTTGGCAAAAGAAACGAACGGAGATTTCAGCTGGTGGTAATAGCATTGTAGCAGATTAGATTTGCATAGTACCTAGGTTAGATACGTTTTTAGCGCACGCGTTGACGTGTATTTCTTGTACCAGTACTTCCAATTCATAAAAATTCTAAATGTTACGTTCGACTGGAATCTTTGAGTTTGGCTTCGCACTGCGCTTTATCCATTCCCGGAAACTCAAACTGCCACTCCACGGTTTTCTCTATCCATTGCTTTAACAACGGTCCAGGTTTCTCCATTCCTACTGCTTTCATCACCTCTTTACCATCTAGAACGGGTTTTAATTCCCACGGATTACCAACGCTATCTTTTCTATCGACAAGTTCAAACTCGTCTCTCACTCTCGAAAACGCCTCTTTGCACTTTTCGGCGACGCTTTCCGCGACGGCACCTTCGTCGATATCACCACTATTTTGTTGTTTTAACGCATCTTCTACAGCCGCGACGATAAAAACTATATCGTAATCTTTCCCGATCGAACGAATTTTCAATCCAGCTTCGGTTCTCGTGAACGTTTTCAAGTTGTCAAAAATAACATCTCTCGTCCCGTCGATATTCGAGTGCGTTCGCACGACGCTCTCCGCGTCCTTGTTTCGTAACTTTAACGATTCCATCACGACCACTTCGCTCAAAGGAACTTCTTTCTTCTTCTTCGTAAACGCTTTACTCTCTCTTAATCCTAGCAGCCACAAGGCTAAATAAAACCGTTCTTTGCGATCGGTCTCCTCGCTACCATCCGCGCCTTCCGTGACCCCTTCAAACATCTTTAACGCCATGGCGACTCGCATCCCGACTGCGACTGCTTTCACGCCAAACTCTTGCATTTCCATCGAGAACGTCTCCTCGCAATCCATCACGATGCCGCCCATTTTCATTTTCGTCACCCACTCCACCGCCAAGTGCGGATTTGGTCCTCGCAACATCCCCGCCACTTCCTTCCCGACTCGTTCTCTGCTCACTTTCGTTCTCAACCCTTCTCTGACTTGTTCGTCCTCCACCGCCACTCCAATATCCTCCGCCAACGTGAAAGCGTACCTGGACGCAAACCTCATCGCTCTCAAAACCCGCAACGGATCGTCCACGAAAGTCCTCTTCGCCTCCAACGGCGTCCGGCACAACCCGATTTTCAAATCCTCGATCCCTTTCCCGGTAAAATCTTCCACTTTCTTCTCGTTCAAGTTATAATACAACGCGTTAATCGTCAAATCCCGTCGCATGGCATCCTCCAAAGGCGTTCCAAAACTCATGGTTGGAATTCTCGACTCGTCCGCGTACGACTCCGAGCGCAAATTCACAAAATCCAACCACACGTCTCGGACTTTCATCGTCGCCGTCTCGAGATGTTTCGACTGTTCCGGGTTCGATTGTATCACGCCGACGCCGCTGATTTCTTCGCCTTTACTCGTTAAATACTCGTTCACTTTCGCCGCGAATTCCGCGCCCAAACACTTATCTAAAGCGACGTCGATATCGTTCGATTCCAACCCGAGCAATTTATCTCTCACCCATCCTCCCGCCACTCGCAACGTCAAACTCGCCATATTCGTCGTCGCTTTCCCACCATCATCAGTTTCTCCTTTCTTCTCGTTATTCACCACATCCAAGAGCAACGAAAACACCTCGTCCTCTTTTCGTGTCAAAACAATCTCCGCGTTTTCCTTCATCGTTTTCGGTGGATCCGTGAAAGGTGATCGACTAAAACCTCCGACAGAAAACAAAGCGTTGGTGTTGTTGTTGTTGTTGTTCTTGGCAGAGGTGGTCGCAAACTTGCGCTTCTTTATCTTCGTCTTTATGATGTCGTTTTGTGCTACGCAATAATTCTGAATTGGTCTCCTCCCGGGAAACGAACCAAAAGCAATCGTCGTCGTCGTCGTATTCCTGTCGTGTGATGATAACACTCGCGCGTGCGCGATGCTTTTTATTATTCTCGCGTTTTGCTTCTTCGCACGACTACTCCTGCAGCACGACGACAAAAACAGCTTCGCGTGCGAGGAATAACAGCACGCTCGCATTAAAAGAATAGAAATGCAAGTGTGTGGGAAAACGCTCCAAATGCATTTATAACAGTCCGCTCGTCAAAGTCACTCCGTCCTCTTCGTGCGCTTCAAACGCTTACGACGACAGAGAGAAAGAAAGCAAAAATTTCAAACGAGGATGACTTTTTCATTCACAAAAGGAGGTTCTTTTTGATTTTGGTCCTTTTGTCCTCTTTTCGACGATGCTGGTCTGTCCTTCTTTTCCACCGCAAGAAGAAAAAGAAAAAATTTTGTCGAGAGAGAGAGACGTGGCAGCAGAAAAAAGAGAGAGATTTTCGTTTCTCGTTGAAACGTCACACCACACAAAAATCACGCATCATCACACATCATCACAACAGGAGTTCTTTCTTCTCTGCGATTCAACGACACTTTTCTGCGACACCACTTTTCGTTTCAGAGATACAGCGACAAAAGAAACAACGTCGTCAGTTTTTGTTCCTTCTTTTCGAGACGCGGTTTACACGTGTTAGTAGTAGCATCGTGAATACCATTTCGATTTTTATCCAAAGGACGACCAGCGGGGAACGTTTTTTTCTCTAATCCAAAAATCAATAACAACAACATCATGGTGCATCCAGTGAACGCAAACACGATCAACCAGAACGTCCTGACCGCGGAATACGCGGTCAGAGGTCCCATCGTGGTGAGAGCCGGCGAACTCGCTTTACAGTTGAAGAAAGACCCGTCTTCGTTGCCGTTTGAAGATATCGTCCTGTGCAACATCGGGAACCCGCAATCGCTCGGGCAAAAACCAATCACGTTTTATCGTCAAATCATGGCCATTTGCGATTACCCAGATTTGTTAGACTCGCCGGAGTGCTCGAAGATTTTTCCGGAAGATGTCATCGCGAGATCGAAGGAGGTTTTAGCGAACACGGCTGGAGGGACGGGGGCGTACACGGAGTCGAAAGGGTTGAAGTACGTGAGAGAGCAAATCGCGACGTTTTTGGAGAAGAGAGACGGACACAAAGCCGATCCGGAGATGATTTATACTTTGGATGGAGCTTCCTCTGGGGTGAATTACATGTTAACGTTACTCATTCGTGGGAAGCAAGACGCGATGTTGGTGCCGATTCCGCAGTATCCTTTGTATTCCGCCGGGTTGGCGTTGTACGGCGGAACCTTGTGCCCGTATTATTTGAAAGAGGAGAATAACTGGGGGTTGGACGTGAACGAAATGCGTAAAGAGGTTCAAAAAGCCAAGAAAGACGGGGTTGAAGTCAGAGCGTTGGTGGTGATCAATCCCGGGAATCCAACTGGGAACAGCTTGTCGTTGGAGAACCAACAAGAAGTTGTGAAATTTTGCGCTGAGGAGAATTTGATTTTGTTGTCCGACGAAGTGTATCAAGATAACATTTACGTGGAGGGTAAATCATTCGTCAGCATGAAGAAAGTCGTGGCGGATATGGGATACGGGGATAAAGTCGCACTCGCATCGTTGCAGTCCACCTCGAAAGGTTTCTACGGCGAGTGCGGGAAGAGAGGCGGATTTATGGAACTCTACGGCGCCTGGGACCAAGGCGTGTTGGATCAGTTGTTAAAGTTGGCGAGTATCAACTTGTGCCCGAACGTGAGTGGACAGATCTTGATTGGCCAAGTGTGCACGCCTCCGGTCGAGGGCGATGCATCGTACGCGTTGTACGAGAAGGAGAAGGCGGACATTTTGGCGAGTTTGAAAAGACGCTCGGGGAAGTTGGTTGACGGTTTGAACAAGTTGACCGGCGTGACGTGTAACAACAGCGACGGGGCGATGTACGCGTTTCCGAATTTAACTTTTCCGGAGAAGTTTCTCAAAGACTGCGAAGGTAAAGGAAAGATGGCAGATGCCGTGTATTGCATGAGTATCTTGGAAGAAACCGGTATTGTCGTCGTTCCTGGGTCTGGATTTGGCCAAGCCGACGGGACGTGGCACTTCCGAACGACGTTTTTGCCCGGGGAGGATAAAATCGATGCCGTCGTCGAAAGATTGAGCGCGTTCCACGAGAATTTCATGAAAAAGTGGATGTAATGAAAGGGAAAGAGGCGCAAGAGTGAAGAAGAAGAAGAAGAAGAAGAAGAAGAAGAAGAGAAAGAGGAAAAAAATGAGAGAAATGAGAGAATTTTTATATGAAGAAGAAGAATTGTAAGATTATCACAAGGCGAAGTCATCAAATTAAATCAAACTTGAAAGTATAGCGTATTACTCGTTCATTCTAAAAGTATGGCGCGTTTTAAAACGATTCGTACGCTTTGTGTACGTTTGCTACTAATTTACTCTAACTCGTGTGTCGCGTCATCTCAGCGGCACAAACCAACGCGTGTTCAATACTCGTCGCGTAGTTCGCGTAATACGAAGGTTCTTGCGCCGCCGCGCCTTTGTTCTCTTCGTCTTTTTCTTCTTTCACCTTGCGTTCTTCCTCCCGTATTCGTCTGGAGTTGCTCACGTGATCGATGGCGCTTTGTTGCATAGCTTTCGTCGTTCTCGAGACTTCAGTTAATGAAGCGCAGCACTCTCGCAGATTTTCCAACGCGTGGTCCAATTCTTGTCCTTCGCCTTTGATGGAGTTGATGATGGAAAGCGCGACAGACGGCTTCGGCGATTCCATCGGTTGCGGCGAATTCGTATTCGCTTGCGGAGTTGTTATCGGCATTGGTGAGGCAGCGACGACATCTTCTTGCGTACAATAAGTCTCCAAATCGCTCAAAGAGATGTTCAATCCTAAGGTGGATATTCGCATCACGAGCTTTTTCGCGAGCGCCATCGCCGAGTCTTCTAAGCTTTCAATCTGCGCCGTGAGCAGTTGGCAATCTTCCGAATTGACGCCAGATTCTTTTCGGGCGGCATCGCGGGCAATTTTTGCCGCCATCATGCTGTCGCGCGTGAGCACGGACTCGTTATATAGCTTGATGAGTTCGGCGTCTTTTCCAACAGGTTGTTCAACCGCGGAAAAAACTCGTTGTTTTTCTAGCGTTTGCCTCGTTTCTGAGGAAGGCGGCGTCGATTCTTTCTTAACTCCTAGATTCGACGGTTTCTTTTCCTCCGTCTTTTTCTCAACTTCTTCGTCTTCTTTACTCGGTGATGGCGTCGCAGCGTTGACGTCCAACATGCGCTGCATCTTTTTCGGCGTCTTTCCGCCGACGACGCTCAAAATGGTCGGATCGTTCTTATCGCGCGTGTTGTTCGTTTTTAACGCCTCCAAGATGGCAACTTTCCTCTTCTCGTTCGCGTACTTTACAGATCGCAAGATGGTTTCCACTTGTGACTCTTGCGTGACAACAGAAGCACCCGGCGTCATTGCTGGAATGTTCGATAACAGTTTATGTTCGTACTCGCGAAAATTCGTCCAAGCGCCTTCGCGTTCTCGAACGCGAGCGTTGGCGCGGAAAAACTCGTTGCCCATGTTTTTGTTCCTGATATCGTCGTCGTCGACGACGACGTCATCGCTGACCTTTGTATTCACATCTACGTCTTCCTTTTTGATGTCGCCCTCCTCGGCGTTCGCGTCGAGATCCGTGATCTTCTTGCGCGGAATAAATTTTCCACCGGCGTTTGCGACACCGCAGTGCGCTCGGAAGGCGTGTTCTTCGAAGATTTCCGGATCGCAAAGTCTCGCGCCGCCTGGCGCGTCGATACTCACGGAAACTTTGCCAACTGATAGTACGACTACAGTTGCCGGTAATCCTTGATATTTTGCCACCGTTTTATCTCGTTGCTTGTTCGCTTCTTTTTCGAGTTCTTCGCTGCTCAAATTCTTTCCAAACGCGACATCCGCGTGTCTTCTACAAAACAAACCGTCTTCGTCGCACGCTTTAAAAGAACACCGCCACAGTTTACCGTCATTTCTTAAGCACCGATTACCTCTCCCTGGAATCCACGGCTCCGTCGGGCACGTTTCGTTGATGTTATCCGCAGCGGGAATTGTAGAAGACTCGGGGCCGATGGCGGCTTCGGCTAAGAGTTCCGCCATTTCCGCGGACGTTTTAAACCCGTTCGTCGGCGGGTTTGGTGGGATCAAGGCGACGTCGGCATCAAGGCCGTGACATCGAACGCGCAAAGTCACCGCAATGAGTTTGTCTATTTCATTTGGTATTCGCATGGGTTCTGGAAGACGCTTCAACAAAGCGTCGTCGTCAATCGCGTCCGCGTCGTAGATTTTTTTCATCAAGGACGTTTCGCGCTTGTACTCATTTTTTTTCGCCGGCGGCGTTTCCGCCGGCGCTTCTTCAAGAGCAGCTGGTGTCGTCGTCGTCTTTTGTTTCTTCGCCGTTGATTTAGGCGCTTGGTCCTCCTCTCTCGCTCGTTTTCCAGCCGGCGTCGTCGCCGGCGTCGTCTTCTCCGTCTTCACCCCTCCTTCCTCTCCTTTTATTTCCTCCTCTTCCTCCGACAACTCTCCGCCTCTTTTCTCGTACCATCTCTCTGGCAACGTCGGCAGACCGTTCTCCATCCAACTTTGCTCCACGTAACTCCTCAACTCTCGCTCAAACGCCCTCGCCTCTTCCAACCCTTCCTTTTTCTCTTTCCCGCTCACGCCTTTTCTCTTCCTCGCGTCTTCCATCACTCCCTCGCTCGCCTCTCTTACCACCCACGCGATTTGCCTAATACATTGTTCGTACGTCCTCAAAGGCTTCTTGCACCCTTTCTTCGCCAACCCTTTCTCTCTTACCCGTTTCAAATCCTCGATTAAATTCTGCCCGCTCGTCTTCTTCCCTTTCGGCCAGTTCATGACCACCGCGACGAACGCTTTCACGTTGTTCAAACTAATCTTCGCGCACTTCCAGCTAAAAATATCCTCCCCGTCCTCTTTCGACGTGCCGCTCGAGCCCTCTGCAAAGAGTGGGAACTCCATTTGTAAACCATTTTGTAACCAATAATCGTTCACCGTCAGCGCTACGTCGGCGAGAAAACACTCCTTTTCGTACCATCCTTTCCCACCGTCTTTCCCGTTATTGTAATCGCTCCAAACTAACAAAGCGTGCTCTCTCGTCCACTTCCGAGAAAACTCCGACGCCACGTCTTTCGCCGCGTGCATCTTCTTCTTTTTCTGCGTCGTCGTTGTCTTCTTCCCCGTCTTCTCGTCCTCGTCCTCGCGAGTCGTCGAATTCGTGGTAAACTTCGCGAGCACTTTTTCCAGAAGATCGAATTTACTCGTCGCGTTCGATGAACATCCTTCCTCTCCTCGTTCTTGTTGTTGTTGTTCTTCTTTTTCGAGAATTTCCTCGTTCGCCGATCGCAACGCGTCGAGCGCGAGTTCCAAACTCGCGCTTTCTTCCTCCGTTTCCTCTTCTTTTATTGTTGTTGTTGTTGTTTCACCCATTCTTCTTTTAATGTTGTTGTTGTTGTCGTGATGTGTGTTTTCTTTCTGCGGTGGTTTCTTAAGAGAAAAAAAAGAGACGATTCTACACGTGGAGAGAGTCTGTGAAAATTAAAGCAAAAGTGTCTCTCTCTCTTTCTCTCTCTTTAACAACACTAAGAACGAGTTCAATCTCTTCTCACTGCCTGTTCTGAAACTGCTCGAGAAACGAAGCGTAGTCTTCGTCCGTCGGCGGTTCTGGACACCCTTTTTCGAGCAAGTAGTTTTCGCAGTCCGGGTGCTCGAAGTAACGAGCGTTCGCGACGAGTCGCCAGTCGGTAAGAGGCGCTTTCGCCTCTTCGACTAAGTATTTGAGGCAATCGAGGCGGTCGTGCCTTGCAGCGGTTGCCACGCAGGCAAACTTCACCGCATCAGATATCTTTCGTTCTTCGACGAAGTATTTCATGATGTCTGTGCAACCCTTTCCTGCTGCCTGATGTGCCGCTTCTTCTTCCGTATCTCGCGAAGGTTTCACTTTGTCGAAAAGAAATCGAAGACAGTCGAGGTGTCCTCCTGCAGCAGCTCGAGCACACGACTCTTCTTCATCACACGGGCAACCATTAGAGAAACAGTATTTCAGTATCTCGAGATTACCTTCAAATGCTCCCGCATTAATCGTCCTTTCATCCCACTCGCACTGTTTCACTTCTCTCGCCCACTCGAGAAACTCGAGTTTTTTCGTTTGAGCAACTTGGACGCAAAACCAGGCTTGATCTATCACGTTTCCTAAATCATCTTTCTCTCCCCAGGGAAAGTGATTCCACGCCCATTCCAACGTCGAGATGGATGAACATTCGTAAACAATCACATGTAATCCCGATACATTTACCCCGGCGTACGCAAGCACATCTTGACTCTCTCTGTTCACCTTTGAAAAGAACCACCGATCTGTCTCGTTCAATTTCGGAATCACATGCGAGACGAACACATCTCTGTGATGCATCACCAACCCGGTCCAAATCTTTGAAGAAGAAGAAGAAGAAGAAGAAGAAGAAGAAGAAGAAGAGAGCGAGAGATTCGCCAACGCTGCGTACATCTTCGCACTTCCCAAAGCCTCCTTTTCACCTTTCTCGTCGTCGTCGTCGTCGTCTTCTTCTTCCGAAGAAGAATACTTCAGCGCATCCCATTTGGAATAATCTACCATGTGCACTCTGCGTTGACTTTTGAACGACCGTTTTTTGGCTTCGTACAAAAAAAAAAAAACGACGAGACTTTTGATGAAAGAAAAAAAACGAGAGACTTTCGCCGGTTGCGTTTTATCTCCGCTCTTCTTCTCTCGCCAAACTTGTTCTTCGCATCAGTATCTCCTCTTTCTTCTCGCAGTGGTTGTGCGTAGACTTTTGATCGCGCGAGAAAAAAGAAGGAAATGCGCAAAACCGTGGACACGAAACACGAGAGGGAAAACGAGCGCGACGTCCCGTCGTCATCCTTGGGAGGAGGAGGATTAAGAGGAGGATCGATGATGAAAAAACAGAAGCATTACGCCGCGACGACAAAGACGACGACGAAAATGATGAGCAACAACACTCCGTTTTCAACGTTGCCGTATTATAAACACTTGCCTCCGTTACACAACCAGGACGAGTGGGAGAAAGAGTGGGAGCAGTTGCGAGCGGCGATTCAGTGCGTGTTCGAAAACGCGACGAAACACTTGTCGTTCGAAGAGCTGTCGAACGTCGTGTATAGGATGGTGCTGAGCGGGAGTTCGACGACGCGGTTTATGCGGGAGAAGTTGAAAGAGGAGTTAAGGAAAAGAGCGTGGATGATTAAGGAAGAGCTGAAAAGGATGGAGAGGACGACTTTTGCAAGTGCTGGTGAAGGAGACTACGGCAGCGGGTACGAGGAAGAGGAGGAAGAGAAGAGCGCGTTGGCGTTTTTAGAAGCTATGATTAGGAAATGGAGCGAGTTTGAGCAACAAGTGGAAGTGATTCGGGACGTGTTCATGCACATGGAGAGGAAAAAGTTGGACGACGGCGACGCCGCGAACGGGAGCGGCGGGAGTTACGCGGGGAGAGGCGCGCCGGCGACGACCCCGGCGCAAAGGAGAGAGAATGAAAAGAAGAAGAAAAAGTTGGGCGTGCGATCGTTAGGACGGGAGATTTTTTCGCAGAATATGTTTGGGATACCTTCGAAGATTGATCTAGACGACGAGAAATACGCGCTCGAAGCGAGGAAAAGTACGATTACCGCCCACTTGCAAGCGTGCGTGAAAATGCTGCTCGATCGCGAAAGAAGAGAAATGCAAAGACGAATCATGGAATACGAGAAGACGGAGGAGGCTGAAAATGCTCCGGTTTCGCTCATCGCCGACGATGAGAACGACGACGAGAACATCGTTGACGACGATGTGGAAAGAAGAGAGGCGATGGTAGCGGCATCAGCGGCGGCGGCGAGGGCGGCAAAAAGCAACGAGAACGAAGAAAGCGCATCGACAAAGAGGAGAAGCGTGATCAAACGCACGGCAGAAATGTTTTGGACGCTCAGCGCGCGAGCGAGCGAGTGTGGGTACGAAGACATTTACGAGAATATCATCGCCTCTGAGTCCGTTCTCCAGGCGGACGAGGTATACACAACGTATACCTTGAGCATCGCCGAAAGCGCGCGAGACTGTTCGCAGTATTTGCGAAGGTGTAAGACGCTTCTGAGACACGAGAAATATCTCGTCGCGGATACGATGGCGTCGAAATCAGACACCGCGAAAAGGATCATTCGCACCATTCAAACTGCAATGTTCGGCATTAAGAGTCAAGCTCGCGAACATGCGTTTGTGAGAGGATTCTTTGCGCTGATGATTAATGATGACATGAATATGAATCCGCAAGACGATCTCGATTTGCGTTCGCACGAAGAGCTGGTAGTCGTCGATGGCGTCACGACGACGGCAATGATACCGCAAACAACATCAACTAATAATAATAATAATAATAATGCATCAACGAGGGTTATGAATTTGAGCGACGAGGTGCGATATGCGGACGTCCGTCTCGCGTACGATTTGTTTGCAAAATTAACCAACGAAGACGGACTCGACACTTTGAGATCGGCCTTGTACGTTCGCGTCGAAGAGTTGGGCAACGCCATCGTCGTTGCGAACGAAAAGAACCCCATCGAATTCGTTCGCGCGACGATACTTCTGAAGAATAAAACAGATATGGTCATAAAAAAAGGATTTCGTGGCGATAAAACGTTCACCAACCGCGCGTATGCCGCGTTCGAGCACTTTTTGAACGAAAACAAGAGGTCGAGCGAGTTTTTATCGTTGTATTTGGATCATTATCTCCGCGGTAATCTCTCTGTCGAGGACATGGAAGTAGAAGATGATCAGAAGAAAACAACGACTACGCAGCAAATATGGAAAGAAGCCGGCAAAGCGACCATTGTTACGACATCCGACGCGGCTATCGACGCGTGCATAGCCATCTTTCGATTTTTGCGAGAAAAAGATACATTTGAAATGTATTACCAATTGCACTTGTCCAAGCGCCTGTTGGCCTCCAAAGCCGTATCAGACGATCACAGCGAACGCGACGTGGTATCAAAACTCAAGCTCGAATGTGGGTACCAATACGCGCAAAAGGTTGAAGTGATGTTGAACGACGCGAGTTTATCTAAAGCGATAACGAGAAAATTCAACGAACTCGTCGAGCATAGCCAACGCGGTGGCGATTATAACACGAGGAGCAGACTCATCACGACTGACTACATCGGAAAAGATACAGGTAACGTGCACCCAGACGTAATTCTGGGAGGCAGAAAGATGATGAGCGATGAACGGTTTTTTGAAGTTACCAGGAAAACAGAACTCGGCGTGAAGGTGTTGACAACCGGGTCTTGGCCGTTGACAAAATTGAGCAAATTGAAGTTTCCGAAAAATTTACCGCGCACGTGTCAAGATATGCAAAAACTCTTCGTGAATCATTACGAAGCGAATTACGGGGCCAGGCGCATCGCGTGGCGTCCGGATTGCGGCACTGCTGAGCTCCGAGTTCAGTTCAACTCGGGCGAAAAGCTGTTAATCGTCAGTACGATGCAAATGTGCATCTTGGAGATTTTCAACGACCACGAAGCGGTATCCTTGCGCCAAATCTCCAAAATCTTGGACGTGGAATACGACGCATGCATCAAAGCTTTGCACAGCATGGTCTTCTCTAAAGAGAAGAACGTTTTGCTTCGAAATAAGAAGACATCCATGTCTCAAACGAATAACAACAACAACAACGAAGTTACTTCTATGGACATCGGCAACGAAGGGAGAATTTCCAAAGACGACATCTTCATGTTCAACGATAACTTTGAGTCCAAGCACTACCGCATTAAAATCGCCTCGGCGTCCACGTCCAAGAAAGAAACCGTTGAAGAGGCGAAAAGAACCGCAGAAATCATTCACGAAGATCGAAAACCAGAAATTGAAGCCGCTATCGTTCGCGTTTTGAAAGCGAAACGAAAAGTCGAGCACAACGCGTTAATCGCTGAAGTTGCCGTAGCGCTTCGCAGCCGATTCAAGGTTGACGTAGGGGAAACGAAAAGACGCATCGAACGGCTCATCGAGCTCGAATACGTCGCCAGAGACGATAAAGATCGAAAGATTTATCGGTACTTGTGTTAAAAATGTAGCTTTGAGTGTTATAAAAATGTGAAACGTTTAGTCATAAATACCGTGTAGAAGTAAGTACCATAATAACGATACGAATCTCTTCTCTTCACTCTTCACTCTTCCTCTTCCACGATGGTAAACGTCCTCTCCAAGGCGTTCCTCAACACGCTTCCGTTCTTCACCTCTACTTTTTCTAAAAACGAGACGAAGTCTTCCCCCAAGTCTTTCCTCGTTGCTAAAATACGTTCCGCGCAGTCTCTCGGGCTGACCTCTCTCGTCTTTGGCTGGCTATCATCTATCGTAGGGACAGATCCACGATTTACATCTGTCACAGTCGTCAACCCCGAACTGGCCAGTTTTATCAACCACTCCTCTCCAGATTCTCTCTTGGGTTGCCCCGCCGCGTTTTTCCGCGTCTGAAAGAACGGATTTTCAGCAATGTAGTTATTTAAGAACAAATGCATCTCTCCGTTCGTTTCTTGAAGGTAGTGCAAAACAGTTTTCACGCTTTGCACGGTCAATAAATCCATCAACTTTTCTTCGTTCTGCGTGTGATACGGCGAATTATTGCCCTCGCGTTGTTCCGCTCTCGTCGTCAAAGGAGCATAACGCGCTTTGTTTCTTCCCCTCCGTGTTTGTCTCTCGTTCGATTTTGAAATTTTCCATTTTGCCGCTCCGTAACTTTTGTGACGAGAAGAAGAAGACAAAGAAGAAGACAAAGAAGAAGAGTTTTCGCGAGTGATGCGAGGATACCCTCCTCCTCCTCCTCCTCCTCCTCCTCCTCGAACGGCGATACAAAAGGTGAACGTTTTTGGCGATGAAGTAAAAGCTGTTGCGCGCATTTTAAGAAACAGATGAGAAAAATTTATTTATGGCGGGAAAGAGAGTCTCGTGTGCTTGGAACTTCTTCCCTTTTATGTATGTGTGCCTCGCGGCGGAAGGCGAACCTTTAGATATTCACAACCGACGACTAAACACGATTTAAAGCTAAGTAAGGCTAATTTAATTATATAGCGCTCTCTTCAATTCGAGAAGCGCTACTATCTCTCTCTCTCTCTCCAAAAATCTACAAACGTTCCACTTTCTCTTTATGTTTACGCAGCTTTCTTGGCGACGGAGCTCGCGCGTCTCTTCGCGATGGACTCCGATCGTCGTTCTCTCTGCTCCTTGATTCGCATTTGCAACAATTTGTGGTACTCCCCAGCTTCAGCCTTGGACTTGGCAATCTTCGCCTTCTTCACCGCGGCTCTCGCTCTCTTTCTTTGCAACGTCAACGGAGTGACGACTCTTTGCACTTTTTGCGCCTTGGATTTCTTCTTTCCCGTGGCTGATTCAAACTCTCTTCTCATGGAGTTGACGTACGGAAAGACAGAGTCTTCCTTGGACAACGCAAACAACTTGCGAATCTTCGACGCTCTCTTCGGACCGCGCATTCTCGGCACTTCGGTGTCGGTCAAACCCGGCACGTCCGCGTCGCCTTGCTTGACGATGGCGACGTTCAACACCGAAATGTCTTGCGAAACGATGCACCCTCTGCACGCCTTTCGGCGACGCTCGCCTTTTCTTCTGCCGTGGCCTTGGAAGCCTTGCGTGCCTCTCACTTGTAAGAGAAAGACGCGTTGGTTCGTCAACACGCCTTGCTTCATCCCGAAGCCTTGCTTGTCGTTGCCGCCCATGATTTTAAAGATGTAGCCTTTCCACTCGTCGCCTAACGAATCGGCTTCGACTTCGGCGGAGATGCGCTTGTCGTAAAACACGCGGAGCTTGTTTTCATCCGTGATTTCAATCTTCTTTTGGCAGCCAGTGGCTGGGTTCGCGATGTTGAGCTGTATTAATTTGAACAAGACAAATAGAAGAAGAGGTGAGTTTGAGTAACAAAAATGGCATCAAAGCGCCTTCATCCCGAGGAAAGAAGGACCTAAAAGACCTTTCCCGGAGGAAAAAAATCACAGGGAGAAACCATCATCACCGGACGGTTTGTGTTCGTGCGAACCTCACGCGCGTTATAAAACGACATCATCGCACGAACCGAACGCGTTTACGTCCGTTTTTTTTCTTTCGAGCGCAGTTCTTTCGCGGACCTGACGGCGCGAGAGAGAAAGCAAAGCGCAAATGCGCGCAAAATCTTCCTCTTTTTTGTAAAATTTTCGCCGTAAAAAGAGGGCGAAAACCACCTTTAAAGGAAGAGGAAAACGCGCGCATTCATTTTAGAAAAAACAAAACATTCGACCATCTGCGCGAACAATACTCGAACGCGCGAACGATCGATACGCGTAATATCGATACGTATCCGCGCGAAAAATCGCAAACGAATCGCGTTGCACATTTGCTTACCTTCATGATGATGTGTTCCTACAATCAGCAAAGCCAAAAATCAAGTGAAGAGGAGAAACGTGAAAAGTGAAAGGAAACTTTTCAGAGCACTTATTTTTTAGGGTTTCATTTGCAAAAAGTTCGAAACGAAGGAAAATTTTTGAATTTTCTTTTCCTCAGAAGAGAAAGAAGAAAGATGACGCGAGAGGCGACGACGACGACGACGCAGACGACGACATCGAAGAACGCTTTGGAAGGTAATGATGAAGGTTTAGGAGGTGATGGTTTTGATGAGGACAAAAAAAACGCGTCGTTTTTTAGGTCCTACACCTCCCTCCTCTCCCGTTGGCCGGCGAGGAAAAAACACATCGATTTCCTCCTCGCCGCGCTCGGCGGGAGCTTCGGACGCGACGCGAAAACCTGTCTCGCGCCGAACGTCCACGTCCACGGCCCGCCGTCGGTCGGGAAAACCATGCTCCTGAGAGATATGTTCGACCTGCTGGAGAAAAAGTTTGGGTTCGCGTACGCGTACGTGAATTGCGTGGACGCGCACGAGAAAAAGTTGATGTTTGAAGCCATCGTGGAGCAACTTCGACCGCACTTCAAGGAGGAAAGGCGACGGCGGATGTTGGCGAAAGAACGAGCGAGAGCGATAAAAGCGAAAGAAAAAGAGTTTAAGAGAAAAGAAGAGGAGAAGGAAAACGAATGCGACGACGAGAGGAATAATAAAAGCATGTGCGACAACAAAACCTTGGAGGATGGGATGATGGAAGTAAAAACGTCTTTGGCGTTGGTCTCCGCAGCCGTGGCGAAGACCGCGACGAGCGCGGCGAACAAAAAGAAACGGAAACGCGCGATACACGTGGCAGATTTCGTGCAACTGTTGAAAGAAAACTTAGATAGAAACGGGCCTAGGATTACCATCGTCGTCGACGACGCGCATCGACTGGCGGAGCAAAAAGACGATCGATTTTTACCGACGCTTTTGAAAATTGGCGAACTGACGAAACGAAACATTCACGTGGTCACCATCTCCTGCGAATCCATACAGACGTTTCAAAGTAACGTAGATTTAGTCAAACCGCAAACGATATTCTTCGACGCGTACACGAAAGAGGAACTGATTGAAGTCTTGTTGAAGGAAGCGCCGAGAGATATCGCGAAGAAACATTACCGGGCGTTTCTGGTTCCCATGGTGGCGGCTTTTTACGACACGTGTCGCGCGCCGAGAGAGCTTCGAACAGCCTTGGAACCGTTATGGAAGCGGTACAGCGAGAAATTATACGAGGCGATGCGTAATGGAACACCCGAGAACGAGTTGCCAGAACCGCGAAGGTTATACGCCAACCTGATGAGCGCCAAGAAGATGAAGAAGGTAACGAATGAACCCGCCGCCTCTTCTCAACAAAAACAACAACAGCAACAACAACAGGCAAAGATTCACGCGGGTCTCACCGTCCCTCTCTCCAAAGCCAACTTGGCGTTACAACGCGGCGAGTGGCCCGTCCCAGAGGAGCGCTACTTCACCGGAGAAGCCGTCTTGGAAGATGCGACCGGAGACGCGGCGAACGCCACCACCAACACCTCCTCCATCGCCAAAGCTTTAGACTTTGACATCCCAAAACTCACGAAGTTTCTCCTCCTCTCCGCGTACATCGCCTCCAAAAACGACGAGTCCGTCGACAACCGCATCTTCATCACCGACGCCACAGGAGGCGGTAATCACCGAAAACGCGGTCGCCTCGGTCACGACCGCAACGCCGACCGCGCCGCCCGCCGCTCCTTGGAAGACGCCAACGCCTTCAAACTCGAACGCCTCCTCTCCGTCTTCCAACACATCGTCCGCCGCTCGTACGAAGAAAACGGCGCCGACCTCGCCGACCTCGAAGAAGAGCTCCTCTCCGCCGATGTCTTCACCCAAATCTCCAGCGCAACCTCCTTAGGTTTGCTCGTGTTGAGTTCCGGCGACGCCATGTGCGGCGGTAAATATCGCAGCTGCGTCTCGGACGAGCTCGCCGAGAAGTTGAGCAAAAATCTCGCCGTCGATTTGAAGCTTTACATACACTACATTTAACAGAGTAGAAAGCTCTCGTCTTCCCGCGTGTAATATAACAGTAGCAGTACTCCTCCTCCTCCTCCTCCTCCTCTTTTTAAAATCTCTCTTTCTTCTCTCTTCATCTCTCTCTGCACTAAAACAGTGCGCTCTTAAAAAGACGCGTTGTTGTTCTCGCGTTGTCTTTTCTCGTTTTCCTTTCCTTTCACCATTTCAAGTGTTTTTTCCGAGAAAGAAAAAAAAACTCAAGAGTTCCTCACTTTTATCCTCTATTTAATAAAGGCTCTATCTTTTACTCTTCGCGCGCTTGTTGTTTACGAGACGACTCGCGACGCGACACCAAAAGCAGCAGCGCAGTATTATTGCCTCTCGCGCGCGTGCGTGTACGTAACGCGTCTTTCTTTCTCTTTCTCTCTCTCTCGTTCTGTTTCGAAGAGCGAGAATAAGAAAAAGAAGAAAAAATATCACGAGGTTCGAGAAACGTCTTTTCGTCCGGGGCTTCTTCTGAAAAGGACGAGATCAAAACATCATCGTCTTCATCAAACTCCGGCACGAAGAAGAAGAAGAAGAAGACCAAGGAAAGCGAGAAAAAGAAGAAGCCATCTGAACCAAAGATGTGTTTGGAAGGCGCGATCACTCGCGAGCAGCGAGAGCGGTTGGAACAAACCGAACGCGAAGACTTGGAGAAGGCGTTTTCGAAGAAACTTTCCCTGGTGGATGATGGGAAGAGCGGGGGCGGGAGAAAAGCCTCCTCCTCCTCTTCTTCGTCCAAGAAGAACGCCGATGCCGCGACGACGGAGTCTTCTGATTTGAGAGAGGTGATCGAGAAGAAGCGAGCTGGGGCGAGCGCCGAAAAGGGCGTCGGGAAGAGCGGTGAAAAGGTGAACAAGGAGCAGCAACACGCGCAGTCGCCGTCGACGAAGAACTCGAGGCAACGCCGGGCGGAGATGAGGAAAGAGAAGAGAGAAGGCGCGCAGGAGACGAAGAAGAAGAGCAGCGATAAGAGCACTTCCGTTGCGCAAGCGGCGACAGCGGCGAGCGAGAGTGGGAAGAAGAAGAAGAAGGAGAACGACGTCGGCGGCGAAGCTTTGGAGGTGCTGAAGAAGTCGCAGGAAGAAGCGGCAAAGATGGAGAAGAAGAAGAAGGAGGAAGAGGAGAAGAATACGGCGGACGAGGAAGGTCCTCCCGGGTATCCGCAACCGAAATATTCCGATTATCTCGCCAAGAAGGAAACAGAAAAGGAAGAGGAGACGAAGAAGAAAGAGTACACGTCGCCTTTCGCGCACATTTTGCAGTGCGCGCCAACGCCGTTACCGCCGTCCTTTGATACGCCTCAAGGTGCCAGAGGGGAAGGTTTTGTTCTCGGCGATCGCGATAAGGTGCCGACCTCTCTGTTCAATGTCGACTCCACGTGGCAAGGATCGGCGGCGTTCGCGCCGCCGACAAAGTTGACGAGAGAGTCCATCAAATCGATTCCGTCGTTTACTCCCGGCACGCCGGTGAAAACTAATAACAACAACAACAACAACAACAAACCGCGCGAACGCATTCCGAGAGAGGAAAAAGACGATCACCTCACGGCGAACGATTTGTACAAAACCGAGCTCTGCCGATCGTGGATTGAAACCGGCGAGTGCCGATACAACGACAAGTGCCAATTCGCGCACGGTCGCGACGAGTTACGCTGCGTCGTGAGGCACCCAAAGTACAAAACGCAAGTCTGTCGCACGTATACGACCACTGGTCAGTGCCCGTACGGCAACAGATGCCGTTTCATTCACGAAAAGCTTCCCGAAAAAGGCGTCTTGGGTACACTCGCGACCAACGGGCACTACGTGATCACGGAAGACTGGAAACCGGGCGGAGGCAAAGATCCTCTGTGTTTGCGTAAAAACGTCTCGGGAGAGTTTGGCGACATCGCCGTCACCGAGGACAGTAAAGACGAGGATAACACGCCGAAAAGGTTGGGCATTTTCCGACACATCACGCACGATGAATCGTTATCGTTATCGGAAGGCCAATCTTCGCCGCCGTCCTCGCCGACCTCCGCTGAGGAAGGCGAGATTCGAGGCGCGCGTACCTATCAAGAACAGGATCAACAACACCAGCGCGCGAACCAAAACCTGGAATTCGAAGGATTCGCCGGACCTATTCCTCGCACGCCGGATTTGAGCAAGAGATACTTCTAGAAGCGCTCCGAGAAAGAAGAAGAAAGGGAAGAAAGAGAGAAAGAGAGACACGCACATATATTTTAGCACGAGAGAGAGACACGCGCACAAAGAGAACGATCTTTATATATATAATATAACATATATATCGAGGAAGAAGAAGAGAGAGAAGGGAGGAGACGCACAGGGCAGAGAGAAGGTTTCTGCGCGTAAAAGACACGTCTTCGTTAGTATTTGTAATTGTAATAAACGCATATAATTATTTCTCGAGAGAAGGAGCTCCTTTTCGCGTATTTTTTACAATGTCTGAAACCCTAAATACAGTCACATCCTCTCCCTGGAAAAAAGAAGGAAGTTTCCACAAAGATCTCTCAAAGAAGAAGAAGAGGACGAAGACGAGAACATCATCGACCCGTCGTGATGATGCACTTTCCTTCTCTCCTCCTCGAGGACGACGACAACGACGACGCACCGAAACCAGCGTCTGGGGGGGTTGTTTTTGACGACGATCCTCCCGTGTTTTTCGAGGAGGAGGAAAAAGAAGAAGACAAAGAAGAAGAATTCGCCGCGTCGATGATTTTCCATCCGATGGATGGAAAAGAAGAGGACGGGAAGAGGAGAAAGAAGACGAAGAAGAAGGAGAAAGAACCTTTACCGAATAATACTAAGAATAAACGAGTTCGAGGAGAGACGAGAGTGACGACGACGACGCGTTGTTCGGATGGATCTTCGTACGATGATGATTTTGCGACGAATCGGAAGGTGGATGCCTACGACGACTGCTCGGAGGAGTGCTTGCGCGAAGTCGTGTTGAAGACGATGTCGGAGAACGAACGAGAGAATCGAGAGAAAGAACAACAACGAGAGGACGTGGAGATGGGAGCGACGACGACCAAAACGAGAGAGGAGTATCGTCCGTCGAATAGCGAAAATTACAGCAACAACAACAACAACGAGAACGGATTCGACGCGTTCGATTTGGACGATTTTATGGCAGACTTTGTGCCGCCGGAGGAGATTGGTCTGCCGCAAATGAAAGACTCGAACGGAGATGTTTTGAAAGAATCCGAAGCGCAAAGGAAGGATCGGTTGAGGAGAAACAGAGAAGCGGCGCAGTTGTCTCGCGCGAGGAAGAAGCGGCAGTTGGAGGAGTTTGCAAACGCGGCGAAGGTTTTTCGGGAGCAGTTTTTGCATTCGAACGCGCTCGTTGGGAAGTTGGTGAATGAAAATCACGTTTTGAGAATGCACTTGGCGCATTTGGCGAGGTTTGTTACCCCGGCGGCGGCGACGGAGGCGCAGAAGATGAATTTACCGCCTTTGCCGCCGCCAACTTTGACGATGCAGCATTTGCAACAACAACAACAACAACAACAAAATCTGGTTACTTTGAGGCCTGCACCCGTAGCCCCTTCAGCGATGGCACCGGGAGGAAAGATTTTGATCCCGCCGTTCAATCCGCACGCGTACGCCAAGGCGGCAGACGCGAACACTAGCAATAATAATAATAATAACAACAACAATGGCAACGGTCAAAACTCAAACACGAACTCGCCAAAGCGACAAAGAACGAAGAAATCTTCAGTCGTGGCCACGGCGACAGCGCTCGCGCTCTCAACCGCGTGCGTTTTGAACAATACGAACAAAGCCGCGACGGTTGTTGCGAGAAGTGGTACGGCTGCTTCTATAGCCACGAATGTTGGGCGCTTGGCGACGCGACATCTGACCGCTTTACCGGGATCCTTCGTGGATTCGCTGGAAGGCGGTTCTGAAGACGTCGGCATCATAGCCTCTCCGGATCTCAAACAAGCGCTTGAAATGAACTGGACCATGCCCGATCAAGCCGAAGTGGAGGAGAACAAGCACTCGAAAGCGCTCGCGTTTGCCTCGGAAGCGATTAAAAAATTGTCGTTTGATGACAACGACGACGACGACAAAATGAAAGTGAAAAGGGAGGAAACGGCGATGAATTTATGGTCGAAGGAAGACAAAGAAACTCGCACCATGCTCTCGGACAAAGAAGCGAACAAAATCGACCCGTGGTTTGCCGCTTTTCGCGCGGCGAGAATGCACGACGTCATTCAAAAGATGTCTCGAGTCGATTGCGCCGAAGTCTTTCAGTATAAGCTTCAACCGGAAGAGGAGGAGGACGTGAACGAGCAAACTATGTCTGACGCGGCGAACGTAATCACAAGTGAGTACGAATCGCCCGAGCAACGCATCGCGAGAAAACGCGCGTCTGGAGCGATTCCGTTGGACGACGGTTCGGGGTATCCGCAAACGACGACTTCGCACACAGTCTTCCAATCGGAAACGAAAACCACCGCAACGTCGTCTGAGGACAAGAACAACAATAATCCGTCTTCATCCATCGTATCCATGCTGTTACCCCCGTGGGAAATGACGAACGGTGCGAACGATAAAAGCGCGGCAGCAATGTTGCGACGTTTGACGAAGACGTTCATCGTCATGTTCTCCAAAGACACCGGTACGTACACGACGTACGCGTGTCGATTACCAATCGCGAATTTGTAAATAGCCATCAGTCATTTGTAAATACTTAAACTATTTTAGGATCTTATCACAAAAGCTACTAGTGTTACAACACATGCTTTCGCTCTGCTCTACTACGCTTCTACTATCGATACATTTGTTTTATGTTATTGTTTCTCTCTCTCTCTCTCTCTCTCTCTTTTACTTTTCTCCAAACGCCGCCCGGATCGTATTCTGGTTCCTGGTAAGCGGAGATTCTGGAACGGCGAGTTCTCTCTGTTGGTCGATTTTCTTGACCATTTTAGCCATCTCCACCTCTTGGCTGCTTTTTTTGTTACCGCTCGCTTTCTTCTCTTCGTTCTCTTTCATCATCCTTTCCTTCTCTTCGAACCAAGTGGTGTTATGTTCCGGCTGATGATCCGTTTCGAAATCGATGTGCACAAACGCTCTTTCCACCTCGGGTAACTTTTCGATGCGATCTTGCAACGCCTCACCGATATCGTGCGCGACTCTTACGCTCATATCTTCCGGCAACACCACGTCCACTTCGACGAAAAAAGCTGGCCCAAACGTGTACGCGCGAACGGTATCGACGCCTAAAATTCGCGGATCTGAATTCCAGGCTAAATACGTGAGTTTCGTCAAAAATTCCGGCGGCGCCGATAATCCGACCATAGCTTTGATGTTCTCCAAAGCAGTCACCGACCAGTTTTGCACGATGTACGCGGCTAAGATCATCGCACCTAGCGGATCGACCCAATAATACAGCCTATCCCCGATAATAGCCGCGATCAAACCGAACGTGTTCGTAATCACATCGTTCCTGTGATCTTGCGCGTACGTCTGCACGCTCCTATTCCAACTCCCCCGACAATACAGGAACAAGAAAAATTTCACCACGATGACTCCAATCATGACTCCAATCACCAACTGCAAGTCCTCCAAGTGATGCGTGTGTTCTTTCCCGACTAATTGCTGCACGCCTTCGATGAACACTTGAAACCCGAGGGTCCCCATGATGCACGCAAAGACTAAAATCCCGAGCGGTTGCATCCGACTCTTCCCGATCGGATACAAATACTTATTCATGTTTTGCATGTGCTTATCCGTAAAGTACAAAATCAACCCGGAGACTAAATCTAAAAACGAATCCAACGCGCTGGTTATGATCGAGAGCGACCCCGACTGCACCGAGGCGAAAATTTTCACCGCCAACAACAGAACGTTCACGTAAAAACTGATGCGCAACGCCAAAGTCTCCTGCTTTTTCCGTTCTCTGAAATCCGCGTCGGCTCGGAGCAAATTTTCTCCTCCTTCTCCATCCTCTTCGACGTCAACAGCATTACCACCAGATGATGACGATCGCGCCGCCGACGATAAAGGATGGTGATGCCCATCACCACCGCCCCCATACGTCGTCCGCTCGATGAAATTCTCCAACTCTTGGAACTGTTCGACGATTCGCGTCTGTCGGGAATAATACTTCGCGACGGAACTTTTCGGATTCGAGGATTGATCCGTCAACGAAGGCAAACGGTTACGAAGACCCTCGAGCTGTTCTCGGCGGTAGGACGAGCCGGAGTCAATCAGTGGGTGGTGGTGGTGGTTGGTGTTCTGTTTTTTTGCGGTGTTGCCGTGCGGAGTGACCGCATCGTCCGCGTCGTTTCCCATTATTGTTAAACGTGTGTTTGTGTCTTTTTTTGTGAAGAGGATATGATATATAAAAAATGTCGGATGAAAACGATGCTCTCAACTCTCTACTTTACATACGCGTTGCAATCATTGAATCACTCTCGATGATGGTTTTTCGATGACGATGGTAATGATGGCGAGTTCTTCGATGCGTCTTCTCCATCTCTCTCGATGGCCGAGTTTCGCGCCTCTCGTCGTCGCTAGAATTGACCCTTGAAGGACTTCCCGCCTTTTTTTATTCTCTTCCCTCGATGCATCAACTCTCCTCTCTCGATGGCTAAGTTGAGCGCCTCCAACTGTCCGACGGTGTCTACTCCGTGCACGGCGTCTTCGACCCACCCGAGTTTGATTTTATATCCCGCCTCGATGACTTTGTTTTGTTCTAAATCCTCGCTGATTTGTAACATTGATTCCGGCATGCGCACGTATTCCGGAAGAAAATCCGCCCGGTACGAGTAGATGCCCAACTTTCTTAAATACTTTGTATCTGGATCGTACGTCCCGCTCTTGTTGTGAGGGATGATTGCTCTGGAGAAGTAAAGCGCGTTCATGTTTCTATCGACGACCACTTTGACGTTGTTCACGCCTTCCACGTCCTTCCTGTCAATCGCCGGTCGGCACAACGTTCCCATGCACACGTCGTCCTCCTCCGCCTCGCAGACGATTTGAGCGACCAAATCAATATGTTCCGGTTCAATAAACGGTTCGTCTCCTTGAATATTCACGATCACGTCGTACTCTTCTCCTTTTTTAATGCACTTTTTGTACACTTCCAAACACCGCTCCGTCCCGTTCACGCACTCCGGATTCGTCAACACGCATATCCCGCCAAAACTTTCAACCACTTTTTTAATCCTCGCGTCGTCCGTCGCCACGATGCACAGATCTAACGCTCTCGATTTGCACGCGTTCGTGTACGTGTGCCAAATCATCGGTTTCCCGGCGATGTCCGCGAGCGGTTTCCCGGGGAATCTCGTCGAGCCGTACCGAGCCGGGATGATCCCAAGAACCCGAGGTTGCTTTTTCTTGTTTTGCTCGTCGATGGATGCCGGTAAACGCCCGCTCGGGCCGTCGTGTTTGTGGGATCGCGCTAAGGCGGCTTTTTTCGCGCGGTAGTCCACTTTGCCGTCTTGTTTACCAGGGGTGAATTCTGGGTGGTTCTTGGATTGGCCGCAGCCCATTTTGTTTCGTTTTGTTTTGTGTTTTGCGCGAGCGCGGAAAGTGCGGAAAGAAATGTCGTTTCCCGACCTTTTGTGAAACGCAGATATTTATACTTTGATTTTAGGGGGGGGTATATTGTTGTACAAGTCTCTCTCTCTCTCTCTCTCTCTCTCTCTCTCTCTCTCTCTCTCTCTCTCTCTCTCTAAATCGTGCTGCGTTGCGTGCTATCTTTAGTTGCTATCTTCGCGTGTTCTTTTTCTCTCTCTTTCTCTTTCTCTTTCTTTCTCTCTCACTCTTTTCTTTCGCGCTTCGGGGTGCGCATAAAGGACGTTTCGATATTAAAAGAAGCCGCCCCCGCCGAAACCTCCGGATCCTCCCGGTCCACCGAATCGATTCTCCGGTGGAGGTGGTCCGCGCGTATGGAACCTATCCGGTGGCTCGCGACCGTTTGGGGTCGGTAAACCTCCTGGCATGCCGCCCGGGACGCCTTCGAATCCGGTAAAATCGCCAGTGCCGTTCGGATCCGGGAAGAGATGCCCTCTT